>Ga0187894_10007741_pt1 | contig 10013 bp, 11 predicted proteins | sample GBC1701081metaG_FD_136650 | JGI IMG/M metagenome (GOLD analysis project Ga0187894, IMG submission 136650) | White microbial mat communities from a lava cave in the Kipuka Kanohina Cave System on the Island of Hawaii, USA - GBC170108-1 metaG ... | reverse complement strand
TGTTCACCTTGCCATTCCGTCAACCCCAGCCTGTGCTTGATTGCCGGCCCTGCTTCGTGCAAGCTATGGCCTCTCTCACAGCGATCAAATATCTCAAGTGTGAATAACTAGGAGGCCGCAAATCTCATATATGATTTCAGGAATTCTTCTGGCCGCGGGCGAATCGAGCCGGATGCAGGGCGCGTTCAAACCGCTGTTGAAATGGGGCAAACGCACGGTCATCGGCGAATGCGTGCATCAGATGCGCAACTCGCAGTTGGCCGAAATTTTCGTCGTCCTGGGGCATCGCGAGATGGAAATCCGCCAGAGTCTCGCCGGGGCCGGCGTGCAGTACGCGATCAATGAGGATTATCAGCGGGGCATGCTCTCTTCGATCAAAACCGGTCTGGCGCTGCTCAGCCCGAACGAAGACGCCGCGCTCATCGCGTTGGTTGACCAGCCGATGGTTACCAAAGAGATCATCAACAGTCTGATTGACGCTTTCGGCGCGGGCGAAAAAGGAATTGCGTTGCCGACCTACCGGGGCAAACACGGACACCCGGTTGTCATCGCCGCGAAATATTTCGACGACATTATGCAGCTCGATGAAAACTTCCCTGAAGGGATGCGTGGGTTCATCGTCGAGCATCGCAACGACACGCTGGAAGTCCCAGTTGATACTCCGGCAGTGATTGAAGACATTGACCTGCCCGAAGATTACGAGAGGCTGAGCAAGCAGGTCGAACCGATTTACGAATATCACAAGTGGCATCCGTGAGTGGGGAGTGGGGAGTGGGGAATGGGAAATGGGGAATGAGATGACCCTCCCATTCCCCACTCCCAAATTCTATGGCTTATTCTGACTTGCGCGAATTCATCAAGGTTTTAGAGAAAAACAAAGAGCTCAAACGCATCACCGTTCCCGTTTCGAGCGATCAGGAGATCACCGAAATCACTGATCGCGTCTCCAAGTCGAAAGAGAACAACAAAGCGTTGCTGTTTGAAAATGTGGATGGCGGCAGGATCCCAGTGTTGATCAATGCGCTGGGGAGCCGCCGCCGGATGGAATTGGCGCTTGAGGTTGACAGCGTCGAAGATGTCGCCGCGCGTTTGACCGAATGGCTCGATTTCAAATCGCCCGAAGGGTTGCTGGAAAAAGTGAAGATGCTGCCGAAGCTGGCCGAACTGGGCAAATACTTTCCGCGCGAGGTGAAATCGGGGCCGTGTCAGGAGGTGATCAAGCGCGAAGGCGAGTTTTCGTTGTTCGACTTTCCGATCCTGAAATGCTGGGAAGCAGACGGGGGCCGCTTCATAACGTTTCCGATGGTCTTCACTCGCAACCCGCGCACGGGCAAACGCAACTGCGGGATGTACCGGATGCAGGTTTACGACGAAAAGACCACGGCGATGCACTGGCAGATTCACAAACACGGCGCGGCGCATCACCGCGATCAGGAGAAACGCGGGACCGACCGGATGGAAGTCGCCGTGGCGATCGGGGCCGAACCGATCACAAATTTCGCCGCAGCCTTGCCGTTGCCTGATGATCTCGATGAAATGATCTTCGCCAGCTTCATACGTGAAAAGCCAATCGAGATGGTCAAATGCGTCTCGATTGATCTGGAAGTTCCTGCGACGGCGGAGATCGTGCTTGAAGGTTACGTTGACCCGGCGGAGCGAAGGATCGAAGGGCCATTCGGCGACCACACCGGATTTTACACGCTCGAAGAGCCTTACCCGGTCTTCCACGTCACGGCCATTACACATCGCAAAAATCCGATCTATCAAACAACGATTGTCGGCCGTCCGCCAATGGAAGATTGCTGGATGGGCTGGTCAATCATTCGCATCACGTTGCCGGTGCTCAAACGCCAGTTCCCGGAGATAGTGGATATGAATCTGCCGTTCGAGGGTGTCTTTCACAACCTGATGCTGGTTTCGATCCGCAAGCAATATCCGGGGCACGCGCGTAAAATCATGAACGCGATCTGGGGATTGGGTCAGGCGATGTTCACCAAATGCATCGTGGTTGTTGACGAAGACGTGAATGTGCAGGACCCGTCGGAGGTCGTCTGGAAAGTTCTGAACAACATTGATCCCGAACGCGACATTCAATTCATGCTCGGGCCTGTTGACGTGCTCGACCATTCCGCGCGCTACGTCGGCTTCGGATCGAAGATGGGCATTGACGGCACGCGCAAGTGGAAGAACGAAGGCTTCGACCGCCGCTGGCCCAAGGAGAACAGCACCAGCGCGGAAGTGAAACGGATTGTGGATGAGAAATGGAAGAAGCTGGGACTATGATGAAACGCGTGGATTCGGCAAAATTTCTGGCAGCGATGTTATACTCTGCTTTCAATGATTCAATTCCGTCGCATCGTCTCTCAAATCACAGTCATCGAAAACATCGCTGTTTCGAGTGGCGTCAGAAACCTTGCGCGGTTACGTCGCACTTATGGTGGTCGCCGCTGGCGCAAAGTGAAAGGCACAGCTCTCGTTGAGCTGATGAACGGCGAAATTCGCTCTGCGGAATTGCATTGGTACGAAGCGCACGGCGTCGGCAAGAAAGAGATCAAGATCAAACGCTTGTTGGATTGAAGTTATGATTTTTGCATTGTGCTTGGACAACGAAGGCTACGAAGCATCGCTTGAGTTGCGTAAACTTTATCCTGTGCTTCCGCCAGAACCGAATGATCCGCCAGAATACATTCGCATCATTGATGAATCAGGCGAGGATTATCTCTACACCGCAGCAGCCTTCGAGGTAATAGAGCTTCCCCCTCAACTGGAACAAAGGCTCGCCGCGACGTTGAAATGAAAGGCTTGTGATGGCGCAAGCGGGCGTCTAATTGCTTTCCCAGAAGAAAACGACAACGAGGTGATTTTATGAAATCGGTTTTGCTCGCATCGCTCGCCGCAGTTTCGATCTTCGCCGCATTCAGCCTTGCTGTCGCGGTCAATCATTCGACAGCTTTTGCCTACGGCAATGGCTGGAGGATGAATACTCAAAAAGGCGCCGAAAAACAGGCGTCCAATCAGGAAAAAGAGAACAAGAGCGACAACACCACGGATCGCAAGGTCTCAACAAAGGGAGGGAAAAAAAATATGAACTCGACCGGAAAGAATGAGGTCGCGACATTGGCGGGAGGCTGTTTCTGGTGCCTGGAAGCGGTCTACAACGACCTACGCGGCGTCGAAAAAGTTGTTTCGGGTTATTCGGGCGGCCACGTGGCCAAGCCAACCTATGAACAGGTCACTACAGGAACTACAGGTCACGCCGAGGTCGTGCAGATCACGTTTGACCCACAGGCGATCTCTTTCAAGGAATTGCTCGAAGTCTTTTTTACGATCCACGATCCGACGACGCTGAATCGTCAGGGAGCCGATATCGGCACGCAATATCGCTCCGCGATCTTCTATCATTCGCCGGAGCAGAAAGCCGTCGCCGACAAAACCATCGCCGACATCGCGGGCGCGAAAATCTGGAACGATCCGATTGTTACTGAAGTGACGAAGTTGGAAGCGTTCTATCGGGCCGAGGATTACCATCAGCGGTATTACGAGCAAAACCCGAATCAGGGTTACTGCCGTATGGTGATTGAGCCGAAGGTCATCAAGTTCCGCAGGCAATTTATGTCAAAGCTGAAAAAGCAACCAGCGGCGACTGAACGTTGACCATCAAAGCTCATCAAGCGAAACAAGCCCCTGTTTGAGCGCATAAATCACGGCTTGCGTACGATGCGCGAGATGTAGTTTGCTCAGAATATTCCCGATGTGAGTTTTGACCGTCTCTTCGCTGATGAAGAGCGCCTCGGCGATTTCACGGTTGGCGCGTCCATGCGTGAGTTGGCGCAGCACTTCAATTTCGCGTTCGGTCAATTCCCCGCCCGGCAATCCGCTGCGCGCCATCTCCTGCAGCACGCTGGAAGCCACTGCCGGATCAATCATTGGCTGCCCGCGAGCCGCGGTGCGCACAGCCGCCAGTAACAACTCCGGCAGTGATTTTGCGATGTGAAACAGGGGCCGCTGCCGATTCTCTCTTCGCTTTGTGAAGATCAATATTCCAGCTTCCCTTGATAATTCATTGCGGCGACCTTAAAACGCCGGTCCAGCAGGTAGTTCATAGACCCGGACGAACCGCCTGTGGCGCCACTCGCTTGGCTACGACTCACACCGCCCGCTGGCGAACTACCTTGCGATAAATCCGAGACAAAATGAATCTCGCTGCTCTGCGCGGTAATGAGTAGCTTGCCATCCACCAGCCGCGGGAAGACGAAGCGAGCGCCCAAACCGTCATTACGCGGCGGCTGATATTCCTGCAGGAAGACACGCCGGCCGTCTTTCAATTCGAGGAAGGTATTGTTTTTGAGGTCGGCCGTTGTGCGGTTGTTCAGCAGCGCGGTCGCTTCTTGCAGGCGCATGTTTGGCTGGTCGGAATCGCACAAGACGGTGATTACGACGTAGTCGGGGAAATCGGCGGCGGCAAAGGCCCGAAGTTGGGCGCCAAGTTGCTCGTTGAGGGCGCCTTTTTGTTTCAACTCCATGGAGCGGCTGATCGCCTGCCGCACCGGTTTGGCTGAGAGGAAGCGGATGCGGAAGTTGACGTGAAAGACATTGGCCACGCGGCTCGCTCCCGAACTCAAGCGGTCATTGCCGAACATTTGTGACGTGTCGCTGAAGACTTGTGTCTGGCTCCAGGGCGAATCATTGAGCAGCTTCTGCGCCTCTTTCTCCGACCACTCGGTGTACGGCTTCTTCTCCCACTGGGCCCGCGCGATCAGATAGCTGACCATGCACAGCGCCAGCGCCGTGGCGACGCGATTGATATCTTTCATTGTCTGGCCTCCAAGGAAGGGTTACAGTCGCTGCGATTCATTCACGTCCGGAGCCCGCTTACTTCCGTCTCAGGTAATCGTCGGTGCCGTCCGCCCAATCTGTCCTGATGGGGCTGAAGACGTCAATGCCCGTGAAATCTTCTATCGTGATAGCCTCGTGCGGAACATTGGATGGAATTTGAACCATCTCGCCTGCATTGAGCGTCAGCTCTTCATCGCCGATTTTGAAATGCAGCGAGCCGGAGATGCAGTAACTGAACTGCTCGCTTTCGTGGTGATGCAGCGGCACCACGCAGCCTTTCTTCATATTCAGGAAAGCAAAAGTGATCTTTTCGCCAGTGAAGAATTTTCGCGCAAAAAGATCGGTGACATTCTCTTCGGGGATTTCGTTCAGCTTGTGATGTTTCATTTTCTCTCCATTATTTGCCGGCGCTGACGCTCTCATGCGCAAGCACATCGTGATGGTAGTTGATCAAAACCCGTTTGGGTTTTTGCTGCAATTTAACCTGAAACTCCGGAGTAGTCGCGCTCCCGGCAACATTAACCGAACCGAGACGCACGATGTTTTTTCCGTCGAAATCGAGATAGATGGGGACAGGCATCTTGAAATTCGGCGAGACGTCGCTTTGTGTAAGAGCGCCTTTCAGGATCACTTTGCCGTCGGCGTCCGGCGTGAGCGTGTAATCGAATTTGTAACGCGGGACTTCAGTACCGTAGACCCATTGAGAGAAAAACCAATCCATCCGCTTGTTTCCGTCCAGATCCATCTGTGGAGTCATATGCTTTTCGACAATCGCCTTGAAGCTCTCGGTCGAAGCGTTGTCATTAAAATGCGATTTGACAAAATCGCGCATCATCGCGATGAATCGCTGATCGCTGGTCTGGCGGTCGTACATCATCCATCGCAGCATATGCAGCACGTAGGAGCCTTTGGGATAAGCGATACGGCTGTATGCGCCCGGGGTTTTGGGTGTGTCCAAACGCAATCCCATCCAGATGGGGCCTGCGTCGTTGGGGCGCAATCCGAACTGGTTCTTTTCCAGAATCGTCTGTCGCTGGGTTTCCCAGAACTTGAGATATCTGTCGAGCTTCCCGCCTTCGGTGTATTGCAGAAACAGGCCGGCCGAAAAATCGGAGAATCCTTCTGATATCCACTGGTCGTGGTAAGAAGCCCAGCCGACGATATGTCCCCACCACTGATGCGCGACCTCGTGCGAGGTCACCTCTTGGACAAATTCGGTGAGGCCTTTTTGCATCCCGAACATCCGCCATCGTTGCGTAGAATCGAAGAACGCGATCATCGGCAGATAGACCAGCGTCGGCCAGGACTGGCCGAAGAAACCTTGCGGTTGTTGGGTAATGGCAATGCGTCCATAAGGCGCCTCTCCGAACCAGTGGTTGAAGATGCGGATCGAATTCTGCGCCTCGACGATAGCTTTGTCGGTCATGCGCGTCGGTGTCATCCCACCTATGCCTTCAGCGCCGCGCAACCAGTCGGGCAGATCGGATGTCGCGTAACCTTCAATCGCATACTTAGCCTGATCATCCATCACCTCTTTCTTCTTGAACTGACCGTAGTTGAATCCGGCGACCGCGAGCGGCGCATCAGACGTCCACTGCGAAACGGCGAAATCGCCTTCCTTGTCCTCTTTCACTTTTTTGCCGACCCCTACGAGCACATATTTCTTCGGCACTTTGAATGTCAGATCGAATGTAGCGCGGTCATTAAAAGCGTTGACGCTCGGATACCAACTCGTGCGCGCGCTGACCGCGAAATTGCCGCCGCCAGCGTCTTCGATCACTTTGTTACCCTGATATTCAATGTAGATTTTGTAGTTCCGCCCTTTGACCAGAGGCTCAGGCAGGATGGCGTAGAATGAGCTGTCCTCGTTCTTCTTCTCTTGAATATAGTCTATCTCTTTCTCGGCGAAAACGACTTTGGTCGCGCGCAGTGTCGGCAGCAATCCGAATCTGAAGACGCGCTCTCCATCGGCCAGCGCGGCGAAGGTCAATTCACAGGTGGCCGTCAGTTTTTCGCCGCTGATAACCGTTTCGATGCGGTAATGCTGGGCGTCAATGACTCGTTTGTCTTCGCTGGAGCTTGCAGTTCCGGCCTTCCATTCGCTTTCGAGGTGCGAAAGATACCAAACGCCCTCCTCCTTGCCCGCCACGTCGTAATTGATCAGCGCGACCTCCTCGGGCGAAAGCATCTGAGGCATCGCTCCGTACGGGCGAATATGGAATCGCAGATCGCCATGTTTTTTGCCGAAGATGTACGCGCTGAAGAACGGAGCGCGTTTGGGATTGTAGAGATAGCCGAGGGTCGCGGCTTCGATATTCTCGACATCCTCGCCGGAATGCATCGCCTCGATAAAGCTGCGTGGCGTTTCGGTGTTTCGGCGCATTCGATTGCGGAAATCGCGGAGCGCATCTTTGGCTCGTGGGTCAGCGGCGCTCTCTTTGCCCGCGGATTTGATCGCCTGCCAGGTTTCGTCGGTGGAGTAAAACACCAGCCGGTCGAACGGCTCAACGACCGTGTCTTTTTCAGTGATTAGCTTGAGGTGTCTCTTTTCTATATCGAGAAGCGGGGTCAGCGTGAATTCGCCGTCGCCGATGAAGACGCCGATAGCCTGACGACCGAGAACGGGCGGGAGAAAACTGACGCGACCGCTGCGAAGTGTGATCGCGCCGACATCGCGTTTCAACGTGAGACCTGCCACTTCGTAAGTCTCGGCAAAATCGCCGTCACGAAGCGCGCGATAGTTCGGATCGGCGTTCGGCGTGATCAATCCTTTCGTGGCCACTGTGACTTCGGCGCGTGTCTCGGCTATTTCGAGTTTGGTTTCGACGGTCGCGGTTTTGCCGCTTTCGATGGTGATGACGGATTCCGCAGCTTTGAATCCGTCACGGTTGATCGTTATTTTGTAGCGACCGGACGCAAGTCCCTCGACTTTGAATTGTCCCTGAGTGTCAGTGATCGCATCGCGGGTTTCGCCCATCGCTTCATTGCGGACAGTGATCTTGGCTCCGGCGACAACCGCGCCGTTGGGGTCTTTGACCGTTCCGTTGATCGTTCCGGGTTGGGATTGAGATGAAACGATGTTCAAAGAAAGAAGACTGCATGCAAAGAGCAGCAAGACTGTGATGGACCATTGACGGCGCATATTTTTACCTCCGCGTTTTCATGATCGAGCTGAGTCGGTCTGACGAGATTGGTTGTCTTATACAAGGACGGAGGCGAGCTTAGCACAATCCCACCTAGTGGCGTAAAGAAATTTCAGGCAAAGTATTCCGAACAAAATTAAAGGGCGATGGTTGCCCATCGCCCTTTGGTGAATGATGTTGATTATCGCCAGGTGTGGCGGATTTCGTAGTCTCGATTAGTAGCGTTAACGACGATCTCTCCGATCGTTTACTTTCTTTTGGTGGTAGATGTAACCGCCGGCTCCGCCGAGCAATCCGCCAATCAACGCGCCCTTCTTGCCGCCGATCAAGGCGCCACCCAATGCCCCCGCGCCCGCGCCAATCGCCGTGCGCTTGACCGCTTTACCCCTCGTGTCCTCGCGGTCATAGTAGTTGTCATCATAATCACGATCACGACGGCGGCGCTCACGCTGGTAATCACGCCTGTAATAGTTATCGTTGTCGTAGTTATTAGCTACGGAGTAATAGTTTCCGCGCCTGCGGCATCTGTCTTGCGCCATTGCGCTTGGAGCGGCCGCCGCTAACAGCAATCCGAAAACTACCGACAAAATCACGCTCTTTTGCATTATCTTGATCATCTTTTCCTCCTCTTATCACCGTTGGAGCAGCAGCAAGCCGCCGTTTGAAATCTCAATGCGCCTTTCTCAATTCTCAAAAACTCAAAACCTGAATCAGGATGCAACAGGTAAAAACAATTGCTGTGCCGCGCCACGCCGGGCGGGGGAAAGACGTGGAAGTGATGGTCAGCCAACCACTTACCTGATTAAGACAATTGAGGCGCCGGCGGATTTTGCGGATCGGGCAACACGTTTCGGTGTAACTTGTCGCACCAAATGGCGTAGCGGAAGGGGCGCTGGATCGGGTTTTGGCGCTCGCCTTACGCCGGCGTAACAAAACGTGATCACCTGCCTTGCGCCTCTTTTCCATCCGTCTTGACTTGAACCGCCGAAAGGGGCAAAGTTGGTTGCGAACTGGTCAGGCCAGCAGGCCAGAAGCTCAGTAGGAGAGCGAACATGTTTAAGCGCGTAACCAGACAACCGAGGATGTACGAAGAGGTCGCCCGGCAGATCGAAGAGGCGATCCTCGCCGATCTCCATCGTCCGGGAGAGCAACTGCCTTCCGAGCGCGAATTGATCGAACGATTCGCCGTCAGCCGCGCGGTGATCCGCGAATCATTGAAGGTGCTGGCCGAGAAGGGGCTGATCGAGGTCAAGCCAGGCAAAGGCGCTTTCGTCCGCGAGCCGGAATCGGCCTCGGCGTCCGGGGCGCTGAAACTATTTCTGCGGCGACGGCGCGACGACCGGTTTTCGCAGAATCTGGTTGAAGTGCGCGAGATGATAGAAGAACATGCCGCCAGTCTGGCTGCCAAGCGGGCGACGGAAGAAGACGTGAAAAAGATGGAAGCGGCGCTGGCCGAGATGGAGGCCGAAAAAGGAAACAGCGAGCGGTTCGCCAGGGCTGATTTGCGTTTCCATCTGCTGTTGGCCGAAGCCACTCACAACGAGCTATTCACGATCCTGCTCCATCCGGTCACGGATCTGCTGCTGGACGTGATGGCGGAACTTTCATCGTCGCCTGCAGCGCCGGATCAGGCGCTGTGGCATCACCGTCAGATTCTGCGCCACGTCAAACGCGGCGAAGCGGAGCAGGCGCGGCAGGCTATGCACGCGCATCTGTCGCAATTCGCCAAGCGGCTGAAGAAGCGCCGGACGGTTCTGCGCGCAACAGCCGGGATGGAATCACAAAACAATTCGGACTTGGCGTCTAAATTGAAATAGTCTGAACGTACCACGAAATCATCAACAACTTTGATCCCGTCCGCTTGGTCAGGGGCGAGCGATCCATCACTTAACACAGTAAATCTGGAGGATATTTTATGCGACGAATCGTTAGCTTGTTCTCTGCCCTTATCCTCGGGCTTACCCTCACCGCCCTGGCTCAAGAGTTTCGCGCCACGATCTCTGGGGACGTGGTGGACGCGAGCGGCGCGCCAGT
>Ga0187894_10007740_pt1 | contig 10013 bp, 6 predicted proteins | sample GBC1701081metaG_FD_136650 | JGI IMG/M metagenome (GOLD analysis project Ga0187894, IMG submission 136650) | White microbial mat communities from a lava cave in the Kipuka Kanohina Cave System on the Island of Hawaii, USA - GBC170108-1 metaG ... | reverse complement strand
TTCCACGCGGGCGGCTCCTTGGGCTCCTCGGCCGCGGGCGGCGTGCCCTCGGGGTTGCCGTCCTGCGCAGCGACGGCCCCGGCGAAGACCGCGGCCAGCACGAACGTCCACCATGCGCGCATCGCAACCTCCCGAGGTTTCGGGCCGCCGGGATTGCCCGGCGAGGATCGGTCGTTGGGACCGCCACCCATTCTATCGTCAAGAGCCGGGTCTCGGCCCCCGGCACGCATCCAAGGTTACCAAAGAAGGGGGGCACGGGGGGGTCCGCTGTTCCGGCGCGGGGGGCTATACTGAGGCACGAGTGCTTGCGGCTCTTCCCGGTGGCGCTTTGGCGCCCCCTACGCGGAGGTGGTCATGCTGACCCGGCGTCCGTTCGCGCTGTCCCTGACCGTTCTCGCGATCCTCACGTGGATGCTCCCGGTCTCCGCCTTCGCGGACCGGATCGGGGTTCCCTATCGCGGTCCCGTCGAGATGGTCGGCGGCGGAAGCCAGGACACGTCGGATTCGGGCTCCGGCGACAGCGGGAGCGGCAGCGGAAGCGGCGGCGACGGCAGCGGAAGCGGCGGCGACACCGGCGCACCCCCGCCGCCGGACGCGGGCGGCGGCGGCTCGGCGCCGGGCGCCGGCGGAGCCGGCGGAGGTGCCGGCGGCAAGCAGGCGAAGCTCGACGGGAAGGTCGTCTGGCAGTGGTGGTGGGAGTACAGCAAGGAGCCGTACCTCGCCCGCTCGTCCGAGCGCGGACGGGTGAACACCGGCAGCAGCTACTACTGGTTCGGCGGCGGCGCCAAGTTCCCGCCGCGCGATATCGTCGCCCCGTCCGAGCGGCAGAAGGCGGGCGCCGCCTTCGCCCAGCTCGTCAAGTCCCTGCACGGGGACACGAGCGCAGGCGTGCGGGCCGAGGCCGCGATCGCGTTGGGCCGGCTCGGCGTCGTCGCCGTGTCGGCGGAGCAGAAGAAGGAAGGGGTGTCCGACAACCTCGTCGTCCGCGAGCTGACGAACGCGGCGGAGAAGGACACGAGCGAAGAGGGGCGCACGAGCGCGCTGCTCGCGCTCGGCATGACGCGGGACAAGGATGCGGCGGCCTTCCTGCTCCGCTGCTTCGACAAGCAGACCGCGGAGGACAAGCCCTACGTGCTCCTCGGCCTCGGGCTGTCGGGCAGCTTCGACGCGATCAAGCTCCTCGTCGACCAGCTTCCGAAGACCGACCGCTCGCGCGACGCGATCGGCATCGCGGCCGTCCAGGGGCTCGGGCTCCTCGGGCCGGACGCCGCGGCGGAGATCGAGAAGGCGGGCGGCCTCGCGAAGATGACGAAGATCGTGGACCCGCGCGGCCACGACGCGCTCCAGACGCAGCTTGTCCGGACGCTGAGCCTGCTCCAGGTCGCACGCAAGGACGTGGCGCAGATGGTCAACGCCCCGTCGCGCGACATCCAGTGGATGTCGATCCTCTCGCTCGCGAACTACACCCGCGACGAGGGGGACGCCGAGGCCGCGTTCAAGGCCCTCTCGGGCAAGGGCGGCTTCGATTCCGGCGACAGCCAGAACAAGAGCTTCGCCGTGATCGCGATGGGCCGGCTCGCGGGCGGCCTCGACCCGAACAGCAAGCTGCGCGACAAGATCCTCAAGTTCGTCCGCAAGGAAGCGCTCGAGACGAAGAACAACTACATCCGCTCGTGCGCGGCCCTCGCCATGGGGCTCGCGGGCGACCGGAGCGCGATCCCGACCGTGGCGGCGCTCCTCACCGACACGACCGCGCAGGGCCACGTGGTCTCCGCGGCGTGCGTGGGGCTGGGCCTCCTCAAGGCGGTCGAGCACGCGGACGGCATCCGCGACAACGTGTTGCTGAAGAAGAGCTGGGACGACGACACCCGCGGCTACGCCGCCCTCGGGATCGCCCTCATGGGCGACACGAGCCGGATCGACGAGCTGAAGCACTTCGCGGCCGATCAGACGCTCAACGACAAGACGCGGCGCCAGCTCCCGCTCGCGCTCGGCATCCTCGGGGACAAGGGCGACGTGAAGGCGCTCATCAACTTCTTCGCCAGGAACTGGAAGAAGAACGAGCGGTACGAGGTCAGCAACGCGGCGTTCGGCCTCTCCTGGATCAAGGACCAGGGCGCGGTCGAGCCCCTCGTCGCGCTCGCGTCGAAGAACGCCGACGCGGACGTCCGCGGCATGGCGGTGATCGCGCTCGGGTACGTAGCCGCGCAGGACCGGGTGAGCCCGCTTTCCCGCTGCTACGAGAACGCGAACCACCGGAACGACTTCGGCGGCTGGAAGCTCCTGGTCGAGATCAGCCGGATCCTCTAGCCCGATCGTCTTAAGCCCCGCGCCGACGGCAGGCTGCAGGTCGAACCACGGGACGCGCGCCCCGTCCTGCAGCCCATGGGCCCGCGGCCCAAGGCGTGTCGTGGCCCCCGAGGCCCCCTCGAGTGCTATCCTCGTGCCCCCATGCACGACCTCGAAGCGAGCTTCCTCCGCATCGCCCAGGACGCCGCGATCGCCGCCGCGCGCACCGTCGGGTACGGGGACAGGCACCGGTCCGACCAGGTCGCCGTCGAGGCGATGCGCGCGGTGATGGATACGGTCGAGATGAAGGGGCGGATCGTGATCGGCGAGGGGGAGCGCGACGAGGCCCCGATGCTCTTCATCGGGGAGGAGGTCGGGAACCGCGGGAGGCGCGGCGCCGAGGTGGACATCGCCGTGGATCCGCTCGAGGGGACGAACCTCTGCGCGACCGGCGCGCCCAACTCGATCGCGGTGATCGCCGCGGCGCCGCGCGGCGGGCTCCTGCACGCGCCGGACGTCTATCTCGAGAAGCTCGTCGTCGGGCCGCAGGCTCGCGGGGCGGTGCACATCGAGGCATCCGTGGACGAGAACCTGAAGGCGATCGCGCGCTGCCTCGAACGGTCCGTCTCCGACCTGCTGGTCGTGGTGCTCGACCGGCCGCGCCACGAGCAGCTCATCGCGGACATCCGCCGCGCCGGCGCCCGGATCCGGCTCATCAGCGACGGCGACCTCGCGCCGGGCGTCGCCGTCGCGCTCCAGGGCACGGGCGTGCACGCCGTCATGGGCGCGGGCGGCGCGCCGGAGGGCGTCCTCACGGCGGCCGCGATGCGGTGCATCGGCGGCGAGATCCAGGGGCGCCTGATGCCCGCGAAGCCCGGCGACGCCGAGCGCCTCCGGAAGGCGGGCTACGCGGACCTGAAGAAGGTCTACCGGACCGAGGATCTCGCGCCCTCGGACGACGTCCTCTTCTGCGCGGCCGGCGTCACGGACGGGTCCCTCCTCCGCGGCGTCCACTTCTTCGGCGGCGGGTGCCGGACGCAGTCGCTCGTCATGCGCTCGAAGAGCCCGCGGCACATCCGGTTCGTGGACCAGATCCACCTCGACGACGGGTACACGGGACCCGTCCAGAGCGTGTGACCGGTCGCGTGCCGCACCGCGGGGTGACCGGATGGGAAGGAAGCGGGCCCGGCGGACGAGCCGGGCCCAGCTGGTGACCCTAGGGGGACTCGAACCCCCGTCTTAGCCTTGAGAGGGCTACGTCCTAGACCGCTAGACGATAGGGCCCTGCGTGGCTGAGGAGGAAGGACTCGAACCTTCAACCCCCTGATCCAGAGTCAGGTGTTCTACCAATTGAACTACTCCTCAATCGACGAGAACGCCTAGCCGAGCAAGGTTACGGCCTCCCTGCGGGAGGGTCAAGCTTACCCCGCGCCGGCCGGGCCGCGTTCTAATGATGTCATGGCACTGCTTCTCACGCTCCTGATCCTCACCGCGGACGAGCCGGCGAAGGCCGATGGCGTGGCCGCCGCGCTGGCCGCGGACGACAAGCCGAAGGCGATCACGCTCCTGAAAGAGATCGGCTTGCTCAAGGGAAACGACGCCGAGGCCCTCGCGGTCGTGAAGCTCGTGCGGCTGCCGCAGGTCCAGAAGCAGCCCGACGTGCTCGAGGAATGCTTCCTCGCTCTCAAGGGGATCGGCAGCCGGAAGGTGACGCCGGCGTTGCTCAAGCTCCTCGACCACTCGACGCTCAAGGACGTCGAGGCCGTGCGCATCGGCGTCTGCCGCGCGTTCCAGGGCTCGGTCGATCCGGAGGGCGCCGAGGCGCTCATGGATCTCCTCCACGACAACGAGGACCGGGTGATCGCGGCGGCGGCGGAGGCCGCGGGCGCCTACCGCTACGCGAAGGAGCCGCTCCGCAAGGAGCTGTTCAAGGCCATCCTCGACATCTACGAGGGCACGTGGAACGTGAAGAACGCGGTGAACGCCGACGCGAAGACGGGGAAGCGGCGTGCGGAGAAGCGCTGGGAGGTCGTCGCGGAGGCGATGGAGCGGAGCCTCCAGCTCCTCTCGAACGTGACGCAGCCCGATCCGCCGGCGTGGCGCCGCTGGTGGAACAAGAACAAGAAGGACCGCTGGGCGGATCTCGAGAACTGAGGCGGCTTCGGGGGCGGAAAAAGGAACCCCGAGGGCGGGCGTTAAGCCGGGTTCTGTCGTGGACGGTCATTTGTCTCTGGCGGCAGTTGCCTGACGCCTGAAACGGCCTTCCCGGAGGTTCGTAGCGGGGCGGGCAACCCCTGCCTCCCTATCAGGCCTTTCTCCAGGTGGGGTTTGCCGTGCCGGGGATGTCGCCATCGCCCGCGGTGGTCTCTTACACCGCCGTTTCACCCTTACCTCCCGGCAAGCCGGGAGGCGGTCTGTTCTCTGTGGCACTTTCCCTATCCTTGCGGACGGTGGCCGTTAGCCACCACCTTGCCCTATGGGGCCCGGACTTTCCTCGGAGGCGTCTACCTCCGCGACCGTCTACCTGCCCTCGGGGCCCTGGTTGTCAAAGAGCCTCTCATTGTAACCGCCGGCCGGGCGGGCGGGATCGGTCCAGCCGCGGGCCGCCCGCGGCGCGCACGCCTCCCTGGTTCCCGGTAGGATCTAGGGCAGGCGTGGCGATGGTTTGGCGGGCGGTCCCCCTCCTCGTTCTCCTCGCGGCGGCGACCCTCGCGGAGGACGACCGGCCGGATCGGAAGGCGGATCCGGACCTCCAGCCGCGGATCAACACCGCGATCACGAAGGGCATCGAGTACCTGAAATCCATCCAGCGGGCCGACGGCAGCTGGACCTATCCCGCGGCGCCCGACACGGAGGACATGACCGCGGGGCTCACCGCCCTGTCGCTCTACGCGCTCTCGGCGTCGAGGGTGCCGGCGAACGACCCCGGGATCCGGAAGGGGGTCCGGTGGTCCGAGTTCCACAGGGACTGCTACACGTCGTCGGGCGCCTACTCCACCTACTCGGCCTCGCTCCTCGTGCTCGCGCTCACGCGGATCGATCCGGTCGTCCACCGCAAGCGGATCCACCGGCTCGCCGAGTCGATTGCCGACGGCCAGCTCGCGAACGACATGTGGACCTACCGGCTCGCCACGACCCGCAGCACGGGGGGGACGAAGGCCGACGACGACAAGCCCCGCCGCCTCCCGACCGGAGACAACTCGAACAGCCAGTTCGCGGTGCTCGCGCTCTGGGCAGCGTACGCGCTGGCGGACTACGAGGTGTCGCCGCACATGTGGCAACGCATCCAGGCCTTCTACGCACGGACGCAACGCTCGGACGGAGGGTGGTCCTACGTCCCCGGCCCCTCGAGTTCCACCGAGAGCATGACCTCAGCCGGGCTCTGCTCCTACGTGTACGCGACCGCGGGCCTTCTCGGCGGGGTGGCCGCGCTCCCGTCCGCGCGAAAGGAACCCGCGGCACAGCTCGGGGTGAACGCGCTGCTCGGGAACGCATCGCCCCCCGACTACCACAACTACTACTACGTCTACGCGCTCGAGCGCGCGGGGACCGTGATGGCGATCCCGGAGGAGCGGTGGTACCACAAAGGAGCGCAGGCTCTCGTCGTCCAGCAGGATCCGGGGGGGCGCTGGGGGCCGCCGGGCACGCTCAAGGCCGTGGGCGGCGGGTACGAGACCTCCCTCGCGCTGCTCTTCCTCTCGCGCGCCACGCGGGCGGCCGTGACGCGCGGCGGGGATCCGCAGAGCGGACGTCGGGTCACCTCCTTCCCCGCGAAGGTGGGGACGGGCCAGCTCGAGGAGGCGCTCCTCTACTTCGCCACGGCGCCCGAGGCGGAGCGCCGGACGCTCGCGCCGCGGTTCGCCGAGGCGGGCACGCCCGTGGTCGGCTTCCTCGTCGGCAAGCTGCGGGCGAGCGATCGCGACGCGCGCGCCGCCGCCGTGGCGCTGCTCGAGGCGCTCGTGGAGAAGCGGTTCCTCTTCGATCCGGACGCGAAGGCCGACGAACGCGATCTCATGCTCGTGCCCATCGAGGCGTTCTGGCAGGAGCACAAGGCCCGCCTGCGCTGGGACGAGGCGAAGCGCCGGTTCGCGGCCGAGTAGACCCGGCAGCGCAACCGGGCGCCGCCCGCCCCCCACTCCGACCCTCAGGTTGCGAGATTCCGGACGGCTGCTGCGATGCTCGCCGGGTCGAGTCCCTGGTGGCCCATCTGCTCGAAGAGGCCGCCGCTGCCGACCTTCGTGGTGCCGAGATGCGCGTAGCGCGGCGCGAGCCCTCGCGCGAGGAGCCATGTCCCGTACCGGACGCCGAGGCCCGTGTCGCGGTTCTGGCTCTCGACGACGAGCACGAACCCGGTCTTGCCGACGGCCTTGAGCATCTCGTCGTCCGGGACGTTGAGCGTCGGCTTGTTCACGAGGCCGACCGGGAGCCCCTCGGCGCGGAGCCGCTCGACCGCGTCCAGCGCGCGGTAGAGAGTCTCCCCGTAGGAGACGACGTAGCCCGCCCTCCCCTCGCGCACGAGCTCGTCGCGGAGGGGATCGAACCGGTAGCCGGGGCCATAGAGCGGGGTCCCGTCCGGCTTGAGGATGTCGGGCGTGCCCGAGCGCGTCGTGAAGACGAACCGCAGGCCCGGATCGCGGAAGATCCTCTCGATCACCGCGCGCATCTGGTGGCGGTCGGCGGGGAAGTAGAGGCGGGTCTTGTCCCCGTCGGCGAGGCCCCCCGCCGCGAAGAAGTTGTTCACGCCGAAGTGGCAGGTGTTGTCGGCCATCCAGTCCACGCCGGCGTGCGAGAAGTGCGCGAGGACGTTCGACTCGTTGAGCCGCGCCATCGTGATCTCGGAGACGACCATCTCGAGGAAGGCGGAGAAGGTCCCGAAGATCCCCTGCCGCCCGTGCTCCATCCCGAAGCCCGCCGCCGCGGAGAAGTTGCCGCGCTCCATGACGCCGCCGCGAACGTAGACGTCCGGGAACTGCTTCCCGATGTGGTGCATGCCGCACGATCCCTCGAGGTCGCAGTCGATCGCGAGGACCTTCGCGCGGCGCTCCTCGGGCGTGAGCTTCTTCAGCTGCTCGCAGACGAGCTGGCCGAAGAGGTCGCGGTTCCTTCCCTGCTCCTTCGAGCTGCCGAGGTAGACGTAGCTCTCCTTCTGCTTCGGGACGCGCTTCAGGAAGGCCACGGCCTCGCGCTCGCCGCGCGCCTCAAGGTAGGCGATCGCGAGCTCGGGCTCGATCACGTCGTGCGCCTTCGCGCTCGCCTCGATCCCCGGCACGCCGGGTGCCATCCGGCGCCGGTTGACCAGCGCGACGGGGCCCGGGGTCAGGAGCGCGCGCTGGAGGCGGCGGTAGAGGGCTTCGAGGTCCTCGCCGTCCCCCACGTCCACCGTGAGCCCGTGGCCCGCGAGCGTGCGGGCGACCCCGAACCCCGGCAGGTACTCGCTCGGGTGCCCCGCGATCGTGACGTCGTTGTCGTCGACGAGGAGCTTCACGTCGAGCCGCCGCGCGACCGCGAGCCGCGCGGCCTCGGCGTCGTTCCCCTCCTGCTGCGAGCCGTCGGAGCCGAGGACCACCACGGCCCGGCCCGGGTTCGCGATCGCGACCCCGTTCGCATAGGGCCACAGGTGGCCGAGCCGGCCGGACGAGAACTTCACGCCCGGCGTCATCCCCCGCTCGGGGTGCCCCGGCAGGCCCGCGAACGCCTCGCGGTAGCGGAGCAGTTCCTCCGCGGGGAGGTCGCCGTGGAGCGTGGCCATCAGGTACTGGAGCGCGACCCGGTGCCCCGCCTCGTCGAAGAGGACGGGCACGATCGGCGCGCCGCCGCGCACGAACGCGTCCACGAGCAGGGCCTCGGGGACGACGTCAAAGGGGCCGCCGGTGTGTCCGCCGAGCCCCTTCGCCGCGGCGACCGCGGTGAAGAAGACGATCGTGTCGCGACAGAGCTGCACGTTCGCGGCAAGCTGCGCGAGCTCCGCGGGCGCGAGCCCTTGCGCGTTGAGGTCGAGGGCGAGCGGCTGGAACCGCCGCAGGTCGATCGGGAAACCCATGGCGGGGGTTCTCGATTCCTCCCTACGGGGCTCCGCGGTCTCGAGGGGCATCATGCGGAGGCCAAGTGTACGCGGGCCGGGGGCCCCAAAAACGGGGGGCCTCTTGGGCCGTCACGGGACGTAGAGGATCCGGACGCACGACTTGCACTGGACGATCTTTTTCCGGGCGATGACGTGGATCGCGTCGTTCGCGGTCACCGCGATGTGGCAGGAGGCGCAGTGGAGGTCGTTGCCCATACGTCCCGCCACCCGGTCGATCGTCCCGGCCACGGTCGCGAGCGCATCCTTGTGCTTCCGGCGGACCCGCTCGTAGATCTGCAGCGCCTCCGACGGCGCCTGGGCCGCGGCGGCGGCGCGTTCGGCGTCGTGCTTCTGGAGGTCCTGGCGCACGTCGGTGAGCGAGCCCTCGAGCTGCCCCCGCGCCCCCTCGTGATTCGTCCGCGCGACGCGCAGCTCCTCCTTGAGCTTCCCGACGTTCCCCTCCGCCTCGGACGCGCGCTCGAGCGCCTTCAACGCCTTGTCGGAGTAGGAGTTCACGTCGGCGAGGACGCCCGCGAGCTCCTCGCGGATCACCTCGTACTCGCGGTTGCTGAGCTTCGGCGCGTTCATCTGCGCCTTGAGCTTCTCGCGCCGCCCTTCGCGCGTCTTCACCTCGAGCTCGGCGCGATCCGCCTCCGCGCGCGCGGTGCGGAGCGCCAGCTCCTGCTCGGCGATCCCGGCCTCGAGCCGGGCGATCGTGTCCGTGTGCTCCTTGAGCTTGATCGGCACCTGGTCCAGCTTCTTCTGGAGCCGGTCGCGCTTCCGGTCGATCTCCTGGAGGCCGATCAGCCGCTCGATCACATCCATCTGGACCTTCGCTTCCGTTTCCATGCTCTCCCCACGGCTACAGCCGAACTCCAAATGAAACCGGGGGTCCGAACGGACCCCCGGGGACGGGTGACGGGGCGCGGGCGCCCTTGGCGAGGACGGGCGGCATGTGCCTCCCGCTCATCGCTCGCCGGCCCCCTCGAGGAAGCCCTCGAGCTTCCGCGCGCGGACGGGATGCTGGAGCTTCCGCACGGCCTTCGCCTCGATCTGGCGCACGCGTTCGCGGGTCACCTTGAAGATCCTGCCGACCTCCTCGAGCGTGTAGGTGTACCCGTCGCCGATGCCGTAGCGCAACTTGATGATCTCGCGCTCGCGGAACGTGAGCGTCTGGAGGACGCCCTCGATCTTGTCCTTGAGCATCTCGTGCGACGCCGCGGTGACGGGCGACTCGGCCTGCTCGTCCTCGATGAAGTCGCCGAAGTAGCTGTCGTCGCTGTCGCCGATCGGCCGGTCGAGCGAGATCGGGTGCTTGCTGATCTTGAGGACGCGCTTCGTCTCCTCGACCGAGATGTCGGTCGCGGCCGCGATCTCCTCGATCGTCGGCTCGCGCCCCTTCTTCTGGATGAGCCGCTTGGTGACGTTCCGGAGCTTGCTCATCGTCTCGATCATGTGGACCGGGATGCGGATCGTCCGCGCCTGGTCCGCGATCGAGCGCGTGATGGCCTGCCGGATCCACCAGGTCGCGTAGGTCGAGAACTTGTAGCCGCGCCGGTACTCGTACTTCTCCACCGCCTTCATGAGGCCGGTGTTCCCCTCCTGGATGAGGTCGAGGAAGGTGAGGCCGCGGTTGCGGTACTTCTTCGCGATCGAAACCACG
>Ga0187894_10007739_pt1 | contig 10014 bp, 2 predicted proteins | sample GBC1701081metaG_FD_136650 | JGI IMG/M metagenome (GOLD analysis project Ga0187894, IMG submission 136650) | White microbial mat communities from a lava cave in the Kipuka Kanohina Cave System on the Island of Hawaii, USA - GBC170108-1 metaG ... | reverse complement strand
GACGTTGCGGCGCCAGTCGGTCCAGTTGGTCACGAAGGCGCTCGAACCGCCGACGTAGCGATCGCCGCGCACATACGGCCAGTAGCTCGAAGCAAGCACCCAGCACATGCCGGGATCGGTGAGCCGGCCGACCGGGAACTTCGCCTTCCACGCGAGCACCGGCTGAGCTTCGCTGAACCCCATGGCTGCCATGCGCCCGAAGGCGTAGGTCAGGAAGTCGTCCATCCAGGTCGCGATCCAGTCGTCGAGACCGAGCCAGTTGGCCGCGCCGGTGTTGGTGACATAGCCGAGCGGATTGCTGTCCACCCAGTTGTTGCGGAAATACGTGATGTTGTTCTGCAGCTTGGACTTGAGATAGTTCTTCAGCGGATGCGAGTCGGGCGTGAGATACGCCGCCTCGGTGAGCGTTCGCAGCGCCCAGGCCTGGCCACGCACCTGGTCCCACACCACGAGACCCTGCGCGCCGCCATGACGGCTCTGTTCGCCGTAGAACAGCACCCAGTTGCCCCACATCACCAGCTCTTCCATGAGGTAGTAGTCGCCGGTGATGAGGTACGGCAGGTAGGCGAGCGACGGATGATGCGAAGCCTCGGGGAGCAATCCTCCCGTCGAGCACGTGCCGCCGCACGAGGGGAAATTGCCGAACAGACCGCTGCCGCCCAGGATCGTCATGTTCGGGTTGGCATCGAGCGTCGGCGGCTGGTCGGTGGCCTTGTCGCGGTAGTGCATCGGCCACGCGCCGGCCTGTTCGCCGTAGCCGATCGTCACGCGGCGCGCACGATCGTCCTGGCTCAGGATGTACGCGGCCTGGAACGCGGGCAGCGGTGCGATTTCGAAGCGACCGCCCGGCGAAGGCATGTTCGGTTCGAGGTCGCCGATGGACATCACACCCGGATTCGTACCGAGGCCGCTCCCCCAGCCGTTCAACGCGCCGCTCGAAACCTGTACGCGTGTGTCGTAGGACGGCACCGCGCGCGAAGCCATGAGATACGTTCGGTCGTGGCGCACGGAGTACGAAGGCTGTGTGCCCCACCACACGACGCGGCGCCAGCGGCTCTGGCGATAGTGGTTGACGGAGTTCTGCGTGTACACGGCCCCGCGACCGGCGACGTTCACGGTGACGTTGTAGGTGTAGTTGCGCGGACCGGCCTCGAAGGCCCAGTTGTTCTCGACCACAGCCTCGACGCGCACGCGCTGCAGACCCTGGTATGCGCGCACGTGGAAGCGTGCCTGCAGGTGCGGATGCGCGGCACCGGCGCTGGTGCGCACCGGACCGCTGAGCAGGAACTCCGTGGCGAGCGGGCCGGAGAGCCACGTGGCCGGCGAGCCGGATTGCAGCAGCGAGCGTGCGGAAGCCGTGTAGGTGGTCCCGCCGACGTTCAGCGTGACGTTCGCGTCGAACGACGTCGCGAGGAGCGCCGCCGCAGTCGGTGCGGTGCCCCCGGGCGCAGCGCCCGAGTTCGTCAGCGTTACGACCTGCGAACCGCTCGCGGCAAGCGACGGCAGCACGGCCGTGAGCACGCCGTGGCGCAGACTGCCGTCCGCATGGGTTGCCTTCTTGTCGACCTGCAGCGGGATCGTGGTCCCGCCCACGCGCGCGCCGAGCGTGGCGCCCGCCGGAACGTCGCCCGGCTTGAACACCTGGCCGAAGGTCACCGGCACGGTGCTTTGCGCGGACGACGTGGTGTTGTCGATCGTGACGGTCGTCAGGTCCGCCGCGAATCCCGCGGTCGAGAACGCGGACAGGCCGATGACGGCGAGCGCGAGGCCGAGCCCCGCAGCAAGTCTTGCGCGGGTCATCACTGGCCCCCGATGACGGTGAAGTGGATGGACCGGCTGTGCGTGCCGCCGGGGCCGGTGCACGTGAGCGTGTAGTCGACGTCCTCGCGCACCCACGTCATGAGCAAGCGCCCCGTGAGCGGTTGCGGGCCGGACCAGGTTCCACCCGAACCCGAGCACGAAGTCGCGTAGTTCGACTGCCACGTCAGCCACGTCTGCGCACCGCAGCTCTCCGGCGTCATGCCGTGATTGCGGCACCACAGCGGTGTGAGCTCGATCGTCGGCGGCGAGAGCTGCAGCGACAGTGCGGGCCGTGGATGCACGATGACGTTGATCGAGCGGCTCACGGAACCGCCGGCCCCGGTGCATTCAAGCGTGAAGGTCACGTCCCGGTATTGATTGCCGGAGAGCTGCGAACCCGACACGGCCTTGTTGCCGGCCCACGCGCCGGAGGCGACGCAACCTGTCGCGTTCTGCGCGGACCAGGTGAGTCGCGTCGGCGTGCCCCACTTGAGCGTCGTCGGCGATGCGCTGAACGTGAGCGTCGGCACGGGCGGCGTCGAGGAGTTCACGGTCACCGTGACCGAGCGACTGGCGCTCGCGCCTTGCGGATTCGTACAACGGAGCGTGAAGGCGGTGGTCTGCGCGAGCGGGCCACGCTGTTCGCTGCCGCTGACCGGCTTGTTCCCGCTCCATCCGCCCGAAGCGGTACAGGCGTTGGCGTTGGTGGCGGACCACGTGAGCCTGCTCGAACCCTGCGGCGGAATAGTCGCCGGGCTCGCGCTCAGCGAGATCGTCGGCGGCGTGCTGCCGGAGCCGGCGGTGTGGCGATACAGGTAGACCTTGGAGTTGTCGCCGCCATAGCGCACGAACGCCGTGACCCCATAGGTGGAGATCGGTGTCGCGACCACGCCCCAGATGCCCCCGCCCCACGGCGGCGCGGCGCTCATCCGGCGCCAGGTGTCGGTCGCAGGGTTGAGCTCGTAGAAGGAGTTATCGAAGAAGACGAGGAAGTTGCCGCTCACCGGGTCGGTGGTGACCACCGAGTGCGTCGTGCCCAGGTGTCCGGGCGCATTCGCGAGCCGCGTGATGCTGCGATTGGCGTTGAGGCGGTAAACGGCGTTGGTGCCGGAGCTCTCGCCGCCGCCGAAGATCATCACCTTGTGAGTCGGGCTGTACTCGGCGAAGTTGTGGTAGTCGCCCCAATGCGCCCCCGAGATCTCGGTCCAGCGGTTGGCCGCCGGGTCGTAGTGCAGAACGCCGGCGTCGCCGTTGGCGAGCACCAGGCCGTTGAGCTCGGGGAAGTACTCGAGGCCGCCGCAGCAACCGGGGCGATACGGCATCGGTGCCGAGCGCGTCCAGGTGTTCGAGGCGATGTCGTAGATCTCGATCCGGTCGCTCGGGTCGTAGGCCGGCTGGCGGAAATAGAACTTCCCGAGCGAGGGGATGATCGCGTTGTGGTCGTAGGCGTGCGAGAAGTTCGAGTGCCACGCACTGCCGCCCGGCTTGGTGCGCGTCCACGCGTTGGTGCTCTCGCGGTAGCGCAGGAACTCGGCATCCGTGCCGTGTCCGCCGCCGACGAAGAGAAGCTGCCTGGACACCGGGTCCCATACCAGGTCCTCGGTGTAGTACAGGACGTGGTAGCCGGCACCGTCGTCGAGCGTGGCGCGGTTCAGGTTGCTGGTATTGAGAGTGGTCCACTGGCCCGGCTGGAGTGCCGCCGCGGCATCGGAGAGAGCGGAGGCCGCAGCCTGCGCGCCCTGGAGCGCGAACGCGAGAACCGCGAGCGCGCCGATTGTTCTGCCCGACATCGATACTGTCCCCCTCGCGCCGGGCAGGCGAAATGCTTCGTGAACCCGGCGGTATGTAGTGATTGCTGAACGAGCGACCGAGATAGCAAGAAGCGGGCCACGCACCTGCGGCAACTCATCCGGCGAGTCGCTCAGCGCGGGAATCTCACGGGCGTCGCGTCGTCGCCGCGCCGCGGTCGCGCGCCCGAGGTTGGGACGAAAACCCCTGCGATCTGCACGAAAAATGAGCACTACCGCATCGCCGCAGCAGCTGTGGTCGCGCCCGTCGCGCCTGCGCTTCGCGCGCGAACTCACGCGACCCCCGCTGACATTCGCGCGAGGAAGCGGTTACGTGCAGATGACTACGTTGTCGGCGCCGACCGACGTACAGTCGGACAAAGGCCGCGAAATCGGCACTTCGCACCCTGCGGATGCGTCGCTGCGCCGCGACGACCGGGGTGCCCGACAGTTCGCTAAGAGTTTGCTCAGCCGGCGCCGGCTGGTTCCGCAGGCCTTGTTTTGCAGGCTTTCACGCGCTTGCAGGGGGTCCGGTCGCGGATTGGCGTCATTCGTGGCGCTCCGCAGTTTTTTGCGCCGTCGCCCGGCTTTATGTCATTTGCGAAGCCTGTGCTGGAGACCTTTGCGCAAACAGCCCAGAATGGTGAGCGAAAACCTTAGAAGAACGGCCGGGAGAACCGGCGCGGAGAGGTCGGGCGCAGCCCACCCATGCTGGACAAGAAGAATAAGAGAGCGAACGAGAAGCGGCGATCGAACCTGCGGGGCCTCCTGATGAGCACCTCGCTTCTCACCACCGCAGCGCTGGCCGCTAGCGTCCAGGCCACCCCGATGTCGGACGTCGCAGCGGCCCTGCAGGGGCGGCAGTGGGCGGAGCTGTCCACCAGCAACTTCAACGCCGCAACGCTCGCCGACGGCACCGCGTTCTCGGTCTTCTGGTTCTCCGAGGATCTCGCCTGGGATCCGACGCGCCGGCAGCTGCACTTCGTCGGCGGCGGCCACGGCTCCGATGCGGAGTTCGTGAGCTACGACGAAGCGACCAACGCCTGGACGCGACGCAAGCCCGCGGGCGGCATCCCCTGGAACGTCAACTTCTCGCACGCCTACGATCACCTGGCGCTCGTGCCTTCGGTCGGCCGTCTCTATTTCCGCCAGCCCGCCTCCGACCAGAGCGAGCGGCTCGAGATATTCGATCTTGCGGCCGGTACCTGGTCGCGCTCGCCGCTCATGCCCTCGCGCCCCGAGTGCTGCGGAGCGCTCGAGTACTTTCCCGAGCTCGGCGGCCTCGTCCAGGCCGCGGGCCCCGGCCCGATTTTTCTCTACAACCCCGTCGCCAACTCGTGGAGCACGCTCTCGAGCGGCATCGCGATCGGCGATTACCACAACTTCGCCGAATACAGCGCGCGTCACCGCATGATGATCCTCGGCGGCGGCGAAGGCTCGAACGGACGCGCGCTGTACACGCTGAACACGTCACGCGTGTTCAGGCGCATTCCCGATGCGCCGCAGCGCATGGGCACCACGTACTCGGTCGTGACGTCCGATCCCGTGGGCGGCAACTTCCTCGTGTTCTTCGACACGGCCGCCTACGAAATGGACCCGGTCAACGAAACCTGGATTCCGATTCCCGCTCCGCCGTGGCTCGCGCTGGGCGCCGCGGGGATCTTCAACGTCGTCGCCACACCGATCCCGGCTTACGGCGTCACGCTGTTCGCCAAGTACGCGGGCGATGACTCGCGCGTCTATCTCTACAAGCACACGTCCGCGTCAGCTCCGCAGCCCACCGTCACTCTCGATGCCGCGCCGGGGACGGTCGCGGCAGGTGGCTTTTCCGCGCTGACGTGGACGACGACGGATGCGACGGCGTGTATCGGCACCGGCGGCAGCGGCTCGTGGCCGGGTCTGAAGAGCACACCGACAGGCAGCGAGAACGTCGGTCCCTTGTCGGCGACGACGATGTTCAGCCTTTCGTGCACGGGTCCGGGAGGCGCGGCTCATCGCGGTGCGCTCGTCAACGTGACCGGCGGCGGCGGAGCCGCGCCGACGCTCACGTTGTCGGCGAACCCGACGAATGTGACGAGCGGCAGCGGCACTCAGCTGAGCTGGTCGACGACGAATGCGACGGCGTGCACTGCGTCCGGGGGGTGGTCGGGCGCGCGCGGCACGTCGGGCAATGAAACGATCGGCGGCCTGACCGCCACGACGACCTTTACGTTGCAGTGCTCGGGCGGTGGCGGCTCCGTTACACAGAACGCCTCCGTCACCGTTTCCACCGGCGGTGGCGGCTCGACTAACAGCGGCGGCGGCCGTGGCGGCGGGAGCCTCGGCTGGTTGATGCTGGTGGCGCTGTTGGGTTCAAGTGCCATCCGCGGAAGGCACAGCGGCGCAGGCGCACGATCGCACCTGCACCGCTGACGTCAACGGTTCTCAGGGCACGTATTCGTACGCGCCGCGGTCGACAGCACCGTCGGTGACGCGCGGCTCACGCTTCGCCTTGTGCACGTACTGCCACACCGCCTGCAGGTTCTGGCCGCGGGCGCTGCCAGGCGCCACGCCGCCCTCCCGCGCTGCCGCGGTCGAGATCAGGTTGTAGTCGTACTGCGCCTGGCTGACGAAACCCGGGTTGGCGCCGCTGAAGTTGTTCGAGACCTGGTAGATACCGCCGTTCGACGGAACCGAGCCCGAGCCCGTGAAAACGTTGTTGACGATACGCACGTGCCCCGTGCCGCCCTGCACCTGGATGAAGCCGCCGAAGCCGGCGTCGTTCACGAAGGTGTTGTTGATCATGTAGAGCTCGTGCGGCGCCGGATTCGAGAGCCCCTCGGTACCGTAGTTCAACATCGAGGAGTTGTCCGTGTTCGGGCCCTGCTGGATCAGGTTACCGATCACGAACGTCAGCCCGCCGTTCGGGATGTCGATGTTGTAGCTCGAGCTGCCCGTCTGCTCGTCCATGAGGCGGTTGTAGAGAATGTAGTTCTCCGTGGCGCGCGTCTTGAGCATGTGGCCGATGATCGAATGGTGCGAGTAGTTGTGGCGGAAGATCAGCCGGTCGCCGCCGTCGATGTACAGGTTGTGGTTGCAGCCGCCCGACGGGCACGTGCCGTTGTCGTGGAATTCCGAGTACTCCACCAGCAGCGTGCCGGTCGCCTCGCCGAGGTAGCCGTCTTCGCCGTTGTGGAAGTAGCTGCCGCAGATGGTCAGGTCACGGCCCTGGTTGCGGATGCCCGCGCCGTTCTCGTCCACGACGCGTGCGCCGGAGAACTCGATGTTCTCCACGCTGATGCCCGTGCCGCGAATCACCATGAGCCCCATGCCGTTGTTGCGATCGCTGCCCGACTCGAACGGAATCACGCGATCGCCGACGATGTGCGCGCGACCGCCGCCGACGCCGCGGATGGTGACGCGGTTCTGGCGCCACACGGTCACGTCGTCGACGTAGTTGCCCGCGTCGATCTCGATCACCGAGCCCGCTACTGCCGCCGCCTGCGCCTGCGCCAGCGTCGCGAACTGCCTGCCTGGTCCGACCGTGATGATGGTGCCGGGACGGAAGTTCGAGGTAACGCCACCGGCGCCGACGGTGACGTTGCGAGCACCGACGAACTCGAGCGTATTGGCCTGCCCCGGCACGTCGATGGCCGCATCCTGCGTGAAGGCGATGGTGTAGTTGCCGTTCGCGAGGTTGCCGCCGGCGTAGCTGAAGGTGCAGGCGTTTTCGTCCTGGTTGACCGCGACCGTCGCGACCGGGTCGCCCGCATCGCCGTCGAAGTCGTCCGGCGTCACGTTGCTGCCGCTGTACACGTAGATGCGGTTGTCGCCGAAGCGATCGACGTAGCTCGAATCGACGCTGCCCTGAAGCGATGCGGCGCCGCCGCTCACCGTAACGGTGGCGTTACGATTGACGCTGCCGCCCATGCCCGTGCAGGTGAGCGTGTACGTCGTCGTCTGCGTGAGCGGCCCGACGTTCTCGGTGCCGTTCACGGCCTTGCCGCCCGTCCAACCGCCCGAGGCCGTGCACGACGCAGCATTCGAGGTGTTCCAGGTCAGCACGCTCGAGCCACCGGAACTGATCGTGGCCGGATTCGCGGTCAGCGACAGGGTGGGCGCTGCGACCGGGTTCACCGTGATCGTGACGTTGCGCGTGGGGCTGTTGCCGCCGGCGCCCGTGCATTGCAGCGTGTAGGTGCCTGTGGCGGTGAGATTCGTGAGCGGCAGCGTGCCGGACACCGGGCGCGACCCGGTCCAGGCTCCCGAGGACGTGCACGAGGTCGCGTTGGTGCTGTTCCACGTCAGCGTCGAGCTGCCGCCGCTGTTCACCGTCGTGGGATTTCCGGAGAACGTGAGCGTCGGCGCCGGCGGCGGCGGAGTACCGTTTACCGTCACCGTCGCGTTCTGCACGGCGCTGTTGCCGCCCGGACCCGAGCACTGCAGCGAGTACATCGTGGTCGCGGTGATGTTGTTGAACGTCTGCGTACCCGACGCATTCCTGGCGCCGCTCCAGCCGCCGGACGCCGTGCATCCGGTTGCGTTCGTAGACGACCAGGTGAGCGTCGAACTGCCGCCGCTGTTCACGCTCGTCGGATTCGCGCTCAGCATCGCCGTCGGCGCCGGTGCGCTCTGCACCGTGACGGTGACACTCTGCATCGCGCTCGCGCCGCCGGGCCCGTTGCACTGAGCGTTGAAGGTCTTGTTGGTGGTGATGCTGCTGATGGTCTGCGTGCCCGACGTTGCAACCGTGCCGCTCCAGTCGCCGGAGCCGGTGCACGAGGTTGCGTCGGTCGAGTTCCACGACAGCAGCGTGCTGCCGCCCATTGCGACCGACGTGGGATTCGCATTGAACGAGAGCGTCGGAACGGGAACGGTAGTGCCGTCGCCTTCGTCGTCGCCCTCGCCGCAACCGGCGAGCACGAGGGCGCAGGCGGCGAGACTCAGCGCCGAGGCGCTCCGGAATATGGCAAACCCGTGGACCGCAAAAAGGCCCTTGCGGGCCTTCATTGCGGCTCGACGCGCGATCGCGAAGAGCGTCAGGAATGCGAGCGTCAGCCAGCTGAGCGAGCCGCCGCCGGAATCGCTGTCGCCACCTCCACCACCGCCGCCGCCACCGGGCACGACCGTGACCGTGGCGCTGTCGCTCCCGCTGCCGCCGGCGCCGGTGCAGGTGAGCGTGTAGGTGGCCGAGTTGTTGAGCGCGCCCGTCGACTCGCTGCCCTGCATCTGCTTCGAGCCCGTCCAGCCCCCTGAGGCCGTGCACGAGGTCGCGTTGGTCGAGGTCCAGCTCAGCGTCGAGCTGGCGCCGACCGCTATGTTGGTCGGGCTGACATTCAAATCGACTGTCGGCGCCGGCGTCGGGGTTCCGCTCACCGTGACTGTCGCGCTGCGCGTAATGTTGCCGCCCGAACCCGTGCACTGCAGGGTGTAGGTCGTCGTCGCCGTGATGCCGTTGATCTGCTGGCTGCCCGAGGCGGCGCGCGCGCCGCTCCAACCGTTCGAAGCGGTGCAACCGGTCGCGTTGGTGCTGTTCCAGGTGAGCGTCGAGCTGCCACCCGAGTTCACCGACGTCGGATTCGCGCTGAACGTGAGCGTCGGCGCCGGAGGAGCGGCGTTCACCGTCACCGTCGCGTTGCGCGTGGGGCTGGTGCCACCGGCACCGGTACACTGCAGCGTGTAGGTCGTCGTCGCAGTGATGTTGGTGATCTGCGTGCTGCCCGAAACCGCACGCGAGCCGCTCCAGCCGCCCGAGGCCGTACAGCTCGTCGCGTCGGTGGACGACCACGTGAGCGTCGAGCTGCCGCCCGAGTTCACCGACGTCGGGTTCGCGCTGAACGTGAGCGTCGGCGCAGGAGTCGTCGTCTGCAGCGACACGATTGCCGCGGAGCTGCTGCTGCCGCTCGCGTTCGTACACGTCAGCGTGAAAGTGGTGGTCGCCGTGATCGCCGGCGTGGTTTCGGAGCCGGACAGCGCCTTGTTACCCGCCCAGCCGCCCGAAGCGCTGCACGAGGTCGCGTTGCTGGCGTTCCACGTCAGAGTGCTGGTTTGCCCGCTTGTCACCGCCGTCGGGTTGGCGCTGATTTGGACCGCAGGAAGGCTCGCCGTGGCAGTTGCTGGCCAGACTGCCCATTGCGGCGTATCTCCGTAATCGCCGAGCGGATAAGCGCCGCGCGACGTGAGGACGTTCCAGGCCTGTTGTGCGTTGGCGGCACCTGCCTCCACCGCTACGGCCGCGGCCGCCTGCAGATTCGCCGGGTAGGCTTCCGCACCGTCCCAGCCGATCATCTGCCCCGAGCCGATGCCGAGAATGCTCCGCATCTGTGAAGAGTTGCATTGCGCGTCGAACAGCGCCTGCTCCTGGCCGCCGATGTCGTTCGTGCCCCGGAACGCGTCGTTGTTCCAGCCGAAAATGACGTTGCGGCGCCAGTCGGTCCAGTTGGTCACG
>Ga0187894_10007738_pt1 | contig 10016 bp, 7 predicted proteins | sample GBC1701081metaG_FD_136650 | JGI IMG/M metagenome (GOLD analysis project Ga0187894, IMG submission 136650) | White microbial mat communities from a lava cave in the Kipuka Kanohina Cave System on the Island of Hawaii, USA - GBC170108-1 metaG ... | reverse complement strand
AGATAAATATATATGGGATCACCTGCGCCCGATGACGTACCATCAGTGCCACATACAGCAGCCCCCCGCCGACCGCCATCGCCGCTCCCGTCGTGGGTGTCACACTCGCCCCGGCGATCATCAGCGCCCGTCCGACCGCCGCCAACACTACCGCTGCAATAATCAGCCATTTGATGCGTCCGAACAGCAACGTCAAGAGGGGTAATGCCAGCATATACACCAGGAAGCTGATTTCGTTCTGTACAGCGCCCGCGCTGACGATCCCTGGCATATCGGTTGGCAGGCTGGCCGCGTCTAAACTCATTCTGATCGACGCCCCACCGATCTGGCTGTAGATCATGCCAATCAGGAAACGTAGGGCGCTGACGAAAAAAACGCCGATCAACCCGGCTTCGAGAATATACAGTTGTTGCGGGCGCAAGCGTAAGCGACTACGCATAAAGTCTCCGATACATCGTGTGTGCGTGTGTCACCACACGCGGGCGCGTCCTCACAAAAATGTCAGGCGGATATGGACAAAGTGTACATCAGCGATATAATCCCGCAAATTTTTACGCGGGAGGGAGGTATCATGGAACAGGTCGATACCCTGCTAACAGGTGGCACGGTCGTCACCATGAATCAGCAGTTTGATATTATACCGGATGGCGCGCTAGCAATTCGGGGCGACAAAATTATCGCTGTTGGCACGACCGCCGACATCATCGCGCGTTATCAATCCGACAATACTATTACCTGTGAGGGGCAGTACATCCTCCCAGGTCTGGTCAACGCCCATACCCATGTGCCAATGACCCTCCTGCGCGGCCTTGCCGATGATCTGCGCCTCGATGTGTGGTTGATGGGCTACGTCATGCCGACCGAACGCCAGTTCGTCACGCCAGAGTTTTGCCGCCTGGGGACAGGCTTGGCTTGCGCTGAGATGATTCGCAGCGGGATCACCGCCTTCGCCGACATGTATTATTTCGAGGCGGATGTGGCCGCCGCGACCGCCGCTGCGGGTCTACGCGGGGTGTTGGGGCAGTCAATCTTGAAGTTCCCGACGCCCGATGCCGAGACTTACGAGTTTAGCATGGATTACGCCGCGCAGTTTATTGAGGATTGGAAAGGCCACCCGCTGATTACCCCGGCGGTTGCCCCGCACGCGCCGTATTCGACTACGACCGATATTCTGCGCGAATGCGCCCAACTTGCCGTCGCCCACGATGTGCCGATCTTAATCCATATCGCCGAGACGCGCCTCGAAGTGGACGACAGTGTGGAACTTTATGGGAAAACGGTTGTCCCCTGGGTGCAGGAGGCCGGTTTGCTCGATGCGAAGGTGCTGGCGGCCCACTGTGTGCACCTCGACTCCGGCGAGATGCGCATCTTGCGCGAGTTTAATTCGACCATCGCGCATTGTCCGACCAGTAACTTGAAACTGGCATCTGGCATCGCGCCCGTCACCGAAATGCTCGCACATGGCCTGATCGTCGGCATCGGCACAGACGGCACGGCCAGCAATAACGACCTAGATATGTTCGAGGAAGTCCGCCTGGCTGCAATCCTGGCAAAAACCGCGGCCAACGACCCGACCGCGCTGCCCGCTAAACAGGCGCTCCTGATGGCGACCCGCACGGGGGCGGAGGCCTTGTTCCTGGGCGATGTCACTGGCAGCCTGGAAGCTGGTAAACTCGCGGATGTCATCACGATTGACGCCCGTCCCGTCCACAACATGCCGCAGTTCAACCGCGACCCCAATGCCGTTTATTCGCGCATCGTCTACGCCAGTAAAAGCACCGATGTGCGCCATGTCCTCTGCAATGGCCGCTGGTTGATGCGCGACGGCCAACTGTTAACCATCAACGAGGCCGAACTGCTCCAGGAAGCAGCGGCCTACGCACTCAAAGTCGATGCCTTCCTGGCCGAGCAGCAGAAGGACATTTTGAGCAAACTGCTGGTCATCGGCGGGTTGGAACAGAGCGAAAGTTTTGAGGTGCAGGTCAAGGCGGTGCTGCGCGATGAAACGGGCATCGAAAAATTACTGAAACATCCTGATGTCCAGGTACTCAAATTTGTCCATTATCGCCAGTACGATACCTATTTCCTGTTCGATGAAGTTGCCAAAGGTCGCGTCCGCTACCGCGAGGACGACTTGATCGGCGATAAAGAGGATGTGCAATCTGTGCGCAGCCGCCTGACATTCACCATGCCGACCAAAGAGCGCGAGTTCAACTCGACCGTGCTGCTCTCCCATTCGCGTTTTATCTCGACGGCGGATCGCCCGCTGCGTTTCTACCGCGAATATTTCCAGCCCGATAATGAGCGCGAACTGCACAAAGACCGCCGCCGTTGGCATATACACTATCAAGGTGTGTTGTTTTACGTGAATGTGGATCGCGTATTGAAGCCGGAACTCAGCGACACCTTTATTGAGATTAAGAGTCGCACCTGGTCAGCCTCCGACGCGGAGAACAAGGCGGATCGCATCCAGGCCATGCTCAAAATTCTGGGCACCCTGCCGACTGACATTATTCAGGACGAATACCTGGAATTTGATACCCTGAGCAGTTAGCGCCTGTGGGAAAGTAGTGACGAATTACCGGCGTCGCCCAGAGCGGAAATCCCGCCTGGAGTGGTGGCGCTCCCGTTCGTCGTCTGAGTTCATGCGCTTGGCGAAGCAGTCCGCGCAAACCCCGTAGCGGTAACGCAGGGGTAGAGGTGTGCCGCAGCGCGAACACTTCCGCGCCATGTCAAGTTTGTGTTGCAACGCCACATCAATCCGCATCGACCACTGTATCCGCCGAATGCGGATTTCCGGCTCGTCCGGCCCGAAACCGCTGAATTCGCGCCGGTTCGCCAACCACAGGTAAATGTCGGCGGCGGATACACATGATTCAATCGCTTCCAAGTCAACGCTGGTGTTGATTTTTTGCGGCGCGTCCGGTGGCATCGGCATCGGGCTGCCCGCCAGGATCGTGTGGGCGCATTGCAGCCAATAATCGCGCGTACTTTGCCGGGCGGGCGCATTCACCAGCCGCAGCGCCGCCGCCAGGCCGATTTGTTCGACTTCCTCGTCCGTCAGCATCCGCGCCAATTCAATCCGCTCATCCATATCGGCGGTTTGGATCGCGCCGCGCAGCGAGTCCGGGATTGATTGCAGCGATGCCCACTGGGCCAATTTGTCGCCCAGGCTGCCCGGCAGCATCGCTAGGTCTTCCACCGATGGCGCGACCCGCGCATGTGTCAGGTTGACAGGCGAGGTGGAATACAATTGTTTGACCAGTTTCAGGTCTTGTTTGCTGGTCGCGCCAATCTCGCCCGCCTGCGATAGGCCGTAACGCCCCGCCCGCCCACCGATTTGCTGCACTTCCCCCGGTGTCAAATACCGAACCTGCTTACCGTCGAACTTTTCCAATTCGTAAAAGCACACGTAGTCGGCGGGCAGATTAAGTCCCATGCCCACCGCGTCCGTCGCAATACAAATCTCAGTCTCGCCGTTTGCGAACCGATCGGCCTGCCGCCGTCGCACTTCCGGCGGCAAACTGCCATACACAACCGACACGCTCCGCTTCATCCGCTCCAATTCCATCTTGAGTTGCAACACCATCTGCCGTGAAAACGCGACCAAGATCGTGCGCGGCGGCAGTTCTGCCAGCGGCCAGTTGTGTTCTGCCACCTGGATCGGCGCGAGCCGTTCGTGTTCGATCACCGTGACGGGTATCGCTGCCGCGCTCGCAAGTTGTTGGATCAAGCCCTTCGCCGTATACGGGCCGATGACATGAATATCCGGCGCCAGTGCTTCCATCATCGCCCGTGTCCACGCCCAACCGCGATCCGGGTCAGCCAATAACTGCGCTTCGTCGATAATCACGCACTCGCCGCTGCGGATCGGGTCAAACATCTCGACAGTGGCGGCGGTGATCGTCGCCCCTTCCACCGGGATATGCTCTTCGCCGGTTAGCAAATTGCAGCGCACGCCGCGCTGGTTCATTCGGTCAAAAATCTCATACGCCAGCAACCGTAGCGGCGCAAGATACCAACCGCTGCGCGCCTCCGCCAGCATGTTCAAGGCCTCATGGGTCTTGCCGCTGTTCGGCGGGCCGATGTGCAAATAGATACGCTGGTCGATCCGGCCCACATGCTGCCAGGTCGGGAAGGCCGCGACCAAGCGCGCGCGCAGGGCTTCCCGCTCTTGCTGTTCGATCCGGCGTTGCTCCGCCAGCAAACGTTTTTGCTCGACGTACTCGGCCTCGCGTGCGGCACGGAAGTCATCTAACTTTTGCTTGCGGATCACGTAAAACTCGCCCAGCGTCGCCGGCAGCGACCACCTGCCGCGTATCTCGCCCCAGCGCGGTTGCGCCCGTTTGATCCCGGCGCGCTGCAATCGGCGGCGCACCGTCGTATAGGTGACCTCGCACACAATCGAAATATCGCGCGGTGTCACCGTCTCAAAGACCGTAATTTGTTCGCCAAATTCAGGATCATTCAGCGCCGTTTCGATCAAGTGCGCTGGGATGCGCTGGACGCCTTCTGGATCAACCAGCGTGCCGACGATGCCCTCGCGCACGGCCTCTTCCAATGTCCGATCTCGGATACCCAGCGTTTTGGCCGCGTTCGCCATCGTGTACGTGCGCGCCACCACTTGCAGCCGTCCAGTTTTGCCTGCGCGCGCGTCTGGTCGCACGGTGTCGCCACATACGAGCAGCAGCGCCAACCACTGTGCATCCTCGCGGGCGCGGGCCTCGTCGGCCAACTGTTTCAGCGCCGCGCGGGCGGCTTGTTCCGCTTCCTGATGATTGCTCTCTCTCAGCCGCAGCCATGACGTGAGCGGCTGTTTATCCATCGCCACGCTGTAGCTGATCAACTGCCCGCCAACCAGCATCTCATTCAAAATATCCTTGCCGAACTTTTCGCGTAGGTCGGTTTGCAGCGCCGTTTTGCCGGGCAGCGCAGCCACATAAGTTGCCACTTCCTGCCGCAGCGGGATCAGGCGTTCCTGGCGTGCAATCTCCTGCATCGTCTCGCTGCCCAATCGCAGTGGGTCATATACCCAGCCTTCAAACAGCTTCAAATAATTATGGCTCAGTAAACTGTGTAACCCCTGCTCATCTTCCGGCGATTGGCAAAGGTCACTGGCATTCGCATACCCGCTTGCCTGCTCAAGTGTCTGCATGATGTGGATCGCGCGTTCATATCCGGCTTGGCGTAGCCGCTCGACCCGCGCAGCCACTTGTTCCGCGATTGGGCGAACCAGGAAATATCCGTTGGCCGTCATGTCTGGCAGGTTGGGGCGGCTCCACCCGCGTTGCTGCCGAATATCGTCATATGTCAGACGCGCGGCGTCATACCAGAATTCGCCCTCGCGTCCAACCCGTTCACCTGTCAGTGTCACGACCACTTTCTTGTCCAACCGGATGCGTTGGGCGAGCGTTGTGTTATGGACGAATCCTTCGGGTATGCGGGTCAGGATACTTTCGATTAATTCAGGGGTAGGGGTAAGTCGTGACATCCGTGTGTCTGCTGCATTCTCTTGTTCGATGATTAAGGAAGATTGTGTATGATTTTGTGTTCGCCTGCCACCATCACATCCGGTTCAAATGTCAGGGTGGCGAAGTAATCGTCAATCGTTTCTGACCGCCGGATGCGCTCGACCGTCCCATCGCCGCATAGCAAAAGTTCCTGTGGGCGCAGCCTGCCATTATAGGTGAAGCCCATCGAATGGCCGTGCGCGCCGCTATCATGGATGATGATGAGGTCGCCGTCGTCAATGGTCGGCAGCGTCCGCTGAATTGCGAACTTGTCATTGTTTTCGCATAGTGATCCTACCACATCTACCGTTTGTGTTCCACCCTCGAAACTTTTCTCCAACACATCAATATGATGGTATGCGCTATACATTCCCGGTCGCATTAACGCCGACATACACGCGTCCACGCCAATATAGCGCCGATAGGTGTCCTTGTGGTTAATCGCCCGCGTCACCAGAATTCCGTGCGGCCCGGTCACGTAGCGCCCGCTTTCCATAAACAATTGGGGTACGTAACCGTTACGGGCAGCGAACTGTGCAAACAAGGCTGTGATCGAATTTCCAAGAGAGGGGAGGTCGAGCGGTGCTTCATCAGGTCGATAGGGGATGCCCAGCCCGCCGCCCATATTGATAAACTCAAATGTGATACCGAGCTTTTCCGCTGCCAATTCGATAAGCTCAAGCAGCATCTTCACCGTTTCGACCATGTAGCGGTAATCGCGTTCATTCGACACCAGCATAGTATGCAGACCAAACCGCTGCACACCTCTATCCCGCGCCGCTCGATACGCATCCAGGAATTGGTCGTGGCTGATCCCATATTTCGCCTCCGCCGGGTTGCCAATGATCGCGTTGCCGCTGCGCCGCGCGCCAGGGTTGTAGCGGAAACAGATCAAAGCCGGTAGTGGGTCTACTTTGTCCAACAGCGTGATGTCGTCCAGATTCAGGATACAGCCGCCATCCGCCGCCGCTGCCTCAAACTCCTCGCGGCTGGTGTTGTTCGACGTAAACATGATGTCCTTGCCGCGCGCGCCAATTCCCCGGCTCAATACCAGTTCCGGGATCGAACTACAATCGAACCCGAAGCCCATACTGCTCAGGATTGCCAAAATACGCGGGTTGGGCAGGGCTTTTACAGCAAAGTATTCACGAAAACCCTGAACGTCGGCGAACGCATCACGGAGTGCCTGTCCGGTCTGGCGCATACCAACCTCATCATACCAGTGAAAAGGCGTCCCGAAATGCGCTGCCACCGCTTCCAGGATGGGGAACGCTCGCGCTTGAAAATCTGGCGACATCGGCATAAGGTTACCTCCTGTAGCCAGTCCAGAATAGCATAGTTGGCTCTCGTCAAATTGAGCTTTACGCAGTTGGATTATCCAGCCGGAATCCATGTCCGCGCACGGTAATGATGTACTGCCACTCCGGGTCAACCTCCGTCAGCCGGTCGCGCAGCCGGCGCACCAGCGCGTCAATCGCCTGTTCGCTTACGCCTTCGCCAACCGCTTCCGGCCACACCGTCTCGATCACATTATCGCGGGTACAAATACGCCCCGCATTCACGTACAACAGTTCGATCAGTCGGTACTGTGGCAAACTCAATGGCGGGTCAAGCTCCGTGCCTCGGATAAACACACGCCGCGCATCGGGATCAAGCCGTAAACGCCCGGTCAAAAACGGCGGTGGATCGGCTGCCAGCGGGCTGGTCGCGCCTGAGCCAATGAAACGGATGCGCACCGCTAAAGCCACATGTACCTCGTCGCCATCCTGCAATTCGCGTGTGCCTTTAAGCTGCTGGCCGTTCACCCATGTCCCATTTTTGCTCTCCAAATCCTGGATTTGGTACAGATCGCCTTCTTTGTAGATGCGGATGTGATGCCGCGACACTTGCCGCTCGGCTAACACGATGTCACATTCTTCACCACGCCCCAGGATCATACTGTCTTTTGACATCGACCAATGCTGAGCCGGTTGGTTTTCATCCTGGATGATAAGGATCGGTCGTTCTGCGTCCGGTTTCGACATAGAAAGGCTTGCTCCCAAAGGCGGATTACGCTGCACATGTTAATAATAATAGCATAACCATTCACCCACTGGCGAACGGGATAACCGAGGATTCGGACTCCGCTACACCAACCCACAATCCCTGGTCAGCGTAGATCGGTGTCGCCAAGTTGCTCACTGGCGCAGAGGTGCCGCCCGTCGTGTTGCGGTAATATGCCTTCACAGTGGCGTTGCCTGTGCCGATTGACGGATCAGGATACTGGTTGGCGGCGAACTCGATTCGGTGGACGCAGCTCTGGCGTGGCCCTAATAGGCGGATGTCCGCTTCAGGATACGACAAGCCCTGTCCCTGTCCTGGGGGGATCGCGCTAGTCGAATTGAACACGACCCCCAACCCGCTCGTCACACCATCGTCACCCAACCGCACTTGGGTCGGGTTGTAATAAATGGCGACGGTCCCAATCGAGTCATTGGTCACGACGATATTGATGACCAACCGATCGTCCACCGTGCGGGGTAGGGCGCTGCTGCGGACGCGCAAACTGATCGGGTTGACCACCGAACGCCCGATCAGCGATTGGTGTTCTGCGCGATCTTCTCCACTGCGTAACCATTCGCATGGAATACTCTCGTCTGCCGATGGGATCACCGACGAAATGATGCGCGGCAGCATACCCGGCCCGGCGAATACCGCCAGCAGGACGAGTAGGAAGATACCGACAAGCGCATTTGTTCCGGTGGGACGCCGTAAGAACGCCATGAAATTAGCCTTGTTCGTGTAGCCACCGTGCCGTCGCTTCGATCTGCGCGGCGCGATCCAATTGTTCTATATTGTGCCACAAAATGCCGGAATCGTGTCCGCGAAACCAGGTATATTGCCGCCGGATGAAATCATGCGTGGCGTGTTTCGTGTCTGCGACCGCTTCATCGAGAGGCAGACTATCCAGCAAGTGCGCCGCAAGCTGCACGTAACCCAGTCCGCTCATCGACGGCAGTCTACGATTGTAACCCGCGTCCAGCAGGCAGCGGACTTCGTCCAAAAACCCCTCTGCTATCATCTCGTCAACACGGCGATCCGCCCGTTCATATAGTGCATCACGGTCTAAAGTGATGCCATAGGTCATCATACGGTACGGGGGCGGGTGCTTGCGCTGTAATTCGCTGATCGGTTGTCCGCTTTCCAGGCACACTTCCAACGCCCGTACCACGCGCCGCACATTCCGATAGTCAATATGATCCGCCGCTGCTGAATCAAGTTGTCGCAGGCGTTCGTGCAGCGCGGATGCTCCCTGTTGCGCCGCGAAGGCTTCGAGTTCGGCGCGCAATCGCTCGTTGGGCGGTACTTCTGGTATCGTCCAACCCTCAACCACAGCCGTGATGTATTGTCCTGTTCCGCCCACAAGCATTGGCAGATGTCCGCGTCCGTGCGCCGCATCGATAGCGGCATAGGCCAGGTGTTGATACTGTGCCAGCGATAAGTTTTCATCCGGGTTGACCACATCCAGTAAGTGGTGCGGCACGGCGGCCTGCTGTTCCGGGGTGGGCTTGGCGGTGCCAATGTCCATCAAACGGTATATCTGGCGGCTGTCGGCGCTGATGATTTCGCCCTCCACCGCCTGGGCGATCTCGATTGCCAGGTCAGTTTTGCCAACTGCTGTCGGGCCGAGGATCACCAGCAGGGATAGGCGCACGTCACCAGCCAAGCGCGTCCTCAGCATGTTCGATGATCGGCACGCCTGCGCGCGGGATCGCGATTCCGATCACGTCCACTCTCCAATCATAGTTATCCAGATCATGGGCGGCCAGATAGGTTTGGGCAGAGGCCGTCATGCGTCGCTGTTTACGCGGTGTGATACTTTCAAACGCGCTTTCAGTGTTACCAGCGTGGCGCGTGCGCACCTCGACAAACACCATGACCGCCGCTTGTTGCGCGATGATGTCGATCTCGCCGTGTTTGCAGCGCCAGTTTGTGGTCACAATGATGTAACCCTTCCGTTTGAGGTACTCGGCTGCCAGTTGTTCGCCCCGCTTGCCAAATGGCTGGGTCGCTTGGGTGGGCATCCTAAATTTTTTTCCCTATCGTTAAGGTTGCGACAATTATAGTCTAAAATGGATGTAAGCATGTCGGAGATAAAGAAATCCCTACGAGAACACGTAGGGATTCTTGCCAGGACACAATATTGTTGTCCTGGCTTGGCGTGTATAAGGTGAGTCTAGTCGCCGGCGCCCCTTGCGACGGCTTCGACCATCTGCTGCGACTCAGGATCGCTGCGTTTGCTGCGCAGGATTGCCCAGACGACCACCGCTAACAGCACAGCCATGACGATGTAAATCGGGACGCGACTGTCGGGATTCTGGTGTGCCGTCACGACTAGCGGCGCGGCCAGTAGCGCGACCAGATTCACCACTTTAATCATCGGATTCAGCGCCGGGCCAGCCGTATCTTTGAATGGATCGCCCACTGTATCGCCGACGACAGCGGCTTTGTGCGCCTCGGAGCGTT
>Ga0187894_10007737_pt1 | contig 10016 bp, 7 predicted proteins | sample GBC1701081metaG_FD_136650 | JGI IMG/M metagenome (GOLD analysis project Ga0187894, IMG submission 136650) | White microbial mat communities from a lava cave in the Kipuka Kanohina Cave System on the Island of Hawaii, USA - GBC170108-1 metaG ... | reverse complement strand
TCAATCGAGTGCATTTAGGTCGCGATCCTACTTGTTTCCGTCGTCGACGTGACGACCGTCATTCCGCCAGGTTCAGAGCCGCAAGGCGTCAGCCTGCGGCGAAAGCGGCTCCGGTCGCTCATGACGCATTCGCAACGAGCGGGTCCGCCTTTTCTTTCGCCCCCGTGGAAGCTCCCGATATCCCCCCGCGATCCGCACGCAACCCATTGATCTTCATGGTGTTGCGATCTCCATGCGGCAAAAAACTCCCCCCTCCAACGCAATCGCTCCCCGCGGGTCTGCCTTCATGTGCACGCGTCGATGGCGAACCGCCGCACGGCGACCCTTCGACGCGGCACAACGCGAAGGAGATTGCTCATGACGATACGACGACTGACGGCAACGAACTCACCCGGCAAGGCGATCACGCTGATCGCGGCGCTGGCCGCGCTCACGCTGGCCGGAACCGCCCGCGCGGATCACCGCACGAACGGAGCGAACGCGGGACTCCACTGGGTTCCCGATCGTTACGCCGACCAGACGCGCGTCGTCGTCGATCCGCCGGTCCATGAAACGCGCACGCGGCAGGTCTGGGTCGAGCCCGTCTATCGCACGGAGTCGGTGACGATTCCGGTCCCGCCGATCTTCGAGCCGCGCGAGCGCCGCGTCTGGATTCCGCCGGTCACCGAAGTGCGCCGCGTGCCGCGGGTTGAGCCGGCTGTTTTCGAGACCCGCCGCGTCGCGGTGCGCGGTCCCCTCGGCGGCGTGATCTATCGCACCGATCGGGTGCTCGTGCGGCCGGCGCGGACCCTCTTCGTTGAACAGGTGATCGAAGTGCGGCCGGCCTGCTGGCGCACCGAGGTCGAGCAGGTCTGTGTCCGGCCGGCCGGCCAGCGCATCGAGTTGCGCCAGGTCTGCGTCAGCCCGGGACACTATGAAACTGTGACCGAACAGGTCTGCGTGCGTCCGGCCCAGCGGCGCGAAGTGCGCGAGCGGGTCTGCGTCGAGCCGGGCCACTTCGTGGCGAATCTTGGGTTCTCGTTCGATTGGCGAACCGTCGCGGGCCGCCGCGGGTAAGTGCGGGAAGCGGCGACACACAACGACGCGTTCATGCGGGGCAGGGCCCGTCGCTCGGTGCGGCGGGCCCTGAGTTTTTGGGGACAGGCTTGGGGAAAGGATCGCTAGTGCGGTGAGGGTCGTTGGCGAGGAATGGTCGTTACCGGGGGATGGTCGTTGCCGGCGGAGTTGTTGCCGGGAGCATGACCCGTGCGCCAAGGGCCTGGACGAACGCCGCGCGTTCCCCCCTTGAAAAAGGGGGAAATCATTTTGTTTTTCCCCTCCTGCTGTTTTTCCCCTCCTTTTCAAGGAGGGTCCAATCTTTTCCCCTCCTTTCCAAGGAGGGGCCAGGGGAGGTTTAGGGAGCCCGAATGGGGTGAGGGCGCTTTCTCCCTCTACCGTTGGGAGACTGAGGGCGACCGACCGGCCTTCCAGCCGGCCATTGATCTGACGGCTACCGCCGCCGCCGGCGCGACGTCCGCATCAGCCGCGTCAGGCCGCCGAATCCCGCCGCCATGAAGAGCACCGGCATCGGCGCGATCGCGCCGCACGTCCCGTCACTGCTCCCCGTCGCTTCCAGGTAGCCGAAGAGCCGGCTGAGCAGCGTCAGCAGCGGGATGAATGGGACGTCGTCGTAGTAGGGGTAGTAGTATCCGCACCCGTCGAAGTAGGGCAGCTCCGCCCCATCGATGAATGGAACCAGCGCCGCCGACTCCGGCTGGTCGCGGTCGTCGATGTTCACCACCTGAAACGCCAGTTGCGACATCGCGAACGCCCGCTCGCCGATGACGCCGACCCGCTCGACGCGCCCCACGTGCGTGAACCAGCCGCGCTGCACCAGCGCATCGCCCGTGTAGTCGATCAACTGCACCGCGTTGACGCAGGGCGACAGCTCAGCCACCGTCAGGAAATCATCCGCCGATGGCGCGGGCTCCTCCGCATCACTGGCCGCGTCGCCTTCAGCCGGCGCGACGTCATCCGGCACCGGCTCCATCGGCAGCGGCTGCGGAATCTTGCTGCTGTCGTAATAGCTGAACGGAATCGCGATCAGCCCCAGCTCCTCGACGATCTTGAACGCCTTCTCGTCGTAGGTCGCGGCCGACTCCGCGAACGAACTCGGCGGCCCCAGCACGATCCGCGAGCGCTGCACCGGCGCGGCCGGATCGGAGACGTCATAGAGCACCACCGCCGGGCGCTGTCCGTCCGTGTCGTCGATGCCTACCGCGATCAGCCGGTCGCCGCGCGGCTCGATGTGCGTCGAGTATCCCGGCACCTCGAGCTGGCCCGTCACCGTCGGGTTCGCCGGATCGCTCAGGTCGAGCAGGAAGAGCGGGTCCTTCCGCAGGAAGGTCACCGCGTAACCGCGCGGCCCGTCGAACCGCGCCGCCTCCAGCGATTCACCCTGGATCACCGACACGCTTCCGAGCGGCTGAATGGCGTCCGGATCGCTCAGGTCATACGTGAAGCAGCGCACCTGCTGGAAGCCGAATCCGAAGGATTCGGTCAGGATGCGCAACGCGCCGTCGAAGTCGTCCAGGTAGAAGCGGTTGCGGATCGTTCCCGGCACGTTCACCGAGCCGCGCACCTGGATGTCGCCCGCCGGATCGGAAATGTCCACGTACTGTACGCGCGTCTGCGACTCGCTCGCGTCCGGATCATATTGCGACGACGTTGCGAAGAGCGCCTCGGTCGACACGTGCAGCGCCGTCGCGCTGCCGTCGAACGTCACCCGCTCCACCGGAACGATGTTGGCCGGATCGGCCACGTTGATCGACGCGCAGAACGCCTGGTCCGTGTAGTAGGGATAAGGCGCGATCGCGTCCGCGTTGGGCGGCGGAACTTCCATTCCCGCGCCGCCCGAACCGCCATCCCCGCCGCCGCTGGTCGAGAGGTAGGGCACGTCCGTCCCCACCACGTAGATCACGTCGCCCACGCGCCGGCTGGCCGTTGCGTAGCCCACCAGCAGCACGTCTCCCATCGATGCGGGATTCGCCGCATCCGAGACGTCGATCACCGCCACCTTGCTGCCCGTGAAGGCCGGCGGCGAGTACTCGCGCAGCGCCCCGTTGGCAACGCCCACGTCGTAATAAGGCGGAGAGTAATAGACGTCGCTGCTCGTGATGACGTAGGCTCGTTCGCCCACGACGTACATTTCGACCGGCCGTCCCGCGAACGACAGCCGCCCCAGGATCGACGGCGCGTCGGGATTCGACACGTCGATGATGATCAGTCCTTTGTAGCTGTTCAGCACGTAGGCGCGGCCGTCGACGATCTTGAGAACGTCCGCCTCCTCGATCTCGCGCAGCGCCTCCGCCGTGTCGCCGCCCGATTCACCGAGCCCCAGCCCGGCCGGTGCGTCCGCCTGCGGCGCCGGCGGGCCGCCGAAATTGTTCCCCGCGCCGAAGAACCCGCCGCCGCGCGAATCCCCCGGCGCCGATTCCAGCGACATCCCGCAGCCGCAGACCGCCACGCCGAGGCCGGCCGCAATCAGGCTCAGACCGAGAACCGCGCATGCGGAGCGGAACATCACGGAGGTGAATTTCGGGCGGGTCATCGGGATGACTCCTGCAAGGGGGGAGGAAGCAGGCAGCGTCAGGACAAAGGCATTTAACATCCGGGCAGCGCCGACCCGGGCCCCCACCCGACGATCAGCAATCATATGCCCGGCTGCGGGGCGCGGACAAACATCCCACAACCGACCAGAAGGCACAACTGTTTTCTGGGACGGATATTGGCGTGCTCCCCGCAATCTTTGCCGATCGCTTCGACCGTCCGCGAACCCCGCAGCCACGTCCGCTTTTGATGAACGGCCAGTCCGTCGTGCGGGCGGCATGCCCGCCTTTCGGGCGGCCATCTTCTTCCCCCTCTCCAGGCGGGAGACTGAGGGTGACCGATAAGGGAGCCCGAAGGGGGCGCGATGTGCGAAGGTGTCCCTCCCTTTGCACAGTCTTGTCTTGTATGGTACGTGAGCGTTCGAACGCGCCGCTCCGTCGGCCGTTGGCTCACGGTGATCCCTGCAACCCCGCGCACCCGTCGCCAACCCCTAAAATGCCCCCCATGCCCACTCTTCCGCGCAAGTCCCGCGGCGGCGCGCCGAAAAAAACCGCCCCCCCGCCGCGCGCCGCCCTCTGCTTCGGCTCGCATCTCTCTGTCGCGGGCGGCCTGCATCTCGCGCTGGAAGAGGCGCAGCGCCTGGAATTTCAATGCGTGCAGATCTTCGTGAAGAACCAGCGCCAGTGGGCCGCGCGCCCGCTCGACGATGCGGCCGTACAGACCTGGCGCGACACCGCCGCGCGCACCGGCATCGCCCCCGCCGTCGCACACGCCAGCTATCTCGTCAACCTCGCGTCACCGGATGAGACATTGTGGGAACGCAGCATCCGCGCCTTCATCGAAGAGCTTCATCGCTGCGATCAGCTTGGCGTTGCCGGCCTCGTGCTTCATCCCGGCGCGCATCTGGGCGGGGGAGTGTCGGTGGGTTGCCGCCGCGTGGCTGCCGCGATCGATCGCATCGTCGCCGAGACCTCCGGCGGCACGACGCAGATCTGGCTCGAGATCACCGCCGGACAGGGGAGCAGCCTCGGCAGCCGTTTCGAGGAAATCGGCGAGATGATCGCCGCGACCCCCGACGCCACGCGCATCGGCGTCTGCTTCGACACCTGCCATGCCCTTGCCGCCGGATATCAGTTCGATACCGCCGAGCGCTACGCCGCCACCTTCGACGAATTCGAGCGCGCCATCGGCCTCTCCCGGCTGAAGTGCTTTCATCTGAACGATTCGGTGCGCGAATGCGGCTCGCGGGTCGATCGGCACGCCCATCTCGATCGCGGCCACGTCGGCCGAACCGCCTTCGCGCGAATCCTTCAGGATCCGCGTTTCGCCGGCCTGCCGATGATCCTCGAAACCCCCAAGGGCAAAGACCCCGAAAGCGGCAGCGACTTCGACACGATCAATCTCGCCCTGCTGCGCGAACTCGCCCTCCACCCGCTGTAGCCCCCGTGCCAATTTGTGACACCAGATTCCAGTGGCACCGGATTCCGTGGCACCGGATTCCATCCGGTGAATTCATCTTGTGGCACTGGTCTGCCTATTGGTGATTCAGTTCTTGTGGCACCAGATTCCAGTAGCGCCGGATTCCGTGGCACCGGATTCCATCCGGTGGCTTCATCAGCCACGCGCGAACCCCCCGTGCCACAGTTTCGGGTTAGCTTCTAGAATCCGCCCCACATGACCCCGTCGCGCCCGCTCGCCCCATCCATCCCGCGCGAGACGTCGCCGCCCCGGCCGCTCTGGCCCGCCGCGCTGGGCGTCGGAATGATCGCTCTCATCCTCTACACGCTGACCGCCGCGCCCGGTCTGCTCTGGGGCGACAGCGCCGCCTTCGCCCTGCGCGTCTGGCGCGGCGAATTGAACAACCCGCTCGGGCTGGCGCTGGCTCATCCGCTCTACATCATTCTCGCGCGCGGGTTCACGTGGCTCCTGCCGGGCGACTTCGCCTGGCGCGTGAATCTCTTCTCGGCCCTCTGCGGCGCGGCCGCGCTGCCGCTGATGTATGTCGCCGCCGCGCGCCTCACCGGCCGTTCCTTCGCCGCGTGGGTCGCCGTACTGCTTCTTGCCCTTTCGCACACCTACTGGACCCATGCGGTCATCGCCGAGGTCTATTCGCTCTACGCGCTCGGCCTCGCCGCGGAACTCTGTCTGCTCGAGCGATTCGTCCGCACGCGCCGCCGCGGCTGGCTGAACGCCGCGCTCTTCATCAATGGCCTCGGAATCTGCAACCACCTGCTCGCCCTGCTGCACCTGCCCGGCTATCTCCTGCTCGCGGCCGGCATGAGCCGCCGCGGCGAGTGGCGCTGGCGCGGCGCCGCGCCGCCCCTCATCTTCTGGCTCGTCGGCTGCTCACTCTATCTCGCCATGATCGCAGGCCGGCTCGCGGCGGGCGACGATCCCGTCTCCGTGCTGCGCGAAGCGCTCACCGGCCGGCAGTACGCCCGCAACATGACCGGTTCCGGCTTCACCGTTCGCGGCGACGCGCTCAAGACGGCCGCCGCCTTCCTCATGAACTTCCCGACGCCGCTCCTCCTCTTCGCCATTCCCGGCGCGCTCGCGCTCCTGCGCCGCCCTGCTGTTTTCCCCTCGTCCCATGAGGGCGCCGGTTCCAGTTTCCCCCCTTTCCAAGGAGGGACCCAGGGGGGGTCGCCGCCGCTTTCCCCCGTATCGCGCCGCGTGACCCAGTGGATGCTCGCGCTCATCGCCATCGACTTCGCCTTCGGCTTCATCTACACCGTGCCCGACAAGTACGTCTTCTTCTTCCCCTGCTATGTGCTTCTGCCGCTCCTCGCCGCCGCCGGTGCGGCATCCTGGGCCGACCGCCGCGCGCGCCGCGCGCTCATCATTCTGCTGGCGCTTCTTCCCGCGCTGGTCTATGAAGTCGCCCCGCCCCTGCTGAGCCGGCGCAACGTCGGATTGTCCGGCGTCCGCGATCTCCCCGGCCGCGACAAATATTCCTACTTCTTTCGCCCGCGCAAGAATGGCATCACCGGCGCGGCCCCCGCCGCCGCCGCCGCCCTGCGACACGTCGGCCCCGGCGGCCTGCTGCTCGCCGATTCCACCGTCAAGGCGGCCCTCGTCTACCTGCGTGAGGCCGGAGGCATTTCGCGCGACGTGCTGCTGGCCGAGGAGGGTGACCCGATTCCGCGTCCCCCCGCGGCGCCCTGCTCCGTCGAGAACATCCGCCGTTTCGTCGCCGCCGGCCGCTGTTACCTGTTCGACGCCACCCCCGGCTACGTCCTGCCGGATTGGATCGCGCGGGACTACGCTCTCGTCCCGGATGGGCCGATCTATCGTGTAACGCCGCGCCCCGGCTGATTCGGGCGCCGATTCAGGTATGAACATCGTCGGGGCAAGTGTTACGGAGCACCAGCGTGCCGAGCGCCGCGATCCCGAACTGCTTCTCGATCGACCTTGAAGACTGGGCCCAGTCCACGCTCAGCCCCGCCGTCCCCCTCACCGAGCGCGTCGTCGCCAACACGCAGCGCATGCTCGACCTCCTCGCCGAGCGCCGCGTTCGCGCCACCTTCTTCATCCTCGGAAAGGTCGTCGAAAAATTCCCCGCGACCATCCGCGCCGTCCACGCCGCCGGGCACGAGATCGCCAGTCACGGCTACGGCCACGACCTCGTCTTCAATCTCGAGCCGCGGACTTTCCGCGACGACGTGCGCCGCAGCATCGACCTGCTCGGCGATTGTCTCGGCGTCCGGCCGCTCGGCTACCGCGCGCCGGCTTTCAGCATCACCGCCCGCTCTCTCTGGGCGCCGCCGATCCTCGCCGAGCTGGGATTCACCTACAGTTCCAGCGTCTTCCCCTTCGCCGGCCGCCGCTACGGCATTCCCGAAGCGCCGCGCTTCCCCTTCCGCTGGAACTCCTGCGACCTCGTGGAATTCCCCATGACCACCGCGCGCTGGCTCGGCCGCAACCTGCCCGTCTGCGGCGGCGGGTACTTCCGCCTGCTCCCCGGCTGGCTGGCCCGCGCCGCCATCCGCAGCGTCAACGCCGAGGGTCAGCCCGCCGTCATTTACATGCATCCCTACGAGATCGACGTGCACGAGCTGCGCGAACTCCGCGCCGCCGGATGGGAGATTCCGCCGCGCACCTACCTCATGCAGTCGCTCTTCCGCGGCCGCATGGAGGGGCGTCTGCGAACGCTCTTCCGCCGCTTCGAGTTCGATACGCTCGACCGCATCGTCGAACGCCTCCGCGCCGCCGGGACCATCGCCCCCGCGCCGGCGATAGGCGCGCCATCCGCGCTCGCTTAGGCTTCGCGTCGCGCGGCCGACGATTCGCGGATGCCGCGCTCGAAAGGGTGGTCCGTGGAGATCCGCCTGCTCTGCATCGGCGACGTCGTCGGCCGGCCGGGACGGCATGTGATGTCGCACGCCGTCGCGACCCTCGTCGATCGCCACCACATCGACTGCGTGATCGCCAACGTCGAAAACGCCGCCGGCGGCTCCGGCCTGACCTCGTCGCTCTACGAAAAATTCCTGCGCTACGGCGTCAGCGTGATGACGCTCGGCGACCATTGTTTCAAGCGCGCCGACATCTTCCCCATCCTCGACCGCTCCGATCGCGTCATCCGTCCGGCCAATCTCTCCGCCCACGCCGCCGGCCGTCCGATGACGATCTTTCAGACGACCCGCGGCCCCAAGGTGGCCGTCATCAATCTCATGGGTCGCCTCTTCATCCAGCCGCCTACTGACTGCCCTTTTGCCGCCGTCGACAGGCTTCTCTCCGAACTGCCCGGCGACGTGAACGTCGTCGCCGTCGACATGCACGCCGAGGCCACCGGCGAAAAAATGGCGATGGGCTGGCATCTCGACGGCCGCGTCAGTGTCCTCTTCGGCACGCATACCCACGTGCCCACCGCCGACGAGTGCATCCTCCCGCAGGGCACCGCCTACATCAGCGATCTCGGCATGACCGGACCCTATGACTCGGTGCTCGGTCGCCGGAAGGACCGCGTCCTCAGCGCCCTCATCTCCGGTATGCCGACCCCCTTCGACGTCGCCTCCGAGGACACGCGGCTCTGCGGCGCGCTGATCACCGTCGATGCCTCCACCGGCCGCGCCACCCACATCGAGCGCATCCGCGTCGACGACGAAACGCGCCCCTCCCCCGGCGACGACGACTGAGTCCCCCCGAAATGCTCTCCTCCCCTCTCCCTTGGCGAGGGTTTCTGGAGAGTGCTCGTGATTTCCCACTCTCCCCTGGGGAGAGAGATCGGGGGTGAGGGCTGTTCCTTTATGAGCCGTACTTCTCTCTTCTGCTATCTCCTCCGCCGCGCCGCTTTTCCGGCAACCAGGCGCTTTCTTTCCGGTATCAAAAATCAGATTCGCTTAAAGCGCTCGCCCCTCTCTCCCCCCGGCGCGGGATGGGGCTGAGGACATCTTTCTCTTCATTGTTTCTTCTCCCTCTCCCTTGCGGGCTGAGGCCGACCGAAGAGGGAGCCCGAAGGGGTGATGGATTTGGCTCTCTTCTCTCTCCCCTTGAGGGGAGAGGGTTAGGGTGAGGGTGAGGGTGAGGGTGAGGGTGAGGGTGATCATTCTTTCACCGTCACCTCGAACACCGTCTTATTGAAAAATCCTGCGGACGGGGGCTGCGAACCCCGGCATTTTCTGAATGGTCTTAAACACCTTGTCGACCGGCGACACTTTTCCATCGGGGACCGGCACGGTGCTGCGGATGGACGCGAAACCAGCGGCGAGCATCCCACCCGCGGCGTCCCCGTTTGACCCGGTCGCGTTGCGCCCGCGCCTGATTCGTCTCGCGGTCCGGCTGGTCTGGAATCGTGACGACGCTGAAGACGCCGTGCAGGAGGCCTATCGCCTCCTGCTCGATCGCGGCGGGCAGACGATCGAACGACCCGCTGCCTGGCTCTGGCGCTGCGTCTGTCAGCTTTGTCTGAACGTCCGTCGCCGCCGACGTGCGGCCTCGCTGGATGAGGCGGAACCGAACGCGCCGCCGGGAGATCCCGGCGCGTCGCTCGCGCGGACCGAATCGCTCGACGCCCTGCGCGATGCGATCGCCGAACTGCCCGATCAGCGCCGCGTGGCGCTGCTGCTGCGGGTGATGGAAGAAATGAGCTACGACGAAGTCGCCGAGATCATGCAACTGTCGACCGGGGCCGTGCGGGCGCACGTGCACCTCGCTCGCGAGGAACTCGCCCGCCGACTCGAGGGTCCGGATGGAACGCCATGAGCGATTGCCGCGACATTCGACTTGACTTCGACGACTGGAACGCCGGCGCGCTGTCGCCTGACCGCGCCGTCGAGATCGAGCGTCACCTGCGCGACTGCCCCGTCTGTCTCGACTGGTTCAATCGCCAGGAGGCGTTGACGGGACAATTGCGGCGTCTCGCCGCCGCCGCCGACCGCCTCGCCGAGCCCGCGGCGCCGCGGATCGCTTTGGCCCCCGAGTCAGCGAAG
>Ga0187894_10007736_pt1 | contig 10016 bp, 9 predicted proteins | sample GBC1701081metaG_FD_136650 | JGI IMG/M metagenome (GOLD analysis project Ga0187894, IMG submission 136650) | White microbial mat communities from a lava cave in the Kipuka Kanohina Cave System on the Island of Hawaii, USA - GBC170108-1 metaG ... | reverse complement strand
CCGTGATCGTCCTTTCGGCCATCCAATCCAGCGGAAAGGAAAATGTAGGAAAGGAAAATAACAAATCCTCTATTTTCCTTTCCTACATTTTCCTTTCCGCTGGCCGAAACGATGATCACGGCCTGAAATCGGTCCGCGCCGGTTGAATGCGCGTTATCTCCACCCATCAAGAGTCCGATTCAGGTTGTATGCGGCGCTGATGAGAGCCAGATGTGTAAAAGCCTGCGGGAAATTTCCCAATGCTTCGCCACTGGGGCCGGTCTCCTCCGCATACAGACCCACATGGTTTGCGTAACCAAGCATTCGCTCAAAGATCAGTTGCGCTTCATCCAATCGAGTCTTATCCACCCGCCCCGCGCGAGTGAGAGCTTCAACGAGCCAGAAGGTGCAGATGTTGAACGTCCCCTCGCCGCCTTCAAGCCCGTCGGCCGTTTCTTTCAGGTTGTAGCGATAGACCAGACTGTTGGAGACCAAACCGCCCTTCTCGGGCGGTTTATTAGTCGCGTCGAGAGTCTTCAACATTCTGGGGTCTGCGGGAGAAAGGAAGAATAGTTCTGATGAAATCAGACTTCCGTACTTATTGTATAGATAGACCGAATCCAACAGCTCGCCATAGATATCCAACTGCAGTTGGTTGTAAGCGCCATTCCCGACTCGCACCGGGCGTGATCCCTTGTAACCTTCCAGATGATCGAGGGTCTCCTCCGTCAGCGTATGACTCCCGTCAATTCCGTACATAATCTGCAGGGAGCCGTCAGGATTCAGTTCGTGACATCTGGCCTCCACCCAGTCCATGAAATTCGCGGCCTCTTCGGCCAGTCCTATTCGGAGCAGTCCATAGAGTGTGAAGGCGGCGTCTCGAATCCACGTGTATCGGTAATCCCAATTGCGGGCGCCTCCAACTGCTTCCGGCAGACTGCAAGTTGGCGCCGCGACAATGGCGCCTGTTGGCGAATAGGTGAGTAGTTTGAGCGCCAGCGCAGAGCGATTTACCATCTCACGCCAGCGGCCGGTGTAAGAGCATTTTGAGATCCAGCGACGCCAATACTCGACGGTTCTCTTGAAATCATCCGACGCCTCCTGCTCGGACAGAGTCAGGCCGCAACCGGCGTCGCACGAGATTTCCCTGAGCACGAAGGCGGCCATTTGTCCCTCTTCCAGCGTAAATTCGCAGAAGACGCCATTCCCATCCTGTTTTAGGGGAATCGCCGATGCCAATCCCAGGCTGAATCCCGGCGCATGGAACTCCACCCCTTCTCCGGAAACTCTGGTTTCATGAACATCACGCGCGTAGTTGAAGGCCGGACAGCACTCCAACCTGAAAGCCATACTTCCGCGCACCGTCTTGACACGGCGCACTATCTGCCGGCTTCCGGGCGCCGTCGTGTCCCCGCCGATCGGCATGTAATCAGTAATCTCAGCGACTCCATCCGGCGAGAGGAACCTCGTAATTAGGACATTAGTCTCCGGCCAATAAAGTTGTCTGTGAGTAATCCCCTCGGTTCCCGGCGCAATCTTGAAATATCCGCCTTTCTTGTCATCAAGGATGGCGGCGAAGACGCTGGGGGAATCAAACCTCGGAAAACAGAACCAATCGATTGACCCATTCACCCCCACAAGAGCTACTGTTTGGGTATCCCCGATGACCCCGTAGTTTTCTATTGGTTGATAAGCCATCAGACCATCATTCGCCTCTCTTCGGCGCCTCGATGTACGGTTTGTTCAATCCCTTCTCCGCCTGCTGTCTCGTGTCGTACACGTTGGGACGGACGAGCACGGCTTTGTATTGCGCGATGGCCTCGACGCGATGCCCCGCCAGATCATACATCTGCGCGGCCCGCAGGAGTGAAACGGTCGCCAGGTTTGCGTCTCCTCCCTGGGTTTGATGGGCGGCGATGAACGCCGCGGCCGCGCGTATGTACTCCTTGTTGCGCGCGAGCGCTTCCGCATACTGGTAATTGATCAGATCGAGCGCGGAGCCGGTTGACGGATCTTTGAGCAGGCTTTCGAAGACGGCGTATGCGTCGTTCGAGCGCTTGAGCGCCACGAGCGTCGAGGCGGTCTCGAGTTTGAGCAGATAGTTGTTGGGGTGTTTCGAGCTGAGTTGTTCGAGCAGGCTGAGCGCGTCGTTATCGCGTTTCTCATTCCGAAAGACGGCCAGCAGGACGACGCGAGCGTCGTCCGCGGTCGCGGCGTTCTTTTCGATGACGGTTTGCAAACGGGCAATCCCGCGTTTCTTGTTGCCGCGAATTCCCGCCATCGTCGCCAGCGCTTTATAGCCGAATGGCAGACTGCCGACGATGTAATCGTAGACTCCGACCGAAAGATAGGCGTCGTAATAATCAGGCTTGAGCTTGAGGACCTTTTCGTGCGCGTCCACACAGCGCGATCCGTTGCGCATCGCGCTGAAAAACTTGCGCGTGGTCGAGGCTTCGTAAGCGGCCAGCACGCCGTAATAGGCGCCGAGGAAATAGAGCGCGTCGGCGTCTTTCTTGTTTTTAGCGACCAGCGCCAGCGCCTTCGTCTTCGCCTGCGCCATCCGGTCGCGGAATGCGCGGTCAACACCCTCGTCAACCGCATCGCCCTCGGTCTCTTCTTTGGCCTTATCGGCGCCGGCGTAAAAGCTCGATCCGCTGCGATAGAGGCCGGTCTGTAAGCGGCGGCTCTTATTCAGATGTCTGAGCCAGAGGGCGGTCGCCAGATAGAGATCGCCGGCCGGATGGTGCGGCAGCCGCGTTCGGATCTCTTCGAATTTCGCCACCGCCGTCGCGTAATCAATGTTGTACATCGCTTCGTTGCCTTCGCGCCGGAGTTCCATAATCTCGGATGGCAATGCGGCGCTGACAACAGGATTGCTCCCGGCTGTCGCGGATTGTATCTGTCCGAAGCTCACAGTGGACAGCAATAGAAGTGACGCCGCGAGCGCGGCCATCGGCCCGGGGGCGGCTATCGGCCCGAGGGCGGCTATCGGTTGGATGATTTCGTTGTAGTACAAAAGACGGAGCATATTACCTCTGTTGAAAATGGATTGTGAGACACGGTTTCGGTCGGGATTGATTTCGGGGAGAGTTGGGGAGAGGGCGATTTGGCGCTCGCGGTTCGGGCCGGCGCAAACAAACGCGGAGCCCGCGTATTGTCAGCAGCGGGAGCAAGTTGTCAAGTTTCTTGTGACTCCTTCTATTCCCCACATCCAGGTGTTCTTACCAACCTGGTTGGCGCCTCAGGTGATTCCGCGCGGGATGGTCGCACCATCGTATCGAGCAGGCGCTCGAGGACGGCGGTTGGGTTCTTACAACGACCGGTGTGCGCGGGCGATGTCTGGATGATTGTGCTTCGGGGCGCCACGAGCCAATGGAAGCGTTCACTCTGTGATAGACGCCCAATCGGCCCCGCCGACTCTCCGCCAGTACAAATAGCGGAGATGGACGCCAGGTGAGCCCGGATTGATTCGACATCCAGTGTCGAATCAATCGCCATCAGCCGCCGCTCATCCAGTTCAATGCGGGCCTCGAGGAATTTTCTGGCCGCGCACAAAACGATCACCCCGACATTGACGAACTCTTCACGCTCGACCCGGGGAACGACGCGTATTATGGCGTATTCATATGTAAAGTGATCGCGCATGGATCGCCTCCTCCAGGAAAATATGCGACGCCTCCAGCCGGCTCACCAGATACTCAATGTAACCATCCCGGAGTTGGCTGCTCTCGCCGAACGAAGAGTCGCCAACCAGCCAGGCGTGGGGAATCAGTTTAACGATGCGGTCAATGATGTCCGGCGTGACCCGCCCGGTCATCTTTGAATCCGCCTCTCGGAGAGAGCTGGCAAACCGCAGCAGGACATGGTCTTTTATCAGGGAGAAAGGGTCCCGGCTGCGTTCGAGGTGGTTGCCCCATCTGTGATGGAAGTAGAGGGCGGCGCCATGATCAATGAGCCAGAGTCGCCGATGCCACATCAGCATGTTCGTGTTGCGCGGCGTTCGGTCAACATTTGTCACGTAAGCGTCGAACCAAACGATCGAAGAGGCGAGATCCGCGTCGGGCTTCTCTACCACCGGATCAAACATCACGGAACCGGGCAGGTAGTCGAGCGCGAGATTGAGGCCGGCGCTCGACCTGATCAGGTCTTGTATCTCCGGGTCAGGCTCGGCGCCGGCGAGTTCGGGGTCGAGTTCGACGAAGACGATTTCAGGCGCCGGCAGCCCCGCCGCGCGGGCGATCTCCCCGGCCACTAACTCGGCGATGAGAGCCTTTGGCCCCTGACCCGCGCCGCGAAACTTTAGTACATACATCCCATCATCATCGGCTTCGACTATTGCCGGTAGCGATCCACCCTCGCGCAGTGGTGTTACATACCTTGTGGCAATTACCGTTCTTAAGCTCATCGTCTATCAAGCCATCTACTTTTCAAGCGACACGGAAATGATCTCTTCATCATTCCGCGCGATGATGTGGCGGTTCGCGTACGCCGGATGGGACCAGTTGACCGCGCCCAGTTCACGGCGGTTCCCCGGATTGGTAGTGGGTTTGATCAGTTGGGTCCGGCTGATCTCCTGATACCCCTTCGGGGAAAGCTTCGCGATGATCAGCTCGCCCCGATCGTTGTTGATGAAGTAGCGGTCGCCGCTGCGCACGATAAACCCGGACGCCCAGCGGGCCTTCTCCTTTGTCACTTCCATAGTCTCCCAGACGCGCTCGCCGGTCTTCAAGTTCAGACACCGGAACTGCCCATAACTGCAGATTCCATAAATGTAGTCTCCATCTATAACCGGGGTGTTGACGACTGTATGCAGACCGTCAGTATTGATCTCGCTCTCGCTTTTGCCCTTCCAAATCACGCTCGCCTTTTCTCTCGCCAGATCGAGCAACATCGAGCCGTTATAGAAGGAAGAAACCAGCAGGCGCGACCCGCTCAAGACCGGCGTCGCCAGCGTCACGCCCATATTGATCCGGGAAGGCTGCTGCCAGTAAACCTTGCCCGTTGCCGGATCGAGCGCGACCACCGCAGTCGGATGCCAGATGATCACCTGCCGGATCCCTCCCGCCTCGAAGATCACCGGCTGGGAGTATCCCTGTTCGGAATCCGACGGCAGCGCCCGCCAGATTTCCTTGCCGGTCATTTTGTCGAACGCCATGACCTTGGCGTCCGGCTGGCCGCCGACAATGGCGATCAGGCGGTCTCCTTCAATCAGCGGCGCGCTGGAAATTCCCCAGGTCGGCATTTGCGTCCCGTAGTCCTTCACATAATCCTTTTGCCAGATCACGGCGCCTGTCCGAGAGTTGAGGCAGAGCAGCGTACCGCTAGCCCCGACGATGTAAACCCGGTCGCCATCAACGGTCGGCGTCGCGCGCGGCCCTGTGGCGTAGCTAATGCCTCTGTAGTCCGCGTCCCACTCGCGCGTCCAGAGAACCTTGCCTGACTTCTCATCCAGGCAAAGGGCGCGCTCCGTCCCCTTCATTCCGCCCTTCATTTCAGTGGACCGTTTGAAGTCAGTCACGAACACGCGCCCCGCGGCCACGGCCGGCCCCGCGAAGCCGCCTTGTAATGGTGTGCGCCAGGCTACTGTTAATCCTTTCTCCGGGAATTTGTCCAAGATGCCGGGCTCGGTCCAGATACCGCTTCGTCCCTTGCCACGCCACTCAGGCCAGTCCTCAGCAAAAACGGCGCCGAGAGCAGGTTTAAGAATGCATATTGCGACTAATAGGTATCCGATTGTACGTTTCATTCTTTTCGATCTCCACTACAGGTCGTTTTAGGGTTTTGAGTGCGCCAATCCGTAGGCGCTGTACTGGATCAAAGCCGGATCATATAACCCAGTTTGTAGTCCGGGAAAGCTTTCTCGAAAAGATTTTGCGACTTGTCATTGAATTGCGGGAACGGTCTTCCGATTTTATACTCGCGCCCATGAGCGACTCTCCTTCATCTCCCTGGTGGGACCGATCCACTCTGCGCCTGGATCGCCAGGCCCCCTACCTGCGCATTTTCTTCTCCACGGTTTTCGTTCGCGATCATGATCGAAGCCTGCAATTTTACCTGGATCAGCTCGGATTCAGTCTGGTCGCCGATAACCGCTTTGAAGGCGGTGGCCGCTGGGTGGCGGTCGCTCCTCCGGATGGCAGCGCGATCCTTGCGCTTGTCGTTCCGGATCCGGGCTCCGAAGAATATGACCTGATTGGCCGGGCGAGGCAGATTGTTTTCATCACCGAAGATGTCAATGCCAAGTATGAGGAGTGGCGTAAGCGCGGGGTTCGTTTTCATCATCCACCGCAGACTCCTATTTGGGGCGGGATGTTCACCGGCTTCGAAGATCCGGATGGGAACTGGTTTGGGCTTGTAGGCTCCGATGAGATGAGCCGGGAAATCGAAGCGCAGCGCAGCGCCACTGCCGAGAAGTTGGAATCCGAACGCCGCGCCGCCCAGGAACTGGAGATCGCAAAACAGGTGCAGGCAAGACTCTTCCCACAAACGCTGCCGCCTCTTAGGACACTCGACTACGCGGGGATTTGCATCCAGGCTCGCCAGGTCGGCGGCGATTACTACGATTTTCTCGACCTGGGTCAGGAACGGCTCGGGCTGGTGATCGGCGACATTTCAGGGAAAGGAATCGCCGCCGCTCTTATGATGGCCAACCTGCAGGCCAATCTGCGCAGCCAGTGCGCAATCGCCGTGGATCAGCCGCGGCGACTCTTGCGATCAGTCAACCGGCTCTTTTACGAGAATACGACCGACAGCGCCTACGCAACCTTCTTCTTTTCCGAGTATGACGATCGAGCCCAGCGGTTGCGCTACGCAAATTGTGGGCATCTCTGTGGTCTGCTCCTCCGGGGCGATAACACTCTCGAACGGCTCGATTCGACAGGCACTGTGCTCGGGCTCTTCGATAAATGGGATTGCTCGATAGAAGAACGGCAACTCTTCTCAGGAGACACGCTCGCGCTTTACACTGACGGTGTAACCGAATCGTTCAACAATGCGGGAGAGGAATTCGGAGAAGATCGCCTGGTCGAAGCGATGCGGCGGCGGCGCGAGTCGTCTTCACAGGCATTGCTTGCGGCGATTGTTGATGACGTTCAGCAGTTCAGCCCTCGTGAACAGCACGACGACTTCACTCTGATCGTCGCCAAGTGTAGATAATTCAATAGAAAGCCTCACCCAACTTGTCCGCAGTAATCAGGTCGAGTGGTGGCCGTTAAAGGTCGAAAATAATCTATATACGAGGAGACTCAATCTATGAAGTTGACTGATCTGTTTTTGGCTGAACTGGAACGAGAAGCCGCCGCAACACGCCACGCGCTGGAGCGCGTGCCCGAAGGGCGTTATGACTGGAAACCGCATGAAAAATCAATGACGCTCGGCTATCTGGCGGAGCTTGTCGCGAGGCTGCCGTCTTGGCCCGTCTTCATGATCAAACAAGACGAGCTGGAATTGACAACGTACAAATCGGAACCGCTCCGCACAAGCCGCGAACTCGTCGAGGCGCTCGACAAGGGTGTCGCCGCGACGCGCGAGGCCCTCGCGAATACCACGGACGAGCATTTGATGAAACCCTGGCGGCTGCTCGTCGCCGGTAAAGTGGTATCGGAGCAACCGCGGCACATCGCGCTGCGCGACGCCGTGTTCAATCACCTGGCGCATCACCGCGGACAGTTGACCGTTTATCTGCGGCTCAATGACGCGCCTGTGCCGGCGATCTACGGGCCGTCGGCGGACGAGGGAAGTTTCGGATAGCCTGTGCTCCGAGGATTCCTAATGCGCTTAATCAAATCACGCGAAACTGGTATGGTATTGCGCGAAACCCCTTGCTCAAGCGCGCAGGACTGTACCAGTCTCGCGTCTTCTGATTTAGCCAGTTTGGCTTGAAAAAGAGCTCTATGAACCTCGTGATTGGGTGCGTCTGCCAGGACGTCTCGTTTATGAGGGCAAGGAGTTGGCATTAATCACGGATTGAACAGGCGGCAAGGACGGGAATGGCGCGATCAGCGACGAAATCCTTGAGTACGCGAGGCGGGAGCGGATCGAGCGATACGCTCAGTCTTCGCGCGCTCAACCGAGCTACGCTGGAGCGACAGATGCTACTGCGTCGCTGGCAAATGCCAATCCCCAACGCCATCGAACGATTGGTCGGGCTTCAAGCACAGACGAATCACTCGTGGTATCACGGCCTGTGGACTCGGCTGGAAGGTTTCCAGCCGGAGCGTTTGGCCGAGTTGCTCATCGAACGCCAGGTGGTGAGAATCGCTCTGATGCGTTCGACCATCCATCTGGTCACCGCCCGCGACTGCCTGGCGCTGCGTCCCCTGATGCAACCTGTCATCGAGCGTAGTACGAAGGGCAACTTCGGCCGGCACTGGGTCGGGTTGGACGCTGAGGCGCTCGTCGCCGCCGGCCGGGCGCTGGTCGAGCAGCAGCCGCGCACCTTCAGCGAACTCGGCAAGCTGCTCGCTGAGCATTGGCCCGACCGCGACCCCGCCGCTCTCGCCCAGGCCATTCGCGCCTGGGTACCGCTTGTCCAGGTACCACCGCGCGGCGTCTGGGCGATGAGTGGGCCTGCCGCTCACACCACGGTCGAAGCATGGCTCGGCCGCCCTCTCGCGACCGATCCCTCGCTTGAGGAGATGATCCTGCGGTACCTGGCCGCGTTCGGCCCCGCAACTGTGAAGGACATGCAGACGTGGTCAGGGCTGACCCGTCTCAACGAGGTGATCGAACGGCTCCGGCCACGCCTTGTTACCTTCCGCGACGAGCATGGGCGCGAGCTGTTCGACCTGCCCGACGCGCCGCGGCCCGACCCCGATATCCCGGCGCCGCCGCGCTTCCTGTACGACTACGACAACCTGCTGCTCTCCCACAACGACCGCACTCGCTTCATCACCAGCGAGTACCACAAGCAGGGCTTCACCATGGACGGCCCCATGCCCTGCATCGTGCTCATCAACGGCTTTACCAACGGAACCTGGAAGATCACCCAAAGCCGCAAGGCCGCCACTCTCACCATCAAACCCTTCACACGATTGTCAAAGAAAGATACCGCCGCGTTGACTGAAGAGGGCACACGGCTGCTCGCCTTCGCCGCGGCGGACACCGATACCCACGACATCCAGTTCACCCCTCACGTGTAAGCAGGAAGGACGCTTCTTTCAAGGACTTCATCACCAGACAAGTTTTTGTCGTGAACGACCGATGAGCTTGCGCTCTCGCTGCTCCCTCCTCAGCAGTGTCAATGTACGAGTGAGCTTTTGCGCCCGCTATTCAGAGATATCAATGCAGTCGCTAGCTTGCGAGTCGCATGCAATATCTCACTCGGTGTGTACCCAGTGTAACCGAGCCTCAACGCTCCTCGCTGTTGTGGTTCGATGGAGTAGGCCGACAGGGGGTGTGGCCTCTACGCCGCCAGCGGAAGCGGCGTTGGATGCCGCGCGATCATCGATACCTTTCGGGAGGCGCCCAATTAAATGCATACCGGCATCGCTGCGCTGGATGTCGAGGAGTCCCTCCAGTTCGCGTTTCCCTGCATTCAGAAGCGCCTGCTGCCTCTCCGCATAAAGCGCTCGCATCTTCCTAATATGCCGGGCGAAGTGCCCTTGGCAAATAAAGTCGGCAAGCGCCGCCTGTTCAACATGGGCGATTGGCGCCGGCCTTGCTGGCGATCTCCAACAAGGCGAGTCTCCGGCTCAACGTCAATGTCATTCCAAGTGGGTATTGATGCGAAGGCGTGACATAAATCAGTCGTGGGTTCGCATGTCGTTCGATTCCCGCCCTGACATTCACTCCCTCTCCATCGATCTGTATAGGGATCAATCGCGCGCCGGTTGCCCGGAAAGCTGCGCGCGCGCCCAGGAATCCCGGATCTTCAATCCAAACCGCGTCTTTAGGATTCAGAAGCGCCTTTGCCAGAAGTTCAAGCGCGCTCTGCGAACCCGAAGTCATGATCACCTGTTCGGGAACGCATCGCACACCTCGTGTATTCGACAAGTACGAGGCGATTGCCTTTCGCAGTGGCAGGTAGCCCGCGGCGG
>Ga0187894_10007735_pt1 | contig 10017 bp, 15 predicted proteins | sample GBC1701081metaG_FD_136650 | JGI IMG/M metagenome (GOLD analysis project Ga0187894, IMG submission 136650) | White microbial mat communities from a lava cave in the Kipuka Kanohina Cave System on the Island of Hawaii, USA - GBC170108-1 metaG ... | reverse complement strand
TTCGGATGTGGGCTCCCCGCTGCAAGATAGGTAACTAAAAGCCAATGCTTCTGCTGACATAACATTGTCACAAAACCCAAAAAAACTTACAAAAAATCTTAAAATGGCAGTTTCTACTGCCATAGGGTTGTCACTGATCATTCGTTGATTTGCATAAAGTTTAATGATATGGTGATCAACGAATACGCCCCCACGCTCAAGCAAGTAAAGCCGATCAACTTCTTGTTTTTCCGCACCGAGACTACAGTTGGAGAGCTGGAAAAATTTTTACCGGTAGCGGACGAACTTTTTAAGGAAGCCTTCGAGAATACCTTGCGGATTACAGGTCCCGTGCATTGGCATTACTTCGGGTTTACGGGAGATGACAGTAAACCATTCACCCTGGAGATTGCACTTCCGGTGGCAGATGTAATCAGGGAATATGACGGTAAATTTCATTTTAAGCGTACAGAGCCGTTCAAGTGCGTATCACTTATTCATGAGGGTAGTTGGCTTGAAATTCCCAAGAGCTATGACAGGTTGATTCATTTTTTGTCAAAAAGAAAATTGACTCCTGTGGGAGTGAACCGGGAAATTTACATCAATGCTGATTTTTCTAACACCGAAGCCAATGTTACGGAAATTCAAATGGGAATAATTTAAACCATATTAAAATGAAACGGATCGTTTTACTCCTCGGAATTGCAACAGCCATTGTTGCTGCCTTAACAACATACGGATTATGAAAATTAATTACCAAAATCAGAACGCCATGGAAGTAATGGTATTTAAAACATCTGTTGATACACTTCAATCTGTTAAAGCATTGAGGCCATTGCTGGATTCGATGGCTGGAAGTGGTCGATGGAATTTTGCACTGGACGACTGTGATAAAATTCTTCGCATAGCCTCGTTGAAAGTAAATGCTCAGACGGCCATCCGTTTGCTTCAGGATAATGGATATGACTGTGCTGAACTAGAAGATTAAATGCAAGTCCACGGACCACAGTCGACAGTTGACCGTGGACTGTTGGCAATTCAAAAAGCTATGAGGAAAGTAATTTTGAGTGTTGCTATAAGTTTAGATGGTTTCATCGAAGGACGTAATGGGGAGTATGATTGGTGCCCGCCCCCTTCGCAAAAAGAGATGAATGAATTTTTAGATACGATCGATGCCATTTTTGTGGGCCGTAAAAGCTTTGAATTATTAGGGCCATCCTCATTTCCCGGAAAGAAACTTTACGTTTTTTCCAACTCACTAAAAGCAATCAACGGCAAAAATGTGCATCTAATAAATGGAGATAGTTTGTCTAAAGTGAAAGACCTGAAAAATCAAGAAGGAAAAGACATCTGGTTGTTTGGAGGTGCAAACCTGACCACAACGTTTATGAATGAAGGCTTAGTGGACGAAATGTGGTTGGGGATGGTGCCAGTTGTGCTGGGCGCAGGAAAGCCACTGTTTCAGGATATTAAGCAGCGAAATCATTTCAAGCTTACAGAAGTTACAAATAGGAGAACCTACCTCTCATTGGTATTGCAGTCAGAACTTCCAAAAAGGAAAAAGAAGTGAGATTAAAAGTGGCTACCTGCGAAAAATAAACCCTGCCCGAATTTCAACCATTTCAAGAAAGCTGGTATAAACATAACCAACGTGGTGTTCATGTACCACTTGTGTTTGCGTATTCATAAATTGGGCATTCACATCGGAGTGCGGGTGGTTATTGTGATTGTGAGCTGGCGCATCTGTATTCATATAGTTTACATTGCCGCCCAGTGTGAGATTGGCACCAAAAGATGAAAAGCAAGATCTTGGTTTTCATATATCGAAGTTAATCAACTTTTCGGTAATATCTTTGCCAAATGACAATGGAGGAGAAGGTACTGGAAGTGGAATCTGTTTTTAACAAACTGGATAAAGAAATAGCCTCTTTTCAATCCTGGTCGGGCCTGCATTGTAAATTCGGCTGTGGTAAGTGTTGCTTCAAACCTGATATTGAAGCTACCATTCTGGAGTTTCTCCCATTTGCTTATTATCTGCACAAGGAAGGAAAAGCTTTTGATTGGCTGGAGAAACTAAAGGCCAATGACTCATCCATTTGTTTGATCTTAAATCCTACCCAAAGCGGAGCAGGCTTGTGTACTGAATACCCCTATCGCGGATTAATCTGCAGATTGTTTGGTTATTCGGCCCGAACAAATAAATATTCAGAACGTGAACTGGTGACCTGCCAGATTATTAAATCAGAGCAATCTGAAAATTACGCGAAGGCGGTTACTGAAATTGCGAAAGGAAATGATGTGCCCATGATGAATCAGTATTACATGCAACTTCACGCAATTGATATGGATTTAACGCGTGATTTCTATCCGATCAACAAGGCCATTCAAAAGGCGATCGAGACTGTACTTCACTACTACGCTTACCGGTAAAGAATTATTTAAGAGAGTGCTCAAGTGTAAAAAGGACCTTTTCAACAGTTGCTTTCGCGGCACGTTTGGAGACAGGCGGAATCAATTTTCGCGAAACATTGTCGGGTTCAGCAGAAACCGGCTTCAACCACAAGGTAAGCATGACAATTACGGCTACTACAATGCCTGCCAATAGGGTGAATTCTTTGTATGTGAATTTCGCTTTCATTTCGCCATGTGCTTTACGAACGTCATGCCAATAGAAAAAAGTGCGTTTTTACATTTTTCTGAGGCTTTTTCATTTCGTATCTGTACATTTTTGAACATCTGTTTAAACTTTTCGTACAATAAATACCTTTTAAAGGATGAAAGGTTACTGATTTGCCTTTGAAAAGATTCAGTATCGGATTCCTTTCTACTTAAATTTGTTGCATTAGAAGTTACATTATTACTGAGTATGAGAAGATTATTTTTTGGAAGCCTATTCGTTGTTGCGGGGTTGTTTATTACCTCTATGAAGCCGGTTGCGGTTGGAGAAACGGTGAAATGGATGTCGTTCGAGCAGGCCATGGAAAAATCGAAGTCCGAAAAGCGTAAGATATTTATTGACGTGTACACCGACTGGTGTGGATGGTGCAAGGTGATGGACAAGAATACCTTTAGCGAAGCCAATGTTGCTAAAATACTGAACGAGGAATTTTACCCTGTTAAGTTCAATGCCGAGCAACGAGAGAATATTATTTTTAATGGCACTACCTTTAAATTTGTTCCGTCTGGAAATAACGGCTACCACGAACTGGCGGCAGCTCTTCTTAATAATAAGTTAAGTTATCCTACAGTCGTATTTTTGGATGAAGAGTTCCGCATGATTCAACCGTTGCCGGGCTATCAAAAACCTGAGGAGTTTCATAGAATTATCCAGTTCATCGGAGAAGACCATTATAAAACAGTTACCTGGAAGGACTGGCAGGTAAAGTATAAATCACCGTATTAAATGCCATCAAAATAAAAAGCCATCCTGACGGTTTCCGTCAGGATGGCTTTTCTATGAAACTGCGGAAGGATTTAATCCTTCTTCTCCTCCTTCGTGGTTTTTACATAATCGGTGTAGCCCATAGCAGTTGCAAATCCAATGATCACAGCCACAATGGCGATAAAAATATTGGCACCGTCACCTATAAATTGCTGAAACATATTACAGAGGTTTAGTAGGTCAAAGGTATGTTTTTGGTATTAATTCTCGAAATGAATTTTATGTGAATCGCAATGGATTAGTAAACAGGGAATTACCTCAAATGCCAAGCTCTTCCTTGTGTTTTCGCAACACCTCAATAATAAATGCGATGTGTTCAGTCAGGTCAGCCCCAAGCAACTCAACCCCCTTATACACTTCATCCCGTTCTACTTTAGCTGCAAAACCTTTGTCTTTTAATTTCTTGATTACCGATTTGGGTTCCAGTGTCGAAATTCCGTCCGGGCGTACCTGGCAACACGCTATGGTGAAACCCGTTAGTTCATCACAAGCCAGTAAGGCTTTGTCAAGCAAGTTTGTGTAAGGAACATTCCATTTGGTATAGTGCGCTGAAATAGCATGAGCAATTTTTTCTTCACCCAACTCACGCAGCTTTTCAACTATCATGGACGGATGTCGATCAGGAAAAGCTTCATAATCGGCATCGTGCAAAAGGCCTGCAATAGCCCATTCTTCCTGATTCTCTCCAAACTTCTCAGCGTAAGCTGTCATGACCAATTCAACGCTGCGCATGTGTCTTAGCAAGCTTGAACTTTTTGTCATCTGGGCAAGAATTTGTTTTGCCTCTGGAAGCGTCATTGGTCAAGGAACTTTTTGCGCTTGCCCATGTAATAAAAATTGATGGAGGCGAGCACAACCAACAGAACCAGAACCAGCAGGATAATGAACAGGCGGGTGTTATTCAGCTGAAGTGTTTTAATCTCAGCTTCTTTTTTTAAAAGGTCAAACTCTCTTTCTCTCTCCTGTATGCTCAACGCCATTTCCATTTGGGCAATATTACGACTGCTCTCCTCACCATATACTTTTTCACGGGCAGAATCGTACTTCAAAAGAGTCTGGTATGCCCTTTTAGTATCACCTAATTTGTATAGATTTTCGGATTTGCTTTTTAAGATGGAAGGAATAAATCTGTAAGCCTGTAATTCAGCAGCAAGGGTCTCGGCTTCACTTAAATACTGTTGAGCAGGTTTTGGTTGACCCGCCTTCGTATAGGCAATACCAATATTGACAATAGTATTAAGCATACCTATCCGGTTATTTTCCTTACGTTCAATGTCCAATGCTTTTTGATAGAACTCAATGGCACGCTGATAATTTCCGTTTCTAAAAAATATGTTTCCGGTATTGTTCATGGGATCCGAAAAAGACTGACCTAAGTTTGAACTCAACTGGTATGCTTCTGAATAATAGCGCATCGCTTTTTCGTATAACTGCAAATCGCTATGCAGATTGCCCAGGTTGTTGAGTGAGCCAACAATCTTAGCTTTATCACCTAACGTTACAAATTGCTGATAAGACTCTTCCAGGTATTTCAAGGCATGTCCATAATCTCCTTTTATAGAATAGATAGTAGCAATGTTGTTTTTGGTTGTACCAATCCCCTCTTTATTGTCGAGTGACTCATAAATTTTAAGGGAGTTTACATAGTACTCCAGGGCTTTGTCTAATGCCCCTTGATTTTTATACGCCACACCTAAATTATTGTAGGAAGCAGCCATTCCTCTTTTATCATTAATATCGGTGGCCAGGCTCAGCGCTTCCCGTGTGTAACCAATTGCTTTTACAGGATCTGACTGAATGGTTGCCCTGAACAGCTCGTTTAAAGCCTTAACCTTGTGTTCGTTTTTGGCAGTGTCTAATGCCGCCAGTAGCGTATCTTTCTGTTGGCCGGTAAGTGAAGTCAGACAGGCTATTGTTAGAAGGAAAGAGAGGCAGATTCGCGTAATCATATATCCCACAGGTTTTTCGAGGGTTAAAGATAATCCAAATTACCGTATTGAGGCGAGGCAATTTTAATGAATCGACCGTTAGCGTAAATTCTATTTATATTGCCCGAATCGTAAGGCACCTTTCTACAAAAAACATGAAAAAGTTTGTTTACCAGTTCCTTATAGTGTTATTGACTTTACCTGTTTTATTGCAAGCACAAGCCTCAGAAGAGGTACATGTAAGCGAGGTTGTAAACAGACTCTTTACCGGAATGCACAACGCTGACAGCACCTTGGTGCGATCTGCATTTGCCAATGAAGTAACCATGGCAACTGCTTTAAGAAACAAAGAGGGAAAGTCAGTCCTGATTCGTGAATATTCTATTAATGCCTTTGTGAAGGCTGTCGGGCAGCCGCAGAAGGAACCTCTGACAGAGGAAATATGGAATTTAAAAATTCAGATTGATGGAGACCTTGCGCAGGCGTGGTGTGATTATGCATTTTATGTGGGCAATAAATTCAGTCATTGTGGTGTGGATGCTTTTCAACTTCATAAATCACAAGAGGGATGGAAGATTTTTCATTTAGCGGATACGCGCAGAAAGGATAATTGTATAATACCGGAAGAGATTCAGAAAAAACATAAATAGTTAAAAGTTATGATGAAAATTATAGCAGGCCTTTTGTTTGGGTTGATGAGCAATGTTTTGCTGGCGCAGGATAATATGATTACTACCTTTATTTTAGTGCGCCACGCAGAGAAAGACCTCACACAAAGTACCAATGATCCTGACTTGTCAGCCGAGGGAAAAGGTCGCGCGATAAAATTAGCTGAGATGTTGAAGAAGACAGACATTCAGGCGATTTATAGTACCCCGTATAAACGCACTCAACAAACAGTTCAATCTTTAGCCTCAGCAAAGGGTTTGCAAATAATGCCCTATGAAGCCAATAAGATGGACGAGATTGATAACATGATCAGGCAACATGCAGGGGGTACGGTGTTATTGAGCGGCCACTCGAATACGGTTCCAATGATTTTGAATTATTTGATTGGGGAAGAAAAGTATAAAATATTAGAGGATGGTGATTATGGAAATATCATCCTTGTTTCAGTTACCATGCAAGGTAAAAATGCGAAGGTAGTGTGGATGAGGTATTAGCCCTACGCCAAATTGTGAAACACGTTCTGCACATCGTCATCGCCTTCGAGCGTTTCGATTAGTTTAAGCACTTCGTCCTGTTGATTTTCCGGGAGTTCTTTAGTTGTCGTAGGAATGTATTGCAACTCTGAACTTTTCGCTTCCAGTTTCTTCTCTTCCAAAAACTTTTGCATATGACCGAAGTCAGTGAATTTCGTATATACGATTATTTCTTCTTCACTGCGTTCAATATCTTCAGCTCCGGCATCAATCAGGTCAAGCTCCCATTCGTCCAGGTTTAATTTAGTAAGATCAAATTTGAACACACCTTTATGTTCAAACATAAAGCCAACGGTACCAGAATTCCCCATGCTTCCGCCACTTTTTGAAAAGTGAAGACGAACATTAGCAACCGTGCGGGTAGGGTTATCGGTAGCACAGAGTACCAATACCGGTACACCATGAGGCGCATAGCCTTCGTAGATTACCTCCTGGTAGTCTTTCTCATCCTTAGAGGAGGCACGTTTAATAGCAGCTTCAACCCGGTCCTTGGGCATGTTAACACCTTTGGCATTTTGCATAGCCATGCGGAGCTTCGGGTTATTATCGGGGTTTGGGCCATTTTGTTTTACAGCCAGGGCAATGTCTTTTCCAATGCGTGTAAAGGCTTTGGCCATGCGGTCAAAGCGTGCGAACATGGTGTGTTTACGTTTTTCAAATACCCGACCCATATTGTATTAGTTTTGGTGCAAAAATAAAAGGATTACCGAATTAGCAACAGGGAACTTGTTTTTGTTCGGTTAATTTTTCCTGTCTCAGTCCGAATGAATTCCCTGATATTAAATATTTGTTTAGGGATTTCATAAGGGTGAAGGTACTGATGGAGTGTTACGGGTATTTTCGTTTGTCCTGAAACCGGGAACCCTTCTATTACCAGGATTAATTTTTGGCCGAGCCGATCATCGGGAATACCACAGACAATAAATGGCCTGTCGATCTTTTTTTCATGAAAAATGCGTTCAACTACCTTTTCGATTTTCTCTGGCGAAATTTTAACTCCACCGCTGTTAATCACATTATCATAACGACCTACCCATCTGAATTGGGTAGAGGTTATTAATTCAATCAAGTCGTTCGTAATAATTTTATCAGGAAACTCCGGTAGCTGAATGACCAAACAGCCACGATCGTCAACGGCAATCTGAATACCGTTCAACACTGTAAAATGATCGGAGCCTTGCGTTCCATTGAGACGTTGTAAGGCTATGTGCGAAACGGTTTCCGTCATGCCGTAAGTGGCATAAACCGGGCAAGATATTTTTTGTATATCGGTATGAAGGGAAGTGCTTACTTCGCCACCGCCAACAATAATAGCTTTCAACTGATTAAGTTTTTTTACAGACTCGGAATGTTTCAGTATTTCATGAAGTTGCAAGGGCACGAAAGCCGTGAAACTGATGGGCGTTTCGGAAGGTACATTCAGAAGCGGATTTGATGTTGGCTCAACTGCAACAATTTTCATATTGCCTTCCAATGCTCGCGCCAACATCATTTTTCCCGCAATGTATTTTGTGTCCAGACAAATAAAGGCTGTGTCGTGTTGATCTAACCCTAATGCATGAATGGTTCGTTTTGCACTTTGCAGAAGTTGTTTTCGGGTCAGTGTAATTTCTTTCGGAGCCCCTGTCGAACCACTTGTGTAAAGTTTGAATGAATCAACCCCCTGTAACCAACTTCTGATGAACGAAAGCGTTTCTGATTCAAAATCAGATGAGGTACTTGAACTTGATAGGATATTCGTGAGTTTTACTTCACGGTTGTTGATATATATTAAATCGTGATTGTATGGCGATTCCATTCATTCGGATTAGAGTCAGAGCAATAATAATCCAGTAAATTCTTGAATCCTGTAGGCAGGGCAGGTAGTGAATCAGATAATTTCATCACGGAAACTTCGGGAACTTCGACCAATCCGGATTACGCTTCTCCAGGAAAGCATTTTTGCCTTCCTTGGCTTCTTCACTTAAATAATAAAGTAAGGTTGCGTTGCCTGCCAGCTCCTGAATCCCGGCTTGCCCATCCAATTCTGCATTGAAGGATGATTTCAGCATGCGTATGGCTAACGGACTCTTTGCAATAATTTTGCGACACCATTCCACCACAGTTTCTTCGAGTTTATCTAATGGAACAACTTTATTTACAAGACCCATGTCAAGTGCATCGTTCGCATCGTACTGATCGCACAAATACCAGATTTCACGAGCTTTCTTTTGCCCGACAATGCGCGCTAAGTATGAAGCACCAAAACCACCGTCAAAACTTCCCACCTTTGGACCGGTTTGTCCGAAGCGAGCATTCTCTGCTGCAATCGTTAAGTCACAAACAACATGCAGTACATGGCCGCCACCAATTGCCCAACCGGCTACTGCCGCGATAACTGGTTTTGGAATGGAGCGAATTATTCGTTGAAGATCCAATACATTAAGTCTCGGCACGGTGTCTTCTCCCACATATCCACCATGGCCGCGTACACTTTGATCACCGCCACTGCAAAACGCCTGCCCTCCTTCACCGGTTAGAATGATCACGCGCACCTCTTCGTCATCGCGACACATATTCATGGCGTCAATCATCTCTTTTACCGTAAGAGGAGTGAATGCATTGTGCACATGTGGCCTGTTTATGCTAACGCGGGCGATGCCTTCAAATTTTTGAAAGAGGATTTCCTTATATTCTTTTATGGGTTGCCAGTCGTATTTATAACTCATAGCTCTTTTTTATAGTCTGTTTTAAGTTGTCAAAGATACTTTTGTTCAGCTCGATAGTGCTCTCTAGTTCAAGAATTTTTGTTCTTCCGTCAAACTCAAAGAAATTCTTAATCGTGTTTTTAATTTTTCGTTTGTTGTCAAGTTTCAGGTAGTCGAAATCAAACTCTTCACAGAGCTTTTGCGCATTGAGTTTTTGTTGCGTGACAAAATATTCATTGCTTTCAGGTAACGCGCCAGGCCCATCAATCATGCTGAAAATAATTCCTCCGTGATTGTTAAGCACCACTATCCGAAGGTTTGGTAAGGCATAATTATGCCAAAACGAATTGCGATCATAAAAGAAAGCAAGATCTCCGGTAACCAGGATGTTGGGTAGTTCATTCATCAAAGCATGGCCAGCGGCTGTACTGGTGCACCCGTCAATACCACTGGTTCCACGGTTTGAAAAAACATTGATATTTTTTTTAGGATCACCTAGCCCGATAATATTTGCATATCGAACGCTCATACTATTGGCCAGATGCAGATTGCATAGTGGCGGAAGATGTCGAATGATTTCGTGCACAAGTTCCAACTCGCCAAATGCCTCTTTCGGAAGAAACTCTTTTACACTGCGAACTGCCCTTCGTTCTTCTACTTCCCAAATTTTTTGGTAATTGACCCGCTTTTGGTTTTCAAACGCCTTTGATTTGGCTATGATTTGTAACGAATCAAAAAAATCAGCAGGAGTGGTGTTCACCACGCGGGTAATGCTTTGA
>Ga0187894_10007734_pt1 | contig 10018 bp, 8 predicted proteins | sample GBC1701081metaG_FD_136650 | JGI IMG/M metagenome (GOLD analysis project Ga0187894, IMG submission 136650) | White microbial mat communities from a lava cave in the Kipuka Kanohina Cave System on the Island of Hawaii, USA - GBC170108-1 metaG ... | reverse complement strand
CTGCAGCTTGAAGTCAAGCATGTTAAAAGTATTCACCATTATTCTTTGAAAAACTATATGCTGCTAGATCGTACTGCTCAGCGACATTTGGAACTTACAGAACCTTTTCATGAAAGGGGTAGAACGGTTCTATCCATATTAGATGATACTTCGACACCCATGGGCGGCAGATTGCTCAAAGAGTGGCTTTTACACCCGCTTCTCTGCGTATCAGAGATCCAAGCAAGGCAGAAAGAGGTAGAAAAATGTTTCGGTGCTCCCCAGGAGCTCAAGGGAGTGTTGGACAAAGTAAGAGACCTGGAAAGGTTAGTAATGCGCATCGAGTCTGGTTATGCCGTGCCAAGAGATCTGGCGGCTCTCCGATTCTCCTTAGAACCTCTTCCCATCCTTTCTAAAATGTTAGAACGCTTAGGGATGCCGCCTCTTCCCGATGTGGCCTCTATCGTGAGTAAAATTGAAAAATCTATCGTAGACAATCCTCCTGTAAGAAGTAATGAAGGCGGTATTTTTCTTTTGGGCTATCACGCTGAATTAGATGAACTGAAGAGTTTTAGATCGGAGAGCTCCACCTGGTTACTCTCGTATCAAGCGCGCTTGCGCGAAGAAACTCAAATTAAAACATTAAAAGTTGGCTACACTCAACCCTTTGGTTATTATATCGAAGTCAGTCATACCCACGCTCATAAAGTACCCGAACAACTACAACGACGTCAGACTCTTGTAAATACAGAAAGATATATCTCGCTGGAATTAAAAGAGTTTGAAAGTAAAATCAGGACTATCGAAGAAAAAATTCTTCTCCTGGAAGAGCGTCTTTTTCTCGAATTTAGAAATGAAGTAGCCTTTTTTGCGCCTCTCATTTTAATCATTGCTAAAAAAATTGCTGAAATTGATATCTATCTCTGCTTTGCTAGGATCGCTCAGTCGCGATCTTATGTTAAACCAGAGGTTCATGAACAATATACCCTATCTATTGAAGAGGGGCGGCACCCGGTAATTGAAATTCCCCTAAAACGAGAAAATTTTATCCCGAATGATCTCTATTTTTCCCATGAAGAACGAGTTCATCTCATTACGGGACCCAATATGTCGGGAAAGTCTACTTATATTCGCCAGGTAGCTTTGATCCTCATCTTAGCCCAAATAGGTTGCTTTGTCCCCGCTAAGAAAGCCTCTCTCGGCATCATCGATAAGCTGTTTACGAGAATTGGTGCCAGTGATGATCTAAGTCGAGGTCAGTCGACATTTATGGTGGAAATGAGTGAAACTGCCAACATTTTACATAATATCACCCCTAATTCTTTGGTAATTTTGGATGAGATCGGTAGAGGTACGGGCACCAAGGATGGGATTGCGATAGCTAGCGCTATCTTGCGCTATCTCCTCCGCAAGGGAACCAAGACATTGTTTGCTACGCATTACTTCGAATTGACCTCCATGGAAAAAGAACAGCCTGGGATGGTCAACTATCACGTAACTGTTCTTGAAGAAGAGAGAGGAATCTCTTTTTTACATAAAATTATTCGAGGAAAAGGCAACAAAAGCTATGGAATTCATGTCGCGCAACTTGCAGGTATCCCTAGCTGTATCATCAAAGAAGCGCAGGATAGCCTAAGGCGTCGCTGCTTTAAGGAAAAAGAAGATGAACAACTCTCACTTCTTTAATCCTAAAAATTTAGAACAATACACCCATGAGCCAGGGGTGTACCTAATGAAAAATAATCATAATGAGGTGATCTATGTCGGAAAAGCTAATAACTTGAAGCAGAGAATTAAGAACTATTTTTCGCACCAGGGAGATGGAAGGGCAATGATTCCCTACCTAATCAAACAGCTTCACTCTATAGATATCATTGTTACACTTAACGAAAAAGAAGCGCTCCTTTTAGAAAATACACTAATCAAACAATACCAACCCAAATTCAATGCCTTACTAAAGGATGATAAAGATTTTATCAGCCTCATGATCAACCCTAAAAAAAAATGGCCTCAGGTCAAGTTAGTACGCCCTAAAGGTAAGTTTGAAAAAGGAGGGGTCTACTTTGGCCCCTATACCAATACCCATGCAGCCCGTCAGGTTTATGAATTAATGGCTCCTATCTTTCTCCTACGCCAATGTTCCGATCGAGAACTAGCTCGAAGAACGAGGCCTTGCTTACTGTATGAGATGAAGCGTTGTATGGCCCCTTGCGTAAAAAAATGTACCCACGAAGAGTATTCTCTTCGAGTAGAGAAAGCGCTCGATTTTCTGAGAGGAAATGACAAAAAAATCATTCAAGAGCTTTACGATGAAATGAAAAAAGCTTCTGACCACTTAGCCTTTGAAAAAGCAGGGTCTCTTCTCTCTATGATCCGGCAAATTGAACAGATCGTTCAAGAAAAAAATATTGTGGTAAAGAAGGGAGGGAAAAATTGCGATGCCCTAGCGCTTCATAGAGAAAAAGGAAGAGTGCTCCTCGTACAACTCTCCTTTCAAAAGGGAAGTTTAGTAAGCTCCAAACATTACTTTTTTTCTGATACTGTTGCTAATGACGAAGAGCTCTACCGCTCTTTTTTAATGCAGTACTACCACCAAAACCAAACTATAAAACCTCAAGAAATCCTCCTTCCCATCACGTTGTCAGAAGAACAAACGATAGAAGAGATCTTGAATATCAAAGTAATATCCCCGCAAAAAGGGAGTAAGAAGAGAATTTTATTCATGGCAGAGAAAAATGCCAAGGTGCTTTTTCAAAAACATCGAGAAGAGGAAGAATTTCAGGAACAACTGCTGTTTGAACTACAAAAAATTTTCAAATTAACTCGATTTCCAGAAAAAATCCTCTGCTTTGATGTGTCGCATACCTCTGGAACGAAGATGGTGGCCGCCATAACCTGTTTTGTTCATGGAAAATATGAATCGCAGGGCAGTCGTCTGTTAAAAATAGAAAATATTTCCTCGAGAGATGACTATACCGCACTCTACCAGGCCATAACCAGTTATCTTCTTCCTCTCATTGAAAAAGGAGAGAGTTTGCCCGACCTTCTTCTCATCGACGGGGGCAAAGGACAGCTCAATGCAGGAATAAAAGCTTTAAAAAGTCTCGACATCATTACTATAGATCTCATCTCCATTAGTAAAGAAAGAGGAAAACATCAAAAAAGTTTGACTCAGGAAAAGTGTTTTTCTCTTCACTCTCCTGAACCTATTCTGCTTCCTCTCCAATCCCCTTTACTTTTTCTTTTACAGAGAATCCGCGACGAAACTCATAAAAGGGCGATCTATTTTCATCGTAAATACAGGCAGCAAAGCAGCTTAAGCTCTCTCCTCGATCTAGCTTCTGGTATTGGACCGGTAAAAAAGCGGCGCCTCTTTGCACACTTTCAAACGATCGAAAAAATTTCTAATGCCTCCGATACCGAACTTTTACAAATCCCAGGAATTACCCTAGCTAACATAGAACAAATAAGAAAGGTTTTTGCTTAAAAAATAATTATAGAGATTGATGTTGTTCTTATAGGCATGATATCCTATTCCCATGCTAATCATCTTGGCTATTCTTACTTATAGCATTTGGTCCAGCACTTTTGCATTAGCTAAGCTAGCGCTACAATACTCCCCTCCTGTTTTTTTAACGGGTGTTAGGATGCTCTTAAGCTCTCTTTTTTTATTGGGATATCTTCTCATATTTAGTAGAAATTTTTTCAAATTAAAAGCAAAGGAGTGGCTTTCTTTGGGATTATTAGCTCTGTTTAGCATTTATTTAGCCAATATTTTAGAATTTTGGGCACTTCAGTACCTCTCCTCTTCCAAAGCTTGTTTCATTTATAGTTTTTCTCCTTTCTTTACGGCTCTATTTTCCTATCTTTACTTTAATGAAAAAATGACTCTACAAAAAGTATTAGGCTTGCTTGTGGGTCTTTTGGGCATACTACCTGTGCTTGTTCTTCAAACTGACCGAGAAGAAGAACTTTTCAATATTTCTGCCTTTTTATCCCTACCGGCCCTAGCCATCATAGGTGCCACCCTTTGTTCGGTATATGGATGGATACTTCTCCGATTGATCGTAAAAGATCGGATGATTTCCCCTATTATGGCCAACGGAGGCAGCATGATGCTGGGTGGTCTCGTTGCAACTTCTCACTCCTTCTTCACAGAAAAGTGGCAACCTTTTCCCGTAGAGTTGGGGGATGTAACCCACTTTTTAGGATGGACTATTCTCATGGCTCTCATCTCTAACCTTCTATGCTACAATCTCTATGGCTGGTTATTGAAGCGCTTGACTGCAACGCTCCTTTCTTTCATTGGAACCTTTAGTCCTATTTTTGCTTCGATTCATGGAAAAATTTTTCTAGGCGAACCCTTTTCTTGGGTCATTATCCTATCAACCGGAGTGGTTGCGTTGGGGCTTTGGATGGTTTATGCTACAGAGCTCCGGCAAGGATACCTTACTGCATCCAATTAATGAAAAAGAGATGCTTTCTCTTCCTGTAACCTTTGAATGCGAGCCTCCAAAGAAGGATGCGTAGAAAAAAGTTTAAATAATCCCCATCCTTTAGGATTAGAGATCTTTAAAGCCTGAAAGGCTGGTTGTTCTACCCGAGAATCATGGATTTGCGTGACCTTTTGAAGAGCCTCTAGTGCCGCTATCATCTTTTCTCTTCCCGCTAAACGAGCACCGCCTCGATCTGCCTTAAATTCTCTTAGTCGAGAATAGGCAGCAATTACCATGAATCCTAGAGACATAAATAGACACTGAAAAAGAAAAATAAGCATGTTGTAAAGAGCGGTATTAGAAGATTTTTCTCTTCCCATTCCAGAAAAAACGAAAGCCAACACCCTAGACAAGAACATAACGAAGGAGTTGATAACTCCCTGAATGATAGTCATTGTCACCATATCTCCATTAACAATATGGGAAACTTCATGTCCGATCACCCCCTCCAGCTCTTGAGGAGATACTCGATGCAACAATCCACTCGACACGGCTATCAAAGAACGACGGCAAGAAGGACCCGTAGCAAAGGCATTTACCTCAGGTGAGTTATAGACGCCCACTTCGGGCATTTCCGATAAATCTGCGGCGCGTGATAAGCGATACACCACCTCTAATAATCTACGAAGCGCAGGATCATTTGTGTGCGGGTCAATCACGTGAACGCCCATCATCCACTTAGCCATAATGCGAGAAAAGGCCAAAGAAATAAGAGCGCCCCCAAAACCCCAAATTAAACAAAAGATAGCCAAATTTTCATAATTTAGACCATGTTCTTGAAGATAGGGCTGTACATTGAAGAGATGTAACAAAATAGAGATAACCGTAACGACGAGAATATTGACAGCAAAAAATAAAAATATCCTTTTAAAGAAAGCCATATTTACTATCCCTCCAGCAGATGATAAAATAACACTACCACACCATCAGTAGACTCTTTTGTCCTGTAAAAAGTCAAGAATTTCCCATAATTTCTCTTCCTGATCTACCGTATAATCAGCAACCCTTTCGTACATAGGAATACGGGTCGCATATACTTGTTCAAAACTGGCAAAAGGATCCTTAACGTCAAAAAAAGAAGGCAACGGCTTAGAAAAAATCCGGCGTTGTAGCTCTGCTTTTTCTACACGTAGGTATATTAGAATGCCGACTTCTTTTAAAATCGCACAATTTAGAGCACTCAAAACGCTACCTCCTCCTGTGGCAATAATAGCACCTCGAATATCTCTTAAAGAGGAGATCACTTCCTCCTCTCTATTTCTAAAAAACGTTTCTCCTTGTTCACAATAGAGATTCCGAACATCCTGTGAGATGAGTAAGTCCGTGTCGACATAGCGATAATCCGTGCAGGAGGCTACCCTTTGAGCTAAACTGCTTTTGCCACAAGCTTTAAAACCACATAAAATTATATTATTCAATCTGAGCGCCGATGGTTTGCAACTGTTCAAAAAAATTAGGAAAACTTTTGGAAACGACTTCTACGCCTGAAATCGTCGTGTTTCCCTTAGCGCCCAAGGCTGCTATAGCTAAAGACATCCCCAAACGATGGTCGGCATGGCTTTCTGTCTTTGCTCCATATAAATTTGAAGGTTCCACCACGACTCCATCTTCCCTCTCTTCAATACGAGCCCCCATCTTTTTTAGTTCCGTGACGATAGCGTGAATGCGATCTGACTCTTTTTGACGCGCTGCTCGTCCCCCTATGATTTCCGTTCTACCCTCTGCAAAGCAGGCAATGACAGGAAGAAGGGTAATGGCATCGATGAAAGGGTTTATATCGACGCGCTTTCCCTTCAAACGCGACCCTGAAAGTAATGTTACGCAGTGGTGTTCTTGATCAATGACAATTCTAGCTCCCATCTCTTGTAAAAGAAGAATAAAGTTCTTGTCTCCTTGTGAATCCTTAAAATCCACTCCTCTAACTACCAGGTTAGAATTTGTCACTAAGGCTGCTGCAATGGGATAAGAAGCAGAACTCCAATCTCCTGGTACACTATATTGAAAACCATGGATGACAGAATGTCCTGGTATCACATATTTTTCAAAATTTTCATGTTTGTATGAAATGCCTAGTCGATCAAACCAGCTCAGGGTAAGCTCAACCCAAGGTAGCTCACCTGGATTAACGACGAAAATTTCTGTTTTATAGGGAATAAAAGCGGAAGCGATAAGAAGAGCAGAGACAGGTTGTGAATCTTCTCCTCGTATCAACGCTGTTCCTCCTTTGAGTGGGCCTTTAATAATGACAGGAGCAAACTCACCTCCTCTGGAAGAGACGGCAAATCCCCCCAACTGTTCGATCCCTTCTAACAAGGGCTTCATAGGACGCAAGGAACGAATAGAACGATCTCCTGTCAAAATGGTATAACCAGGAACCAAAGCACTCACGGCTCCAATAAAACGCAAGGTTTGTCCTGAATTTCCCACATGAATCACATCTTCAGCAGCGTGAAGCACCCCACCTTCAACTTCTAAACAATTGTTAGGAAGCACTCTAATCACAGCACCCAAAGACCTACAGGCTGCAATCATTGCCTCTGTATCAGGAGAAAAAAGAAGATTTTCTATAACACTCCTTCCTTTCGCCAGTGCAGCAAAGAGAATCGCTCGAAGCGTATGAGACTTAGAGGAGGGAATAGAGATCTCCCCCCCTAAAGAAGAGGGTCGGATCACTACCTGCCTTTCTTCTTTCATTTAATACCAATTAACTCAACTTCAAAAATTAAAGTGGTTGCAGGACCGATTTGAGGAGCAAAGCCTGCTTCTCCGTAAGCCATGTAATGAGGAACAAAGATTTCCCACCTATCCCCTACGTGCATTCTCTGTATCGCTTCAGACCACCCCTGAATCATATTGGGAAATGCGATTTCATGCGGCTTGCCTCTTTCATAGCTGCTTTCAAAAATGGGACCGTCGATAAAGCGACTCCTATAATGTAGAAATACCGTATCTGAAGGTGTGGGTTTTTCTCCATCACCACTGCACAATACCTTATATTGAAGACCACTTTTGAGAGTCTGCACTCCCTCTTTATCTTTATTTTCTTCTAAAAATTTTTCCCCTACTGCTCGATTTTGAGCTGAAAGTTGGCTAAAATAACGTCGCTGCTGCTGTTCCTTCTGCTGAACTAAGGCTTGCATGATAGCCTCTATTTCGAGCTGAGCAACCTTGGGGGATATTCCTGAAAAGGCGTCCTGCACTCCCTGAAGGAGATCCTCAAGGCTAATATCATTAAATTGCCTTTGGAGATTTCTCCCTGTTTCTAGTCCAAGGCAATAACTGACTTTTTCTCGTGTCGATTGCATAACTAAACTCCTAAGATATACTACAGATATATGCGATCATCTCGGAAAATGAAAGAAAAAAGATCGGTAGATGTAGGTAATTAATGGTGATAAAATAAAATAATATCTCCATCTCGGACGACATACCCTCTGCCCTCTGCATAAACCTTACCTGCCTCCCGACATCCTGTTCTTCCCTTGTAGATAAGCATATCTGAGTAAGCGATGACTTCTGCTCGAATAAATTGCTTTTGAATATCCGTATGGATTTCCCCGGCAGCTTCCCAAGCGGTTGCTCCTTTGGGAATAGGCCAAGCTCTACTCTCTGTTTCTCCCGTTGTAAAAAAGGTAATCCGATCTAAGGCTGTATAAGCAGACCAAATCAATTTTTCTAATGCCCTTTCTGCTCCTCCTAATAGAGACAAATACTCCTGCACCTCCTCTCGTTTCCATTCAGACAGCTCCTCTTCCCACTTAATGCATATTGGCACTACCTCGCTCTGCTCCTTATGCGCATGGCTCTTAATCTGGTTAACCCATGCCTGTTCACGTGGAGAAAGGGGAAATTCTCCCACATTAAGGGCATAGATCATCTTTTTGTTAGTGAGAAAAGGGTAAAGAGCCACCATTTTTCGTTCCTCTTGAGTCAAGAACAGAGTCCGTACCGGCTGATTTTGGTGAAGGTGTATTATAATTTTTTGTATCAGGTTAAAAAGAGGTTCTAGTTCTTTTTTAGTCTTAAGTTGTTTATCGAGTTTATAGGAAATATTTTCTGCCATTTGTAAATCAGAAAGCAGCAACTCCAGATCGATTACGGAAATATCTTCCAAAGGGTCGACCTTACCCGAAACATGAATGACTCCTTCTTCTGCAAACAACCGAACAATGTGGATAATGATGTCCGTTTCACGCACGTGAGACAGAAATTGATTTCCCAAACCTTCCCCTTCTGAAGCCCCTTTAACTAGGCCGGCAATATCTACAAAAGTTACCGTAGCCGGAACAATTTTCTGGCTTTTAGAAAGCTCGGCTAACGCCAAAAGACGAGGATCATGAAGCTCTACTACCCCTACATTAGGATGGATCGTACAAAAAGGATAGTTCGCTATATCCACGGCTTTTTGGGTCAAAGCTTTAAAAAAAGTAGACTTTCCTACGTTAGGCAGACCTACAATTCCACAGGTTAATCCTCTCAAATCTTCACCTTCTTTTCGAGTTTCGACAAAAGCAAATCCTTAGGCTCCCCGGAAAAGAGGAAATGACCATCGTAACTACTATTTACGTGAAAATTTCCTGAACTCAAGCGTCGCAGTTCACTTAAATGGCCTCCACATCCCAAACGAGCTCCAATGTCATGCGCCATAGAACGAATATAAGTACCCTTGGAACAGATGATATGTAAGGAAAGATGAGGATACTCATAGGACAATAGATTGGTTTGTACAGTTACGGTAATGGGAGTTCTAGCAACTTCTATGCCTAATCGAGCTAGTTGATATAACCGTTTTCCTTTAATCTTTTTAGCAGAAAACATGGGAGGTATTTGCTGAATAGCTCCTTGAAAGTAAGAGAGTAACTGCTCTACCTCTTCCCTCTTGGGTATGTGGGAAGAACGCGCTGTAATTTTTCCATCGAGATCATAGGAGTCAGTGGCAACCCCTAAGACAATTGTGCATTGGTATTCTTTGCCTTCGGAAGTATAGTGTTGAGAAAGAGTGGTATACTCTTTCCCTAACAGCATGACCATAAGCCCAGTGGCAAAAGGATCTAAAGTTCCCGCATGGCCAATTTTTTGAACTAATGTTGCCTTTCTAAGAGCTTTTACTAAGCTAAAAGAGGTCACATTCTTTGGTTTGTCAATGAGAAGAACACCTTTAAGACAACTCTTCTGGAGGAATACGCCGGGATCGTTCATCTTGCATTTCTTCTAAAAGCGTGTGTATTTTGATTTCATGCTCTACGGTTTTGTCTAAACAAAAGGTTAGACTAGGAAAATAACGCATCTCCACTCTTTTCGCAGCTTGACTGGAAACAAAACCAGCTGCTGATGCCAAAGCTTTAAGGGTTTGCGATTTATCTAATTCAGATCCTATCAAACCCACGTATACCTTGGCATGGTGCAAATCCTTTGAAGATTCTACTTTATTGACAGTAATCAAAGAATGGATATTGGGGTTTCGTACCTCATTCATTATGACCTCAGCTATGACCTCTTTCAATAGAGAGTCAATTCTCTTTTTTCTTTTAGTCATAAGGAAT
>Ga0187894_10007733_pt1 | contig 10020 bp, 10 predicted proteins | sample GBC1701081metaG_FD_136650 | JGI IMG/M metagenome (GOLD analysis project Ga0187894, IMG submission 136650) | White microbial mat communities from a lava cave in the Kipuka Kanohina Cave System on the Island of Hawaii, USA - GBC170108-1 metaG ... | reverse complement strand
GTGCGTTGTGCGGCAATGAATCGGATGACGCAGCTGGGGATGCCGGACAGTTACGCCATCGGAGTCTAGGTGACGGCGTTGCGGCTGGGAATCCGTTTCCATTTCGATTTATGCAACAAAGCCTAACCGAAATAAAAATGCCAGCGATCTTTGAGAATCGGCGCTCCGACGGTGACTCGGAAATTATCGGTCTTATTGTCCGGCAACTCCGCCGCCGGAAAAAAGAACGGGCGCGAGAAAAAAGACGGGCGGCGAAAGCGATACTCCACCGTGCCGCTGAGTTTATTCGTTCCAGAAGGCGTCACGACATTCAGAATCATACCCGGCGTGTTGCCGAACTCCGCTGCGAAACCGTTGGTGAGCAGTTGAATCTCGCTGACATAAGTATCGGAAATAATCATAAAGCGAACTGAGGCGCGGTCGCCTTGCGTGTTGGTGTTGCCGTCGAGTTGATAATTAACGCGCCGCAGGTAGCCGTTGACGTTGATGCTCGGAAACGGAAAGCCGCGACTCGGACGCCCGTTGACATTAGCTTGCAGGAGTCCGAAATTAAACGGATTGCGCGGAATGTTCGGCAGATTCTGCGCCTCGCGGCTATTCATCACGCGCCCTAAATCGGTTTTACCGGCGTCGGCAATTGAAGTATCCGCCGTAACCGTAATGACTTCGTTTACATCTCCGGTTTGCAACTGAATATCAATGGTGGCGGTTTGCCCGGTGGTTAAAATGATGCCATCGCGGATGAACTTCTTGAATCCGGTGGCTTCGACGCTGAGGCGATATGCGCCAAGCGGCAACAGCGGAGAGCGATAAACGCCGCTATCGTCGGTAGTGACGGTTCTGCTGGCGCTGGTTTCGAGGTTGGTGACGGTGATGACGACATTGGACAGAGGCGCGTTCGTTTGGTCTAAAACCGTGCCTTCGATTTGTCCGTTCAAGGCTTGTGATTGAGCCTGTGTATCAATGATAAACAGCAGTAGAAAACAGAGAGCCAACGCCGGAGGCAATTTTCGTTGCCGCGCAAAAGATTCGCCAGAAGTGTCTTTATATAATGGCTCATTCATCGAGATAAGGCGACAGATACAGTTTGCCTTCATAATCCACCACGCCGAGGATGATTTTATCCAGCCAACCGATGCGCCCGAGAACATTGCGTCCGAAACTGTCGTCTTCGGCGAAGAAAACCATGGAATCAAACTCCAGACCCGCGGTGATAAGAGTTACGCGAAAACCGTAACTGTAAAACCCGCCCGTCGCCGTGCCGAAGCGTTGGCGCAGTCCGCTTTCTATTTCCAAACCGAGCGCCGAGCCGAATTGCTTCTCGAAGATGCAGTAGGTCGCGCCCGTGTCAATTTTTGCGTTGAGTTTTACAGTTGTATCGCCCAAGCCGATTTCGACTTCTAAATTGATGCCTTCGTCGCTCAGGTTATAGGTCAAAAACTTGTCAAAATCGAGTTGATAAGACATAGGTTATAATCCGGCGGAGACGCTTGTTTCTTCCGCAAAAACACGCACAAGAAAGGCATTCTTCACGCCTTTTTGTTTGGCTTGCTCATTCGCTTCCCGAATGGTCGCGCCGTGTCCGACCAAACAATCTCCGTCGAGGGCAATATATTGTCCGGCGTATTTTTCCCGGTTGTTTTTTAACCATTCGAGTTGACGGCGTTTCACATCATCCGTTGCGATATGGCTGCCGTTTGCCGTTGCCGCTTCTTCTTTCGTCTGCTCCAAAAGGTAATTCGCCAAGACAAATTTTTCCTGTCTGCTTAAAACGGCTGTTTGTTGTTTGATTGCCTCAAGCGTTTCGACTGACATTTCCACTAGACCTCCAACCATAGTTTACAACATTTTCAACAGCAAGGTTTTATGCTATTCTACAACAACTATGGGCAATAACCTAACCATGAAAAATGATGATGAAACCGAACCCTTCGCTTTTGTTCAAACGCTCGAAGCAACGATAAAGCCGGAGACAAATGAAATCGTTTTGCGAAACCCGAAGGACAATCGTTTTGTCAAAATAAAAGCCGCAATAGAAACCGAAACCTCAAGCAAACCGGAATTTGAAAATTTGGTCAAGGTCTGGAAAAAAGCGACTTCGCATTTCTCGTTTATCCGCCAAAAAATTGTTCATCCTGCCTATTTGCGAATTATCGGAATGGGCGAAAAAGCGATTCCGTTGATTCTCGAAGAACTCCAAACGAGTCCCAGCGCGAGTTGGTTTCCGGCGTTGGCGGCAATTTCGGGAAACGATGCTGCGCTGGAAGCTAAAAGCCTTGACGAAGCCGTTCAACGCTGGCTCGATTGGGGCAAACAGCAAAGCTACTTAAAACTTTAGGGCAACCATGACGGCGGAAGAAATCGAGGCAATTTTCCCGAATCTCAAAAATTATCAAATCACCAGCCCCGCCGATTATTGTTATAACTGCATCGCTTGGGCGGCGGGCGACACGAAAAATTGGTGGCAACCGTCGGCTTCTCCCTACTTTTTCTGGTTGCGCCAGGATACCAGCGAGTCGCTGGAAAATTGCGTCAAAACTTTCCATCTGCTAGGCTACAAAGAAGAAAGCGATTCCGCCTTCGAGCCTGAGTTTGAAAAAGTTGCTTTATACACGGACGCCGACGGCTTGCCTGCACACGCCGCACGACAAAAAGAAAATGGGCTATGGACAAGCAAATTAGGCGAAGCTGAAGACATTGAACACGCTACGCCCGAAGCGCTCGAAGGCGATGCTTACGGCAAAGTCATAATCATTTTGAAAAGACCACGAATCTAAATCTCACTTAAACCCGACGCGCTTGAGCAGTTCATCGAAACGCGGATCGCCGCGCAGGGAATCGAAAGCCGGTTCGACTTTCAGCATCACCGGTTGACTCTCCCCCTTTTCGATGGCTTTGTGCAGATAGGCAAACGCTTGCTCCTTATCGCCGAGCAAGGCGCAAAACCGGGCGATTGTGAAATACCTACCCGAAGGCTGATTTTCTTTTTGCTTTTCTATCTCAAGCTGTTTCTGCTTGACTCCCTGCCAGCCTGAAGTTTTGTAAGCCTTTTGCAACGGTTCGACATTTTCGGGGGTTCTATGTTTTTGCCCTCTCATGAACCATTCGTAAGCTCCGGCATAGTCGCCTTTCATTTCATATGCCTGCCAAAGCCAGCCATAAGCCGTTAAGAAATTCTTGTCAACTTCAAGCGCCCGTTTTAATTGCACAATCGCTTCGTCATAACGCCGGGCAAAATACAAATATCGTCCACGGTCGCGCTGATTGGAAAGTGAACCGGGGTCAATCGCCAGCGCTAACTCGATTTCCGTCATCGCTTCGTCGAAGCGTCCGCTCCGAGCTAATAATCCTGCATAACCGCCGTGCGCCGAATCGTTATTCGGTTCCAGTTCGATGGCACGGAGCAAATCTTTTTCCGCTGCCTCCCAATCTCTTTGGTATGTCTGTTGTAAACTTCCCCGAGACACGTAGGCTTCTGACAGTGTGTTGTCGAGTTCAAGGGCTTTGGCGACTGCTGCGGTGGCTTTCTCAAATTGATCGCGGGGCGCGTCGCCTCCGCGGAGAGTAGCTGTTGAGCTATAAGCGCTAGCCAAACCGGCATAGGCGCGTGCAAAATTCGGGTCTAGGCGGATGGCTTGCTCAAAGGTTTCAATGGCTTTTTGGGCATCTGCAGCCGACCGCCGCGCCGTCAAATTCTTTCCGTGCAAATAAAGCCGGTAGGCTTCTTCATTGGTCGTCCCGCGTTTTGCCGCCAGAATCGTTGAAGGTGTGCCAAACCGCGCCTGTAATTGGTTGCCGATGTCGCCCGCTATCACGTCCTGCACCGCAAAAACGTCGCCTGCCTCTTTTTCACCCTTGAAAACTTGCTCAATCTGTCCGCTTGCCACATTGAAAAGTTGCGCCGTGAAACGAATCTTGCCACCCAGCAGTTGATAGTTTGCTGCCAGCACATAATCAACTTGTTGCTCTTTGCCTGCCGCCAAGGGGTCTTGATTGAGGTCGCTATAGCGCCGCGTCGCACTCAACGGGCGGACAATCAATCCTTGCATGGCGTTCAGCCGAAGAATTAACGAATCGGCAATACCGACTTCGTATAGCTCGTCGCGGCTTGCCGTGGTAATCGGTTTTACGGGCAAGACGGCGATGGAGTTGACTTTGTTCGCCTTGAACGACGTTTTCGATGGCAAGTTGAACGCCAACCAGACCACCAGCAATACCGCGCTCACAAAACCAATGGCGAAAAGAATCATCGTCGTTTTCGGCTGCGCTTTGACGGCAGGCTGAGTAAGGCTTTCATCAGCATTGGCAGGCAGCAGTTGTGCGGCGGCGGCGCTCGCTGTGGCAACACCTTGTAAAGCCTCCGGCTTGTCGGTTGCCGAATCCGGCGCTGCCGCTTCGCCAACTTCTGTCACTTCCGCCACGAAGCGATAGCCTTGTTTTGGGATCGTCACAATGTACTGCCCGTTGCCGTTGCCGTCGCCAAGCACTTTTCTGAGCGTCGAGATGTTCTGTGTCAGGTTGTTCTCTTCGACCGCCACATCCTGCCAGACTTGCTGCATCAACTCGTCTTTAGTAAGCGTCTGTCCGCGCCGCTCCAGCAGTACGAGCAGCGTGTCAAAGGCTTTCGGCGTCAGCGACACGACTTCGCCATCGCGCAGCAAACAACGCTTGATGGGATCTAAACGAAAGCTGCCGAAGTCGTAGAAATGATTGACAGGCTTGGACATAACGACTTTCACATTTTTTCAGAAAAATTCAGCGAAATCCTAACGACTTTCCGACCCGGTTTCAAGTATGGTTTCCACTGCCAGCAAGACGGTGCAGCGCCTACTGGTTCGGAAGTCCTGAAAAACTGCGCTCATTCTAGCGCAACCACTTCCGGCGAAGCAATTCCTTAAGGGGATTTCTGCGCCCGCCATCGAAAAGGAGAATGAAAACATGAAACTCAACACTTTGTGGAATAAAAATGTACTCGCCCTCGCCCTTGGCGTCGCCCTCTTGGGTTTTCCTGCCAACCCCGCTTCCAGCGTCGCCATTGCCGCTGCCCCGCTGCGCGGCGCGGAATTGTCCGCTGACCCGACAGCTTTGCCGCCGTTGATGGCAGGCAATAGTACGGTCATCAGCGAATGGAATCAGGAAGCCGCACGGCTGACCGTGTTACCAGCCTCGGCTCTCGCTCCCGTCCAGCAAACCCGCGTCATGGCTATCGTTCAGGTCGCTGTCCACGATGCTGTCAATAGCATCACCGGCAAATATGAAACCTACGCCACGAACAGCCGCCGCAAGAACGCTTCGCCTGATGGCGCTGCCATTGCTGCCGCGCATCAGGCGCTGAGAAATCTTTTTCCCACTCAAGCCGCCTCGCTCGACGCTTTCTATTCCGCTTCTCTCGCTAATCACGGGATTGCGGAAACCGATCCGGCTCTGCCGCTGGGCAGGGCTGCCGCCGATGCTATTCTGGCGATGCGAGCCAACGATAACTCCGCCCAAGCGCAGTTCGCTTACGATGCTCCCGGCGTCGGCTCGCCCGGTGTTTGGGAACGATTGAACAACGCCCCAGCCCTGCTGCCCGGCTGGGGCAACGTAACGCCATTTGTGTTGCGGAGCGGTTCGCAATTCCGCCCCGATGCGCCACCGGCGCTCAACAGCGAACAGTACGCGAGGGATTACAACGAGATCAAACAGATCGGTGTGCTCAACAGCGCCTTACGAACCGCCGAACAGACGCAGATCGCCACCTTCTGGCGTGCCTCTCCGACGGCGATCTGGAATCCGGTACTGAATCAGGTCATCGCTACCCGCAACTTCGATATATCAGAGACGGCGCGTGCCTTTGCGCTCTTCTACTTGGCAGCCGCCGACGCCAGCATCGCCTGCTGGGAGGCGAAATATGTCTATAACTTCTGGCGACCTCAGGCTGCCATCAGACGCGGCGGTGAAGACGGTAATGATCTGACGGCGGGTGACGGCAGTTGGACGCCACTCTTTCCGACGCCGCCGCACCCGGAATACCCCTCAGGACATACAGCCAACAGCGGCGCGATGGCGGCAATCCTTGAGATTTTATTCACGGACAATCCGGGGGTGCCGATTGTCGTCACCCTGTCAGGGATTACGCGGCAGTGGTTGAGTTTCAGCCAAGGCGTTGATGAAGTGATAGATGCGCGAGTCTACTCAGGGATTCACTTCCGCACCGCCGACGAAGCAGGCGCACGACAAGGGAGACAAATCGCACAGTTCGTCTCCAAGCATGCCCTCCGGCTTTGTCGCGGCTCTCGTTGCTCTTAAATAGAGCGATGCCACCAAGTCACGAGGACACCAAGCCGCACGAAGCATAGCTTTGTGAAGCTTGGTGCCAAAGTGGCAAGGGCTGGCAACTGCTTCAGCCTTCGATTCCTGAAACACGATTGAACTGACAATAAGGAAAAGGAGTACCATGATGAAACAGCAAAGCAAAAAACAGCGCCAATTCTTCGGCGTGGCGCTGCTCACGATTTTGGTTGTCCTGAGCAATGGCTTTATCAATAGCGGCAATGGCAGCCTTGTCAAGGCACAGGAAAGCGGCAGTGACGGAACGTCCATACTACCAATCATCGCCACCCCGACTGTGCTGGCGATTGACTCAAGCAATGCGGCAAACCTCTATGCCGGGACTATTAACGGGGTCTTCAAGAGCAGCGACAGCGGCGCAAGCTGGCGACAGGTCGGGCTACGCGGGCTTTACGTCTCAACCCTGACGATTGCCCCCAGCGATCCGAACATTCTCTATGCCGGAATTTACCCTACTGGCAACTGTAATGAGTATACGAACCGCGTGTTCAAAAGCACGAATGGCGGTACCGGTTGGCAACCGCTGGGTGCATTCACTTATCTCAATGGCTGCGAAGAAATCCTCGCGGTAGCGGTTGCGCCGTCGAATCCTAATGTCCTTTATGTCTCAATTTACTCAGAGGATGTAATCCCCACTTTGGCGAGAAGTGATGATGGCGGCAATAACTTTGTTGAATTGAGCGGTTTCTATTTTCCGGTTGTCGCAGTTGACTCTTACAACCCCTACACGGTTTATGTCGGAACCTATGGCTATGAACCTAATTATAACTATAACGGTTTGTACAAAAGCGCCAATGGCGGCTTTGATTTAACCAACATAGCGCTTGCCGGTTATGGCATCAGTGCGTTGACGCTAGACCCCCGGAGGCGCGGTATACGAGCTCCCTTTGAAAAGAGCCGCACAATCTATGCTGCGGCGAACATATATCTCGCTAGTTCTGGTGAGATTTTTCAAGGGTTGTTCAAAAGTGTGAGTGGCGCTTGGTTCACCATCAACAACGGGCTTGAATCGTTGATTGGCACGTCGAATGGCATTCGTTCTCTGGTCATAGACCCTAATAATCCAGACATTCTCTATGTTGGCACTAATGGCAGCGGCGTCTTCCAAAGCACGGATGGCGGCGCTAGCTGGACGCCATTTAATATCGGACTGCCAAACCTGTCTATCTCCTCTCTGGCAATCACCAATGACACCTCGGCGATCCTTTATGCGATAGCAGGTGACAGCATCTTCAAGTTCATCAACAACCGTTGGGTGAGGTTACCGGACTTGATTGTTCCGCCGCCACCGGGTCCCATTCCCGGCAGTAGCGGCTCACCAAAAGGTAACTAACTCGTTCTACCAGAAAGAGAGGCAAAGTGTCATGAAAGAGCAAAGTAAGAAAATTCACCAGCTATTCGGTGTGGCAGTTACGGTTTTATTTATCCTGAGCAACGGGTTTACCTCCGGCAGCAGCCTGAGTAACTGCCTTGCCAATTCTCAGGGCAGCGGAAACACCATCAATAGCAGATTGTCAAAGCTTACTTTCCGGGCGCTGGCGATTGACCCGACAAATGCGGCGGTTGTCTATGCGGGGACGGATGGCAGTGGCGTGATTAAGAGCAACGACAGCGGCGCAAGCTGGCGCAACGTCGGTCTCGATGGTTCCCGCATCACGGCGCTGGCGATTGACTCCGCCAACCCGAACAACATCTATGCCGGAACCACCTGGGCAGGCGTTTGTCATTATTACGATCTACGTCTATTCAAAAGCTGGTAGTGGGTCAATCCGGTGAGGCAAGCCAAGTTATAGCAATGTAGAAACAACCACTTACATATTTCGTACCTCACCGGATTGACCCACTACCCAAAAGCTCGGATGGCGGCGAAAGCTGGAGTTTTCTTGGCGGCTCACCAAATATGAATGGCTGCGATACCATCTATGCGTTGGCGTTGGCTCCTTCGGCTCCAAACGTCCTCTATGTATCCAACTACGAGACTGCCTTTGGCGATACCTTTTCCCCTTTGATTAAGAGCGATAATGGCGGCACAACCTTGAGCTACCTTCTCGGGCTTCCCTTCGCCGTTCTGGCAGTTGACCCACATGACCCAAACACGGTTTATGGCGGAACTTTTGACTTCAGCTTTTACGGCTACAATGGACTGGACACCAGAAACGGCGTCTTCAAGAGTACTGATGGCGGCATTACCGCGAACCCTACCGGGCTGACGGGTCAGGGCATCAGTGTATTGACGATAGATGCGGTTAATCGTGGCACACTGTATGCAGCGGCGAGCAGCTTTGTTGCCGGCTATCCCAGCCGTCCTAAGAGTAATCAAGGTCTATTCAAAAGCACGGATGGCAGCGCCAACTGGTTCGCCATCAACAATGGGCTAAACCATCTGCTTGGTACAGACACCAGCATTGTTGCTCTGGTCATTGACCTGGCAAATGCGGACATCCTCTATGCCGGAACATTGGGCGGCGGGGTCTTCAAAAGCGCCGATGGCGGAGCGACCTGGACTCCGTTCAACGAAGGGCTGACGAACGGCAAAGTTACTACCTTAGCGATAGCCAAGGGTGAGCCGACAATTCTCTATGCCGGAACATCTGCCGGTCTGTTCAAGATTATCAATGGCAAGTGGGTGCAGTTGCCGGCATTCGGCATTCCCAAAATCAGCAGCGCCTCAATCACGGGTAAAAAGCTCATTTTGCAAGGTGAAAACTTCGACCCCGATGCCGTCATGCTAATCAATGGCGCAGAGCAGAAAACCAAGAGCGATGCTACGAGTCCGCAAACCGCGTTGATTGGCACAAAAGCGGGCAAAAAAGTTAAACCCGGCGACAAGCTACAAGTGCGAAACCCGAACGGGTTACTCTCTAAGGAGTTCACCTTTACAGGCTTATAGAACGAAAAAGCGGCTTACAGGCTTTTTTCAAGCCGCACCGTATCGGGCGGTTTGCTGACGGCGAATCTTGCGCTGAGGGCGGCGAGTAGTACGACGCGCCTTGCGAACAACTAGGTTACGAAGTTGCAGCAATACCGCGCTCAAGCAGTTGAGCGATTGCTGTTTCGTCATAGCCGAGGGATTGCAAAATTTCTACCGTATGCTGCCCGATTTCCGGCGCAGTTTGCGGTTTGACTTTCTCCTCGCCGCGTAAAAATATCGGGCTGTTGATGGTGCGTAACCGCCCATGTTTTGAATGCTCGAATTCTACAAAGACATCATTTGCCTGCATCTGCTGGTCTTCGGCGACTTCGAGAATCGTCTGTACTGGACTCCACGACAGCGCATACTCGGCAAAAATCTGCGCCCATTCCGCCATATCCTTTGCGGCAATCGCTTTATCCATAATGGCAATCAACGCCGGAGCGTTTTGAATCCGCGCCTCCAAGGTCGTGAACCGTTCGTCTGTTAAAAGCTCGTTATGTCCGATAGCTTTGAAGAGGCGCATCCAATCGTCCGGTTGAATCAAACAGAAGATAAACCGCTTCTCATCTCGCGTGACATAATGATTGACCAGCGCATTGATTGCCGTCGCCCGCGTGCGATGTTGATAAGGGATTGCATTACACAATGCTGCCTGAATCAAACAACTGTTCGCCCATGCGCCATTTGCCATCAGCGATGATGATACCTTTGTGCCGCGCCCGGTCTGCTGCCGTTTGTAGAGCGCCAGCATAATGCCGCCAAACATTGCCATGGCG
>Ga0187894_10007732_pt1 | contig 10020 bp, 10 predicted proteins | sample GBC1701081metaG_FD_136650 | JGI IMG/M metagenome (GOLD analysis project Ga0187894, IMG submission 136650) | White microbial mat communities from a lava cave in the Kipuka Kanohina Cave System on the Island of Hawaii, USA - GBC170108-1 metaG ... | reverse complement strand
TTTTAAAGTGGGACTCCTCACGGGCGCAGGAAGAATCGCTCAGCGATGACAAAGTTGGCCCCAACGCCGCCGACATCTAGCAGAACGTTTTATCCGACCGCGCTACCGCTATGCGCCATAGCTCGGAGAATGGCGATACGCAGGTGAAGCGGCGGGTGGGTGCTGAGGAGGTCGGCGAGGCGGCCCTCGCGCTCATCGCTGGCGCGCCGCAGCGGATCGCTGATGAAGAGATGCGCCGTGCCGCGCGAGGCCGCGCGCAGGGGTGAGGCGTTGGCCGCGCCGATCTTCTCCAAAGCCCGCGCCAGGCCGAGGGGGTTGCGCGTGAGCTGTGCGGCGGTGGCGTCGGCTTGGTATTCGCGCCGTCGCGAGATCGCCATCGCGAGCAGGCGCGAGAGAATCGGCGAGAGGATGAGCAGCAGGAGAACGAGGGGCAGCAGCGCCAGACCGCGCCGCTTGCCGTCGCCGCGCGAGAAGTACATGGCGCGGCGGCTCCAGTCGGAGAGCAGCGCGATACCGCCGAGGAGCACGCCGACGACGGTCATCGTGAGCGTGTCGCGGTTGGCGATGTGGCCCATCTCGTGGGCGACGACGCCTTGCGTTTCTTCGCGGTCGAGCAGGTCGAGCGCGCCCTGTGTCACGGCGATCGCCGCATGCGTCGGATCGCGCCCGGTGGCGAGCGCGTTCGGCGAGGGGTCGCGGATGACGAAGACCTGCGGCTTGGGAACTCCGGCCGCCAAAGCCATCTCGGTGACGATGTTGTGCAGTTGCCGGTGCTCGTCGTCGATGGGGTCGAGCGGCTCGGCGTGCAGCGAAGAGAGGACGAGCGACGCGCCCTGGAAGTACGACACTGCGCTCATGAGGCCGGAGAAGCCGAGTGCGCCGATGGTGACGACCGGCACCGGCGCGCCGCCGACTTCGAGGAAGCCGTAGAGCGCGACGTCGAGACCCACACCGAGCGCGCCGAAGAGCGCGATGAAGGCGGCGAAGAGAGCGAACGTGCGCCGGCGGTTGCCTTCCTGCTCCTCGTAGAACGTCGCCAGCTCAATCCCTCCGCAGAGTCAGATCGACCTTCGGTAGGGACTTGTCCTCCTCCGCGGCCTTGAACAGCTCGGCGGGCTGGAAGGCGAAAAAGCCGGCGATCAGATTGCCGGGGAACGTCTGCGTGCGCGTGTTGTAGTCGGTGACGCTGTCGTTGTAGTGCTGGCGCGAGAACGTGAGCTGGTTCTCCGTCGTCGACAGTTCCTCCTGCAGGCGGAGGATGTTGTCGTTCGACTTGAGCTGCGGGTAGTTCTCCATCACCGCGAAGAGGCGACCGAGCGAATTGCTGAGTGCGTTCTCGGCGGCGACGCTCTCGGCCCGGCCGCCGGCGCTGACGGCGCGCGCGCGCGCGGCGATGACCCGCTCGAGCGTCTCGCGTTCGAACTCCATCGCGCCTTTCACCGTCTCGACCAGGTTGGGGATCAGATCGTGGCGCCGCTTCAGTTGCACGTCGATCTGCTTCCAGGCGTTGTCGACCTGATTCCGTCGCGACACGAGCCCGTTGTAGACGAAGACCGCCCATCCGATGATGAGCAGGACGACGAGCAGAGTCATACCTTCACCTCGCGCGTTTGAAGGCGGCGCGTCCCGGATAGATGGCGCGCCGGCCGAGCTCTTCCTCGATGCGCAGGAGCTGATTGTACTTGGCGGTGCGCTCGCCGCGGCAGAGGCTGCCCGTCTTGATCTGACCGGCGTTGACGGCAACGGCGAGGTCGGCGATCGTCGTGTCCTCGGTCTCGCCGGAGCGGTGCGAGATCACCGTGGTGTAGCCGGCCTTGCGCGCCAGCGCGATGGTCTCGAGCGTCTCACTCAGCGTACCGATCTGGTTGAGCTTGATCAGGATCGAGTTGGCGATGTTGGACTCGATGCCGCGCTGCAAGCGCTGCGGGTTGGTGACGAAGAGATCGTCGCCGACGAGCTGCACCTTGCGGCCGAGCCGCTTGGTGAGATCCGCCCAGGTCTCCCAGTCGTCCTCGGCAACGCCATCTTCGATCGAGACGATCGGAAAACTACCGCACCACTTCTCGTAGAACTCGATCATCGCTGCGCCGTCGCGGATGGTGTAGTCCGATTTCGCGAAAGCGTAGCGTCCGTCGCGGTAGAACTCGCTGGCGGCGGGGTCGAGGGCGATGGCGACCTGGCGGCCGGGCTTGTAGCCGGCTCTCTCGATCGCCTCGACGATGAGCTCGACGGCGCGCTCGTTCGACTCGAGCTGCGGTGCGAAGCCGCCTTCGTCGCCGACGGCGGTGCTGAGCTTGCGCTCGAGCAGGACCTGCTTGAGCGTGTGGAACACCTCCACCGCCACCCGCAGGCCGTCGGAGAAGGTGCGCGCGCCGACCGGAACGACCATGAACTCCTGCAGGTCGACGGAATTGTCGGCATGCGCGCCGCCGTTGAGGATGTTGCACATCGGCACCGGCAGGACCTGGGCTTGACGCCCGCCGAGGTAGCGATAGAGCGGTTCGCCGACACCGGCGGCGGCGGCTTTGGCCACGGCGAGCGATACGCCGAGCAGGGCGTTGGCGCCGAGCCGCTTCTTGTTGGGCGTGCCGTCGAGGGCGCACAGAAGCGAATCGATGTCGCCCTGCTGGCGCGCATCGCGGCCCCGCAGATTCGGCGCGATGAAGCGATTGACGTTGTCGACGGCGCGGCGCACGCCTTTGCCGAGGTAACGGCGGCGTCCATCGCGCAGTTCGAGCGCCTCGTGCGCGCCGGTCGAGGCGCCGGAGGGCACCGCGGCCCGACCGCGGGCGCCATTGCTCAGAGCGACGTCGACCTCGACGGTCGGATTTCCACGCGAGTCGAGGATCTCTCTCGCCCGTACTGATCGTATCTTCACGCTCGGCAACCTCTCCCGCGGGCGCGGTTTGCCTTTCCCGTCGAGGCTCCCTACGATGCGCGCCGCAGCCGATGACGTTCTTATCGCCACTCATCTCCAAACACAAAGGCGTCGTCGTCGGTGTCTGCGTCTCGCTCGCCCTCGGCACCTCACTCATCGGCGCGCATCGCGGCGCGATGCGCTTGTGGGAGTTGCAGGAACAGCAGGACGTCCTCGAACAGAGGATCGTGCGCCTGCAGCACGGCAACGACGAGCTGAGCCGCCATCTCGACCGGATGCGATCCGACCCGCTCTACCTCGAGCGCGTAGTACGCCAGCGCCTCGGCTGGATCAGACCCGGGGAGATCGTCTACCGGATCGACAAGTTCACTTCCTGATCTCCCCCGTCATCGGTACGAAGGCGACGCCGCCGAAGGACTTGAGCTCGAGGCCGGAGGGGCGCTTGGTGCCGAGCACGAGACTCTGGCCGTCGCCGCGGCCGAGCGGCAGGATGATCCTGCCGCCGTCGGCGAGCTGCTGCACCAGCCCCTCGGGAATCTCCGGGGTCGCCGCGGTGATGATGACGGCGTCGAAAGGCGCCGCCTCGGGCCAGCCGAAGAAGCCGTCGCCGGCACGCACGTGCACCTTGTACCCGAGTCGCTCGAGCCGCGCCTGCGCCTGGGCCGCGAGGTCGGGGAGGATCTCGATCGAGTAGACGTCGCAGCCGAGCTCGGCGAGCACCGCGGCCTGGTACCCCGATCCGGTGCCGATCTCGAGCACCTTCTCGCCGCCGCGGAGCTTGAGCTTCTCCGACATCATCGCGACCACGAGCGGCTGCGAGATGGTCTGGCCCTCGCCGATCGGCAGGGGGCGATTGGCGTAGGCTTCGGAGCGCAGCCCGGGCGGCACGAACTCGTGGCGCGGCACCTTTGCCATCGCCGCCAGGACACGCGCGTCGGCGATCCCCTCGCCGCGCAGGTCGCTCTCGACCATGCGCTTGCGTGCCGCTTGCAAGTTCTCTTCGTCGTCCGCGGTCATCGCAGGGGACATACAGCTCGACAGCGCCAGCATCGTCGCCGTCCACAGCCACCCCCTGCGGCCCCGTCGAGTCACTCGTCAGGCTCGTCCTGCTCGACGAACTCCTCGTACTCCTCGGCCGCCATCAGATCGTCGAGCTCGCGCTCGTCGCTCATCTCGACTTCGATGAGCCAACCGTCGTGATGCGGATCTTCGTTCACGAGCGAGGGACTGCCCTCGATCTCGGTGTTCACGGCACTCACGGTACCGCTGATCGGCGCGATCAGTTCTTGCACCGTGCGCGTCGATTCGAGCTCGCCGAACTGTTCGCCGCGCTCGATCGCTTCGCCGACCTCAGGCAGCTCGGCGGCGATGATCTCGCCGAGGGCCTTCTGGCCTCGGTCGCTGAGGCCGAGCTGCGCCCGATCACCGTCGACGCGCACCCACACGTGCTCCTCCGAGAACCGCAGAATCAGTCCCGCAGCCCGTTCGCGCTTCTCCGACTTGCGCTGTTTTGCCTGCGGTTTCGTTGATTTTGGCACCGGCGGCCTCATAACGACGGCGGCGAGCCGCTGTCAAGGGTCGCCCTTGAAAGCGCGCGTCGCTCCCCCTAACATCGCCCGGCATGAGTGGACGCGATCTTCTCGCGCGCATCCGCGAAGAACTCGGGGGTATCTTCCTCGAACGAGGTGAGCTGATCGATGCATCGCTCGCGGCGCTGCTCGCGGGGCAGCATGTGCTCATCATCGGGCCGCCGGGCACCGGCAAATCGATGCTCGCCGACGAGCTCTGTCGCCGCGTGCACGGTGCATCCTACTTTCAGTGGCTGCTGACCAAGTTCACCACGCCGGAAGAGCTCTTCGGCGCCGTCAGTCTCGCCTCGCTCGAGCGCGACGACTACCGCCGCGTCACCTCGCACAAGCTGCCGGAAGCGCACATCGCCTTCCTCGACGAAGTCTTCAAGGCGAACTCGTCGATCCTCAACGCCATCCTCACGGTGATGAACGAGCGCCACTTCCACAACGGCCGCGAGGTGCTCGACGTGCCGCTGATCTCGCTCTTCGGCGCCAGCAATGAGCTGCCAGAGGAAGACGAGCTGCAAGCGCTCTACGATCGCTTCCTCGTGCGCTACTCCGTCGGCTACATCAGCGAGGAGTTCCGCTTTCTCAAGATGCTCGAAGCGCGCCCCGCGTCGCAGCGCAGCACGATGACGCTCGAACAGTTCGCCGAGCTGCGCCGACACGTGGCGCGGGTCGAGCTGCCGGGGCACGTCTATCGCTCGATCGCCGACATCCGCCGCGATCTCGGCCGCAAGCAGATCGTCGCCTCGGATCGCCGCTATCGCCAGTCGCTGCCGCTGCTGCAGGCCTACGCCTTTCTCCAGGGGCGCGATCGCGTCGAGGAGCAGGACCTGTTTCTGCTGGAGCACGTCCTCTGGCGCGACCCCGCCGAACGTACCGAGGTGCGCTCGACCATCCACGAACTGCTGCGCGGCTACGAGGACGAGGTGAAGGAGCTGCTCTTCCAGACGCAGGAGCTGCGCGACTACGCCCACCGGCAATGGGAGAACACGGACCTGCGCAGCCGCGCCGTGGTCGAGGCTCACACCAAGATCCGCCACATCCTCACGCGCGTGAACGGGATCCTCGAGGAGGCGCGCACCGGGGGGCGGCCGGTCGATACGGTGGAGGCGGTGAAGGGCGAGATCGAGGCCATCCAGCAGCGCATGCTGGAGGTTCTCTGAGTGAGCTCGCGTCCCGCAGCACCTGAGCCGCTCTGGATCGAGACCGACTCGTACGACCGCGCCGCGTTTCGCGATCTCTGCGCCGCCTCGCCCTCGATGCGCGAACTGATCGCGAGCGGCGCGAACCTGCTGCCGCATTTCGAGGGCTTCGTCCTCGATCTCTTCGCCGCGCTGTTCAAGCTGAACGTCATTCTCCGCGATCCGGCCGCTGTGCGGCCGAGCGCGGGTTTCTTTCGCGTCATCCTCGAGGAGGTGCTGAAGACACCGGTGCTGCAGGCTCTGCGCGAGACCACGACGCTCGACGAGGCGCGCGCCGGACTCGCGGCGGTGTTGCTCGGCGAGCGCCTGCTCGAGCTGATCAAGTCCGAGCGCATCATCACCCGGGCCGAGATGCTCGACTACTGGAACGTCGAGCGCCAACTCGGCGAGATCGCCCAGCGCCAGGAGGAGGCGTCGAGCGCCGAGGAGTTGATGGAAAAGGCGTCGGCCGCCGGCAAGCGCCAGCTCGAGGCGCTGCACAAGCGCCTGCGGCGTGAGACCGAGGCGGCGACGCGGCGCCTCTCGCAGACCGCGGCCGAGATCCAGCGACGCATCGAGGACGGCGCGGCGCCGCACGCGGCGCGCGTCTCGCAACAGGTGCTGCAGGTGCAGCGCGATCTCGCCGAGACGCACGAGGAATCGACGGCGTGGGGGCGCCAGCTCGGCGGCGGCGATCGCTCCGAACCCGGCCGCCAGATCGAGCTCGGCAAGCGTCTCGCCACCAATCCGAAGCTGCGCCGCCTCGGGCAGATGATCGGCCGCATGCGCGAGCAGGCACTCGGGCTGCGGCGCAAGATGTTCGAGCGCGCCAACGACGAGGCCTTCGAGGTGCGCGCCGGCGCCGATCCGAGCCGCCTGCTGCCGCGCGAGCTGCTGTCGCTGCATCACCCGGTACTGCGGCGCGACTTCTTCCGCCGCCTGCTCGAGGGCCAGCTCCTCGAATACGAGTTGCGCGGCGTCGATACCAAGGGGCGCGGCCCGATGGTCGTCTGCCTCGATGTCAGCTCCTCGATGGCGGGTGACAAGGAGATCTGGTCGAAGGCGGTGACCCTCACCCTGCTCGACATCGCCCGCCGGCAGCGGCGGCGTTTTCGCTCGATCAGCTTCTCGTCGCCCGACACACCGCTGCACGTCCTCGATCTCGAGCGGCGCGACGGGCTCGAGCCGGATCTGAAGCAGGTGTTCGCGCTCGCCGAGTACTTCCCCGGCGGCGGCACCGACTTCCAGCGCCCGCTCGAGGCCGCGGTCGAATGCCTGCGGCGCTCGCGCTATCGCCGCGGCGACATCGTCTTCATCACCGACGGCGAGTGCCGTGTCGAGCCCGACTGGCTGGCGCAATTCCGCGCCGACAAGAAGAAGCTCGGTTTCTCGGTCTTCGCGGTGCTCGTCGACGTCGGCCCCAATTCCACCGCCACCGTGAAGGAGTTCAGCGACCGCGTCGCCAGCATTTCCCGGCTCACCGGCGACAGCGCGCGCGACATCTTCGTCCGGTTCTAGAAACGAACGGCAATCACTTCTCCAGCTCCTCCCGAATCGAGTACATCTTCTGCCGGGCTTCGTTGATGTAGGCGTCGAGGTTGCGGCGGTGGTTCGCGAGGATGCCGTCCGGGCTGCCGTCGAAGACGGCGACGGGCTTGAGCACGGCGGCCTTGTCGAGCGCCGCGGCGACTTCGTTCATCAAGGTCAACAGCACGGTGCGGCCGCCGAAGACGCTGCGGTACTCGCGCTCCACCGCGCGCACGAGAAAGCGCAGCGTGTGCGCCTCGCCCTGCGCGTGGTAGAAGACGTCGTCGGTCTCGAAGAAGCCGATGTCGGCGCGATAGAGGCTGCTGTGCGCGTCGCCGAGCATGTCGCCCCAGGCCTGATAGAGCCGGATCAGCTCGACGTTGCGCTTCACCAGCGGCCGTGAGCGCGGCGGGGTGCTGCTGAGCCCCTTTACGTACTTCTCCAGACTCGCCACACCTTCCTCGAGCTTGCTCTCCGCCGACGGCAGCCAGAACTTCTCCATGTCGTTGCGGAAGGCATTGTCGGCGGCGATCAGGTTCTTGTCGTACTCGTCGCTCGATACCTTGGTGAGATGGTCCTTGAAGACACGTACGCTCTCGCGCACCGCCTGGATGATACCGCGCTGGCGGTTGGCGTTGTTGTCCGCCATCAACCCCGGACCCCAGAGGGCGAAGTCGTTCGGCCGCCAACCCGTGTAGCCGCTGAGCTCGTGGTGCACGACCGAGATCAGGCCCCCCGCGAAGGTCTCGCCGCCGACGAGCTCGTTCGACTCCGGATAGAGAACCTCGACGTCGAAGGCGAGCTGGTCGTGCCGCTTCTGCGTGAAGTGGAGGAAGAGCGGGGTGACGACAAAGGCGACGAAGAGAAAGGCCGCGATCAGGGCGAGTCGGGACTTTGCCATGCGACGTGGTTACTCCGGGGCGCGCACCGGAGCAATGCAGTCGAAATGCGGGGAAAGTGCAGCTCCCGGTTGACCGGCCGGGGCTCGCCAGTTAATTTTGAGCCGTGGCTCAACTTTTGAGCCCTGCCTCGATCCAATGAACCAACCCTCACGAAAAGCGCGTGAGCTGGCACTGCGCCAGGAGATCATCTTCTCCGCCGCCGAGCAGGTGCTGGGCGAGCGTGGCTATCACGGCGCCTCGGTCGACGAGATCGCCAAGCGCGCCGAGATCTCCGTCGGTACGCTCTACAATCTCTTCGGCAACAAGGAGAACCTCTTCGCCTGCGTCACCGAGCGCAACATCGAGGTGATGCGGCAGGCGGTGAAGGCCCGCGCCGAAAACGTGTCTGGCGGAGTCGAGAAGCTGCACGCCGCCATCGACGCGATCTTCGCCTACTTCGCCGAGCACGAGCAGGCGTTCCGCGTGTGGGTCACGGCCACCGGCGGACTCGATTGGAACATCCTGCCGCAGTTCGGCGAGCGCGTCATCGCCGGCATGCGGACCTTCAGCAACGACATCACCGCACTCTTTCGCCGCGCCGTGCGCGAGGGCAGCCTGCCGCGGCTCGATCCCGAGTTCCTCGCGCTCTCCCTCCTCGGGACGATCAACTCCTTCGTCACGCACTGGGTGGTGGAGAAGAAGGGCAAGCTCTCCCTGTACCAACAGGGCGTGCACGGTATCCTCGACGCTTGGTGCGCGGGCGCCGCCCGGCGTGAGCCGGGGCGGAGGAGCGCATGATCCTCGCCGACGTCTCCGTCCGCCGCCCGGTCACCGCCACGATGGGCATCGCCGCCCTGGTGGTGATGGGGATCTTCTCCTACCGTAGCCTGGTCGTCGATCTCTTCCCGCGCACCGACATCCCGGTCGTCGCCATCACCACCACGCTTCCCGGCGCCGGTCCGGAGGAAGTCGAGGCGCGCGTCACCAAGGTCATCGAAGAGACGGTCAACACCGTCAGCGGCATCGACGAGCTCTACTCGACGACGCTCGAGGGCTTCTCTCGCGTCGTCGTCCTCTTCCGTTTCGACCGCAACCTCGAGGAGGCGGCGCAAGACGTGCGCGACAAGGTCGGCCGCATCGTCGCCCAGCTCCCCGACGGCGCCGATCCGCCCGTGGTCGAGAAGTTCGATCCCGACAACACGCCGATCATGTATCTCGCCGTGTCCGGCAGCCGCGACCTGCGCGAGCTCACCGAGATCGCCGAGAAGCGGGTAAAGGAAGCGGTGGAGAGCCTGCCCGGCGTCGGCGACGTGAAGATCATCGGCGGCCGCAAGCGCGAAGTTCAGGTGCTCGTGAACCCGCGCAAGCTCGAAGCCTACGGTATCACCCTGCGCCAGGCCGCAGGCGCGCTCGCGGCGCAGAACGCCGAGGTGCCCGGCGGGCGCGTCATCCAGGACGCCAACGAGACCATCGTCCGCACCCTCGGCCGCGTCGAGAAGGTCCCCGATTTCGAGAGCCTCATCATTGCCACGCGCGAAGGCGCGCCGATCCGCGTCGGCGACGTCGCGCGCGTCGAGGACGGCGTCGTCGAGCCGCGCTCGCTGTCGCGCTACAACGGCAAGAACGGCCTCACCCTGCAGGTGCGCAAGCAGTCCGGCGCCAATACGGTCGCAACCGTCGACTCGGTGCTGAAGCGCCTCGACCAGATTCGCGCCTCGCTGCCGGCCGGCGTCGACGTCACCGTCACCCGCGACCAGGCGCGCTTCATCCGCATGTCGCTCGCCGAGGTGCAGAAGCACCTGATCGTCGGCGCGCTGCTGGCGAGCCTCGTCGTCTTCGTCTTCATGGGCAACTGGCGCGCTACTCTGATCTCCGCCCTCGCCATTCCCTGCTCGGTGATCGCCACCTTCACCCTGATGAAGGCGCTCGGGTTCACCATCAACTGGCTGACCCTCCTGGCGCTCACGCTCGCGGTC
>Ga0187894_10007731_pt1 | contig 10020 bp, 11 predicted proteins | sample GBC1701081metaG_FD_136650 | JGI IMG/M metagenome (GOLD analysis project Ga0187894, IMG submission 136650) | White microbial mat communities from a lava cave in the Kipuka Kanohina Cave System on the Island of Hawaii, USA - GBC170108-1 metaG ... | reverse complement strand
GATCGCATGATCGAAGAACTCGTCACTCAATCCGGCGCGCAGGACCCGGTTCAACTCGGCTACCTGCTAGGCTTCCTGCATGCCCAGCGAATGCGGCTCCGACCCGGCCTCGACCTGGAGGGAGGCGCATTCGGCTCCGAGGGCGGCGAAACCGGCGGCGGAGCGAAAGAAGGTGGGTGCGGCTGCGGCTCCGGCGGCTAACCGTACGCATCGATAGTGAATGAGCTGGCTGGACCCGCACGCTGGGGCTGCGGGTCCGGCTAGAGGAGGCCATATGCCCGATCTAATGCTGCAATTCCACCACCCCGGCGGCAAGCCAAGCGTCGCCGAAGCCCGCGCTCTGTTCGAATTGAGTGCCGCCGACGTGGATGAGAACTACGGCGTCACCGCCACCGACCCCGCCAACGGCATCTACGTCATCCTCGTAAAGCCCGAAGCCGCCCAAAAGGCGCAGTCCGCGCTAGCCAAACGCCAGCCGCATTCCAAAGAGGGTTTATTCGGCAACCCACGCGTTGAACCTACCGGACCTCCGCGGCCTTAAGCAATTCATCCAACTGCGCGCGCTCCAGCAACTCGCCGTTGCGCACCACTGCCGCAATCCGAGCCGTGTTGCAAATATCCTTCAACGGATCCCCATCCACCAGCACCAGATTAGCTTCATAACCCTTCGCAACGCGTCCCCAAGACTTCGTCAATCCCAGTAACATCGCCGGGTACGTAGTAGCCGTACGCAGAGCTTCGGCCGGCGTCAGCCCGGCCTCGACAAACAACGCCAGTTCATCATGAACGCTGAACCCCGGGTAGATGAACGGAAGCGTAACGTCGGTACCCGCAAGAAACCTCACTCCCAACGCTCGCGCCCGAGGAATCTCCTCCATCACCTTCGCGTATTGCCGCTTACGCATCGCCTTGTAATCCTCCGTACGATATCGCGCCAGCATCCCGTTCTCGGGCTTCCAAGTCTCGCGCTCCTTCGCCGTCGCATACACGGCTCGTAAGTCCGGCTTCGCAACAATGTCATCGATAAACGTCAGCGACCGGTAGGTCACCAGTGTCGGACACAGGAACACGCCCAACTTCCCCAACTCCCGGTAAAACTCGTCCGCCCGCTTGCGGTCAAATTGATCCATCATGTCGTTTTCCACCCGCGCGATCTTCGCCGGAATCAACGCGAAGTTCTTCGTCCGCATTGCCTCACGAAACACCGACTGGTCCGCTCTCTCCCGCAAATAGCCCGCCTCATCCGGAGATGCAGCCCCGAGCGGCATCCCATGCTCGAAGCTCCGCTGCCCCGCGCTCGCCGCTTCTAACGCGCGAATCGCTCCGGGAAGATGCCCGCCCACCGGGATCCTCTGAACGCGAGCCTCATCCATCAAGGCTTGATACAGCTCCGGCGTGAGCTGATCGTAGGGCTTGAGAAAATCCGCGCCCTTGGACTTGTGATTGCGCACGGCCGCCCGCGCTTCCTCGGGCGTTTTCACGCTCACGGTAAACCGGGCGTTTGACCAGGAGTCGGGCCCGTCAATAATCGCCCCACTCGTAACGATCTTCGGCCCCCGCTTCTTTCCGGTAGCAATTGCCTCTCGCAGTGCATAAACATTTTCAGAAGCGCCCATGTTCCGAATGCCCAACACTCCGTTGGCGACATTAAGCTCCAGATCGCCCCCCGAAGCCCGAAAATGCGAATGCATGTCCCAAAGACCCGGCATGACGAACTTACCCGCACCGTTCACCACCCGCGCGCCCTGTGGAGCCTTGCTTCCCACCGACACAATCCGCGAGCCCTCCATCACCACCGTCCGCCCGCTCAACACCTTTCCCGTCTCCGGATCGACCACCGTCACATTCGAAATCGCAAGAAGAGCAAATGCCAGCACTCTGTGATTAGAACCCACCGCCTTACTAAAGTTCCCGCCCGCGATAGTTCAACGCGGGAGCAGGCGGACCTTGGATTATGGCACTAGGTGCTATAGAATGGCTTCACTGAGCGAATCTTCACATCCCGGTGGTTCCAACGCTTTGCCAGGAAGGAAGGGATTGCGGATGCGGCCTTGCGTGAGGCGGTGGCTCGGGCCGAAAACGGCCAACTGGATGCCGACGTTGGCGGCGAGGTCATCAAACAGCGGATTGCCCGGCCAAGGCAGGGAAGATCGAAGGGCTACCGGACGATCATCCTGTTCCGGCGCGGTGCGAAGGCGTTTTTTGTGTACGGCTTCTCCAAGAGCCAGCGTGCGAACATCGACGCCGACGAGGAGAAGCAGTTCAAGGAAGCCGCGAAGCACGTCCTGGTGTTGACGGAGAAGCAGCTAGCCGAATTGGTTAAGAAGGGCGATTTTGTGGAGGTGAAAGCCCCGAAGGAGAAAGCGAATGAACAAGAAGTATCGTAGCGACGCGATGGCGGCCATCCATGAAACCATGGCGGCGCTCCACGACGCTGGGGCCATCGATAAACAGACGATGCGGGGTTTCGATGAGGCTTGCCTTACGCCGATCCGTCCCTTGAAACCGAAAGAGATTAAGGCGATCCGGGAGCGGGAACATGTCAGCCAAACCGTTTTCGCCACTTACCTGAACGTGACTAGCAGTCTGGTCAGCAAGTGGGAGCGCGGCGAAAAGAAGCCTTCCGGGGCCTCGCTCAAGTTGCTATCGCTGGTCGAGAAGAACGGCCTCGCCGCTGTTGCGTAAACGGGACTGACCAATTTCCCAGGTCCCTCTGACTATTTGCTGTTGAGGCGATAGGTCTCACCGCCCTCAAAGCGCGTTTCCAACTTCGCCCCATTGCCGCTCTGATCGAGGACTCCCACCAGCGCCGTCCGAAACCCGCCGCCCTGCGAAAGTTCCCGCCCGCGATAACATTCCTCCATGCCTCTGCTCGAAGGAAAAATCGCAATTGTCACCGGAGCCACCAAGGGAATCGGACGTTCCATCGCCGAAACACTTTCGCGCGAAGGAGCCTCGGTCGTCATCTGTGGCCGCGACGCCGCCTCAACCGCCGCCGCCGCATCCGAACTCTCCTCCAATACCGGCGGCCGCATTTTAGGCCAAGCTTGCGATGTGCGCGACCGCGGCCAGGTGTCCGTGCTTTTCGACTTCGCCGAGCAAACCTTCGGCGGCATCGATTTCGTCATCAACAACGCCGGCATCGGTAAGTTCTCCCCCGCTGCCGAACTCACGGTCGAAGACTGGCATCTCATTCTGGAAACCAATCTCACCGGCGTGTTTCATTGCTGCCAGGAAGCCCTTCCTAGAATGAAACGCCGGGGCGGCGGCTACCTGATTCAAATCGGCTCGCTGGCGGGCAAGAATCCCTTCGCCGGCGGAGCCGCCTACAACGCTTCGAAGTTCGGTTTAAACGGTTTCGCCGAAGCGCTCATGCTGGACCACCGCCACGAAGGCATCCGCGTGACAAACATTTGTCCCGGCAGCGTCGATACGGACTTCTCGCCCCGTTCGGCCCGCGCGAGCTGGAAAATACAACCCGAAGACATCGCCCAGATCGTGCTGGATCTATTGCGAATGCCCGAACGCACCTTGATCAGCTACCTCGAAGTGCGCCCCAGCATGCCGCCAAAAAAGTAGTGCTCCCGCCCCTCCGCGCCGATGAGTTCCGCAGATGGATCTCGCAACGGCAAGCCATTTGCTCTATCCGGCTCTGAAGGGCGCGGCCCGGGCCGCCCGCGCCGCCCAATCGAAATTAGATACCAAGCGAATGCAAATGCATGCTGTCTTAGATCCGCGTCAAACCGGAAGCGAGGCGCGCGCCCTCCAGGAAGCGCTCGAACGCTTGATCGTCGGCCAGGATGAGGCCGTCCACGAGGTCGTCGACGTCTATCAGATGAACCTCACCGGCATGGGCGCGCCCGGACGTCCCCTCGGCAATTTCCTTTTCCTCGGCCCCACCGGTTCCGGCAAGACGCGTATGGTCGAAGCCACCGCCGAAAGCCTTGCCGGCAACGCCCGCGCGATCGTCAAAATCGATTGCGCCGAATTCCAGCACAGCCACGAAATCGCCAAGCTGATCGGCTCGCCTCCGGGCTATCTCGGCCATCGCGAAACCCATGCCCTGCTCAGCCAGGATGTGCTCAATGCGCACCACACCGAACACAGGAAGATCAGCTTCGTGCTGTTCGACGAAATCGAAAAAGCCTCGGACTCTCTCTGGAACCTGCTTCTGGGAATCCTCGACAAGGCGGTGCTGACTCTCGGCGATAACCGCAAAGTCGATTTCTCCCGCGCCATGATCTTCATGACTTCAAACCTGGGCGCCAGCGAAATGGACGCGCTGCTCTCGCCACGTCTGGGCTTTCTCGCCTCCTCCACCCCACGCGGCCGCACCGGACGCGAAGACGAGCGCCTCGCCGCCCGGATTACCAGGAGCGGCGTCGAGGCCGCCCGCCGCAAGTTCACGCCCGAGTTCATGAACCGCCTCGACAAAGTGGTTGTCTTCAAGCCTCTGGGCGAGGCTGAAATCCGCCGCATTCTCGACATCGAACTCGGCTTCGTTCAGCAGCGCATCTTCTTTGCCGACGGGGGCGATGTCCCCTTCGTCATCCAAGTGAGCGAAGCGGCCAAAGATCACCTGCTCAACCAGGGCTTCGACCCCAACTACGGAGCCCGCCACCTGAAGCGCGCGCTCGAACGCACACTCGTCCAGCCGCTCTCCAATCTCAAGGCAAGCCGACAGGTGCGCGCCGGCGATCTCGTAAGAATCGACCTGAATCCCAGCGGAGAGGAGTTAACCTTCGTCCGCGAAGCCGAGGGCTTGCCCATTCACGCCATGGTCGAAATCGCCAGCGTCCACTCCGTCCTCGCCCTGAACCAATTCACCCGCGCCGCCGCGGCCGACGCCAATCGCACCGCCCGCGCCGCCAGACGAGCCTGATTGCGGCCGAGCTAACCCACCGCTACGCGCAGCAATTCCCGCCGCTCGCCGACATGCTCCAAAGCCCGGCCGGGAAACACACCCTCGATCACCGGCTTTAACGCCAGGTACGTATCCTGCGTATTCGGCGCAAGCGCCCGGTCGTTCACCGCTACCTCCCACCGGCTGCGATCGAAAAGCAACTTCCCGGAAAATTCCGGCGACGCCTCTAACAAAGCCGCCGCACGATCCACCGACTCCACCGCCTGCCGCAAACGCTCGAGATCGCTCCCTTCCAAAACGGTCCGCCGCGTATACGTCAACCCGAGCTTTCCGTTGAACGTATCCAAGCTATAAATCCCATCGTGCGCCACAAGAATAATGCCCGGCCCATTCGGCACGTGCTGATAGTCGGCCACGTCCACAAGCACGCCCGGCAAAGCGCTCTCCTGAATCCACCGATGAAACACTGGAATAGCGCCCTCGATAGCCGCCTCGTTCGTCACGGCGAAAAGCTTCACTTTGAAATGCTGCATCGCTTAGGCCGCCTTTTGCGCGCTCAAACGCCCGTAGCAGGCGTGCGTCGCTTCAATAAACAACTGCGCCTCCTCAATCACCCGCCGCGTCTCATCCTCGCCATGCTCCGCGCCCACGCGCCCATGCGCGTCGAAGTAATACTGCGCGAACTTGCCGCCCGCGAACGGATCGAAAAATAGCTCGGTATCGAAGAACGCCGCCCGGAAATTCGCCGCCACCTCGTGTCCCGACCCGCCCACCGGTTTCATCCGCCAGCTCAACAGCGCCGTAGCCGCATGCATCATCGAATCGTAGGCCTGCCGCCAGGCTTTGCCCACATCGCCCGACTCCAACGCCAACTGCGCCTCGAAAACTTCGCGCTCGCAAGCCGCAAGCTGAAAATCGATCGGATTCACAACCTCGCCCGCGCACTCACCCACGCCGATGTCGCCGATCGTATACTCGCGCGCATCCGCCCAATCGACATAAAAACTGGGATCGGCGTCATGCGCCGGCACCGCCATCAGGTCCTCGATCATCAACTTCGCCTTCGCCTTGCCAATGCGCTGAATATAGGAGTGGAAACTCTCGTTCGCCTCGCGTTCTTCCAGGTACCGCGAAGCGATCCGCTCCATCGTCTCTGGCACGCGTTTCGAAGGCACGGCGCCAATCGCCAATCCGTAGGCGCCCGCGTTCTTCTCCCACTGCCCGCCGAGCACCACCTGAAAATGCGGAACCGTGTACCCGCCCTTATTCCGGCTGACTCCGTAAAACCCAACATCGGCGGTATGGTGCTGTCCGCACGAGTTGAAGCATCCGCTCACCTTGATGTGCAGCCCGCGCACGGCCTCGTCCAACTCCCACTGCTTGGCCGCCAATCGCGATCGCAGCTCGCCCGCCAAACCGCGCGAGCTCGAAATCCCCAGCTTGCAAGTGTCCGTACCGGGGCAAGCCACAACATCGACAATGGTCCCCGCGCCCGCCTCGCCCAAACCAACCTCCGCCAACTCCGCGTAGAGCTTCGGAAGATCCGCCTCGCTCACCCACCTCAGAACCATGTTCTGTTCCACCGTGGTGCGAACCGTATCGCGCACATAAGTCCGCGCCAAATCGGCCAGCTTCCGCAGTTGATCCGCCGTGATATCGCCGAGCGGCAGCGACACCGTTACCGTCGCAAACCCCTCCTGCCGCTGCGCGTAAACGTTCGACTTCCGCCAACGCTCAAACCCGATATCCCGCGCGCCTTCAATCTGCAACAATGCCGGAGGCCGTGCCGGCTTCTCCTCATAATTCGGAACGTCCTTCAGAAAGGCCGTCCAAAGCGGATCGGGCGTCAGGATCGCCCGCTCCTCGCCCACCACCCGCCGGAATTCCTCAATCCCCAGCTTCTGAATGACAAACTTCAACCGCGCCGTGTTGCGATTCTTCTTCTCGCCGAGCCGCGCAAACACGCGGCAAATCGCTTGCGCCGTCGGCAGCAACTCTTCTTCCGGAATGAAATCGCTCAACAGCTTTGCCTGCTGCGGAACCGTCCCCAGCCCGCCACCCACCAGCACCTCAAAACCCCGCTTGCCATCCCGCACCACGCCAATCGCGCCCAAGTCGTGCATGTGCGCCAACGCGCAAGCCTCATCCCGGCAACCCGAAAAGCTGATCTTGAATTTCCGCCCGAATCCCTGGCAATCCGGATGACCCAGCAAGAAGTAGGTCAGCGCATGCGCATACGGAGTAACGTCGAACGTCTCCGTCTTGCATACGCCCGCGATCGGACAGCCCGTCACATTGCGAACCGTGTTTCCGCAAGCCTCGCGCGTGGTGATTCCCACCGCCGCCAGCCTCCGCATCAACGCCGGAGCATCTTCAATGTGGATGAAGTGAAGCTGAAAATCCTGCCGTGTCGTCACGTGGGCGATGCCGTCGGAATATTCCTCGGCCAATTCGCCCATCACTTCCAACTGCTCCGCGTTCATCCCGCCATACGGAATCTTGATCCGCTGCATCCCCGGAGCGTCAAAAAGCGTATTCGGACCCTTCGTCGCCGCCTGCGGATACTCCAGCGTCCGCACCGCCTTGCCATCGTTCCGCTGCCCGTTGTCGTAACGCTGACCGTAAGACCCCCGCCTCAGCCGCGTCTCGGCGAAAACTTTGTCCTCAATCTTGCCCTGCTTCTTAAGCTGGACCTCGTTGTCGTACCGGTCCAACTCGCTCCCCAGCGGCTCAGGTAGTTTCCCCGCAAGCGATTCTTTCCAGTAGGAGTTAGAAGCTTTCATCTGAATCTACCTAAACTATATCGAATTTGGGGTCATTCAGGCAAACGGCCGATTTTCAGCGCCCCGCCCGGCTCCTGAATTACCGGCAGCGGCCGTGCCACAACCTCGCAATCCGGTAGGCGCGGATCGAAGTAATAGTCAAGCGCGTACCGCTCATCCCGGTCCACCCATTCCACGCACATTTGCGGCGATTGATGGACATGCGCTCGATAGAAATGACGCACTCCCCCGCGCTCGATCATCGCGGCGGCATCGCCTTTCGCCAGTAAGAAACACAGAGCGGCGCCCGCCGCCACCGGCGTAAACCAGGGCAACAACGCCAGCGCCAGCAGCACCCATTCGCCCCACTGCGGCGCCGGCCAAGCCACTTTTCCCACCCCGTCCGCCATCGCCGGCGCTGCCACCCGCGACGCATAGAGAATAAGAGGTACGCACGCCGCGCAAGCCCGAAGCACCCACCCCCGCGGCGGACGCAGCGCGATCAAACCGATAATCGCCGGCACCAATGGCAACAAGTATCCAGGCAGCTTGTTCGCCGAAGCGCTGAAAAACAAAAAACCAAACCCCGCCCATGCGGCAAGAAACCACGCTCGCGAGTCCGTCAAGCTGATGTTCACCAGCCCCGGAGTCCAAGGCAACAACCCGGCCAGCAACACCGGAACATAAAACCAGAACGGCCGCTCGTGATGGATCTGCTCGCCGATGAACCGCGCGAAATGATGCTTGACGATCAACTCCTGCCAAGGCTGCGCGCCATTCCGCAACGTCGCGAGCGCAAACCAGGCCCCAAAAATCGCCAGCGCAATTCCAGCTACCGCCAGCAACCGCCGCGGCTGATGCCGCCAAAACCAAATCGCAGGGAGTGCAAGCACCACGGGCACCAACCCCTTGGCCAGCATCGCCACCCCCAGCAAAACTCCGCAAATCAGCGGCAGCCGCTTCCCCTCCCCTGGCAGCGCCAGCAGCATCGCCGCTCCAAAAGCCGCCGTGAGCGGCAGATCCGTCACGCCCACCAGCGAAAACGCCACATACCCTACGGCTGTTCCCAGCATCAACGCCGCAGGCCGTCCCAGAACGCGCCACACCAAACCGAGAAACGCCAGGCTCATCAGCCCAATGGGAACGCGCGCCGCCAACTCATCCTTTAAGCCAACCTTCCATGCCGCCGCCATCATCCAATAAAGCAGCGGAGGTTTCTCAAACCACGGCGAGCCATTCAACACCGGCGTGACCCAATCGCCCGTGCGAGCCATCGTGCGCCCGATCTGCGCATACCGCGGCTCGTCCGCGCTCAGCATTCCCACATCCGCCGGATACAGGAATAAGAGAGAATAAAGAACGATAAGAACAACACCCTCGATGCGGGTCCAATTCACTCATCTCAGTATAGGTTTACTAGCTGTTCTTCCCTCGCTCGCCGACGTCTCTCAATGCGCCTGCGATCCCGCCCGCCCCGCCACTCTCGACGCCCGCGAGTGCAGCCTCTGCGTGGAAGCCGAAAAGCAGGATGCCGCCGCCGGCGTATTTCTCCTGAAAGACATCAGCCCGCGCAAACCCAACCGTTGGCTCGCTCTTCCCCGTCTTCACCAGCAAGGCCCGCACGCGCTCCACGACCTCCCCGCCGCCACGCGCGCCAAACTCTACCGCGCGGCCATCGAAAAAGCGAAGGAACTGTGGGGCGAGGATTGGGGCATGGCCTATAACAGCGAGCGCGTCCGCACCCAGTGCCACGCGCACGTTCACATCGGCAAGCTTCTCAAAGGTCTCTCCCCCGGACGCTACATCGACGTCGCCCGCGTCGAAGATATCCCCGCCCCCGCCGACGGCTCCGGCATTTGGTTTCACCCCGTCGGCGCCAAACTCCGCGTCCATCTGGGCGAAGAGATTACCGAAACCGTCTTGATGCGATAGCGGCGGGCCGCCGCCGAGCAGCGTCGCCGATATCGCGATCCGCACCATGGTCGATAGCCATATGATCTTCTTGAACAGCTCCACGAGCCCGAACGACATCTCGCATCAGCAGGTAGTGTGAACCTTCGATGGATTAATTCTTGGCGTGATTTCTCAGCAAAACGGCCAGCGTGAGGCCAACTCCAACTATCTCGGCGCCGCCGGCACGTTTTATCCGCGAGCGTTTGGCAACCGCGGCATGGAAGCCAACGACAGCTACATCATCAACGGCAACCAACTCACCGTGAATATGCAAGTCACCGAACCGGGCGACTGGATTCGCGTGATCACGGCTAGCCACAATACTGTTCACTTAATAATCCTAACGGCCTGGCGGATATTGATTGGCGGCAGCGGCTTGCCGCTTCGAGGACGCAGTGGGTAGTTGCTCATTTTGCGTTTGACTCCGCGGGGATTGCGCCG
>Ga0187894_10007730_pt1 | contig 10021 bp, 7 predicted proteins | sample GBC1701081metaG_FD_136650 | JGI IMG/M metagenome (GOLD analysis project Ga0187894, IMG submission 136650) | White microbial mat communities from a lava cave in the Kipuka Kanohina Cave System on the Island of Hawaii, USA - GBC170108-1 metaG ... | reverse complement strand
GGACCTTCAGGTCCGGGAACGATGTCACGGTCTGCCACTTGCCGCAGGCGTCCGGGAACGACGTCACCTTCAGCACCTTCAGGTCGGGGAAGGAATTCACCACCTCGACCTTCAGGTCGGGGAAGGATTGCACGAACTGCACCTTTCCCCACAGCTTCTTGCCGTTGAACGTGCAGTCCTTACCGACCTTGCCGGCCAGCGCCGTATCGACCCCCAGCAGCAGGCAGATCGAGGCCAGAAGAATGACGGCCCTCTTCATGGTGCGCTCCCCCTTATGAAGCGTTCAATGGCCCGATCATGCCATGGCGTCGGGCTGCCGGCAGCATGAAACCCGACATGCCCGCCGCCGTCCGCCAGCAAGGGCGCCAATGCCGCGTTCGCCGCCCAGTCGAAACCGCGATAGACCGAGATGGGAATCCACGGATCGTCGGCCGCCGCGATCGCCAGGGTCGGGATTCGGATCGCAGGCATGAAACGCAGCGCCTTGTTCTTGTCGTAGTAATCCTCGGCGCCGGCAAACCCATGCCGCGGCGCGATGAAGCGGTCGTCGTACTCCCAGACGTTGGTCGATCCGAGGATCGCGGCACGCTCGGCTTCGGTCAGGCGGGCGCCGCTACCCGTCGCCTCGCGCTTCATCCCGGCGATGATGTGGCGATGGTAGAGACGGTTGCGCGGCCGCAGCATGTGCCGGCATGTCGCTGACAAGTCGATCGGCGCGCTGACGGTCGCGGCCGCCTGCAGCTTCGCGGCCGCGCCCTCCTCGCCGAGATACTTCAGCAGCATGTTGCCGCCCAGCGAAAAGCCGACCGCCACCAGCCCGCGCGTCGTGATTTCGGCCGGCAGCAGCCTCAGGACGGCCCGGAAATCCTGAGACCGGCCGGCGTAGTAGATATCGCCGCACACGGCGCGTGACGGCCCGGCGGCACGCAGGTTCAGCCGCAGCACGGGATGGCCCATGCCCAGGAAATACCGCGTCGTGTTCAGCATGTAGGCGCTGGTCTCGCAGCCGGTCAGGCCGTGGATCAGGATCAGCGCCGGCCCGCCCTTGTCGACAAGCGGGCGGTCGAGCATTGCCAGCAAGGTGTCACCGCTGCCGTCATCCATCGGCAGGCGCAGGCGCTCGCTGGACGCCGCGCCGAGCCTGAATGTCGGCCGCAGCCTGTTGGCCAGGGTCTGCAGATCGCCCGTCAGCCAGGGGAAGCGGGCCCGGAATGGCGGCAGGTCGAGCGGAGCGAGGTTCATCGTCGCCTGTTGTACCCGCCATCCATCGCGATGCGAAGACATGCTGCGGTGCAACGTGTTGGTGCCCGCCGCCGCACGAGGGAGGCAGCCATGACTTGCAGGGCAGCAATTGTACCTGCCGTCGCTCGTCGGGCATGTGCTAGACAGCCGCCGCCATGACCTGGTCCGCTCCCATCCGCCTTCTTTTCCGGCTTCGATTCCGGCTCCATCCATGACAACCCATCCCTACGCGCTGGGCGTCGCCCTGGTCGCCGGCGGCGCCGTGTGCTGGAGCTTCGGCGGGCTGGTCGTGCGCACGCTGGAGGCCAGCGCCTGGGAGATCGTGTTCTGGCGTTCGGCATTCATGGCCGTGGTCGTGGGCTCATATCTGGCGATATGGCGGCGGCGCACCGCGCTATACGCCCTGCGCCACGCTCCGGGCATCATGCTGCTGAGCGGCCTGTGCCTGTCGGGCTCCTTCATCGTCTTCATCCTGGCGGTGAAGCAGACCACGGTCGCCAACGTGCTGGTGGTGACGGCCTCGGCGCCGCTGATGGCCGCCCTGATGGCCCGCGTCATCCTGCGCGAGCCGGTGCGGTGGAACACATGGCTGGCGATGGTCGCGGCGCTGGCCGGCGTCGGGCTGATGGTCAACGACTCCTTGTCGACGCATGGTTTGGCCGGCTCGCTGCTGTCGGCGTGCTGCGCCGCGTGCTTCGCCACCAACATGGTGGTGCTGCGCACGCGGCCCGATGTCGACATGATGCCCACGGTGGTTCTGGGCGGCGTGATGTCAGCCGCCATCACCCTGCCGCTGGCCTGGCCCTTCCCGGCGCCGCTGCACGAAGTGCCATGGCTGGCGTTCCTCGGCGTCGTGCAGCTCGGGCTCGGCCTGGTGCTGTTCACGATCGGGTTGCGCTATCTGCCGGCGGCGCAGGCCAGCCTCGTGGCACTGCTCGAAACCGTGCTCGGCCCGCTGTGGGTATGGATCGCCATCAGCGAGACGCCCAGCGCCGGCGGCCTGCTGGGCGGCGCCATCGTGCTGGCGGCGCTGGTCGTCAACATCCTGGTGGAGGGCCGCCTTGTGACCGCCGCCGCAGGTGCTGTGCCCCGGGCATCACGCGTCTGACCATGTCAGGCAAGCCCCGCGCGACCTCACCGTGCATGGGTGTTTCCCCAGCTGGGCTCAGCACTATCTGCGCCGCTGCGTCACATTCTGTTCGCCGCCAGCGGGTCCACGACGTTCGAGGTGCCGCGCATCTCGTACATTTGCCGTGTCAGGCGCCCCTTCCGGGCTTCAAGTTCCAGCGCTGGACGACATAGCCGGGATGCTGCTCGGCCCAGCGCGCAACCAGCGCCTGCGCCTCGACGAAGGCCATGCCCGGATGGACGGAGAGGTCGTGGGCCATTTGCTCGCGGACTTCGCAGGTTTGTGGAGATCCGCCGAGACAGACGACGAGCACGATCGTGTAAAGCATTGCAATTTCTCACTTTCTTGACGCGCGACCGGACGATCGCGCGGTCATTGTACACTTGAATGCGAATTGTGTGGAGACCCATTCCGTGTCGGCAAGGTGCGACGTGCGCGGGCGGTATCATCCTTGCTCGCGGGCGGATCGATGACCGCCGATCAAGCGGGCTGGCGACGGCTTGGCCGGGTGACAGCAGCCACGGTTCGCTGCGCAGGCGCAGGGACGACGTCCATCCTGCTTGTGCGTCCGCGTGGCCCTGCGCCGACACTGGCCGGCAGCGACGTGATTCCGATCATGACGGTCGAGGGATGCGTCGAACGCTTCGCGATGTCCCGGCCTACCATCCCGGAGCAGGCTTGCCCAGCTCGGGGCTCAACCGACCGTTCCGGATGATGTCCTCCCATTCGCCGATAGTTGCCTTGACCTTCTCGGTGCCACGCTCGTGCTTGGAACCATATTTCTTGGCTTCCTGAAGAGCCGGGGTAGGCTCGCCGAACACGCTGACATTGATGCTCAGAAAACCGAGGTTCCGGTTGTCCTTGGCGTTGTTGATGGTGGTCGTGAAGAACTGACGCAGCTTGACCCAACCCGTCTCGCGCCACACCGGTGTGCCGGATGCGCCGAAGCCACCGCTCCAGCAGAGATAGTCTCCGGAGTTGCAGGTGCGGATATAGTCGACATCGATGTCGGTGCTGATCTTGTGCGACCCCAGCACGCTGACCTTCCAGATGTCATAGCCTCCCTTCGGATTGGGCGCGGAGTAGGCACAATAGACGCTGAAGAAGCCGAGATTCTCGATCGTGTTGTGAAAACCGTACATCCACCGCCTCCCTCGTATCACGCCGGAAATCTCGCGGGTTTCCGCGCACCAGCCTGCGTGTGCACGATCTGCGGCACTACCCTGTCCGAAGAACCTGAAGTCGCACCGCATCCCGGGCAGAGGTGTGCACGGACGATCCCGCTGGCCTGGAATCTGGTCGTCGTTGGGGTCCACGGCGTCGGGGTGGACACCCAATTTTCGCCGAGCGGTTACCTATTTTTCGCGAGCGGATGTGGCGGTGCTGCCTGACAACAGCCACGGCTCGCTGCGCAGGCGGAGCATCACTTCCATCTTGCTGGTGGCGTTGAGCTTGGCCAGCACCGACGAGACGTGGTGCTCGACGGTGCGCGGCGAGCGCACCAGGCGCCGCGCGATCTCCCGGTTGCCCAATCCCTGTGCAATCAGGTCGAGCACCTGCAGTTCGCGCTGCGTGAGGCCGAGCGGATGGTGGCGGGCAGCGGCATAGGGGCCACGGCGCGCCTTGGGCAGGCCGTCGGCGAACCCGAGGCGCCGGGCCGCGCGCCGGGCCAGCAGCGCTGCCGAATGCGCATCGATCGCTTCGAGCATCGAGATCGCCTGCGCCAGCGCCGTCGCGGCTTCGGCGCCGGGAACCTGCGTCAGGGCTAGCGCCGCCTCATATGGCAGGCCCAGGTGAGACCATTCGGCGGCTGCCGCCATCGGATCGCCGTGAAGTTCCGTCGATCGCGGCGCCGGAACCCGCGTCGTGGCGGCCGGAAACGTTTTCGTCATCCTGCTGCGCTGCCACCACGTCGCGAGCTCGCCCAGTTCCCAGCGATCGAAGTTGTCGACGTCCATCGCGGCAAGCGCCTCGAGCTGCTCGTGGCAGGCGCCGGCGTCCTCCGCCAGCCAGGCGGCCTCGGCCAATGCGAGGCGCACCGGTACGATGTTCTGCGGCTCGCTGGTCGCCAGCGCTTCGCGCAGGGCCTGGTGCAGCAGCGTCACGCCGTCGGCCTCGCCCAGCCGCACACGCACCCGGCCCAGCACGGTCAGGGCCGGCAGGCGCATCACGAGCGTCAGGCGCTCCAGGCCCATGACGCCGCGGGCGATCGTTTCGGCCTCGCGCAGCCGCCCCTGATCCATGCGCAGCAGCGCCTGCCGGCCCACGAGGTAATGTGTCCACGCATCGAGGTCATGGCGCGTGTCGAAGGCGATGCCCTCGGCCAGCAACCGTTCGGCCAGGACGAAATCCTTGAACAGCACGGCATACTCGCCGTAGTTGGTGTAGGCGCGCGCGGCCTGCTCGTGAAGCCCGTGCTGCAGCGCCAGAGAGAGGCTTTCCTCCATCTTTTCGCGGCCACCCGGCCGGTCCGACACCAGCAGCGCGGTGCCGACGGTGTTGAGCGCATGCACGCGGGTCTCGATGTCGCCGCACTGCTCCGCCAGGGCAATCGCGCGACCGCCCCATTCGATGGCCTCGTCGAACCGGTCGTGCAGCATGTGGAGCTGCGAGCGCACGCTGTAGGCGATCGCCAGCTCGGGCCCTGGCGGCAAGCTCTCCAGGACGCGCACCGCCTCGTCGGCATAGTCCTGCGCCTGCTGCGCCTCGCCGCGATACCAGTGCATTCGCGACAACCAACGCAGGTTGAGCCCGACCTTGTCGTTGCGTCCCAGCTCGCGCCAGAGCTCGACGGCACGACGCCGCGCCGCAATCACCGCATCGTCGATCTTCAGCGCCAGCCCGGCTTCATAGGCCCAATCCTCGTTCAGCTGTGCCGCCAGGGTGCTCGGCGCCTGCGCGACGTAGCGAAGCGCCGTGGCCAGGTGCGCGGCGGCCTGCTGGTGGGCACCCAGACGCGCGGCCTGGGCCGCGGCCTGCGGCGCCAGATCGAGAACGCGCGCGCCATCGTCGGCCCCGGCGGCGTGGTGCACCCGGCGCGCCAGCGCCCCGCTCTCGTGCGCCGCCGGACCTGCGGCGATCTCGGCCTCGACCCTGGCATGCAGGGCCTGCTGGACGGACAACGGCAACCGCTCGAGGGTCGCCTGGCGCGCCAGCTCGTGGCGGAACTTCAGGCCAGCCTGCTCATCACGCAACAGCACGCCGCGCGCGACACACTGGTCCACGGCGGCATCGGCCACCGCACCGACCAGGGCCCGCACGAGCCAGCGTTCGACGTTGCCCGGCACGACGCTGATCACTTCCAGCACCTCGCGCTCGCCCTTCGCCAGACGTGACAGTCGCGACCACACCGCGTCACGCACCGACGCCGGCATGTGGCCGGGCGCCGCATCGTTGCTCGCCAACAGTTCCGTCACGAAGAACGGATTGCCTGATGTGACGCGATGCAGGTCGGTATCGGGACGGCCGGCCTCCCGCGCCAGCGTCGCGACGGCGTCCGGTGAGAGCGGCGGCAAGGTGATGCGCATCACCGTGGCCGGCGGCAGGTCACCGAGGACTTGTGCCAGCGGATGCTCGGCCCCGACTTCGTCGGTGCGCAGGGACAGCACGAGCATGACACGCAGCAGCGACACGCGACGACCCAGGTACTTCACCAGGTCCAGCGTCGCATTGTCGGCCCAGTGCACGTCCTCGAAGACGAGCACGGTGGCCTTGCTTGCATCCTGCAGGACGTTCAGCAGGGCCGGGAACAATTGCCCCGTCGCGACCGTCTGGTTGAGCAACACGGCAATGCGCGGGTCGAGCGCCTGCGCCATGTCCTGCAGGGGCCCCAGCGCGCGCGGCGTGAACAGCGCCTCGCAGCCGCCCCACAGCACACGGCAGGTCCGCCCGGCCTGGCGCGCGAATTCCTGCAGCAGGGAGGTCTTGCCGATGCCGGCCTCGCCGCCGAGCACCACGGTGCTGCCGCGGCCGGCAGCGGCGCGCCGCAGGACGCTCAGCAAGGATCCAAGGGAGGCGTCCCGTTCGACCAGCATGGAAGGAGTGTCTGTCCCCGCCGCGCCCGACCAGCGCGCCATCATCACATTACATGCCTGACGAAAAGCTGTCGTCCCGTCCGCTCACGCCTATGCGCCGCCCACTGACCAATTTATGGTCACTTGAGGAGAGTGGAGGAGTTTGTCCGCATGTTCACCCCGCTCGCCGGCAAGCGCGTCGTCGACCTGACGCATGTCCTGGCCGGCCCGTACGTCACGCACATCCTGCGCCAGCTCGGCGCCGACGTGATCAAGATCGAGCGGCCCGGCACCGGCGATGTGATGCGCGCCGGCCGGCCCGGCCAGTCGCCGCCCGGCTTCGGGCCGCAGTTCGTCGGCCTCAATGCCGGCAAGCGCTCGCTCGCGCTCGACCTGAAGGACCCGCGTGGCCAGGACATCCTGCGGCGGCTGGTGCGCGGCGCCGACGTGCTGGTCGAGAACCTGCGGCCGGGCGAGCTGCGGCGCCTGAAGCTCGACTACGGAACGCTGTCGGCGCTCAACCCACGCCTGGTCTATTGCTCGGTCAGCGGCTGGGGCCAGGGCGGCGCCTTCGCCGACCGCGCCGGCTACGACCAGGCGATCCAGGCGGCCACCGGCGTGATGATGATGCAGGGCGAACCGGGCGAGCCGCCACAGAAGGTTGGCTTTCCCGCGATCGACATCGCCACCGGCATGAACGGCGCCTGTTCCGTGCTGGCGGCGCTGCTCGAGCGCGAGCGCACCGGCAAGGGCTGCCGCATCGACGTCGCCATGGCAGACTCGGCGCTGATGCTGATGATCGGCCCCACATCGACCTGGACGGTGGGGCAGATCCCGGCCGAACGTTTCGGCAACCGGTCGCTAGCCTCCAGCCCGACCTCCGGCGTGTTCCCGACCGCGGACGGTTGGCTGTCGATCGCAGCCAACACGCCCGAGCAGGGTTATCGGGCGCTGGAGATCATCGGCCAGCCCGAGCTGAGGCACGACCCGCGCTTCGCCCTGGCGGGCAACAAGGGCGGCTTCTTCATCGTCGCCGACCTCGATGGCGCGCGCGCCGCGTTCGCCGACGGCCTGCGCGGCAGGACTGCCGAGCACTGGGAGACGGCGTTCAACGAGGCCGGCATCGCGTCAGCCAGGGTCCGTACGATCGACGAATACCTTGACGGTGCCTACCGCCGCACGCCGGGTCTGCTTCATCGAATTGACGCTCAGCCCGGTTATGGTCGACCGGTCGAGACGCTCGGCGCCGGTTTCCGGGTCGACGGCATTGCCGCCGGCGTCGCGGCACCTGCGCCGCCTCTGGGTGCGGATTCACGATCGGTCCTGCACGCCCTGGGCCTGTCGCCTGACGACATCGCGGCGCTGGCGCGTGACAAGGTCGTGCAGGTGGCCGAGTGAGCTTCCGGCAGGCTCGATCCTTTGTGGTTGCCAACAGGCCCCGGTTCCACATATGGCTTCAGCCAACGACGAAGTAGCGGACAGGAAGGCTCACGTGCAATCTCCCCCGTCGGGCGTGCTCGCCACAGCGCGCCAGGTGAAGATACCGTTCGGCCGCCTGGTCGCCTATGCGACGCTACAGCTGCCGCTAGCCATGGCGGCGCTGCCGGTGGTCCTCAACGTCCCCAAGTTCTACGGCGAGACGCTGGGCCTGTCGCTCGCCTCGCTGGGACTGTTCCTGCTGATCACGCGCGTCATCGACGCCTTGCAGGACCCGGTCATCGGCTTCATCAGCGACCGCATGACGGGGCGCCGCAACGGGCGGCTTCTGCTGGTCGCCCTGATGCTGCCGATGCTGATCGGCGGCTTCGCGATGCTGTTCTTTCCGCCGACCAGCATGCTGGGCAAGACCGGCCTGCAGATCTGGCTGCTGATCGCACTGGTGATCGTGCATCTCGGCTACGCCGGCTCATCGATCAGCTATCACGCCCACGGCGCGGAGCTCAGCGACGACTACAACGAGCGGACCCGCGTCACGGTGGCGCGCGAGGTCTTCGGCCTCACCGGCATGACCCTGGCGGTCGTGATGCCCGCCGTGCTGACCTCCACGAACTTCTTTTCCGATACCAGGCTGGCCGCCGCGGAGGCCAATGCCGCCATCGCCGCCGCCACCGCGGTGGGCGATCAGGCCGCCGTGGTGCTCGCCCAGGCCAAGCTGCGGCTGGTGCAGCACGACGCCGAGATCCGCGGCTACGGCGTGTTCGGCCTGATCTTCATCGCCATCGCCACCTTGTCGGCACTGCCGGCGCTGTTGCGGTCGCCGCCGTCGGTGCACGGCACCGTCGTGCGCAAGGGCCGGCGCTCGATCTTCCACGACTTCATGGCGCCGCTGAAGAACCCGCTGTTCCGCCGCCTGCTGCTGGTCTTCGTGGTCAACGGCTCGGCGCTGGGCATCGCCGTCAGCGTCATGCTGTTCTATGTCGAGCACGTGTTGAAGGGGTCCAAGACCGTCGCCGGAATCATGCTGCTGAGCTACTTCATCGCCGGCGCCGCCAGCGTGCCGATGTGGCTGATCCTGTCCAGGCGCGCCAGCAAGGCGGCGGCATGGTTCATCGGCATGGGCCTCACCGCGGTCGCCATGTCGCTGGCGGTGTTCCTGGGACCCAACCACATCTGGCTCTTCGTCATCCTGTCGGCCATCACCGGCCTCGGGCTGGGCGCCGACTACGGGCTGCCGCCGTCGATCCTCGCGGACATCATCAACGCCCAGGAGGGCGCCGACACCAAGGGCGAGACCGGCGCCTATTTCGGGCTGTGGGCACTCGCCACCAAGCTCGCCACCGCGGTGGGCGCCGCCTTGTCGCTGCCGGTGGCGGCCTGGCTCGGCTTCGATCCCGGCAGCGGCAAGTACGACACCTTCGCGCTGGTGATCGTGTACATCGTGCTGCCGGTCATCGTGAAGATCATCGCCGCGGCGCTGATCTGGTACATCCGCATCGAGGCGGAGCGGCCGGCGGTGCGCTACACGTTTGGCCGCAAGCAGGGCTAGAAAAGAGTCAAGCGAAGCGCGCTCGAGGCTCCACTGCAGGAATTGATTCACACGAGCGCAGCAAGAAATCCGAGCGTTACCGCGATGCGCGGTATCCGCACCGGGCGCCGAGGGGCGGATGCATGGGCACCGCGCGAAAGCCGGCTTGATGCTCCAGAGGATGCTCGGAAGATTGACAGGCGCTGAAGGAATATGGTGGACTTTCGTCAGCGTCGTGTGCTCGACGAACTGACCTCACGGAATCCCGCAAAACGCAACGACGCCGAAGACAGGGAGGCGAGGATGGCACGCAAGATCGCGCTTGCTATGGCTTTGTTGCTGGGGACCACCTTCAGCACGGCGTCACAGGCGCAAGACATCAAGCTCTATGTCTTCAGCTCGGGCGCTCTCACCATCGGCAAGGGCGTGCTGCAGAACTTCGGCCCCATGACGCCGGAGATCCAGGTCCCTGTCGGTTTCTTCGTCGTCAGGCACCCGAAGGGCAACGTGGTGTTCGACACCGGCAACAACGACAGGATCATCACCGATCCGTCCTACTGGGGCGCCTCCTTCCAGGCATTGAAGCCGGTCAATACGCCCGATGTCGCCATCGATGCCCAGCTGCAGAAGATCGGCCTGAAGCTGGACGACATCCGGTACGTGGTCGTCAGC
>Ga0187894_10007728_pt1 | contig 10023 bp, 12 predicted proteins | sample GBC1701081metaG_FD_136650 | JGI IMG/M metagenome (GOLD analysis project Ga0187894, IMG submission 136650) | White microbial mat communities from a lava cave in the Kipuka Kanohina Cave System on the Island of Hawaii, USA - GBC170108-1 metaG ... | reverse complement strand
TCCGGAGTCCGGAGTCAGAAGTCCCCAGCACCCAGCCCCTAACACCTAGCACCCAGGCGGCGGTGGCGCAGGAGGCGGAGGGGCAGTTTCTGAAAGCCATCGACATTGCCCGCAAGCAGCAGGCGAAGTCGCTGGAGCTGCGCGCAGTAATGAGTCTAGCGCGTTTGTGGCAGCAGCAGGGTAAGAAGCACGAAGCTCACAAGATGTTGGCGGAAATCTACGGCTGGTTCACCGAAGGGTTTGACACCAAAGACTTGCAAGAGGCCAAGGCGTTGTTGGAAGAGTTGACCTGAAGAGACACTCGTCGTCGGGGAGCGTACCGCAGTTACAGTTTTCCGCTTAGGTAGGGGCACGGCATGCCGTGCCCGTGCAAGCTTACATCTCTGCGACTAACTTCAGCATGTCGGTCTCGGTGATGATACCGACGAGCTTTACGCCTTCGAGCACCAGCAGGCAACCAATCTTCTTCTCCGTCATCAACCGTGCGGCCTCTTGCACCGAGGCGTGTGGAGCGATGGTTACCGCCGGATCACTCATGACTTCTTTGACTGCAATCCCTTCCAAAAAGGCCCGTTGGGCTTTTTCCCCGTATTTCATTACTGATCCCAGGGACGCTTTATATAAATCTCGCTGACTCACCACCCCGACCACCTTGCCCTCGTCAAGTACAGGAAAGTGGCGGACCCGTCCGAGAGTCATAATATCTTTGGCGAGCTGTAAAGAATCATTGCGTTCTAGCGTGGTGACGTCTGTCATCATGATGTCGCGCACCATCTTTTTCATACTCTTCTCCTTCTTCAGATCGCCGGGCTATTGTGAGCAGAATCTATACCGTGCCGCAATGCCGTGAATCCGAGTGCCTGGAACTCTTCCTTTGCATAAGTGAGAAGTTCTTTCGGTCATTTTCTCATTTTTGCGACGAGAAGATAGTGGATACCTTCTTCCCTTGCATCATACGCCACGTCTCCGCTAGTAAGTGAAACATGTTAGAAAACATTCCCGAAGTCGAATGCGACGTAGCGGTAATCGGCGGAGGTATTGCTGGCCTATCGGCGGCCATTAGCGCCGTGGGCGAAGGAGCCGAGGTCATTCTGCTGGAGAAAGCCCCCAAGCTGCAACGCGGTGGCAACACCGCCATCGCCGATGCGCAGATCCGCTATCCCCACGAACCCGACGACTATTGTCCAACCGGACAAACCAAAGAGGATTTCTTCGACGCCTTCATGCGCGTGTCGCGTGGACGAGCCAATAGAGATCTTATTCGTGTGATCGTCGATGACGCGGCGAATGTAGTAGACTGGCTCACCGAACTGGGAGTGAACTGGGAAAAGGGCTATCCCAATGTGGCGGGCTACCGCCGGCAGCCGGTCGGTGGCGGCTGGCAACTCGTCGATACGCTCTACAAGCATGTGGAGCGCGGCGGTGTCCAGGTTGCCTACGGAACCGCAGCGGAAACACTACTCACCGATCGCACCGGTCGAGTGGTCGGAGTACGCGCACTAGAGCCGGAGGGCTACACCGATATCAAAGCTCGTGGGGGAGTGGTGATTGCCAGCGGCGGCTTCGAGGCTAACGTCGAGATGCGGGTACGGTACCTCGGTCGCTTCATGGATAACGTTATTCTGCGCGGCTCACGCTACAACACCGGCGAGGGGCTCAAGATGGCGCTAGCGATTGGCGCTATGCCCGCCGGGCAGTGGGGCGATTTCCATTCGGCTGTGCTTGACGCGCGCTCTACGCCTTTTGAGTGCGGGGTAACCGCGATCTACATTTTCCAGCTCGGACTCTTCATCGACGAAGACGGCGAACGCTTTCTTGACGAGGGTGAGGATTTCCGCGATCAGACTTATGTGAAGTTCAGCAAGGCCATCATGAATCACAAGAGCGGGGTGGCGTTCAATGTGTTTGATGACAAAGTGCGAACAGAAGACCCCGACGCCTGGAAGCGCGCCATTCGCACCGCGGAAGAGCCGTACGAGGCGGAAACTATTAGTGAGTTAGCGCAGATTATGAACGTACCAGCCGAGCGCATGGAGCGGACGATTCAAGCGTACAACACAGCTTGCCAGCCGGATGCGTTCGACCCCTTGCGGCTCGATGGCCTGTGCACGAAGGGGCTGGCGGTGAACAAATCCAACTGGGCACGGCCATTGGATACCCCACCGTTTCTTGCCTATCCGGTGACTGGGGGAATCACCTTCACCTTTGGTGGACTAAAAGCGAATACTAATGCGCAGGTTATTCACACCTCAGGTCGGGTCATTCCCGGTCTCTATGTCGCCGGTGAACCGATGGGCGAGTTGTATTATTACAATTACATGGGTGCAACTTCCGTGTTGCGCGGCGCGGTCTTCGGTCGTATCGCCGGCCGGCATGCGGCGAGAGCGGGGAGCGAATAGCCAAACGATCAGATGAAGGCTTTCCGTTCTGTATACCTAAGTAATGTAGGTTAGGTTGAGCCAAGCGAAGCCGAGCGCTGGAATTCGCTTCACTCATTCCAGCCTACGAGCTGCCGTTTCACAAGCGACCTCGACCGAACCGCATGCTATAGCGGGCCATCAAGGGCGATTCGATCCCCCTAGCCGGGACCCCGCCGCTTGTCGGTCCTGCAAACTCGTCGCACCGGGTAGGCCCGTTGTCGATTTCGACCTTCCTCGAACGACTATCTGGTGTCAACAGCCTTTCAAGCCAATCGGAGGTGTGTAGCCATGAAGTATTTATGTTTAGTTTTCAATGAGGAGGAGAAACTGGACGCCATGTCCAAGAGTGAATGGGACGCGCTCGTGGGCGAGCACCTGGCCTACGATGAGCGGCTGCGGCAGAGCGGCCACTTCCTGGTCGGGGAGGCCCTCCAACCAGTCCATACAGCCGTGACCGTGCGAGTCCGGAACGGTAAGGTGTCCACAACTGACGGTCCCTTCGCCGAGACCAAGGAGCAGCTAGGTGGGCTCATCCTGATCGAGGCCAGGGACCTGAACGACGCTATCCGGGTAGCCTCGAACATCCCTTCGGCTCGCTTGGGGAGCATCGAGGTACGGCCGATCAGAGATCTCACCCAAGAGTAGCTGCGACAAGCGGGTGCTCGTGAGAGGAGGAGTTCGATGTGTCCTGCGTGCCTCACGACGGTAGCACTGATGGTTGCCGGCGTAACCTCGGCGGGCGGGCTGACGGCGCTCGCCGTGAAAAAGCTGCGTGCCAAAACTGACGCAAAAAATATTAACCCCGAAAGCCTAACTCAAGGAGGCCAAGATGGATCGTCCAAAAGTCGTATCGCAAGCTGAATGGCTCACCGCGCGCAAGCGGCATTTGATCAAGGAGAAGGAACTCACTCGGTTGCGTGATCAATTGAGCGCCGAGCGTCGCCAGTTACCCTGGGTCAAAGTTGAGAAGAGCTACGTGTTCGATGGTCCGAAGGGCAAGGAGACACTCGCCGACCTCTTCGGCGGACGCAGCCAATTGATCGTCTATCACTTCATGTTCGGTCCAGGGTGGGAGCACGGCTGTCCGAGCTGTTCGCTCCTGGCCGATCACATCGACGGCAGCGTCGTGCACCTCGCGCACCGCGACGTGACACTGATGGCGGTTTCACGGGCGCCTTTGCTCGAAATCGAAGCCTTTAAGAAGCGTATGGGCTGGCGTTTCAAATGGGTGTCGTCGTACGGGGGCGATTTTAACAGCGACTATCAGGTGTCATTCACGAAGGATGACTTGGCGAAGGGCGAGACGTACTACAACTACCAAGTGCGCGCATCCCAGAGCGAAGGCGAAGCTCCCGGCACCAGCGTATTCTACAAGGACGGGAGCGGTGATATCTTTCACACCTATTCCAGTTACGCACGCGGGGGCGACATATTGATTGGCGCGTACAACTACCTCGACTTCGTGCCGAAAGGCCGCGACGAAGACGCCCTGACCTTTACGATGGCGTGGGTTCGCCACCACGACCGCTACGGAGACGACTACGCCGTCGACCCGAAGGCACCATACGCGCCTCCTCAGGTCTTGGACCCCTCGTGCTGTTCGCAAGAGGATCACGCATGAGCGCCCATCTTGATTTCTATACGCGCCCTGCTGAGATGACGTCTGCTGGCGAATTCGCGTCTTTGCTCGACGCATTGCCGAGCGACGTGAACGAACTCGTTCGCATCATCCAGGGCCTCGGGGTGTATGATCTGGTGGCTGCCAGCTTTTACCGTTTCACGATTCCCGACCAGCGCAGTAATGAGATCCATATTCGCCCGGTGAAACAGATGCTGGATCATCTTTTTGTTCTCAACGACCAGCCGCTCGGTGCCGCTCGACCGGTCGACAAGCGTCTTGCCGGCCGCTGCCGTCACTTTATGCTGCTGCTCATCGCCGTGTTGCGAGCCAAGGGCGTTCCGGCGCGCGGGCGTTGTGGATTCGGCTCCTATTTCAATCCCGGCTTCTTCGAGGACCACTGGGTGTGCGAATACTGGAACGCCGCTGAAGCACGCTGGGTGCTTGTCGATCCCCAGTTCGACGAGGTGTGGCGGGAGCAATTAAGAATAGATCACGATATTTTCGATGTGCCACGTGACCGGTTCCTAACCGCTGGTGATGCCTGGTCACGATGTCGCGCGGGTGAGGCCGATCCCGCGAAGTTCGGCATCGTTTTCGCCAACCTGCGTGGGCTCTGGTACATTGCAGGGAATCTGGTGCGCGATGTGGCGGCGCTCAACAAGATGGAAATGCTCCCCTGGGATGTGTGGGGGGCCATGCCCCGACCCGACGAACCGCTCAATGAGGAACAGCTTGCGTTTTTCGATCGGCTGGCCGCACTCACGCGCGCGCCTGATGCGTCATTTCAGGAACTGCGCAAGCTCTACGAAGCAGACGACCGCCTGCGCGTACCTGAAGTCGTCTTCAACGCGATAGTGAACCGTCCGGAAGCGATTTGATGAGGAACCCCTGACCAGGCAATACACTATGGCGTTGCATCAAATCATCGGGATTCCATTTGACAAGTATTCATTATACGTGCCCTTCGACAAGCTCAGGGCGAACGGCAAAGGAGGCACAGGCAAAAGTACTCCCGTTCGTGCTGAGCCTCGTCGAAGCATGAACGGGTTTCGCGCAATAGCCAGGATCATCTGGAATCTGTATAGAGACCCCGCGTAGCTCTGGTGGAGGATAACCAGCAGTTACGAGGGCTTGCCGCCGATGAGCGAAGACATGACCGAACGGATGCTCGCGATGGTAGACGCCATCTACCGTTCCGAGTCGCGCCGCGTTCTCGCTACCCTGATCCGCCTTCTCGGTGACTTCGATCTCGCCGAAGAGGCGCTGCACGATGCCTTCGCCGCAGCGATGGCGCAATGGCCACGCGATGGCGCACCCGCCAATCCCTGGGCGTGGCTCGTTTCGGCCGGTCGCTTCAAGGCTATCGACGGTATGCGCCGGCGCGCTCGATTCGACGCGTCGCTGATCGAGCTTGCCGAGCGCCTTGATACTAACACCTCTGACACTGCGGGATGGACCGATGAGGGCGTTGAGGACGACCGCTTGCGGTTGATCTTCACCTGTTGCCATCCCGTTCTGCCGCCTGACGCCCAGGTAGCGTTGACGCTGCGCGAGGTCTGCGGCCTCACGACCGAGGAAATCGCACACGCCTTCCTCACCGCTCCGTCCACACTCGCCCAGCGTATCGTGCGCGCCAAGGCGAAGATCCGTGACTCGCGCATTCCCTATCAGGTGCCAGCGCGGGCCGATCTGCCCGAACGGTTGGACGCCGTGCTCCATGTGGTTTACCTGGTATTCAATGAAGGGTACTCTGCTTCATCAGGAACGTCGCTGACGCGGCACGACCTTTCGGGCGAGGCGATCCGTTTGGGGCGGTTGCTGATCGAGTTGCTGCCAGAGCCCGAAGCGATAGGACTTCTGGCCCTGATGCTACTGCACGAATCGCGGCGCGCCGCGCGTACCTCGCCGGCGGGTGATCTGGTTCTGCTCGATGAACAAGACCGCTCGCTTTGGAACCGGGAGCAGATCGCTGAGGGCTCGGCGCTAATGGAACGGGCGCTGTCGTCGCGCCGGTTCGGTCCATACACGCTGCAAGCCGCGATCGCAGCGGTGCACGCCGAGGCATCCCATGCGGCCGCGACGGACTGGGCCCAGATCGTCGGACTCTACGACGTACTAGTGCGAGCGGATCCGTCGCCCGTAGTCGAGTTGAATCGGGCTGCAGCCGTGGCGATGCGCGACGGCCCTTTAGTAGGCCTTATCCTCATTGACAGCATCCTGGCGCGTGGTGATTTGGGGGACTACCACCTGGCGCACTCGGCACGAGCGGATCTCTGCCGGCGGTTGGGGAGAACGACGGACGCCCGCGCCGCCTATGAGCGGGCCCTCAGTCTCACGCGGCAAGAGCCGGAACGCCGGTTTCTCGAACGACGGTTAGCTGAGCTGCTAGGCTAAGACGGCAAAGCTGCCGAACCTCGAATGCATCGATAACGTTATCCGTTTCGAGAGGTGACATGCTGATTCGCGCTGAAGAAGAAAATGATCGGGCTACCGTGTATGCCTTGCATGCGTCCGCATTTGCGACCGCAGCCGAGGCTGATCTTGTCAATGCTCTCCGTGAACAGGCCCGGCCGCTTGTCTCCCTTGTTGCTGAAGACAACGGTACGGTTGTAGGTCACATCCTGTTTTCACCCGTTTCTCTCTCGGGCCGTTCTGGCCTTTCCCTCATGGGGCTCGCCCCTATGGCTGTTGCACCACAGCGTCAGCGCCAGGGTTTTGGCTCGGCATTGGTGCGTGCCGGCCTCGATCAATGTAAACAACTTGGCGCTGGTGCCGTTGTTGTTCTTGGCCATCCCGACTATTACCCCCGCTTTGGCTTCGTACCTTCGACACACTTCAACATCGGCTGCGAATACGATGTGCCAGAAGAGGCATTCATGGCCGTAGAGCTTCAACTTGGTTACCTTCGTGGTATGTCAGGCACGGTCAAATACCATCCGGCATTCAGCAGCGTCTGATACTACGCAAGCGCCACTGACGGCTTGCGCTAGGGTGGAAGAATATAGTAAGCAGCGAGACGAAAGCCGTGGAAACGACAGGGCAGTGAGTTCGGAGGGAAAGAGAGATGGCCACCGGCAAAAGCGGCAAACCCGCCTATATCTCCCACGTCCCCTGGGGACCGTGCTCGCTATGGCAAGGAGGAAAAACCGATGAAGGCGTCATTCTTTTGCACGAACAGCTATCTTTCAGCGGAGGCGTTCCGCTATCGGGGATGGCCGACGCCTCCAGCCTTATTCCGTTCTGAGGTTGGGCTGCGCTCGGTCAATTTTGCCCTCGAGCAAGCAAAGCTGGCTGACGAGTTGGGTTTCGACTGGGTGAGCTGCTCAGAGCATCACTACACACCGTTGTTACAAACCCCGAACGCCAATGTCTTTGCCGCGGCGTTGAGTCAGGTGGTGTGCCGGGCGAAGATCGCTGTGCTCGGGCCGCTGGTGTCGATGAATAACCCGGTGCGGATTGCTGAAGAGCTGGCGATGCTCGATCAGTTGAGCGGCGGGCGCCTCGTCGTGCTCTTCCTCCGTGGCACGCCCAACGAATTTCTCGCGTATGGCGCCAACCCAGACGAAACGCGGGCTCGCACCCAAGAGGCAAGCGTCTTGATCACCCGGGCGTTGACCGAGCCCCAGCCGTTCGGCTGGGAAGGGCGCTTCTACCGCTTCCGCACCGTCTCGGTATGGCCAGGTCCAATCCAACGGCCGCATCCCCCCCTGTACTATTCGGGTAACAGCCTCGAATCGGCAACCTTCGCGGCTGCCCAGCATCTGGGGTTGGGCGTGTCGTTCTATCCGCCTCACGTGGTTGCGCAGATGACGGGTCACTATAAACAGGAGTGCGCCAAGCACGGCTGGGAGCCCTCTCCTGACCAAATCCTCTATCGTTCCTTCAGCGCTGTAGGCGAAGATGACAAAGAAGCGGCCGCACTGCAAGCCAAGTTCTTCGTTGGCGCTGGGATCGACAACCTATTCCGTGGACGCGGTGCGGCCTTAGCGCCGCCAACACAGAGTCAGGCCGGCTTCGGCCTGGGCGAACTGCGGTTCTGTGGCGGCCCCGATACGGTCGTGCGGCAGATTGCCGATTTCCATGAAGCGACGGGGGTAGGAGTAATCGATACTGCCTTCGACGGTGCTGGCCTGACCCTGCAGGAATCGGCGAAGTCGATGCGACTGTTTGCGACCGAAGTGCTGCCCCGCATCCGTCACATCGGCATCGATGTAGCGCGCCAGCAGGAGCCGGCGATGGCTGCCACTGGTGCATAGCGGAGATGGGAAGTCAGGGGGAATCAATGAATAATGCAACACCGAGCGCGGACGGATGCGTCACAACATTCACCAAACATTTTGTGCAGGTGGATGGGGTACAGATTCGCTACCTGGAAGCCGGACAGGGCAGCCCCGTGGTTGTTCTCCACGAGAGTGGCAGCGCGACGCCGTCCCCGCTCAACCATCTCTTGGCGCGACAATTCCGGGTGATCGCCCTGGAGATTTCCACTTTTGGCCGTACACCGGTGGATGAGCAGTCATCGTCGCCGCGCGATGTGGCACGCATGCTGGCGCGGGCTACTGCCGCTGCCGGTGTGGATCACTACGTGTTGGTGAGTACTGCGGCCGGCGCGCCGATCGCGCTCTGGCAAGCCATCGATGCGTCTGAACGCGTCGATGCGCTTGTCCTGATCTCGCCTTCTGTTTTGCTTCCCGTGGGCCGAACCACCACGAGCGGCTTTACTGACGATCCAGAATTGGAGCGCAGGCTGGGAGAGATACAGGTGCCGACGCTCGTCCTGCTCGGCACGAACGACGAGGTCCTGCCGCCGCAGACGGGACAGATGTACGTCGAGCGGCTCCCCAACTGTTATTACGTGCTCGTGTATGACGCCAGCCATGCCATGGAGACAGAACGACCAGAGGCGCTCCTCGCTGCCGTGTGCGACTTCGTCGAGCGTCGCGGCGCCTTCATTGTCGAGCGCCAGAGTACGGCTATCAATCCCTGAGTGCGGTTGCAGTTAAGACGGAGAAAAAGTGGGGATTAGCGGTGAGTGTTCCCCGCCTCGCAGCTCAGTATTGATTTGCGCACGGGGAAGCAACAACGAAATCATCTACACGAATCCGTTCTCCGGCGAGCGTTGAAAGAAACGGCCCAGGAAATAAAGCTGGCGAAGCCTGCGAGTCCCCACATTTTGTGCCGTTCTTTTGCCACTCACTTACTTGAAGACGGCTACGACATTCGCACGATTCAAGAATTGCTGGGCCATCAGGATGTGAGCACCACCATGATCTACACCCATGTCTTGAACCGTGGAGGACGCGGTGTCGCCAGTCCAGCGGATCGGCTCTAGGAGGGAGACTGATGCATACGCGCTTAACCTTACAGCTGCACCAACGGGGCGCAAAACAACTGCTTGCGAAGTATGGAGATCGTTTGGTATGTGTCCGGTACCGGTACGATACAGAGCAGAAGAAACGCTTAAAAACGGTGGAACTGATTGTTGAAGAATGCCCCTGGGTCCCCGAGACGAAGCAAGAGAGCGGCGGACGCGTAGTATATCTTCGAGTGGCTGCGGCCGAGATGGAAGTGCGGAGACAAGTCAAAGGGGCAGGAGGCAAGTGGAACCCACAGTTAGGAGTATGGGAAATCTCCTATGAGCAAGTGGTGGCGTTGCACTTGGAGCGGCGCATCGCCCATGCGCAGAAAAGCATCTACATATAGATGCCACACGAAAGTGACAAAGCATCTACATATAGAAACATCCCAGGCATCTACACGTAGATGCCCGCATCTACTAATAGAGACTTGCATCTATTAGTGGAAACAGGTAGTGCCGTTCAATAGTAGTTGGACATAGCGGGCGAAGTGTCCACAAACAGTGCGTGCAGTCACTCTGAGTGTGTATCATGGCCGTGACGTTACAACAGATTCTTCAGACGAGCTTTGCGGCGTATGCTGAAGCGCACAAGGTGCCGCGCCGGGTGTGGCGGGCGGCAGGAG
>Ga0187894_10007727_pt1 | contig 10025 bp, 10 predicted proteins | sample GBC1701081metaG_FD_136650 | JGI IMG/M metagenome (GOLD analysis project Ga0187894, IMG submission 136650) | White microbial mat communities from a lava cave in the Kipuka Kanohina Cave System on the Island of Hawaii, USA - GBC170108-1 metaG ... | reverse complement strand
GACCTGATAGGGCCTTCGCCTCACCGCCTCGGTGAGGGCGCCGCCTTCGTCATAGCCAACATAGCCCGGAGGCGCGCCGATCAGGCGGGCGACCGAATGCTTCTCCATGTATTCCGACATATCGACCCGCACCATCGCGTGCTCGTCGTCGAATAGGAATTCGGCGAGCGCCTTGGTGAGCTCGGTCTTGCCGACGCCGGTGGGGCCCAGGAACAGGAATGAGCCGATCGGCCGGTTCGGATCCTGGAGGCCGGCGCGGGCGCGGCGCACTGCGTTCGAGATCGCGCGCACGGCTTCGTCTTGCCCCACGACGCGCTTGGCGAGGGCAAGCTCCATCTGGAGCAGCTTCTCGCGCTCGCCTTCGAGCATCTTGTCGACCGGAATGCCGGTCCAGCGCGAGACGACGGCGGCAATGTCTTCCGCCGTCACCTCCTCGTTGAGCATGCGGCTCTTGCCGGCGCCCTCGGCCTCTTTCAGCTTCTTCTCGAGGTCGGGGATCTTGCCGTAGGTGAGCTCGCCCGCGCGCGACCAGTCGCCGCGCCGCTGCGCCTGCTCGAGCTCGAGCCGCGCCTTTTCGAGGTCTTCCTTGATCTTCTGGGCGCCCGCGAGCTTCTCCTTCTCGGCGCGCCACTGCGCGGTGAGCGCCGCGGACTTCTCCTCGAGGTCCTTCAACTCGACTTCGAGCTTCTTCAGGCGATCCTTTGAGCCCGGATCGGTCTCGCGCTTCAGGGCTTCCTGCTCGATCTTGAGCTGGACGATTCGCCGGTCGAGCTCGTCGACCTCCTCGGGCTTGCTGTCCACTTCCATGCGCAAGCGCGACGCGGCCTCGTCGACGAGGTCGATGGCCTTGTCAGGGAGGAAGCGGTCGGTGATGTAGCGGTTGGAAAGCGTGGCCGCCGCGACGATGGCGCCGTCGGTGATGCGGACGCCGTGATGCATCTCGTATTTCTCCTTCAAGCCGCGGAGAATCGAGACCGTGTCGGGTACGGAAGGTTCGCCGACGAACACGGGCTGGAAGCGCCGCGCCAGGGCGGCGTCTTTCTCCACGTGCTTCCGGTATTCGTCGAGCGTGGTGGCGCCGATGCAGTGCAGCTCGCCGCGCGCCAGGGCCGGCTTCAGCATGTTGGACGCGTCCATCGCGCCCTCGGCCTTGCCGGCGCCGACCAGCGTGTGCATCTCATCGATGAACAGCACGATCTCGCCCGCGGCGGCGCTGACCTCCGAGAGCACGGCCTTCAGGCGCTCCTCGAATTCGCCGCGGAACTTGGCACCCGCCACCATGGCGCCGAGATCGAGCGCCAGCACTTTCTTGTTCTTGAGCGATTCGGGCACGTCCTCGCGCACGATGCGGTAGGCGAGGCCTTCGACGATCGCGGTCTTGCCGACGCCGGGTTCGCCGATGAGGACGGGATTGTTCTTGGTGCGGCGCGAGAGCACCTGGATCGTGCGGCGGATCTCCTCGTCGCGGCCGATGACCGGATCGAGCTTGCCGTCCCGCGCCGCTTGCGTGAGATCGCGCGCGTACTTCTTGAGCGCGTCGTAGCCGGATTCGGCCGAGGCGCTATCGGCGGTGCGGCCTTTCCGCAGCTGCTCGATCGCCTGATTGAGATTCTGCGCGGTGACCCCTGCGCGCTTCAGTGCATCGGCCGAGGGCGTACCCGACGCAAGAGCCAGCGCCAGCAGCAGCCGCTCGACGCTGACGTAGCTGTCGCCGGCCTTCTTCGCGATTTGCTGGGCCTGATCGAAGAGGCGCACGATCTCGGCGGTGGCATAGGGCTGCGCGCCCTGGCCGGAAACCTTCGGCAGCTTGGCGAGCGCCTGATCGACAGAGGCGACGGCAACGTCGGGCTTGCCGCCCGCGGCCGAAATGAGATTGGCCGCCATGCCCTCCTCGTCCTCGAGGAGCGCCTTCAGAAGATGCTCGGGCGTGAGTTGCTGGTGATTGGCGCGAATGGCGACGGCCTGGGCCGCCTGCACGAAACCGCGTGCGCGCTCGGTGTAGTTCTCGAAATTCATCGTCCGATCCCCCTATCGAGGCAGGATTTTTAGCTGAGCGGACCCGTGTTCAGCATCCGCCACAATGGGCGATATGGGGAGACGGCTGCGGGGACGCAAGAGCGCCGGTTTGCAGGAATGGCCCTCAGGGGGCTGAAATCTGACGCGAATGCCGGCGCATTGACAAAGGCAGCGCTTGGGCTTAGCTAAGCTATTAGCTAAGTGGACTAAGCCATGAAAACCGTCAACATCCATCAGGCGAAAACGCAGCTTTCGCGTCTGTTGAAGCGCGTCGAGGCCGGCGAGGAAGTCGTCTTGGCGCGGGCCGGCAAGCCCGTGGCGAAGCTGGTGCCGATGCCGGCCCAGAAGCCGCGCGAGCCCGGCTTGCTGTTGCGAAAGTATCCGCAGCACCGTGAGGCTTTGCTGAAGCTCGCTGATATCATCGACGAGCCTTTGCCCGAAGACGAATTGGCGCTGTGGGAGCAATGAGGCTCCTGGTCGATTCGAATGCGCTCTATTGGTGGTGGACGAAGCGCGAGCGGCTGACGCACGCGGCGCTGGACGCGCTACGGGCTGAAGAGTCGGAGCTATACGTGAGCACGGCGACAGCTTGGGAGCTTGCGACGAAGCATCGAATCGGAAAATTGCCCGGGGCCGAAGCATTCCTTCCCGACTTCGCGGAGCTGCTTGAGGAATCGCGGATGGCGCCGCTGCGGGTGGAGCTTGTGCATGCGCTGGAAGCGGGTGGCCTTCCGGGTCCGCACCGCGATCCATTCGACCGACTTCTCGCCGCTCAAGCTAGGATTGAGGGTCTGGACGTCGTCACGGCAGACGGCGTGTTCAAAGAATACGGGTTGCGCGTGATCTGGTAACGCGGATACGCGCGATGAGGATGCGCCTTTATCTCCGCAGTGGCGGCAAACTCAGCCACTGGCGCGGCGATGCGGAGGGCATTTCGCGCGCTTTCGCGGCGCTGCCGGCCCGAGGCGTGGCGACGCTGGCGGCGCAGGGCGATGGCGGCGACATGCTGCTCCTCCGCCGCCAAGCCGACGGCTCCTTCCGCTTCCGCGTGATCGATCAGGGTGGACCCGGCGCGTTGGGCGTTCGCGCGAGCGCGCGGCGCGATTTCGATGCAGCGGCGGCGCGCGACCTTCTCGCGCTCTACACCGCCGGCGATCCCACGTGGCGCACCGCGATCGCCTGGAAGCGCGGGATCTTCGGGCTGCCGGTCGTGATGCTGGCGCCAGCGACGATCCTCGTCTGCGTCATCGGTTATTTCGTCGTGGCCGGCGCAACGGGCGGGCTCAAGGGCTGGTCGTGGCGTTATCTCCCCACCCTCATCGTCGGCCTGGTGATGATCGGCGCCGTTTTCGCCTATGTCGATTGGTTCTTCCGCAGCCTCCGACGCCGCCTCGCCGCACGCCTCGGGCGCCTGCTCGGCCTCCGCATCGTGGAGTCTCAGGAGTTCGGCTTCTTCTCGCGCCCCGGCATGTGGGAGAGCGCCGATGGCGGCATCGTCTCCGAGCTCAAAGTGACGCTGCTCGATCTGCTCGTGATGCTGTTCGGCCTGATGATTCCGATTTTCGCGATCGGTAGCGCGATCGTGCTGGCCGCGCGTCCGATCCTCGCCTGAAGCGAAGTCTCGCCGACGCGCAGCGCGCTACTGCTGCTCCTTGACGCCGGACTGGCGCTCGAGGCGTACGGTCTTGTCGCCGACGGCCCAGACGAGCGTGTTCGCGTCTTCGGGCATGACCTTACCGCTCGCCGATTCGTCCGTCGCGGCATCCGCCGCGGCGCCGACGCAGTCGATCGAGAGGACATCGCGGTCGAGGCGATAGCGGCAGATGTGCTTGGGCCCGACGGTGACGCGGCCATCGGCCGTGAAGGTGTAGACGACGCCCGCGCCCTCCGCGGCACTCGCGGGAACGCGGACGCGCCACGTGCCGATCACCATGTTGGCGGCGGCACGCGGCATCTCGGGACCGGAGCCGGGCCGCGCCTCGGCCTGCTGCTGCGGCGACGTCGCCGGAACGCGCCACGCCGCGCCCGCATCGGGCGCGCGGCTATCGGCAGAGATTTCCTCCGCCTTGCGCTCGCTTCGTTGCTGACGATCATCGCAGCCGGCGAGCGACAGGGCGCCCGCAAGCGAGAGCAAAAGCGCCGCCGCAAGCGCGGCGGGCCGTGTGGCAGACATTCGCTTTTCCATAGTCGATGGCACGCAGGCAGGCTTTCCCTGCCGTGATGAACGCCGGTGGTCGGAGGAGGCTCCTGCGCCGCGACAATGCGCGCGCCGCGCCAGTTTGCTATAGGGCGAAAGGGCCACTCGACTCGACCTCACCGCGCTATCAAGGAAACGCAAACGCGGCGAATTTTCGTTCGCCGCGTCTGGCCGAGGGTCATGGAGTGGGCGCTCACCGTCGCCGCAACTGGAGCAGCGATATGGTGTGCAGGATAATCCAGAATGCACCCAAAAGAGCTCTCCCGGGCGTTCGCGTTGCGCCATTGCGACGCCGTCCGCTTGACCGGATTAGTACGAAATAGTACTTTATCGCCATGTCCGCCCGCCGTTCCGCACTCACGCGCGCGAATCTCGGTTTCCTCCTGGCCAAGGCCAGCCAGCGCTGGAATGAAGGGCTGGCAGCGGGGTTCGCGGCGGAGGGCTTCGGCCATGTGCGCCCAGCCTTCGGCGCGATCCTCATCCCGTTGTTCGAGGAAGACGGACTCCGCCTTGGCGAGATCGCCGAGCGCGGCGGCATCGCCAAGCAGACCATGACCACGACCATCCGCGAGGTCGAGGCGGCCGGCCTCGTCCGCCGCAAGCCTGACCCCGCGGATGCGCGCGCGACCCGCGTCTATCTCACGGCCGAGGCGCGCCGCTTCGCGCCCGTGGCCGAGCGGGTGCTTGCGGCCCTCGAGCGGAGCGCGCGCATCCTCGACGGCGCCGCCGAGATGCAGCGCGTCGCCGGCTGGCTCGAACGCTTCACCCGCACCTGACGGAGGATTGGACGCCTACGCTGGTCGCAATGCTACGGCGATTTAGTCCTATATCGTACCAATTCCGCGAGGACCGACATGCTGACGAGCACGCACACGCTGACCTTGGACGTATCCCGGGAACGCGCTTTCGCCTTCCTGGCCGAGATCGAGAATCTGCCCAAATGGGCGACGCTGTTCTGCAAGCGCCTCTGGCGCGACGGCGCGGGACGCTGGAAGGTGGATACCCCCGATGGCGAAATCTTCTTCCGCATCGCGGCCGATCCCGCGACCGGCGTCGTCGACATGTATGGCGGACCGCGCGAGGACGCGATGGCCTATTGGCCCGCGCGCATCGTGGCCCGCCCGGGCGGATCGCTTTTCATCTTCACCGCGTTCCAGCAGCCCGGCATGGACGAGGCGGCCTTCAAGGCGCAGTGCGCGGGTCTGGCGCGCGAGTTCGAGCACATTCGCGCACACACCGAAAGATCATTGCCGGCGTAGCGCTCGGCAATCGGCTGGCGTCGCTCTTTTATCGTTAAATCACTCAGTATTTTACCATTGACTACGAAGAGCTATTTCATGAGCATGGCGGTCTGTCGGGAGGAGGACCGCCATGCTTCGACGCCTCGCCGTGCCTGCCCTCGCCGCCTTTACCTTCGCCGCGCCGGCAGGCGCTGACGAATTGCGCATCGGCTTCGTCAACACCGAGACCGGCAGCGGCGCCATTCTCGGCCAGCATTTCCGCCGCGGCTGGGAACTCGGGCTTGCCCATCAGGGCTGGGCCAAGGACGGCGATGCGTTGGGCGGCGTGCCCACGCGCGTCATCTACGGGGACGATCAGCTGAAACCGGAGACTGGGTTGCGCGTGGTCGAGAAGATGCTCGCGAGCGACCGCGTCCAGATCCTGGCCGGGTTCATCTGGAGCAACGTGCTGCTCGCAGCGCAGCAGACCGTGTTCGACCGGAAGGTTCTGCTGGTGAGCGTGAATTCGGGCTCGGCCGCGCTTGCGGGCAAGCAGTGCAGCCCGCTCTTCGTCTCGACGGGCTTCCAGGCCGATCAGAACGCCGAGGCGATGGGCACGCTCGTCGATCAGGACGGCATCAAGAGCGTCTACGTGATGGTGCCGAACTTCCAGGCGGGGAAGGACCAGATCAAAAGCTTCCAGCTGCGCTACAAGGGCAAGATCGTGGGACAGACGCTGTTCAAGCTGGGCGAAGCCGACTTCCAGGCTGATCTCGCCAAGGTTCGCGAAGCCAGGCCCGAAGCGCTCTTCGCTTTCGCGCCCGGCGCCATGGGCATCGCTTTCATGAAGCAATGGTCCGCGTCGGGCCTCGCCGACAAGATCCGGCTCTATCCGCTCTGGATGGTGGACTATCTCACCTTGCCCGCGATCGGCGACGCGGCGCTCGGCACCGTGCACAGCAATCACTGGGACCCGGACTCGACCCATCCGCGCAACCAGCATTTCGTCAAGGCGTATCTCGCTAAGCACGGCGCCATGCCGTCGCATTTCGCGGCGCAGGCGTATGACGGCGCCAGCGCCATCGCTGCGGCCGTGCGGGCCACCGGCGGCAAGGCCAGCGACGCGGCCGCGCTCGCGCGCGAGATTCGCAAGTCGCCCCTCGAATCCGTGCGCGGCGATCTCAAATACAACGTGAATGGATTTCTCATCCAGCCGCACTACCGCCGCGCCGCTCTCAAGGACGTAAGCGGCAAGCTCGTGATCCGCACCCAGGGCAAGGTGTTCGAGCAGCCCGACGCCTATGGCGGCGACTGCCCCGATACGAGCCGGATTTGAGGCGCCCATGCGCTCCAGCCTTGCCGCCCGCGCCCTATCCCGTTACATCGGCGGACCCAACCGCTGCCGGGACCTGGGCCATGAAAAAGCAGCCGCCAGACAAGAGATGGCATCTCGGCGAGACCGAGGTGGAGCTGGGCTTCGCGGAATTCCAGCACGCGGTGATCTGCTTCTCCGAGTCGTTCTACCGCTACGTCGGCAAGAGCCTCTCGATGATCGCGGGGGATCCGAATTTCACCGGCTACGACAGCGTGATCCTGCACACGATCTATGCGCTCGATCGTCCCAAAAGCATCACCGAGATCCAGCACTTCACCAACCGCGGAGACGTGGCGAACATCCAATACAGCATCCGCAAGCTGCTGAAGGCAGGCCTCATCGAGAAGGCGCCGAAGGGCGGCGGCCGGGGCACGGCCTATCGCGTCTCGGCCAAGGGCCGCGCGGTGGCACGCGACTATGTGCTCGCCCGGCGCGCGCTGTTGAGTCAGGTCCCGCAGAACGGCGGGCAGCTCGTGACGCGGCTCGCCGACGCCCGCAACATGCTGACCTTGCTCACCGGGCTCTACGACCAGGCGTCCCGCCTCATGACGACGCGATCCTGAGGCCATCCCGCCTCGCCGTTCGCCGTGGCGGAGGCGCGATGGCGGCAACGCCGGCGCGCGGGAAGCCCCTGAAAGACGGTGGGCGCGATGGCTAAGAGTTTCGTTCGCAATACTTGGTATGTCGCCGCCACGGCCGCCGAGCTCGGACGATCTCTGCTTGGCCGCACATTCCTCGGCGTGCCGGTCGTGATGTACCGCAAGGAGGACGGCACGCCGGTGGCGCTCGAGGACCGGTGCGGGCATCGCTTCATCAAATTGTCGCTCGGCCGCCTTGTCGGCGACCGCGTGCAATGCGGGTATCACGGGCTCGAGTATGATTGCGCCGGCACCTGCGTTCGCGTTCCGGGCCAAGCCTCGCTTCCGCGCGCCGCCGACATTCGCACGTATCCACTGGTCGAGCGCTGGAATTTCATCTGGATCTGGATGGGCGATGCGGCTCTTGCCGACGCGGCGCTGATCCCGAACCTCTGGAAAACAAAGGACGCGAACTGGGCGACGATCGTCGGCGACCCGCTCGAGGTGCGCGGCGAATATCTGCTGTTGATCGACAACCTCCTCGATCCGAGCCATGTCTCCTTCGTCCATTACACGACGCTTGGAACGGCGGTGGTTGCCGACATTCCGCAAAAGGTGACGATGGTAGACGGGCGTGTGCGCGTCACGCGCTGGGTGCTCGACAGCCCGCCCGCCCCCATCTACGCGAAGCTCGGCAATTTCCAGCAAGGCCAAAACGTCGATCGCTGGCAGATCATGACCTTCACCGCGCCTTCAATGGTGGAGGTCGACATGGGCAGTTGTCTCGCCGGCACCGGTGCCCAAAGCGGCGATCGCAGCAAGGGCATCGAGCTGCGCGCCTACAATCTGGTCACACCGGAAACGCAAGATACGGCGACCTACTTCTGGACCCACGTTCGCAATTTCGCGCTCGACGACGATTCCGTTTCGCGGATGGTCCGCGAGCAATTCATCGTCGCATTCCGCGAGGATCTCGCCGTCATCGAAGGCGTGCGCGACGGCTTGAAGCGCTTTCCCCACCTTACGCCGGTCAGTCTCGCGATCGACGGCGGACCCAATCGGGCCCGGCATATCGTCGATCGCCTCATCGCGGCAGAATCGGCCCGCGCGGCCGCCGCCGAGTAGCGATTCGCCGCAACGCCGCTCGCCGCGCGGCGGCGGCACTCCCATCGATCCTTCACAACCGGAATAACCAGATGCCAGACATTGCCGTGCAGCCCGCTTCTTCGCATCTTGCGCGTCACGCGGGGGCGCGGCGCGTGGCGCTGGTCACCGGCGGCGGAGGCAACATCGGCGCCGCCATTTGCCGCGGCTTCGCCGAGTCCGGCATCGCCGTTGCCGTGGCCGACGTGAACCTTCCCGCCGCCGAAGTGGTGGCCGAGCAGATTCGCCGTGCGGAGGGCGCCGCGATCGCGCTGCGCTGCGACATCGGTGACCGGATGTCGATCGAAGATGCCGTTCGCCAAACGGCGGCGTTGTTGGGCGAGGCGGATATCCTCGTCAACAACGGCGCGAAGTTCAGCGAACTCACTTATAAGCCTTTCGAGGAGATTCCGCTCGACGAGTGGGACGAAGTGATCCGGGTCAACGTGACCGGGGCGTTTCATTTCGTGCGCGCGGTAGCGCCCGGCATGAAGGCGCGCAAATGGGGCCGCATCATCAACGTCTCCTCCGGGAGCATCCGGATGGGGCGCCCGCTGTTCCTGCACTACGTGTCGTCGAAATCGGCGCTGGTCGGCATGACGCGCTCGCTCGCGCGCGAGCTCGGCCCGTTCGGCGTGACGGTCAACGTTGTTCTGCCGGGGGTCGTATTCAGCGACCTTCAGCGCAAGCGCCTGTCGGAAGACTATCAGCGCATGATTCTGACCGGCCAATGCATTCCCGAGCCGCTGCCGCCGGAGGCCATGGTGGGCCCTGTGCTGTTCCTGGCGTCGGACGATAGCCGCTACGTCACCGGCCAGGAGCTGGCCGTGGACGGCGGCCTTACCCACGGCTGATGCGAAGGAGCGCTACGATGAATCATGACGAAACCGCCTTTGACGATATCTGCGATTTCCGCAAGGTCATGGCCGAGCTCGAAATCGCCGAGCCTCGCGTGCGCGCGCTGCCGCATCTCTGGAAGTGGCAGGATATCCGGCGCCGATTGACCGCCGCGGATGCGTTCGATCTCAGCCAGATCCACCGTCGCGCCTTTGCGCTCTGTAATCCGGGCCTCGGAGGCAGGCCAGCGATTGCAACGACGCTGTTCGCCTCGATCTCCGTCTACTACCCGGGCGATCATGCTCCGGTGCACCGGCATACGCCGAGCGCCAGCCGCTTCGCCCTCGAGGGGTCCGGCGGCTACACAAACGTCGCAGGCGAAAAGCTCGCGATGACGCGCGGCGATTTGGTGATCACGCCGAATGGCGAATGGCACGACCACGGCAATGACGGCGACGAGCCGGTGTTCTGGATCGACGTCCTCGATGCGCCTTTGATCGAGCACGTCAACGGGATCATGACCGAGTGGGACTACTACGAGCGCGACGCCGGCAGCAACTCGGGCGACCCGGTGAAGCGCACCACCCAGAGCGTTTCGCGCCCGCGCGATTACTCGCAGTCGCTGTTCGCCGGGGCCGGACTCGTGCCGCGTTTCGGGG
>Ga0187894_10007726_pt1 | contig 10025 bp, 8 predicted proteins | sample GBC1701081metaG_FD_136650 | JGI IMG/M metagenome (GOLD analysis project Ga0187894, IMG submission 136650) | White microbial mat communities from a lava cave in the Kipuka Kanohina Cave System on the Island of Hawaii, USA - GBC170108-1 metaG ... | reverse complement strand
GCGCCGAGGTCGAACCAGATGCGCGCGAGGCCGTGCCACGACCGCAGTTCCGGCCGGGTGACGTGCGCGTCGTCGTCCCAGAGGAAGCCGCCGCGCAGGGCGGGCAGATAGGCGAGAACCGTCGCCGCCGCGATCAACGCCGCGCCGGCGGCCCACGGGGGGCGGGCGGAGGCGCTGGGGGTCGGAGCAGGCGCGGCGGTGCGTGAGGGCATGGCGCGCGGCGATTGTAGCGGTGGGCGATGCTGCGGCATTAAACTCCTCCGCGCATGATGCGAAAGCTCCGCTGGCCCCTGATCGCCTTCGCCGTTGCGTGCGGTGCGTTCTATTTTGCGACGCGCGAGGATCGCCCGCTTGAAGCGGTGCGCTCCGCCATCGACGCCGACGTGCCGCCGATCGAGGCGGCCAGCCAGCCGATGCAGGTGCTGCGCGGCGGCGAGATGCCCGTCGCGGGGGGGAGCAAGCCCTACTTCCGCGTCCTCGAACCCAACACCGGCCGGGTCAAGTATGAATTCCGCGCGGATCGCTGGGAGCCGGTGGGCGAGCAGGTCTTCGAGATGGAGCGGCCGGACATCCGCATCCACACGCCGGGCGGACAGATCACCTTTATCACCGCCGAGCGCGGCCGGCTGGAGGTCGAGGGGAGCGACCGGCGGCGGCTCGACCCTCAGCGCGGCTGGCTGCGCGGCAACGTGCATGTGATCGTAGACCGCTCCAGCCGGCGCTGGCGCGAGGCTCATCCCCGGCAGGCCGCGCGGGACGACCATCCCGAGCAGCTCGTGCACATCTTTCTGGAGGATGAGGCGCGATTCGACATGGAACGATCGCGACTGACGGCGGACGGGGCGATCCGCGTCCGCAGCACGGAGGCGGATGTCACGGCCAACGCGGGCCAGGAATCGCTCGAAGTACGCTGGAACCAGATCGACAACCGGCTCGTCTTCCTCGCGCTGAATCACGGCGGCAGGATGGAGCTGCGGCGCGGCGCGCGGCTGGTCGATTTCGCCATGCCGGGGACGGAGCGCGACGCCCCCTCATCGCGTCCGGCGCAGCCCCGCAAGCGCAGCGCGCCGCCGCCGGCCGGCACGCTGTTCGAAGCCGGCGCGACGTCCGCATCGCAACCCGCGTCGAGTCCCGCCTCGCAGCCCAGTTCGCGGCCCGCGCGACGAATGGACAGCTACAGCGCCGAATTCGACGGCGCGGTGCATGTGGAGCAGCTTGCCGGGACAAAGGTGGCCGGAACGCTGGACTGCGATCGGCTGACGCTCAGTTTCGACGTGGGCGATGATTTGAAGCGGCGCAGCGGACTCGGCGACGACGTGTCGGAGACGCCCGCTTCCGCGCCGAATGAGGTGGACGATTCAGCGGCGGCCTCGCGGCCTGCGGCGTCTCAACCGGAGGCAGCGCCGGGCGACACGGGTCGTCTCGTCCTGCGCTGGCAGGGGCCGATGAATCTGCGGCCGCTGGAGCCGGAGGGAGCGGAGCCGGGCGGCGCGCGATTCGACGCCGTGGCGACGGGGCGCAAGGTGGTCGTGCGGGATGTGCGCGGCATGGCTGAATGTCGCCGGATGGAATACCGGCACGAACCCGGCGCGGTGAGTTTCGATGGGGACGAGAAGGGGCCGGCGCGGCTGGCCTCCGACGATGGCCGCGAGATGACCGCGCCGCGAATCGCGATCAACCGCTCAACAGGTCGCGCGGAGATGAGCGGTCCGGGGCGCATGCGCGACACGGGGCGCGAAGGGGAGTGGCTCGGGCTGGCGGGCGCGACGCGCGGCACGGCCCCCAAGGACCCCGGGTTCGATCGCAGCGCCGATTCCTTCGACATTCAATGGAAACAGGATGTGGATATATCGCTGGCGAAGCTGGAGCGCACGGCGATTGATCCGGAGACAGGCGTGCTGCGGACGCGAGTCTCCGAGCGGATGCGGCAGGCGCGCTTCCGCGGCGACGTGAAGATGCAGCAGGGAGATCGCTCGCTCTGCGGCAATGAGGTGCTGCTGCACTTCGGCATGCCGCGGCGGCGCGGCGCGCTGGCGGATCACGTGACTCGCGCGGAACTCTCCGGCGCGGTCAGGCTCCAGGAGCAGGAGCAGACGCTCACCGCCGACGCGCTGGATGTCGATCTCACGATCACGGAACTCGGCCGCAACCTGCCGACGCGCGCGGTGGGCCGCGGGTCGGTCCTGCTGCGCCGGCCGCGGCAGATTTTGCGCGCCGACCGCCTCGACGCGACCTTCGCCACGGCAACCTCGACCGTCGATCAAACCCCGCGCGAGCGAGCGGTGCTTTCGTCGGCGCGGGCCGAGGGGGGCGTGCTCGTGCGCGACGAGGATGACCCGCTGGAGATCGACGCGGATCGGCTGGACGCGACCTTCGCATCCGCCGGGCAGCTTGCGACGGCGCGGCTGCTGGGGGCGAGCGAGGCCATGCCGGCTCACGCGCGTCGCGGCGACTACGCGGTGGCGGGGCGCGAGGTGCGCGTCGACGTCGCGGCGCAGACGATCATCGTGCCGGGGGCGGGTCACGCGGGTTTCGTGACCGACACCGATTTCGACGGCCGCCGCCTGCAGCGCCCGGTGGCGGTGGACATCGCCTTCAGCGACTCGATGTCGCTGGATGGCCGGGCCAACCTGGCAGCCTTCCGCGGCCGGATTCACGCGGCGTCGCAGACGCAGGATCTGCAATGCAGCCGCCAGCTTCAGATGCGTTTCGCCGATCTGCCGGCGCCGGCGGGAGTCGGGGCCGGGTCCACGGCCGGCGGCGCGGCGGCAAGCCCGATCGGATCAGTGAAAATCTCCGCCTCCGCCGCTCCCACGACGCTGGTGCAGTGGATGCGCGGACGGTTCATCTCGCAGCGCGCGACGGAAGGAATCGGTCCGCGCGTGCGCAAGCGCCCGGTGCAGGTGCTCGCCGAAGGCGACGCGGTGGTGCTGTCGAGCGAATATGACGAGGCGGGCCGGCTCCGCAGCCGGATGCGCGTCGCGGGCCCGGCGCTGGAAGCGGACCTGCGCGGCGAACGATTGAACGTGCCGGGCCGCGGCTCGCTGGCGATGGAGGATTATCGAGCGCGCGGCGGGCGCGGGCTCTCCTCTCGGAATGCGCCGCGCGGCGGATCGAACCTGCTGCCGGGCGCTCCCGGCGTCGCGTCGCCGGGCGGAGTGGGGAGCGAGCCGAGCCAGACCGTCTTCTTCTGGGCGAACGCGATGAGCTTCGACATGCGCGAGGCGATGGTGCGCTTCGACCGCGCCGTGCAGATGATCCATCGCAGCGGCAGTCAGCTCGTGATGCAGGGCGACCTCGCCGCGGCCATGGGGGCGGATGTGGGATCGCTGCGGCTGAGTCCGGGGCGCGTGGCCACGCTCAACTGCGACGACCTGACGGTGCAGTTCATGGCGCAGCCGCGCGGCGCAGCCGGGGCGGATGACCGGCAGGCCCGCGCCGCGGACATCCGATTCAGCGAGCTGAAGCGCCTGCAGGCTGTCGGCCACATCTACATGACCGAAGGGAATCGCACGCTGATCGGACAGGAGCTGGCGATGGACCTGGCGGCGAACATCCTGACCCTGCGCGGCGCGCCGGGCGCGGACGCGCAAGTCTCGGACGCCGCGGAGGCGACGCAGAGTTACAAGTCGTGGCGCGGCACGATGATCACCTGGAACCGGGCGACGGGCGAAGTGCAGGCGCTGCGGCCGAACGTGACGTCGCGGTAAACGCGGCCGGTCGGCTGAAACATCCGGACGCTTCTCCGCGGAAAAATAACCGGCGATCAGGAGCGACCTGGCGGGTATTCACGCGGTCGCTGACCGGCGGGCGACGTATGGCTTGTGAATTGGGCCGAATCAGGGGAATTCCGGGAGCCTGCGGAATCCGTTTCGGACCCTTCCTGACCCCCCGTGCAGGCGTGGACAATCGCCATAGGTCGTGTAGGAAAAGAGGCTTGCGTGCACCCAATGCTTGACGTAGTATGATTGAGAGATACGGAACGACGGGCACGACTTGTCGTCCCAGCCGTCGCCAACGGGCGGCGGAGATGGGCCTGGTTCATTTCGCGATCCGCCGGCATAACGGCTCTACGACAAGGGCTACCAAATGACCACCACGATCACAAAGAAAGATCTGATCGATCGCATCGCGGATCAGACCGGCACCAAACGCGTCGTGGTGAAGCGGATCGTGCAGGGCTTTCTGGACGAGATCATCAAGGAGTTGGGACGCGGAAATCGGCTGGAATTTCGCGATTTTGGCGTATTTGAGTGCAAGGTGCGGGCGGCGCGCATCGCTCAGAATCCCAAGACGCTCGAGCGCGTCAAAGTGCCTGAGAAACGCACGGTGAAGTTCAAGATCGGCCGAATGATGAAGCAGGAACTCGTCGACGAGAAATCGACCCCATCCCCCAACATGGGCGGACCGCAGCGCGGCAGTTGACCGACGGTCAGCCGTTTTCTTCTCTCCCTTGTTTCATTCGATCACATCCGTATCCTCCGCCTTAACTTATGCGCCGCGGTCAATACCCGAAGTGGCTTCCCGATTTCCCCCTCAATTCCTCCAGATGGCATTGAAAAGAGATAAGCCACCCGATATGCTCCCGCAGGCATTGAGATCGAGTCTCAATTTCAATCGGAGCCCGGCCCTCGAAATGGCTCAAACCCTACGCAAATCGCTTCGCGGTCTCTTCCGCGGCCAATCCATTCGCGTCGCCACCGTGACTCCCAAATGCCCCGACACGCTTCGGCTGCGGGAGCTGGGGATCGGGCGGGGCGGCCGGCTGAGGCTGCTCCAGAAATCCGATCCGATTCTCTGCGCGGTGAATGACGGCCCGCGCGTCGGCATGGAGCGCTCGCTGGCGGAGCACATTCAGATTCTGCTCGAACCGACGACCGATCGGGCGAAGCCCGTCGGCGCTTGATCTGATCATGCCGGGCGCGCCGCAATCCGAATCGGCGCGGCGCATCGCGGTCGCCGGCAATCCCAACTGCGGCAAAAGCACCCTTTTCAACGCGCTGACCGGTCTGTCGCAGAAGGTCGCGAACTTTCCCGGCGTCACGGTCGAGAAGCGCGAAGGCAGCCTGCGCAATACTCCCTCGATCACGCTGATCGATCTTCCCGGTTCATACAGCCTCTCGGCCCGTTCCCCCGACGAGTTGATTCCGCGCGACCTCCTGCTCGGCCGGCTGGCGGGCGATGCACGGCCGGACGCCGTGCTGGTCGTGGCGGACGCCTCAAACCTTGAGCGCAATCTCTATCTCGCGTCGCAGGTGCTGGAGCTGCGGCTTCCCACGCTCGTCGCCTGCAACATGACGGATCGCGCGGAGGCATCCGGGCGGCCGGTGGATATGGCGGAACTGGAGCACGCCTTGTGCGTGCCGGTGATCGCCACGGTCGGCCATCGCAAAATCGGGGCCGACCGGCTGATCGCGGCGCTGGCTGACGGGGAGCCGCGACTGCCGCCGGCGCGTCCCTGGTGTTTGCCCGCCGCTGCGGAAGAGGAAGTCAGCGCACTGGCCGCGCGGCTGACGGCGGCGGGGCTGGCGCCGGCGGAGAGCGCCGACGGCGCGGCGCTGCTCTGGCTGACGGACGCCGCCTCCGCGCCCGGCGGCGGGGCGAAGCTGGATCTGTTGCCCGCGGCGGCGGGGCCGCTCCTACAGGCCGCGCTGGCGGCGCTCCGGGCCAGGGGGTTCGACGACGCGGCGGGCATGATCATCGACGCCCGCTATTCATGGATCACCGACGTGACCGAGCGCGTGATTCGCCCGGCGCCGGACGCGGGCCTCCGCGCGGCGCGGTCGGACCGGCTGGACCGCTGGCTGACGCATGGCGCGACCGGCATGCTCTTTTTCGCGGCGGTCGTCACGGCGATGTTCGCGTCGATCTTCTGGCTGGCCGAACCGATGATGGGGCTGATCGAGCAGGGACAGACGCTGCTTCAGGGTGTGGTGCGTTCGCTGCTCTCGCCGGGGCCGCTGCGCGATCTTCTGGCGGACGGCGTCGTGGGGGGCGTCGGTTCGGTGATCGTCTTTTTCCCGCAGATCTGCCTGCTCTTCCTCTTCGTCGCGATCATGGAGGACAGCGGCTACATGTCGCGGGCCGCCTTCCTGATGCACAAGCTGATGAGCCGCGCGGGGTTGCCGGGCAAGAGTTTCATCCCGCTGCTGTCGAGCTTCGCCTGCGCGATTCCCGGCATCATGGCGACGCGCGTGATCGACGATCGACGCGACCGCTTCACGACGATTCTGGTCGCGCCGCTGATGAGTTGCTCGGCGCGTCTGCCGGTTTACCTCACGGTGATCTCGGTCGTCTTCGGGGGGCGCGTCTGGGTACAGACCGGGGTGATCCTCGGCATGTATGCGATCGGCGTGGTGACCGCGCTGCTCGTCGCGCGACTACTGAAAAGCACGCTGCTCCGCGGCCCGCATACGCCATTCTTGATCGAGCTTCCAGCTTACAGCATGCCGCGGCCCGCGGCGGTGCTCAAGACGATGTGGGAGCGCGGCATGCTCTTTCTGACCGGGGCGGGCACGACGATCTTTGCGCTCTGCATCCTGCTTTGGGCGCTGGCCTACTTTCCGCGCGACCGGGAGACGCGCGAGCAGGTGAGGGCCGATCGCGCCGCGGCGCTGGCCGACGCCGGACTGGATGCGGGGGAGGCAACTCTCTGGTCGGACGACGCGCCGGCGGCGCTGCCGGAGGCGGAGCGCGCTGAGTGGGCCGCGCAGAATCGTCTGCTGGCGTCCCGGCAACTGGAGCGCTCGCTGCTCGGGCGCATGGGACGCGCGATCGAACCGCTGGTCGAACCGCTGGGATTCGACTGGCGGATCGGCGTGGCGGTGACGGCAAGCTTCGCGGCGCGCGAGGTCTTCGTCGGCACGATGGGCACGCTCTACAGCGTGGCGGACGCGGAGGAGGAGGGCTCGACGCTCCGCGAGCGGATGCGGGCGGATCGCTGGGGCGCGGGGCCGCGGGCGGGCCGGCCGGTCTATACCGTGGCGTGCGGCCTGTCGATCATGGTTTTCTTCGTGCTCTGCTGCCAGTGCATGAGCACTCTGGCGGTGGCGCGGCGCGAGACCAATTCGCTGCGCTGGCCGGCCTTCATGTTCGCCTACATGACGGCGCTGGCGTATGGGGGAGCGTGGATCACCTATCAAGCCGTGTCGCGGCTGACGGCGGAGTGACGATTTCGCGAAGGGCGACGCGCCATTCGACATATCGATAGGGCAAGTCATGCGCCGCGCCAATCTTCTTGAGCGCGTCGAGAAATCGTTCGTAGAGTTCCGGCTGCCAGTCTTGCGCGTCGGGGTCGCAGAAAAAGATGCGGCAGCCGATGGGGCGATGGGTGCGCGCGGTGCAGCGGCCGTCGATCTGGTAAGGGCATCCAGCGGTTGTGGCGAGTGGCTCCGCGGATGTGGAGGCGACCTCCCCTGCCCCCCCTTGAAAAGGGGGGGAAATTTGCGGCAGGGAAATGTGATGCTCGCCCTTACCCCAACCCTCTCTCTCTGGGAGAGGCAGAATTGCATCGCCCTCACCCCGGTCCTTTCCCGCGGCAAAGTACGCCATCTCCGCCGGCGTGACGTAGAGCCGATGCCCATACTGATCAAATTTGCAGCACTGGCCGCGGTTGGTGCAGACCGGCGACCGCGCGGCGATCTCCGCGTCGAGACGTTCGTAGAGCGTCCGCATCTCGTCGCGAAACGACACCGAGCCGGCGGCAATGCTCAGGGCAGCGGTCACGACTTGATCCAGCCCGCGACTCCTTCCCAGGAGTTGGCACGGCGCACCTCTTCGATGGCGACGAAGGCGTGGTGCTGACCGCGGTTGATGCCGGGGCAGTCCCGGCCGGCGGCCTCCCAGTCGGCGGGATTCTTGAGGTTGTGATTCCAGAAGGGCCAGGTGCGGCATTGCAGTGGACGGACCGGGTAGATGCCGCAGATCCGCTTGCCGTTCTCCGTCTTGAGGAAGATGCAGTCACCGCCGGCCCGCTCCATGAGCGAATATCGCAGGCCGACCCGACGGACCTGGTCGTCGCCGAGTTTGCCGTCCGGCCGCTGGAGAAATTCGGCGATGGCGCGGCGTTCCTCCTTGGTGACCCAGACGTACCCCGGCGCGCCGGAGCAGCAGTTGCCGCACTGCGTGCAGGAGAAGCGAAGTCCGTCCTGATACCAGTTCTGGGCCATGGCGTGAGTCCGTTCGGTGTGGAGAGGATTGTAGCAGCGGACGCCCTGTGAGATTCGGCCCCGTTCGCTCCGACATTATTAATCTTCTGTTTCATTCGCTCGACAGCGGGCGTCGGGAGCGGATAATCGCCGCCGGTGCTTGAATGGCCATCCTGCTGGATCAACGCGGCATCGCGCAGACGCTGGAGCGGCTCGCGGACCAGGTCCATTCCGCCCTCGATCCCGCCGTGCCGGTCGGCGTGGTGGGCATCCGCTCGCGCGGCGAGCTGCTCGCGCAGCGTCTGACGCGGGCGCTGACGGAGCGCGGCCGGCGCGATCTGGTCCATGGCTCGCTGGACATCACGCTCTACCGCGACGATCTGGCGGAGATCGGCCCGGCCGCGGTGGTGCGCCGCACCGAAATCGACTTCGACGTCCGCGGCCGCCTGATCCTGCTGGTGGACGACGTGCTCTTCACCGGGCGCAGCGTGCGCGCCGCCATCGACGCGCTGATGGATCTCGGCCGGCCGCGGGCGATCCGGCTGGCGGTGCTGGTCGATCGGGGCGGGCGCGAGCTGCCGATTCAGGCGGACTTCGTGGGCATCCGCACCGAGACGCCGCAGCGCCAGGTGGCCGTGCGGCTGGTGGAGTCGGATGGAACCGATCAGGTGGAGACGGCGTGACCGGCGAAACGGCGACAACCTGGAAACACCGCGACCTGCTCGACCTTGAGTCGCTGACGGCCGAGGACATCGTCGCCGTGCTGGACACGGCCGCCGCGTTCGAAGAAGTCTCGACCCGCAGCGTGAAGAAGGTTCCCGCCCTGCGCGGCCGCGTGGTGGTCAATCTCTTCTTCGAGGAATCGACGCGCACGCGCACCAGTTTCACGTTGGCGGCGCAACGCCTGTCGGCCGACGTGATCGACTTCTCCGCCAAAGGCTCGTCGGTGACCAAGGGCGAATCGCTCACCGACACAGCCCGCAACATCGAGGCGATGGGCGTCGATCTGATCGTGCTGCGCCACCCGATGTCCGGCGCGCCGCATCAGCTCGCGCCGCGCGTGAACTGCCGCGTCATCAACGCCGGTGACGGCCGCCACGAGCATCCGACCCAGGGACTGCTCGACCTCTACACGATTCGCCAGATCAAGGGGCGCGTCTCGGGGCTCAAGGTGGGCATCGTCGGCGACGTGGCCAATTCGCGCGTCGCCCGCTCCAACCTGTGGGGGCTGCGGCGGCTCGGCGCGGAGGTGATCTTCATCGGGCCGACCACGCTCGTCCCGGCGGCGTTTGAGAAGCTCGGCGCGCGGGTCTGCCACGACATCGACGCCGTGATCGGCGAACTCGACGTGATCAACATGCTTCGGATCCAGACGGAGCGGATCAGCTCCAATGTCTTCCCGAGTGTTCAGGAATACACGCGGCTCTTCGGGCTGAACGGGCAGCGCATGCGCCGCGCCAAGCCGGACGTTTTGGTGATGCACCCGGGTCCGATGAACCGCGGCATCGAGATCTCGACCGACGTGGCGGACGGGGCGCAGAGCGCGATTCTGCGGCAGGTAACCAATGGGCTGGCGGTGCGGATGGCTGTGCTCTTCCTCTGCAGCCAGGCGGGCGGCGGTTCGGTGCACGAGGCGTCCGGCCGGGCATCGGGGGTTTGACATGACGGGCGGGGCCCTGCTTATTCGCGGCGGACGCGTGATCGACCCGTCGCGGCGGATCGACGAAGTCGCCGATTTGCGCATCGACGGCGGCCGCATCGCGCAGGTCGGACGCAGCGCCACGCGCGGCGATCGCGGCGATGACGCCGTCACGACGATTGACGCCTCCGGCCTGATCGTCGCGCCCGGCCTGATCGACATGCACGTGCATCTGCGCG
>Ga0187894_10007725_pt1 | contig 10025 bp, 6 predicted proteins | sample GBC1701081metaG_FD_136650 | JGI IMG/M metagenome (GOLD analysis project Ga0187894, IMG submission 136650) | White microbial mat communities from a lava cave in the Kipuka Kanohina Cave System on the Island of Hawaii, USA - GBC170108-1 metaG ... | reverse complement strand
CGTTCGGCGTCGCCGAGACGATGAAGGCGCTCAAGGTCAGCCGCGCGCATGCCAGCATGGTCCTCGCGAAGCTCGTGAAGGACGGGCGCCTCAGGCGGGAGGGGCGGGGCGAGTACGTGGCGGCGTGACAGTGGCGGCAGACGCCGTCGGCTACGGTCGGGTGGCCCTCACTTTACGCTCGGGCCTGCGATCGGTGGACGCGCCTTGAGGTATTCCTCGATGTCTGCCCACTCGTGCGCCGACGCGCTCGGCTGGAACAAACGCTGCGCGAGTCGGCGTGCCGCCGCATCTGGGTTGATGACGTGCAGCTGTGGACGAGTGGCACCGCGGAACGCAACGCTAAAGCGCACTAGCCACCGCAGGTCGGCGTCGCTGGCCGCGAATGAGACGCCCCACACGACTATCTTTGTGGCGACTGCGAGCTCTCTTAGCGCAGTGGTCCACATCCGCTGGAGTCGGCCTCGTATGTTGCTCGACTTCGCCGCGACCGGCGGAATGATCACGCTCTCCAGCGCGCCGCCACAGAATTCGCACGCCCCCTGAAAAACGGGGACGAACTCCACTTCGTCCACCTGCTCCGGCACGCGGACTCCACCCGGGCATTCGGGGTCACGACACCGCCGCCAGTTGATTGATCCGTGGAGCTTGAGGTAGTAGCCCGGATCGTGCGTTCTTCTCGTGAATTCGCTCTGGGCCCGCTCATCGATTGGCTTCCCGGCGTAGCCCAGTAGACTCCACAGCTTGTCAACGCGGGTGCCTCGCGAGAGTTCATCCACCCCTCGAGAGAGTCTCGGGTGACGGTGGAGTGCTTGATCAGCCACTAGGTCGTAGTTGAGCGATATCACGGAGTCCAGCGGCTGCAGTTCGTCGAAGAGCGCGACGTGATGCCCGCAGACCGGTGCGTCTTTCGGGTTGAGTCTCGCGCGCACGTAACCCAGGAGTGTCCAGTAGGCCAGACCCGCCTGCAGGTGCTGCATGACCATGCTCTGCTCGAACCCAATCCAGCCAGGTGCTCGTCGCTCCGAGAGAAACAGATGGGTCAGAACTTCTTCTAGATCGTAGTCCGTGGGGTCGGTCGTGCCGTAGTACTCCGCCAAGAACGAGGCGACCGTGCGCGGAAGATCCGGGTCGCTGAAAAACGTGCGCATCGTTGGAAGGTGGAGATCCGAAGCATGGGAAGCTCCCGCCCCGAGGAGCATCACAGTCCTGTGGGCCGCTCGGTCCGTCACGCCACCCACTCCCCGCACAGCAGCTCCGCCTGCTCCAGCACGGACTTCGTCGACACTCCGCGAGTGTGGCTACGGCACCTGGATCCCATGCTCGCGCAACCTCGCGGGTAGGACGTCGTCGAGAATCCGCACGTCATTGTCGTTGAGTTCGATGAGCGCTGCCTCGAGCGCAGCGTACACCTGCCGCTTCGCGTCCCTCCGCTCGCGGTACTGCTCGTCGCACTCCATGCCCCAGAACTCGATGTAGATTTTGCCGACGGGTAGGTAGAAGTCGCAGTAGAGGTCCTCGTCCGTCGGCAACCGCCGCTCGTACGCGTGGAGCACCTGATTCATGTAGAGCCAATTGTCGATGAGCGCCTCGGCACGCGATCGTACGACGTGCCCGTCCGACGTCTTGTAGCGCGGCGGGAATCGCTCGTGCAGCGGCATCCCCACGGAGCGCTCCTTGGTCGGTTCCGCCGCGCGTTCCGCCTCCGCACCGGGCTGCTTCAAGTCGCGCACGCTAGCGAGCACGACCTTGTTCTGGAGCAATGCCGCGGGCCAGACCACGTACGGCTTCCCGGTGTCCCACGACACCTTCTCCTGACCGCCGTTTCGCTCTCCCTGGCGCGTCGGCGTCCAGCCCTCCCCCGCCCGGCGAATCCAGCCCAGCTCGGCGAGCAGGAGGTTCATGCTCTGCGCGGAGAGCTCGAGATGCCGCCCGAGCGCTGTCGACGACAACCCGTCGCGCGACGGCGCGGGAGCGCGCTCGCCGCCGCACGTCGGGCAGACCGCCGTCGTCATCTCCCGCCACTCGCCGCACGCTTCGCAGCGTCGGACCGTGCCGTCGCGCATTGCCTGCCAGTGCAGTAGGCAGAGATCGTGGCCGTCGCGCGAGACGCCCGCGGCACACCCTGATACGCGGCACCGCTTTGCCGGCGGGTCACCGGACGCTCTGCGACGGCCCATCGCCACCTCCGTTCGCGCCGCGCGCACCGCCGTCGTGCCTCGCGAGGATTCCCGCGACGTCCGCCGTTTCCAGCGCGACGTCCGACGCCCACCGCCCGAACCCCCCGTGGGCGTTCACAGCCTTGACCCACTCGTTGAGGAACCGGCGTTTCGCCTGGTCGCGCTCGGTATCCTGCCCCTTCACCTCCAGCACGAGCGTCGTGCCGTTGCTGAGCCGCACGAGGTAGTCGGGCCGGTACTTCGCGACGACCCCCCTCCACAGATAGAGGATCTCGAACCCGAGGTGGTCGTTCTTCACCCACGCGACCACGTGCGGACTCCGGTCGAGCTCGAACGCCGCCGTCGCCTCCCACCCGCTGTCGTAGACGCAGAAGTTGATGTGCGACCGTTTCGTCCGCTCGCAGGGACGCCCCGTATACCACCGCCGCATGTCGCCCGTGCTCCGAATCGGCCGCTCGGGGTCGAACACCGGCTCCAGCCGCTCGGCGTTCTGGAACCGCAGCGCCTCCGCGACGTGCTGGACGATTCGCGTCATGCTGAGCGTGAGCACGATGCGGCGCTTCAGCTCGTCCGCCGCGAACGTCGTGGGCACGATCGGGAACCGATCGGAGCCGAGCGCCTCCTCGACGAGCGCGATCAGCTGCGCCAGGAGGTACTCCTTATTCCCCTTCCAGTCTGCGCCGCGCACCTGGTCGAAGAGATCCGCGGCGGTCTCGAATACGATCCGCTGCATCCGACGCTCGCGGCCGAGCTGCTCCAAGTCGATGGTCCGGATCTTCGTCAGGTCGGGCTTCCCGGCCACGATCGGCGCAAGCTCGGCGATCTTCACGATCTCCGTCGCGTTGAGCGTGAGCGGCGGGACCTTCGCGAGGTCGAGCGTCAGCGTCGGCCGGAAGACGTGCTCGATCCGGAGCACGTTCGGCCACGTGATCTCGAACTCCCGCTTCGCGGGGTCGGGCTCGATCGGCGTCTTCGGTGTGGCTGCCGGCGGCGGCGGACCGTCGCCGACGTCCTCGTGCGGCAGGAACGTGAACGGGACTCCGAAGACGTTCACGTACTCCGGCTCGAAGAGCCCGGTCTCCGCGTCCACCTCGTAAGACGTTCTCCGGAGCCCGCGGCCTACGACCTGCTCGCAGAGGAGCTGACTCGTGAATGCCCGCAGCCCCATGATGTGTGTCACCGTCTTCGCGTCCCAGCCTTCCGAGAGCATACCCACCGAGATCACGTTCTGGATGGGCGCCCCGGGCTGGCCGGGCTGGCCGACCGTGTCGACCATCCGGCGCAGCGCCTCGGCCTGTTCGTCCTTGGTGAGCTTCGGCGCCGTCCGTTCCTCCTCGCCGTCGTCGTCCTCGGACTCGTCCGCGAGCTCGACCCCCTCCTCCCGCGATTCGGCCTTCTCCAGCACCTTCGAGTCGATGTGGAGGGTGCGCTCGGGCTTCGCGAGCTCGTCGATCCGCACGTGGGCGCGGTCGAAGGCGTGCTTCACGCGGGCGGCGGTCTCCGTCCGGTTCGCGACGGTGATCATGACGGGCGGCACCGCGGACCCGCCTGCTTCCCACCGTCTGAGAGTCTCGCGCCAGTCGAGACCGAGGAGGTAGTACCCGTTGAGCACGAGGTCGGGGAGCCGCGCCTCGGGCAGTGCCTTGCGGTTGAGGTCGGTCTTCACCTCGGAATCGACGTAGATGTGGTAGAGCCGCGACTTCAGGTCTGCGGTGACGATGCTGTCGTCGCGTACGACCACGCGCGGCGTCTTCACGAGCCCAGACTCGATCGCGTCGTTGAGGCCGAAGTCGGAGACGATCCACCCGAAGAGCGCCTCCTCCGAGCTCCGCTTCCCCGAAGGCACGAACGGCGTCGCCGAGAAGTCGTAGCAGCCGAGGATGCCGCGGGCACGCTGGATCCGGTCGAGGCCGCCGACCCACTTCGTGGCCTCCTCGACTTCGGCCTTGCTGGCGTCGACGTCTTCCTGCGCGAGGACTCGCCACGCGTGGTGCGCCTCGTCGTTGATCACGAGGAGATTCCGCGCCGACGCCATGTCCTCAAGCACGTCGCGCACGTACGCCTCGTCGCTCTTCGCGCCCCGCTTGTCGACGCTCCGCTTCTTCTTGACCTGCTCCTCGGTCTCCCAGTCGAGCGCGTGCCAGTTCCGCACCTTTACCTTGCCCTGGCGGAGCTTCTCGACGAGCCCGCCGGGCACGACATTGAACTCGTCGTAGTAGTTCCCAGCCGCGTCGATCTCGAGGACCGCAAGGCGGCTGCGGACTGTGAGGCCGGGCGCGACGACGAGGACGTGCTTCGAGAAGCGCGGGTCCTGCGGGTAGGTGACCCTGTTCAGCACGTGCCACGCGATCGCCATCGCCATGACGATCGTCTTGCCCGAGCCCGTCGCCATCTTGGCGCAGAGTCGCGGGAAGGGGCCGCCGTCGCCCTCGATCTCGATCCCCTGCCGGTCCGCGGGCGAGGCCTCCGTAAGCCAGATGAGTGACTCGATCGCCTCAAGCTGGCAGAAGAAGAAGCGGCGGACCTCTCTCTCGCTCGGGTCGCGCCAGTGCTCGAGGAGGCGCCGCGTGATGCCCGTGACCCCGGGGTAGCCCGCCTCGCGCCACTCCCTCACGCGCGGCCGGATGCGGTTGACGAGCGGCAGCTCCCGGAACACTCCCGGATCGTCGAACGCCGTCGAGCCCGGCGTCGCGATTACGTAGCCCGCGGGTCGACGTCCCTCTCGGAGTTCGAACAGTCGCTCCGGCCGGAGGTAACCCCAGTGGAGCGTCGGCTCCTCGAACGGGGAGTTGATGATGAGCCGGTCGGGCTTGAACTTGCGGACCGGCATTACTTCAATTCCACGACGCGCAGGCTCTCGATGCCGCGGTCGTCGACGATCTTCACCGCGACGCGCTTGTACTCGCCCGGCTGGAACGGGAGCGACACGGCGCCGCGGTACGCCTCGATCCGCTCCTCGTCGATCTCGGCCTTGAGATTCTTCGCGAGCCGTGCCCAGCCGTCCTTCTCCCCCGCCATCGGGAAGAAAACCTGCCGCGGGTAGAGGCTCCGCCCGTCGTAGTCCGTGTCGAGCATCCACATCGCGACCTTCGTCGTGTCGCCCGAGACGATCTGGCCCGTGCGCGGGTCGTAATAGTCAAAGCCCTTCACCTCGACCCGCCACTTCCCTTTCTCGTCGCCGCCCGTCAGCCTCCGCACCTCGACATCGGGCTGGCCGATCATCCAGAACGACTCGTTGCTCGCGCGCTTCTTCTTCAGGTCCTCCGTGAGGAGGTCCGTGTTCATCTGGACCTTGAGGAGCGTCACGCCCGGCCACTTCGTCTCGTCGATGTCCTTTGCGGCCTCGGGATCGCAGTGGAACGCGGCGAACGCGATGATCGCGGGCCGCGGGGCGAGCACCTGGGCTTCTTCGATGGCCAGCGCCACCTGGCGTTGCTCGAGAGGCGCGTGCTCCGGGCCGAACGAGACGACGACACGCTTCGGTCTCGCCTCTTTCGTCTCCGCGTCCGCGTGGAGCCAGCGCGCGCCCGGCAGCGGCTCGACGCGGGAGAAGAGGATGTGCTGGCCGCCCTTGGCGCGGATCCCGCACTTCAGCAGTTCGCCCGTCCATTCGGACTGGCGGAGCGTGGAGCCGATGCGGGCGACGGCGACCTCGGGGCCGCGGTCCATCACGGCGTCCTCGCCGACGTCGCCGACGGCGCGGATCGCGGGCGCGGGCACGGCCTCGACCGTGAACGGCCCCGTGACCCGCGCCTTGGACTTGTCCACGAACGGCTGGTCGTAGAGCGTCTCCTGGTCGGCGTGGCGCCAGATCGCCTCGTCGATGTCCACGCGCTTCATCCCCTCGCGGATGTCGGGGTTATTGGCGATCGACTTCAGAGTGACGTGGGGCACGGTCCGGTAGCGGAAGCCGCTCGACACACCTTCGTCGGGCCTCGCGAGCTCGTAGAAGTCGAACACCGAGGTCATGAGCCGCTGCTTCGCGAGCGCGATCGCTACGCGGGAGGTGTCGCACGTGATCCAGCGGCGGCCCCACTGCTCGGCGACGACCGCTGTCGTGCCGGAACCGCACGTCGGGTCGAGGACGAGGTCGCCGGGGTCGGTGGTCATGAGGAGACACCGCTGAACGATCTTCGTGTTGGTTTGAACTGCGTACACCTTGGGCTCAGTGAAGCTCCCGGTGCCCGTGTCGAGCCAGACCTCGGCGAGCGGAGACACGGGGAAGTCATCAAAAAAACGGACATACGCCAGTGATGACCCTGAGGGCATGATGCGACCAGCGACCGCGAGCTTCGCGAGGCCCTCAGGTGTCGTCTTCCAGTGCAGGTTACCAGCGAGCCAGTAACTCTCGCCGTCGTGCTCAACGGGCTGCGAGAGCCTGTCCGACCATCCTGTCGATGTGAGGTTGTCAAGCCTGAAGATGCGGCCCCGACCGGCAACGAGCGTGGGATCCCTCAGCTCCTCGGCTGTCATCAGGCGCTTCGCACCATCAGGGGCTTGCACGCGGCGATACGTGCCACTGCCATCCTCTCCGGCGTTCTTCGCCACGTAGAGCTGGCGATACTTCAGCTTTGCGGGGTCCCGCGCGTACCACAGGATGTAGTCGCAGGTCGTCGCGATCGCGTTTAGGCGAGCCATCGGGCTGCTGACTGCCGCGGTCTTCCTCACGGCAACCAGCGACACGAAACCTGACGCACCGAACACTTCGTCGAGCACGTTGCGCACGATGTGGAGGTTCTCGTCGTTGATCTGGACGAAACAACTCCCGCTCTCGGTCAGAAGCGTCCGCGCCATCAACAAGCGGTCACGGAGATAGGTGAGGTATGAGTGGATGCCGAGCTCCCACGTGTCGCGGAACGCCTGAATCGTCTCGGGTTCCTGAGACAAGTCCGTGTCCGTGCCGTCCTTCACGTCTCGGCGATTCACGAACGGCTGGAAGTTCGAGCCGTACCGAATCCCGTAGGGCGGGTCGAGGTAGACCATCTGCACCTTTCCCGCCATCCCCTCCTTCTCGAGGAGCGAGTTCATCACGAGCAGCGAGTCGCCGGCGATGAGCCGGTTCGTCCAGCCGTGCGCGTGCTTGTAGAACTCGATCGCTTCCCGGAGCGGTCGGTTCTGCTCCGGCGCCTCGAAGAGACCAAGCTGCCGCGCTGGTTCGCCGTTCCTCTTCCGGACCGCGTCGACGATCGTCTTCGGATCGATCCGCTCGTGGACGTGGAGCGAGACGGTCGGCACTTCGAAGCTCGTGCGTTCGGTCTTCCCGGCCCAAACGAGCTGAGGATCCAGGTGCGGGTCGTAGGCGTACCGTTTCCGCCCGAGGTCCGGGTCGGTGTGCGGGGTCACGAGCCCCACGGGCGGGTTGTTCGGGCGCTTCTCCTTCGGGTGCTCGTAGGCGTCGATCTTCCGCTTGCCGTTAGCCGCCTTCCTGCTCTTTTTCTTTGCCATCCCCGCGCTGCCTCCGCGTTCCGCCGGTGTCGCCTCGTCCAACGCGCCCATGGTCCGGGAAGCGGCGGTTCGGGACAAGAGGTTACGGCGCGGCGCTCTCTTCGGCTCGGCGGCCCCTGAGAACTCGCCCGGTAGCGAGTCCTCAACCCACTCCCCGCGGCGCCTCCGGTAGAATCAGATTCGCCGGGCGTCGCGTAGGTCACCGCGGGTTCCCCATCACCTAATCCCCTTTTCCCCCGCGGTCCGCGGCGCCCGGCGATTCCTCGAGGGGGTGGGATCGGCATGGAGAACGCGGTCTGCTTCGTCCAGTTCATCCACCCCGGTGGGGAACACCGACCGGATGACGACGGGCGCAAGGAGTGGAACCGAGGTCCGCATCGGCGGAAGTTCCTGCGAGGTCCGGGCCGCTTGATCCGCGGCGGCCGACACGCCAAGGGCGATCTCCACTTCTGGAGCGAATGGGAGCCAGAGTCCGAGGTCCTTCACCAGATCGGCGATCCGGTTCCCGGCGGCCCGCGGTTCATCTGGCGTCCCTGGTACACGCCGAAGCGCGACGCGAGCGGCCTCCAGAACACCGACCCGTTCGTCTTCGGCGCGTTCCACTACACCGGCTGCCAGCAGCACGCGGGCGGCCACCCGAACCAACTCCGCCATCTCGACTGCGGCTCCGTAGTCCTGTTCGGCTCCCACGTCGGCGGCGACTTCGTCCTCGACACGGTCTTCGTCGTGCACGATTGGCGCGACCACGACGCGTCGGGTTGGCGGCGCGACCTCAATGGGCTCGTGTCGACGGAGTACACCGAGGTCACCCTCGAGCCGTGGTACGCACGACCCGAAGAGTCGGGCGAGGCGTGCGGGGCCCGCGGCGCCGCTCGCTCGTACCGCCTCTACTTCGGCGCCACGGTCGAGAATCCCGTGGAGGGGATGTTCTCGTACTTCCCATGCACGCCGGCGGACGAGACGCCGCGCGGGTTCGCTCGACCGCGGATTCGAATCGCGGAGGCGATCACGCCCTTGCTTCGACAGGGGAAGCGGCTCAATCGACAGTCGAGCGCGGCTTCGTGCATTCGACTGTGGGGCGCGGTTCGTGCCCAGGTCGAGGCGAAAGGCCTCGCCCTCGGCGTTCACGCCGACATCCCGCCCCGCGTCGTGTAGGCCGCGGCCCCGCGGTCAGCGCCCCTCGAGGCAAGCGAGATCGCCATGCGACCCGGCCGGCGGGTTCTCGAAGAGCGCGCGAACCTCGGCGTTTATCGGGCCCTTCGGGTTCGCGCGCCACACTCGCAGAAGGCCCGAGAGCCAGAGGTAGCGGTCGAGCTCGCGCCCGGCGCCGGGCCACGCTGCCGCCGTTCGCAGTCGCGCGAATTCCTCGACGAACCGCCCGTACGCCCCCCGCCCGGCGTAGCGGGATGCCGGCCGTCCGACGTGTAGGGCAAGGCTCTCGCGCGCGAACCTGTCGAGGATCGGAAACGTCTCGGCGTCGAGGAAGAAGTGCGCGAACTTCGCCGCGAAGCTCACATGGACCCGGCGCTTCCCATCGGCGGAGTTGGGAGGCAGATTTGCGATCCGTTCTACGATCTCCGGCGCGTACCGCGACCGGCCCCACGCCGCGAGGACCTCCACTATGTGCTCCGCCATCCGCTGGAACGCGTAGAGGTTGGTGCCGTAGAGCGTGTTTACGGCCGCTACCTTCAAGAGCACCGAGGGCGCGTCGAGCTCCGGCACGCGCGCGCGGAGGCGGTCGAGCGCGGCATCGGTCCCTTGCCACTTCGTGAGGTGGTGATCGTAAAGGCGACACGCGGCGAGGATCTGCTCGATCGACAGCCGCGGTCGTCGTTTCGCGTGAGCGACGTTCGCGTCCGACTTCCGCACTCCGAAACCCCCCCGACGTCTCGCGACCCGGCCTGCGTCCATGACGAATCTGGGCCGACGCGACACCAGATTCTGCCAGAATTCGCCCCCTACCGAAGTCGGGGTCTGCCGCGGTAACCTGCTCCGAGATCCGGATGGCGCACAGGACCAGAAGGTTGGAGGCGGGGCTCGTCGGCGTGGCGAGCGAGGCCCTCCTCTCGACTACGAACCAATCGACTGCGTCGCAGTTGGCGACGCCAGGAGTTCATCGAGATGCGTGAAGCGAGGCGATTCCTCCGCTACGTCCTGCCCGGGCTCGCCGTCATCGTCGAACTACTACTCGCCTTTCTCCTGTTTGGGCCGAGTTCGCTGCGCGAACGGGTCCTGGAACTCGCCGGGAACGGGATCGGAGCCGGGATCGCCGCCTTGGTGACGTCCGGCGGCATCGGCTACTTGTGCTCGAGCTTCTACTATGGGTTGTTCTGGGCCTGCCCGTTCCTCGTCAAGAATGGTGCGATCCACGATACCGTGGTACGGAAGACCGGCGGGAGGCTG
>Ga0187894_10007724_pt1 | contig 10026 bp, 8 predicted proteins | sample GBC1701081metaG_FD_136650 | JGI IMG/M metagenome (GOLD analysis project Ga0187894, IMG submission 136650) | White microbial mat communities from a lava cave in the Kipuka Kanohina Cave System on the Island of Hawaii, USA - GBC170108-1 metaG ... | reverse complement strand
GCGCCGCCGCGCGGCGACACCGTCGATCGTCTGCACGGTGAGGACGTTGCCGATCCGTATCGTCCACTGGAACAGCTCGATACGCCGGCAACACTGCAATGGGTGGCGACGCAGGCTGCGCGCAGCGCCGATTTCCTGCACCGCCTGCCCGGCCGCGATGCCGCCGAGGCGTTCATGTTGCGGGCCTCGTCCTACTACACGCGCGGGCTGCCGGTTCGTCGCGGCAATCGCGTCTTCTTCATCGAGGACGACGGCAAACGCCCGCAATTCGTGCTCAGCGTGCAGGACGACGGGGCCGCCGCGCCGCGCGTGCTGATCGATCCGAATGCGCTGTCGGCTGACGGCACCATCGCCCTGGGCCGCTGGACCCCCAGCCACGATGGCCGTCACCTCGCCTACACCCTGTCAGAGGCAGGCTCGGATGCGCAGACCCTGCGCATCCGCGATGTCGCGACAGGGGCGGATCTGCCGGAGGTGATCGATCGCTGCGACCACGCCGGGGTGGCGTGGGCGGCCGACGGCGAGAGCTTCCTCTACAACCGCTGTCCCCGGGCACACGAGGTGCCGGACGGGCAGTGGCGGCGCTACGACCGCCTATTGCGGCACCGGCTCGGCACGTCGGCGGATGCCGATGAGTTGGTCGTCGATCTCGGCAAGCCGTCGGAACTCTCTCTTCCCTTCACGCTGCAACGTGGCGCCTGGGAGGGATTGTGGCTCACCAGGGGCACCGAACCGGAGAACGGCCTGGCGCTGCGGCGGGCGGGGTCGGGCGAATTCAGGATCATCGTCGATCGCGGTGTCGGCGCCTTCCATCCTTGCGATATCGTGGCCGAGGCTGGTGGCGAGACGTTGTACGCGCTGACCAGGATCGGCGCGCCCCGGGGCCGCGTCGTGGCGGTGGACCTCGCGATCCCGTCTTCGCCCGACCAGTGGCGTACCGTGATCCCGGAGGGCGAGCAGGTCATCGGGCAGGCGACGCTGATCGGCGACAAGATCGTCGTGGTGCGCAACACCGGCATCGAGAATCGGGTGGATGTCCACGCGCGCGACGGCATGCATCACGGCACGTTGCCGATCCCGGGCCCGGTGTCTGCGCAACTGGGCGACAACGAGGTGACTGACCCCGACCTGCATATCGCTGTCAGCGGCTACCGCAATCCATCGGCCATCCATCGCTACGACGTCGCGTCGGGCAAAACGGCCCAGGTGCGGAAGGCGGCGCCGGTTGCCGACCTGTCCGACGCCGCGGTCGAGGTCGTCCACGCCACGTCGCGCGACGGCACCCGGATCCCCATGGTGGTCATCCGCCCGCCGGGCCTCGAGCGTGACGGCTCGCATCCGGTGCTGATGTACGGCTATGGCGGCTTCGGTTATGCGCTGGGCCCCGCCTTCAGGATCTCGGTGCTGCACTGGGTGCGCAACGGCGGCATCTACGTCATGACCCACCTGCGTGGCGGCAGCGAGTTCGGCCAGGCCTGGCACGATGCCGGCCGGTTGGAGCACAAGCAGAACAGCTTCGACGACTTCATTGCCTGCGCCGAGACGCTGATCGCGGCGGGCTGGACGCGTCCCGCGCGGCTTGCGATCAACGGCGCCAGCAACGGCGGCCTGCTGGTGACGGCCTGCATGCTGCAGCGGCCGGACCTGTTCGGCGCCGTCGTGGCGCAGGTTGCCGTCACCGATCTGCTGCGTTTCCACAAATGGCCGATCGGCGCCTTCTGGGTCAGCGACTACGGCGATCCCGACGATGCCGACGACTTCCGGCGCCTGCGCGCGCTGTCGCCGCTGCACAACGTCGTGCCGGGCGCGAAATACCCGCCGATCCTGCTGGCCACGGGCGACCACGATGATCGGGTCGAGCCGAGCCACTCGTTCAAGTTCGCGGCAGCGCTGCAGGAGACGGCCGACCCGGACAACCTCGTCCTGCTGCGCGTCGACCTGCGCGCCGGCCACGGCGCCGGCAAGCCGCGCGACAAGGCCATCGCCGAGGTCGCCGACTTCTACGCCTTCCTCGCTCACGTGCTCGACCTGAAGCGTCTTGAAACGGCGCCAGCGTGAGATCGAACCGGAGAGGTGGCTCGGGTTGAGTAGCGGATGAAGGGACGCTATGGTGATTTTATGGCTGGTTCCCGAAGGTTGGTTGTCGAGCTGAGCGCGCGCACCGAGGCCAAGCTGAAGGCGTTGTCGCGATCAACCGGGCGTTCCGACGCCGCGGTGGCCGCTGAGGCGATTGCCTCCTACGTCGAGGCACGTCGCAAGTTTGTCGAGGCTGTGCGGGAGGGAGAGCGCGCTGCGGCGCGCGGCGAGGTCATTCCGCATGAACAGATGCAGGCCTGGGCGCGTTCGCTGGGCTCCGCACATCCGCTGCCCGTCCCGCGGGTTGCACGAGGGGGGTCGCCGCCGTTGAAATCACGCCGGTTGGTATGGACCGACGTCGCCGCAACGCTCCTCGCAAGGATCGAGAGATATGTCGCGGTGCATGATCCGGAGGCCGCGGCGCACCTGATCTGACGGCTGGTCGATCGCGCCGGGCGATTGGCCGACATGCCCAACATGTGCCGAGTCGGTCGCTTGCCCGGCACACGTGAATGGGTCGTTTCTCGGACGAAGTACCTCTTGATCTACAAGGTTGGCGAGGACGTCGTCGAGATTCACCGCGTCATGCATGGCTCCCGGTCATGGCCTGTTGTCATCGAGTAGGATGACCTTGCGTGCAGGAAGACAAGCCATGCGGCGTCAACCTTTGCGAAGCACCTCCTCCACGGCGCGGCCGATGCCGAGCGTACGCCGGTCGCTCATCGTCTCACCCATCACCATGAACCCGACCGGCAGCTCGCCAGCCCTGTGGCACGGGATCGAGAGCGCGCAGCGGTCGAGGAAATTGCCCACCGTGCAGTTGCGCAGCAGCAGCAGGTTGTTGCGCGTAAAGCCGTCGGGATCGGTGACGTCGGCGATCCGCGGCGCGACGATCGGACAGGTCGGCATTACGACGGCGTCGAAATCCGACGTGACCGCCGACACCCGCTTCTGCAGGTCGGCGCGCCGGGCGAGTAGCTCGATATATTCGGCGGCGCTGATCTCGGCCCCGCGCTTGATGCGCGGGGCGATGATCGGGTCGTAGACATTGCCGCGCCGCGCGATCAGCTCGCGGTGCCAGGCATAGGCCTCCGACGCCGCGAAGCCGCCCTTGGCGTTGACCCCGGGCAGCTCGTCGAGCATCGGCAGGTCGATCTCGGCGATGCGCACGCCCTTGGCCGACAACGCCGACAGCGCGCGGCTGAACGCCCCTGATACAGTCGCGTCGAGGTTGCTCATCACGTAATGCTTCGGCACCGCGAAGCTCAGCGCATCCAGGCGCGCCGGCGGCGGCACGTCGATGGCCTCCCGGGCGAACACCGCGTCGACCACGGCGCAGCAGGCCACCGACGCGGCCAGCGGCCCTATCGAGTCGAGTGACGTGCTGAGCGGCACCACGCCGTCGATCGGTACCCGCCGCGCCGTCGGCTTGAAACCCGTGAGGCCGCACAGCGCCGCGGGGATGCGCACCGAGCCGCCGGTGTCGGTGCCCAGCGCCGCCACCGCCATGCCGTCGGCCACCGACACCGCAGCGCCTGACGAGGAGCCGCCGGGCACGCAGGCGCGGTCGGCGGGATTGCCGGGCGTGCCGTAGTGCGGGTTGGTGCCGACGCCGGAGAAGGCGAACTCGCTCATGTTGGTGCTGCCGACAATCACCGCGCCGTAGCCGCGCAGGCGCGCCACCACGGGCGCGTCCTCGGCGGCGGGCGGTGCGTCGTCGAGCGCCTTCGAGCCGGCCAGCGTGGTCTCGCCGCGCACGTTGCACAGGTTCTTGATCGACACCGGGATGCCGGCCAGCGGCGAGGACACGATGCCGGCCTTGCGCAGCGCATCGCTGGCATCGGCCGCGGTCAGCGCCTGCTGGCGGTACACCTTGATGAAGGCGCGCGAGCCTTCGCCCGCCGGATCCTCGATGCGCGCCAGCGCCTGCTCGACAAGCGCGCGGCTGGTAGTGCGTCCGGCGGCGAGGTCAGCCGCCAGCGCGGTAATGGTCGGCAAGGTCACGGTCGGCACTCACGATGGAGGATGGAAGTGCCAGACAGTAATGGTTTCGGACCGCGCGCGTCCACGCGCGCATCAGCGCTTCAGCGCCGAATGGTCGCTCTCCGCTTCGTTACGAGCGATGCGGGCGTGGACGCCCGCGGTCCAAAAAGGACTAACCCCGCTTCCACAGCCCGCCGGCCGGCGTCGTCGGCGTGCCGGCCTTGTGCAGCGGGCGGCCGCCGAACTCGCTCTGGTACAGCGCGCGGATGGCCTCGGGCCCGATGTAGCTCCTCACCGTCATGCCGTCGGGGAAGAACACGTCGATCTTGTCGTCGAAATCGTCGCTGTAGCCCTCCTGCGCGCCGTGCAGCACCATCGGCACGCCGATGCGCGAATTCACGAACGTCTGCACGTCGAGCAACTCCTTGCTGCGCACGTGCTTCTGGCCCAGCCGTGTCTCCTCGACGAACACGTTCGACTGCTTGTCGCCCGCCGGGATGATGCCGTAGAGGTCGTAGTCGCCGTGCACGTAGTGGGCGTTGGTGCGCAGCCCGTACGGGCTCAGCATGACGCAGCCGTAGTGGAGGCTGTTGGGGTCCATCTGCACGGTGTAGGAGCGGTCCTCCGGCAGGTAGAGCGGCGTCTGGCCGTTGGCGCCGACCGGCGCCAGGTGCGGCCTGAACTTGTCCCACTCCGCCAGCGCCTTGGCGTACTTGCCGCCGGTGAAGGCCGAGGCGCCGACGACACCCGGGTCGACCACCAACCCGGCGGTCATGTGCACCGCGCCGTTGATCAGCGAGTCGTAGTCGGCGGTCTTGGCCTTGCAGTCCAGGCGCTTGGGCACGTAGCCCTTCTTGCCGATGTACTTCAGCGCCTCCTCGTTGGTGCGGCGCACGGCGATGTAGACCGTGTAGACATGGGCCGCCATGGCGAAGACGGCGGCGTCCTGCTGCCGCATGTGATTGAACAGGGTTTGGTCCTGGACGTTCAACGGCCGGGAGGCCATGGCAGAAACTCCTTCGCGACAGGCTGGCCGACGGCGCAGCCCCAGTATATGAGCGCGCGCTCATATACCCTTCCAGGCACGCCCGCAAGGGAAATTGCGTTTCATTTGTTTCTTCATTGCACGAGGGAGGGCGGCCCGCCCAAACGGGGTCAGGCCCGACCCCAACCCCAGCGCGGCGGTTAAAACAAATGTCCGCTCTTCTCCGCCTTGGTGCGGAGGTACTTCTCGTTATGCCCGTTGGCGGGGAAGACATGCCGCACGCGCTCGACCACCTCGATGCCGTACGACGACAGCTGCCCGATCTTCTCCGGGTTGTTGGTCATCAGCCGCACCCGGGCGATGCCCATCTGCTGCAGGATGGTGGCCGCCGGCCAGTACAGCCGCTCGTCAGGGTCGAAGCCCAGCTGCTCGTTGGCGTCGACCGTGTCGAAGCCGCCGTCCTGCAGCTGGTAGGCGCGCAGCTTGTTGACCAGCCCGATGCCGCGGCCCTCCTGCGCCAGGTAGAGCAGCACGCCCGAGCCGTGGCGCGCGATCTCGGCGATGGCGCCGCGCAGCTGCTCGCCGCAGTCGCAGCGCAGGCTGGCCAGCAGGTCGCCGGTGAAGCATTCCGAATGCAGCCGCACCAGCACATCAGCCGTCGGGTCGATGTCGCCGATGACGATGGTCAGGTGCTCCTTGCCGCCGTCGGCCGGCCGCCAGGCCACGATGCGGGCGTTCTCGGCGTTCTCCAGCGGCACGCGGGCGTCGGCCACCGGCCGCAGCTCCGACGCCGCCTGCTTCTCGTAGCCGCGCACGTCGGCGGCATCGACAAAGAGCGCATCGCGTGCCGCCGCCCACTCGCGCCACGGCCGCGTGCGGTCGCGCACCAGCGGCCCGATCACCACCGCCGGCATCAGCCGCGCCAGCTTGGCCAGCTCGACGGCCGCCTCGGCGATCGCCGGCGCATGGCTGGCGATCGGCCGCGACAGGTGCCGGGTGGCGATGTGCATGCGCTGGTCCGGCACCGTGGGCCGCAGGATCACGTCGACCGGCACGCCCGACGGCAGGTCGAGCGTCACCGGCTTGTTGGCCGCTCCCATGCCGCCGGCGATGTGCGGCGGGATCTCGAAGCCCACCGCCTCGGCCCGCCGCCGCGTGGTCACCAGGACCGGCGCGTCGCTCGCCAGCCCGCGCAGCCGCGCCAGGGTGGCATCGCCGCAGGACTCGGCCGCTACCGCCAGCCCGGCGGAACCGTCGCCGTCGCGGATCAGCACCACGCCGCCGCGCCGCAGCTCGGCCACCGCGCGCTCGACCGCGGCCAGGGGTGCCGTGACCGGAGTCTCGACCGGCCTGATGTCGCCGCGACGGGAGGAGGTGGGAGGCATGGCGATCCTTTTACCCTGCCGGAGCCGCGCAAGTCATGGGAGACTACTGCAACGCAGCACAAGCGTTTCTCATCATGGGTCGGGGCGCGGCACTCCAGTGGCGCATCTCAGGCGCGGCTTCGCCAGCTGCCAGCCCGGAGCGTAAGCGGCGACCTCAGCGCCAAGATCGACATCGGGCGGCCGTCGAGGCCACCCGATGTCGTGCGCCACTGGAGTGGCGCGCCCCGACCCATGACGGGTGGCGCTTGCCCCGCCGCCTCGAACCGCGCTCAATACCGCCTTCCGTTCCGTCCTGCGGTGCCCTCCATGACCCTGATCTACCGCAACTTCGACCAGGCCGGCCTCGACACCGCCTACAACAATCGTCTCGCCGTACCGCATTTCGAGACGACCTATATCGCCCGCTGGACGGCGGAGAGCGCCAGGGTCCGCAGCGAGGTCCCGGCCAAGCTCGACCTCGCCTATGGCCCGTCGCCGCGCCAGCGCCTCGACGTCTTTGCACCGCCGGGACCGACGCCCGCCGGCGGCCGGCCGGCGCTGCTCTACTTCCATGGCGGCTACTGGCAGGGTAACCACAAGGACGGCTACTCCTTCCCCGCGCCCCAGGTCACCACCACCGGCGCGCTGTATATCGCCGCCACCTACGACCTCTGCCCGACCGTCAGCATGTCGACGCTGGTCGAGCAGACACGCCAGGTCGTCGACTGGCTGCACGGCCATGCGACAGAGATCGGCCTCGACGCCAGGCGCCTGGTCGTCGCCGGCCACTCCGCCGGCGGCCACATCACTGCCGGTCTGGCGCACACCGACTGGGCGGCCCGCGGCCTGCCAGCCAGGGCCCTGGCTGGCGCCGTGCCGCTATCGGGCCTCTACGACCTCGAGCCGATCCGACTCAACTACCTGAACGCGGCGTGCAGGATGGATGCCACCGAGGCCGAAACCCTGAGCCCAATCAAGCACATAAACCGAAGCGCCCCGCCGACCGTGCTGGCCGTCGGCGCCGCCGAGCTGCCCGAGCTGGTGCGCCAGACCCGCGACTACGCCGCCGCCCTCACTGCAGCCGGCGTGCCGCCCCGCGCCGTCATCGAGACTCCGGGTGACGACCATTTCTCCATCGTCGACCGCCTCTCCGACCAGTCCGGCCCTCTATGGCCGCAATTGAGGGGCCTGATGGGGGTGTGATCCTCCCCACTTCGTGGACGCACCACACCGTGAACGACCGTGACAGGCATCGGATCGATAGCCGGGCCATCATGGGCGCCCACCCCCATCTGATGGTATAAGGCCATGCAATCGCACCCCTCCGCATCCGAGTCTGTGGCTGCCGGCGTATCCGCCGCGACCACTCCGGGACAAGAGATGACAACCAAGGGCAAGAAAATCCTCCTGATCGACGACGACGCCTCGCTGCGCTCCGTGCTGGTCGAGCAGCTCGAGCTCTACGACGGCTTTGTCACCATCCAGGCCGCGACCGGCGCCGAGGGTCTGGAGATCGCCAAGAAGCAGCTGTTCGACGCCATCCTGCTCGACGTGGCCCTGCCCGACGGCGACGGCCGGGACATCTGCAAGCTGATGCGCCGCGAGGGCGTGCGCGCCCCGATCCTGATGCTGACCGGCGCCGATACCGACGCCGACACCATCCTCGGCCTCGATTCGGGCGCCAACGACTACGTCACCAAGCCGTTCCGCATCAATGTGCTGCTGGCTCGCCTGCGCGCCCACCTGCGCCAGCACGAGCGCAGCGAGGACGCGATCCTGCAGATCGGCCCCTACGAATTCCAGCCCGCCGCCAAGATGCTGCTGGAGAAGGGCGGCAAGAAGAAGGTGCGTCTGACCGAGAAGGAAACCTCGATCCTGAAGTACCTCTACCGCGCCGGCACCCGCGCCGTGGGCCGCGACCAGCTGCTGGGCGAGGTCTGGGGCTACAATGCGGGCGTCACCACGCACACGCTGGAGACGCACATCTACCGGCTGCGGCAGAAGATCGAGAAGGACCCGGCCAACGCCGCCATCCTGGTGACCGACAAGGGCGGCTACCGGCTGCAGCCGTGACAGCATGCGGGGGAAAGTGCCGGCGGGCGTTGCCAGTCTCAATGAGGACTCGCCAACGTGCGTGAAACCTGCGCTTTTGCGCCATCACCGGCAGCAGCCCGAGCACAGGCGCCGGTGGCTGAGAGACGCCTCGCGCTCCCGCCTGCAAGTCATGGGGGTAGCGCGATGCCTGTCATCGTCATCAGTCCGCGTTGGCCGACGTGCGAGAAGTGCGGCGGCGAGGTCCGGAGGTTCCTCCACGAGCCGCATCGCGGCGGCTTCGAGAGGCAATCCTTCACCTGCTCGGCTTGCGGCCATGTCAGGGAGCGGACGGTGATCGTGACCGCCGACGATACGGAGCGCCTCCGACATCAGGCATGAGCGCGACGCGACCGGGCATCCGACGTTTGCGGCCCGTCATGCCCGACAGCGGGAAGCCTGCTTCGTGCCGACAATTGGCCTCGCAATGCGGCGGCCCCGTCCCCATATGGAATGGCAGACAATCGGCGTTTTGGCCTGGCCGGCCGGTTTGCCCGTTCGCGGGCCTGCTTCCTGAGCCCCCAAGAGTGATGATTGCCGCCGCGCGATTCCCGCGCGGTCGAACACCTGCGAAAGGGACATCCCATGTCGACCGGCACCGTGAAATTCTTCAATGCGCAGAAGGGCTTCGGATTCATCCAGCCCGACGACGGCTCGAAGGACGTGTTCGTCCACATCAGTGCCGTCGAGCGGGCGGGCATGCGCACGCTCAATGAGGGCCAAAAGGTTCAATTCGACGTCCAGTCGGATCGCGGCAAGCTGGCCGCGGCGAACCTGCAGCTGGTGTAGGCGGACGCGCGGCCCGGCATTGGTGGGGCGGCCGATCTCGGCAATGCGGGTGACGCGTTGCCCGCTGGTGGCACGTGCCTGGGCGCGCTCACTCCGCACAGGACATGCGCGCGCTGTTCACTGCCGACGGAGGGCACCAGGATGACCCCGCACAAGTTCAAACCCGGTCAGTTCGTCCGCGTGCCCACCAGCCGTCCCCTCGGGACGCCAGCCGGCCGGTACGAGATCGTGCGGACGTTGCCGCCGCAGGACAACGACAACCAGTACCGGGTCCGCAACACCGACAACAACCAGGAGCGGGTCATCCGCGAAAGCGAGTTGGTGTGACCTTCGCGTGCACGGTGCGCTCCGCGGGGACCACGCGGCAGCCTGGCGACGATGCGGCGACAAGCCGACACCATGCCAATGTCCGCCGCTATGGCCGGGCCGATGGCGTGTGAACCGGTGCGATGATGCCGGGGTCTCCGATCAGCAGCCGTTCCACGCGCCCCGCCGTGCCAAACAGCAGGGCTGCCGCGAGGCCGGCTGCGACCAGCCAGAGCGTGAGCGTTGCCGGGAACCGGCTGCCGACGAGAGGCGGTTCGCTGACGGGCCGGGACGTGCTCTCCGGATCGTGTCTGGGCAGCAGCTCGACGAGGCGGCCCGCAATGCCGGCGATGTCGGCGACCTGCCACGCGCCGCGAGGCAGGCGGGCAATGCACCGGCCCAGGGACTCAATGGCGCCCGGTTTCGGCAATT
>Ga0187894_10007723_pt1 | contig 10026 bp, 6 predicted proteins | sample GBC1701081metaG_FD_136650 | JGI IMG/M metagenome (GOLD analysis project Ga0187894, IMG submission 136650) | White microbial mat communities from a lava cave in the Kipuka Kanohina Cave System on the Island of Hawaii, USA - GBC170108-1 metaG ... | reverse complement strand
GATCACGGTCTACTCCTCGACCCAGGGCACGGCGACGGTGCGCGACGAGCTGGCCGAGGTGTTCGAGCTGCCCAAGAGCCAGATCCGCGTGGTCGCCGAACACATGGGCGGCGGCTTCGGCGCCAAGTTCGGCATCGGCAACTACGGCGTCCTCGCCGTGCACTTGTCGAAGAAGGCGAACGCGCCGGTCAAGTTGATGCTGGACCGGCGCGAGGAGCACATCGCGGTCGGGAACCGGCCCAACTCGGTCCAGCGGCTGCGCGTCGGCGCGGCCCGCGACGGCTCGCTGACCGGGCTCTATCTCGAGGCGTTCGGCACGGCCGGAACCGGGGTAGGAGCCGGCTGCGCCCGCCCGGCCCAGGCCATGTATCTCTGCCCCAATCTCCTCACCGAGGAGTACGACGTCTTCACCCACGCCGGTCCGGGCGCGGCGTTCCGCGCCCCCGGCCACCCGCAGGGCGCGTTCGCCCTCGAGCAGGCGGTCGACGAGCTGGCCGAGAAGCTCGGCATGGATCCGATCGCGCTGCGCGACAAGATCGACGTCGATCCCGATCCGGAGGGCGGCAACGGGGACAGCGCGGCGCGCCGGCTCGAGCGCCGCATCGGGGCCGAGAAGATCGGCTGGGCCGAGCGGCGCCCGCCCGGCCGGGACGCCGGGCAGGGCGGCCGCTGGAAGCGCGGCATCGGCATGGCGCAGGCCATCTGGTACCGCATCATCGACATGGACTCGGCGTGTGAGGTGCGCATTCTGCGCGACGGCTCCGTCGAGGTGCGCTCCGCGGTCCAGGACATCGGCACCGGCATCCGCACCGCGCTGGCCCAGGTCGTGGCCGAGGAGTTGGGCCTCGAGCCGGCCGACATCACGGTCCGCATCGGCGACACCGCGTTCCCGCCCGGCCCCGGATCGGGCGGCAGCAAGACCACCGGATCGATCACGCCGGCGGCGCGCAACGCGGCTTTCCAGGCCCGCCGCGCCTTCCTCGCTCAGGTCGCGCCGACCCTCGGGGTCAGCCCCGATCAGCTGGCCCTCAAAGACGGCAAGGTCGTGGCCGGGGGCGGCCGTTCGCTCGGGTTTCGCCAGGCGGCCGCGGCGCTCCGCACCGAGCAGGTCGCCGCCACCGCCAGCCGTTCGGATGACTACGGCGGCTGGGCGCAACCGCCGAGCGGCGGCGCGCGCCGGATCGGCCTCGGCGGATACGGCGGCGTCCAGTTCGCCGCCGTCGCGGTCGACGCCGAGACCGGCATCATCCGGGTCGAGCGAGTGGTGGCGGTCCACGACTGCGGCCGCCCGCTCAACCCGCTCGCCCTCGAGAGCCAGGTCAACGGCGGCGTCCTGCAGGGCATATCGTACGCGCTGTACGAGAACCGCGTGCTCGACCGCGGGCGCGGGGTCATGCTCAATCCGAACTTCGAGCAATACAAGATCTTGGGCGCGCGCGAGGTGCCGGCCATCGAGGTCGTGTTCCTCGAGGAGTACCGCGGGCGCAGCTCGACCGACGCCGGCGGGATCGGCGAGCCGGCGACGGTCCCGACCGCCGCGGCGATCGCCAACGCCGTGTACAACGCGATCGGCGTGCGCCTCCGAGAGCTGCCGATGACCCCGGCGCGCGTGCTGGCCGCCCTAGCCGGCAAGGAGACGCGATGAACCGCTTCGAATGGGTGAATCCTTCCTCGGTGGAGCAGGCGGCGCGGGCGCTCGGCTCCGGCGCGGTGATCAAAGCCGGCGGCATCGATCTCATGGATCTGCTCAAGGAGCACCTGATCGCGCCGAGCCGCCTGGTCAACCTGCGCGCCGTGCGCGGCCTCGACCAGATGGCCGACGGCGACGGCGGCCTTCGCCTCGGCCCGCTGGTCACGCTCGCGCGACTGGCCGACGACGCGACCGTGCGGCAGCGTTATCGCGCCTTGGCCGACGCCGCCGGTCACGCCGCCACCCCGCAGATCCGCAACGCGGCCACCCTGGGCGGGAATCTGCTCCAGCGACCGCGCTGCTGGTACTTCCGCTCCGAGGCGTTCGTCTGCAAGAAGAAGGGCGGCGATCGCTGCTTCGCGCTCGGGCCGACCGGCGAAAATGCGTATCACGCGATCTTCGACAACCAGATCTGCGCGGCCGTGCATCCATCCGCGACGGCCGTCGCGCTGGTCGCGCTCGGGGCGGCCGTCCGCATCCAGGGGACCAAAGGCGCGCGCGAGGCGCCGCTCGAGAGCTTCTTCGTGGCGCCGGCGACCGACGTGACGCGCGAGCACTCGCTCGCCGAGGGCGAGATCGTCACCGAGATCCATATCCCCGCGGCCAGCCGCGGCACCAACTCGGCCTATATCAAGCAGGGCGAGAAGGAATCGTACGACTGGCCGCTCGCCGAAGTCGCCGTCGTCCTCGATCTCGCCGGCGGTGTATGCCGCCGCGCCGCGATCGTCATCGGCGCCGCCGCGCCGACGCCGCGACGGGCCGCCGCCGCCGAAGCCGCCCTGCTCGGCCGGCGGATCGACGAGCGCAGCGCGGCTGCGGCGGCCCGCGCCGCCGTCGAGGGCGCGACCCCGCTGGCGCAGAACGGCTACAAGGTCGGCCTCCTCCAAGCCGTGGTTCGGCGGACCATCCTCGCCGCGATCGAAGGGAGGGCGTCATGACAGAAGAGAGGCCGAGGGACCGATCAGCGCTGCCCGTGCTCGAGGATTCGCCGCCGGCGGTCTGCCGCAAGCTCCGCACCAAAATGGCATTCGGCTCGCTGGAAGGAGTGCGTGACTGGCGCCACGGTGAATCCAGCACGGCCGTCTATTGGTGCCTTCTGACGATGGAAACCGCCGGCCCCGACGACTCCTTCGCCCACCCGCACAACTGCCAATCGGGCCGCCGCTGTTTCGTCGCGCCGGCAGCCGCTGGACTCGTCGCCTGGAACGACGGCGACGGGGGTAGAGATCCCGGACAGACCCCGGGCTGAAGCGATCCAGTCGACGAAGTCGGCCGCGTCCTCTATAGATGGACGCGGCCATGATCGATCGCGTCCGCGAATTGCGGCGGATCCTGCCGCCGGTCTACTGGACGGTGTGGTGGGGGACGCTCATCAACCGCGCCGGCGGCTTCGTCGTGCCGCTGCTCACCTTCTACCTGGTCGGCCGGCGCGGATGGTCCGTCGGAGATGCCGGCGCGATCGTCTCGCTGTTCGGCGCGGGTCAGGTCGTGGCGGCGCTCGGCGGCGGCGTTTTGGCCGATCGGCTCGGTCGGCGGGCGACGATGTCCATCTCGCTGCTCGGCGGGGCGGCGGTCATGTTCGCGCTCGGCAGCGCCACGTCGCCGTGGTCGATCGGCGTCTTCGTCCTCGCGCTCGGCATGGTCGGCGAGCTCTATCGGCCGGCGGTTCAGGCGTTCGTCGCCGATGTGGTGCCCGCCGAGCATCGCCTGCGCGCCTACGGCCTCCTGTATTGGGCCATCAACATGGGATTTTCGATCGCGCCGCTGGCCGCCGGCCTGCTCGCGCGCTGGTCGTATACGGCTCTGTTCGTGATCGACGGGGCGACCATGGCGATCTACGGCGTCATCGTCCTGACCCGGGTCCCGGAGACCCGGCCGATCCACCGCGTCGAGAAGGGCGCCCCGGCGATCGGGCTCCTCCAGGTCGTCGCCGACGGTACCTTCGTGCGCTTCTTGTTTTTTAATTTCCTGGTGGCGTTGGTCACACTCCAAACCGTCGCCGCCCTGTCGGCCTGGATGATGATACAGGGCCACACCGCGGCGACCTTCGGGGCGGTTTTGGCCGTCAACGGCGTCCTCATCGTCTTGTGCCAGCCGGCCATCACCAACCGCGTCGCCGCGCGCAACCCCACGCGCGTCCTCGCGGTTTGCGCCCTCCTGACCGGTGCCGGCGTCGCCCTCCACGGCGTCAGCCCGCTCGCGATCGTGCACGTCGCCGCCGTGATCGTCTGGACTCTCGGCGAGATCGCGCACGCCCCGACCAGCGCCGCGGTCGTCTCCAACCTGGCTCGGCCGGAAGTCCGCGGACGCTATCAGGGCATGTTCACGATGACCTGGGGGCTGGCCTATTTCATCGGCCCGCTGGTAGGGCCGCGCGTATTAGATCAGGCCGGTCCTGCGTTTTTGTGGGGAGGCTGCTTAGCGGTCGGCATCCTCGCCGCGGTCGGCTTCGCGACCGCCACCCGGCGCATCTCGACGGGTTACTCCCGCGCCCCCTAACGCCTGGCGAGACCCTGTCAAGAATCTAGCGAGCCGATCCGCTCGAGGTTGGCGTTAGACTGTGCATCGGTCGTGACTCGCGCTGCCATCTTCGGCGTACTCATCGCCCTCGCCTCCGACACCGGATGCGGCGGCAGCGCGCCCCCGCGCGAGCGCGCCGACGACTCCGACGTCGTCATCCAGGTCATCAACAACGGCTGGAACGACATGGACGTCTACGCCTATATGGGCGCCGCCGGCCGCTGGTTGGGAATGGCGACCGGCCACAGCGTCAGCGCATTTCGCATCCCCTGGCGACGATTGCATCGCGTCAGCCGGTTTCGCCTCTCCGTCGATCCCGTCGGCACCGGCGACCGATGGTTCAGCGGCGTCCTCCTGGTCGAGCCGGGCAGTCTGGTCACCTGGACGCTGCAGCCCAATCTGGATTCATCGACGATTTCGGTCCATTGAGCGCCGCCCGCGCCGGGGAGCGGGTTCCCGGCCTCGCCGTCGGGAACTCCGTCCAGCGGACGATCGTGTTGGCCTGCTCCGCAACTCACAGGACGTCGAACCTGTACACGACCGAGCGGGACACGCCTTCGAGACTCGTGCCGGTGACCGTCATGGTGCAATTCCGGACCTGTGCGGCCGGCGGCTGCCACTGCCCCGAGAAAAAGCCGCCCGCCGGGTTGGCGGCGCCGCCGACGAACGTGCCGCCGCAGCTATCCGCGAACGCGATCTTGCCGGGGAGGGTGTCGTCCCAGAACACAGAGCCGTTGAGGTTCACGACCGCGTCGGTCGTGGTGAGCGGGCCGCAGAAGACCTCCCCGCTCGCGCTGGAGCCGAAACAGAAGGCCAGCGTTCCGGAGAGACTGACGTTGATCTGGGGCGCGCCGACCGGCTGGCGGGGCGTGCCGGGGGCCGCGACCACGGCCATCGAGATCTCGCCGACCACGCCCTCCTGGTTGACGGCGCGCGCCGTGATGCGGCAGAGGCCGCCCTGGACCGGAGGCAGCCAAATGGCATCGATGAAGGGAGCCGGGGATGGAAAGCTGAAGTTGCCGCCGCAGTCGTCGAAGATCGTCAGTTCACCCGGCGTTCCGTTCTGCCAGCCGACGAACGCCCGCACGGTTGTGGAGGTCGGAGAGGCGATCGGGACCGCGCACGACGCGTTTGCCGAGAAAGGATTGACGGAGCACGCCCCGTCCGGGGCCGTGAGCTGCATGTCGATCACCGGCGCCGCGATGAAGTCGGCGACGATCTCCGCGCCGCCCTGGAGGGTGCCGGCCGGGAAGGCCACGATCGAGAACGACGCGCTGGCGCTTTGCCCGCCGGCCGTGCCCGTGACCGTCACGCGGCAGCCCCCGGGCGTGGCCTTGGTCCAACCCGTGACCGCGGACTGCGGAGCGGTAAACGTCGAGTCGTCGCAGTCGTCGCTCCAGTCGATGCTCATCGGGGTGCCGTCGGGATCGAGAAACGACACCGCGAACAAGGCCTGGGAGTCGACCGTCGTCGTCGTGGGATGGCTGAGCGACTCGAGCAGCGGCCCGAAACCGGGTTGCCCCCCGCCAGTGGTGTCGAGGATCTGGATCGTGACCCGCGTGACGACGCCGGGCTGGATGTCGGCAGGCACCGGGTTGCTCGCGCCGACCAACTCGTCGCCGACGAAAGCAAAGCCGGTGAGCTCGGTCACCTCGGCGGGCAGCAACAACGTCCCCACGAACGTGCCGGTGCCTGGATCGCGAGCAAGGTCGATGCTGAAACCGGTATCGCTCTCCACCGATACTCGCGTCAGCTCGAAAGGAAATACCTGCGGCGCGACCACGCCGAAATGCGCCGTGCCCATCGCCTCCGCATCCGGTCCCTCCGGGCCCTCGCAGGCGGCCGCGAACAGTGCTGCGAACGCCGCGGCCAATCGGGTCATATGACGAAATCGAAATCGCATATCGGAGCTCCCTTTCAATTTGATATTTGTTACAAACATTTAGTTAGATTAAACGATGAGGCTAAATGCTCTGCAGTTGTCGCTACGTCGCTGTCAATAGCTGATTACAGATGGCGAGATCGCGAACGGAGGGGCGATCGCGTAGTCGGAATAGTCGATTGCAGGCGAGATCGCGTCACCTGCGCCGATGCCGCGAACCTGAGGTTTCAGCGATCGGCCGCGCGTGTTCGGCGGCGATGAGAGCTAACCGCCGCGCTCACCGCGACCCCGAGCACCCCGCCCGATGCAGCCAGAGCGTTCGACATAAACGCTCTTCCATGCGCTGCGGTCTCCGCTCATGCGCGTTTTCGGCCAATGACGTCCCTCACTCAGGTGTCATCCGAGCAGACGCCGATCGCCGGTGGAGTCCCAGCGCGTGGGCCCGCCAGGCGCCCCGGGCTCGGGGTGCCCCCGATCACGCCACGGCGACGGACCGTGCCGGCTCTCGATCGTCTCGTCACGTTGTACTCTTATGTCGCACCATGACGTGGGAGCCGCCGAAGTCGAACGTCCTCGACGCGGCCGATGAAACGCTGCCCGGAAAGACCGCCGGCGACGTCTCGTCGCCGTATCGGTCGCACGAGTTCCCGCGCGGGACCAACATCGGTCGCCATATCCTCCTCGACAAGATCGGGGAGGGCGGCACGGGCATCGTCTACGCGGCTTTCGACTCCGATCTCGACCGCAAGGTCGCCGTCAAATTCCTGAGCCCCGAGAGGGCGACGCTGCGCAAGATGCGCCTCCTTCGCGAGGCGCAGGCGATGGCTCGCCTCCAGCACCCGAACGTGGTCGCCGTCTACCAAGTCGGCACGTTCGAGGGGCACCTCTACCTCGTCATGGAGTTCGTCGACGGGGTCGATCTGAACGGCTGGCTGGCGGAGAAGCGGAGGACGTCGTCCGAGGTCCTGGAGGTATTCCGCGCGGCGGGCCGTGGCCTGGCCGCTGCTCACGCGGCCGGCATCATCCATCGGGACTTCAAGCCCGGGAACGTGCTCGTCGACCGGCAGGATCGCGCGCGCGTGACCGACTTCGGTCTGGCGCGCGCTCGGCGCCGCACCGACGACGCGGACGATCGCGAGGAAGACGATGCTCAGCTCGAGCGAGAGGCAAATGGCGATGTCGAAGTCGATCTACTCGCTTTGAGCTTGCTCGACACGTCCCTCACCCAAACGGGGGAGGTGCGGGGTACGCCGTCTTACATGTCGCCCGAACATCACTCTGACCGCCTGACCGATGAACGAAGCGATCAATTCTCTTTCTGCGTGGCCCTGTACGAGGCGCTCTATCGCGAGCATCCTTTCCAGGGCGGCAACTCGACCGAGCTGGTGAACAACCTCCTGTGTGGGCGAGTCAATTCACCGCCTGCCGAGTCGTCGGTGCCGCACTGGTGTCGAAAGGTGCTTCTTCGCGGCCTCCGCGGCGAGGCCCGCGAACGGTACCCGTCGATGGATGCGCTCATGGCCGCGCTGGCGAGACCCGTGAGGGCCGGGCGCCTGCGAATTGGACTGGCAGCGGCGAGCTCGTTAGGCGTCGCGTCGATTGCGAGCGGGTTTCTGTTGGGAAGCGGTCCGGACGAAGATCGATGCACGGGTGGGCGCGCCGAATTGGCCGCGGTTTGGAACAGCGATGGCGCGGCCGGCCTGTATGCCTCGTTCGCGGCGACAGGCCGCCCCCACGCCCCGTCCAGCGCGGCCGGGGTGGTGAAACGGCTCGACGCGTACACCGGCGAGTGGGTGGCGATGCACCGCGCCACCTGCCAGGCCACGGCGCGCGGCGAGCAGTCGGCGGACCTGCTCGATCGGCGCATGGCCTGCCTGAGCCGTCGCCTGAGCCAGGTCGAGGCGCTCGTCGAGCTCTTCGTCCGCAGCGCCGACGCAGACGTGGTCGATAAGGCCATCGACATCGCGGCCCGGCTCGAGCCATTGTCGCAGTGCGCCGGTTCGGCCTCGCTGCTGGGGGCGATCGCGCCGCCCGCCGACCCGGCCAAGCGAGCCCGCATTGCCGAGCTCCAGCGCGCGATCGACCGAGCTGACGCGGAGCGCGAAGCCGGTCGGCTGCAGATCGCGATGAGCGGCGCGCGCGCGGTCATCGAGGCGGAGCGCGGAACCGATTACACGCTGCTGGCTGCGCAAGCCGGCCGCGTTCTCAGCCGTTCGCTCATGGACCTGGGTCGTTTTGCCGAAGCGCATGAGGCGCTCGTCCGGGCGCTGAGCTTGGCCGAACGAGCGGGCGACGGACGTCTCGCCGCCCACGTTCTCATCCATATGGTCGTCTTGGCCGGGCAGCGCGAGAAGCGCTTCAGCGAGGCGCAGCTCATCGGCAGGATGGTCGAGGCACGGCTCGAGCACCAGGCGTTGCGCGGAGATCGAGACCTTCGCGCGACTCTCTTGGTCGCGCTGGGCCTCGTCGCCCTCGAAGAGGAGCGTTTCGACCGAGCCGTCGAGCTCGACCGGGAGGCGTTGGCGATTCGCCGCAGCACCTTGGCTTCCGACGAACCCGTCGTGGCGTTCGCAGAAAACGCCCTCGGCAACGCGTTGCGAGCGAAGGCCTCTTACGAGGAGGCAGGCGCACATTTGAACGAGGCGCTTGCGATATGGCGACGGACGGCCGGCGATCGCCACCCGCACACCGCCACGGCGCACATCGGTCTGGGTGTGCTGTATTGGGCGGAGAGACGCCAGATGGAAGCCCGCCGGCATCTGCTGGCCGCCGTGGCGATTCTCCGGCAAATGCCCGAGCACACCAACTATGCCGTGGCGCTCAGCAATCTCGGCACCGTCGAGTTCTCTCTCGGCAACCTGGACGCGGCCCGCTCTCATCTCGAAACCGTATTGGCGCTGCGACTGCGCACGCGGGGCCACGATCACGCCGACACGGCCAACACGCTCCATAATCTCGGCGAGGTCCTCCGGCACACACCCGAGATCGAACGCGCCCTCGAGCTCCATCGCCGCGCACTCGCCATCAGGGAAAAGACACTCGGCAAAGATCACCCGCGCTTTGCGTCCACGTTGGCCGAGATCGGCGAGGACCTGCGCCTGCTTGGACGGCCGTCCGAATCGCTCGCGTACCAGGAGCGGTCGCGAGCGATCTTGCAAGCGCGACTGGGCGAGAGCCACGCGTACGTCGGGCCTGGCCTCGCGTACCAGGGACTCGCGCTTGCCGACCAGAACCGGAGTCGCGAGGCGATTCCTGTTCTGGAGCATGCGCTCGAGCTCCTCTCGTATACCGAGCCGAATCGGGCCAGGGTGGCGTTGGCGCTCGCAGAAGCACTCGAGCCGCGCGGGCCGCGATCGCCGCGCGCGCTGGTGCTCTCCTTGGAGGCGCTGGCCACCTTCACCGTCATCCGCGCCAAACGCGAGATCGATAGGGCGGTCGCCTACATGGCCCGCGGAAACATACCGAACACACGCCCCGTCAACCGCCGATCCGCGACAGCACGTCGCGCCGGACGAGCACGTAGCCCGGATCGTTGAAGTTGTAGACAGCCAGCTCGGAGAATGTCCGCCGCGCCTGGTCGACTTGTCCGATCTCCATCTGGGCGAGCGCGCGATGGTAGCGGACCGAGACATCGCTCGGATCGGCCTGGGCGAGCTCGGCTTCGGCACCGGCGTGGTTGCGCTGGTAGAAGGCGGCCATGCCGAGGATCTGGTGCATTCGTTCGAGCTTGCGCGGATTGGCGTCGGGTGCGACGGCCGCCGCCAATTGACGGGCGAACGCCTGGGCGCCCTTCTGATCGCCGCGGCGCGCCGCCAACATGCCGCGCAGGAACAAGACGTTTGTTTCCTGCGCGCGCCGGAAATCTGCGTTGCCGATCGCGGCCGCCTGTGCGCCGGTTATCTCGGCAAGCTCGTCCATCGCGGCTTCAGCCGCG
>Ga0187894_10007722_pt1 | contig 10027 bp, 7 predicted proteins | sample GBC1701081metaG_FD_136650 | JGI IMG/M metagenome (GOLD analysis project Ga0187894, IMG submission 136650) | White microbial mat communities from a lava cave in the Kipuka Kanohina Cave System on the Island of Hawaii, USA - GBC170108-1 metaG ... | reverse complement strand
GTCGCGGGCTCTTCGTAGCGCGGGCCCACGGTGCAGGACGCGAGCAAAGCGGGCATCAGCAGCGCGGCGGCACGGCTACGCATGTGCGCCGCCCTCGGCGGCCCGCCGCGCCGCGCGCCGCTCCTGCTGGCGCACGACCATCTTGCGCAGCACGACATAGAACACCGGCGTGAAGAACAGGCCGAAGAAGGTCACGCCGAGCATGCCGGAGACGACCGTGACTCCCATGACATGCCGCACTTCGGAGCCGGCGCCCGAGGCGAACACGAGCGGCAGCACGCCTGCGATGAATGCGAAGCTGGTCATCAGGATCGGGCGCAGCCGCAACCGGCAGGCCTCGATCGCGGCCTCGACGATGCCGCGGCCTTCCTCTTCGAGGTCGCGCGCGAATTCGACGATCAGGATCGCGTTCTTGCAGGCGAGGCCGATCAGCACCGCGAGCCCGATCTTGGTGAAGATGTTGTTGTCGAGGAAGGCCGGCGGGAATGGCGGTGGCGAAACCGCGAGCCACAGGCCGTGGAAGAAATTCACCAGCCATATGCCGCCTATCGCCGACAGCAGGCACAGCGGCACGATCAGGATGATCGCAAGCGGGAGGGACCAGCTCTCGTACAACGCAGACAGCACGAAATAGACCAGCAGCACGCACAGCGGAAAGACGAACAGCGCCGCATTGCCCTGCGTCACCTGCTGGTAGGTGAGGCCGGTCCACTCCACCGCCATGCCGCGCGGCAATGCCTGCTCGGCGACCTGGCGGACCTTGACGAGCGCTTCGCTCGAGGACAGCGCGGCCGGGTTGATGCCGGCCGACATGTCGGCGGCCGGGTAGCCGTTGTAGCGGATGACCGGGTCCGGGCCGTAGCTCGGGTTGACGTCCACGATGCTGCCGAGCGGCACCATCTCGCCGCCGGCGTTTCGCACCTTGAGTCCCTCGATGTCGCGGACCGTCCCGCGAAACGGGGCGTCCGCCTGCGCATACACCGAAAACGTCCGCCCGAAGAGGTTGAAATCGTTGACGTACGCGGACCCCAGGTAGACCTGCAGCGTCTGGAACACGTCGGTCAGCGACAGGCCGAGTTCCTTGACCTTGTTCCGGTCGACCGTCGCGTCCAGCTGCGGAACGTTCGACTGGTAGGAGGTGAACGTGCCGTACGGATCGAATCCCTCGGTCGCCCCGAGCGCGCCGATCAGGCCCGTGGTGTTCCGGTACAGCTCGCCGTAGCCGAGGCCGCCGCGGTCCTGCACGTACAGCTCGATGCCGTTGGCATTGCCGAGTCCCAGCACCGGCGGCGGCAGCAGCGCGTAAGCGAAGCCCTCCTGGATCTGGCCGTACTGCATGTTGATCCGGGCGGCAATGTCCCCCGCCTCGATGTCGCGCTCGCCTTGCGGCTCGAGGCCGATGAACATGACTCCGGCATTCGGGGTCGACACGAAGTGCACGGCATTGAGGCCGGGAAACTGCACGACGTCGGCGACGCCGGGCGTGTCGAGCGCGATCTTTCACATGCGCCGCATCACCGCGTCGGTGCGGTCGATGGTCGCGGCTTCCGGCAGCTTCAGGATCGCGAACAGGTACTGCTTGTCCTGGGCCGGGATGTAGCCGCCGGCCACCGCGCGAAAGCCGATCACGGTGACGATGACCAGCGCGGCGTAGATGAGCAGCAGGCGCGGCGCCCGTGCGATCGTGCCGCCGATGCCGCCCGAATAGCGGTCGCCGAAGCGCTGGAACTGCCTGTTGAACGCGGCGAACGGCCTGCCGAAGATGCGCTCGATCCAGCGTCCGAGCGCGTCCTTCCTCGCGCCGTGGGGCTGCAGCAGCATGGCCGCGAGCGCGGGCGAGAGCGTCAGCGAGTTGAAACCGGAGATGATCACGGCGGCCGCGATCGTCACCGCGAACTGCCGGTAGAACTCGCCGGTCACGCCGCCCAGGAACGCGAGCGGCACGAACACCGAAGACAGTACCAGCGTGATCGCCACGATCGGGCCGGACACTTCGCTCATCGCGCGGTGCGCGGCCTCGCGCGGTTTCAGGCCGTTGCCGATGTGGCGCTCGACGTTCTCGAACACGACGATCGCGTCGTCCACCACGATGCCGATCGCGAGCACCAGCCCGAACAGCGTCAGCACGTTGATCGAGAAACCCAGCAGCCAGAGCACGGCAAAGGTGCCGACGATCGACACCGGCACCGCCACCAGCGGGATCAGCGATGCGCGCCAGGTCTGCAGGAACAGAACGACCACGATCACCACCAGCGCGATCGCCTCCAGCAGCGTCGTGATCACCGAGTGGATCGAATCGCGCACGAATACGGTCGGGTCGTACGCCACGGTCCATTGCACGCCTTCCGGAAACGTCGTCTCCAGCTCCAGCATGCGTGCCCGGATCGCATCGGACAGCGCGATCGTGTTGGCGCCCGGCGCCTCGAAGATCACGATTGCCGCGGCGTCCTCGTTGTTGAGCATCGAACGGATCGCATAACTGTTGGCGCCGAGCTCCACGCGCGCCACGTCGCGCAGGCGGGTGAGCTGGTTGCCGTCCGCCTTGAGGATGATGTCGCCGAACGCCTCGGGCGATTCGAGCCTGCCCTGGGCGTTCACGGAAAGCTGCATGACCGCGTTGTCCGGGGTCGGCGGGCCGCCGACGCTTCCGGCCGAGACCTCGATGTTCTGCTCGCGGATCGCATTGACGATGTCGCTGGCAGCGAGCCCGCGCGCAGCGGCCTGTGCCGGGTCGATCCAGACGCGCATCGCGTAGTTGCCGGCGCCGAAGGCGAGCGCCTGGCCGACACCGGGCAGGCGGGCGAGTTCGTCCCGCACCCGCAGGTTGGCGAAGTTCGAGAGATAGAGCGCATCGTAGCGCCCGTCAGGCGAGACCAGGTGCACGACCATCGTGATGGATGGTGATGACTTGACGGTCGTCACGCCGAGCTGGCGCACGGCTTCGGGCAGGCGCGGTATGGCCTGGGCGACGCGGTTCTGCACCTGCATCGCCGCAAGGTCGATGTCCGTGCCGGCCTTGAACGTGACCGTCAGCGCCATCTGTCCATCGGAGCTGGCCGTGGACTTCATGTAGATCATGTTCTCGACGCCGTTGACCGCCTCCTCGACGGGGCCGGCGACGGTATCGGCAATCGTGCGCGGGTTGGCGCCCGGGTAGTTCGCCGTGACCTGCACCGACGGCGGCACGACGTTCGGATATTCGCTGATCGGCAGGCTGGGAATCGCGATCGCGCCGGAAATGAGGATCAGCGCCGACAGCACGGTCGCCAGGATCGGCCGATCGATGAAGATCCGCGAAAAATCGGTGTGCTTGGCCATCTACTTGGGCGCCGCCTGGTTCGGGTCGTCCATCGGCACGTCGCGCGGTTTCACCGGCTGGCCCGGAAAGAAGATCTTGGTCATGCCGTTGACGATCACCTTGTCGCCGGGCGCGAGGCCCTTTTCCACGACGCGCAGCGCGTCGATGTGCGGCCCGAGCGTGACGTCACGGCGCTCCGCGGCATTTTCCTTGCCGAGGATATAGACGTATCGCCGGTCCTGGTCCGTCAGCACGGCCTGCTCGTGGATCAGCAGCGCATTCGACTGCGAGGCGCCGAGCAGCCGCACGCGCGCGAACAGGCCGGGCGTGAAAATGCCGTCCGGATTTGCCAGCACGGCACGGGCGCGGATCGTCCCTGTCTCGGGGTTCAGGGCATTGTCGACGAAGTCCATCTCGCCCTGGTGCGGAAATCCCTCCTCGTTGGCGAGGCCGACCTGCACCGGATTGCGCACGTCACGCGAGCTTTCGCGACCGCCGCTGCGGGCGAGTTCCTGGTACCGCAGATAGGCGCTTTCGTTGCCGGTGAACGAGACGTACACGGGATCGACGGAAACCAGCGTCGTCAGCAGGGTCTGGTCCGGAGCGACCACATTGCCCGGTTTGACCAGCGCCGCGCCGGCGCGGCCGGCGAAGGGTGCCGTGACACGCGTGAATCCTAGGCTCAGCTCCGCCTGCGCAACCCGGGCGCGCGAAGCGAGCAGGTCCGCGTCCGCCTGGTCCGCTTCCATGCTCCGCTGGTCCAGCTCGCCCTGCGAGATGGCACGTTCGCCGATCAGCTTCTCGGAACGCTGCAATTCCTGCTTCGCGAGCGCGACGCGCGCCTCGGCGCGTGCGGCATCGGCGCGTGCGGCCTCTGCCGCCGCCGCATATTCGCGGTCGTCGATGGTGAACAGCAACGCACCTTTCGCCACGAGCCCGCCCTCGTGGTAGTGCACGCGCCGCAGGTGGCCGGCGACGCGAGGGCGAATCTCCGCCGCATCGATCGCCTCGATCTGGCCGCTGTAGTCATCCCATTCGGTGATCGACCGTTGCACGACCTGCGCGACGCTGACGTCGGTCGGCGGCGGCTGCTGCTGCTGCCCGTTGCCGCCGCAGGCGGCGAGCAGGATCGCCGCGATTCCAGTCCACTTGCGCATGTCTCAGGCTTCCTTCGCGGTTTTCTTGCGTTCTTGCCCGGCGCCCCAGCGGCGCGCGAGCTCTTCCATCAGGGCGACGAGGCGCGCGCGGGCGGGCGCGGGCATCGAGTACATCTGGAACATTTCCTGCCACATGAGTCCCTCGGCCGCGAGGTGGACGAGGTGCAGGCGCAAGTCCAGATCCGACCATTGCTTGCGCCCGAGCCGCTCGCGCAGCTCCTTGCGGCAGGGATCCATCAGCGACGGGTCGAGCGTCGCGGCCGACAACATGCCGCAGAGGAAGCGCCGATGCGACTCGTCCTGGGCAGTGAGCGTGCGGATGAAGCCGAGCAGCCGCGCCGTCTCGGGATCGCAGTCGCTGGGCGTCAAGGCCGCCTCGGACGCATCCCATTTGCGGAAATCGGCTTCCAGCAGGCCGCGCAGGAGGTCCTCCTTGGTCGGGAAGTGGTAGGTGATGCCGCCGCGCGTGATGCCGCTCACCCGGACCAGCTCATCGAACGTGAGCGCGCCGGCGCCTTCTCGCTCGACGATCTGTCGGGCGGCGGCGAGGATCTTCTCGCGGGCCAGGGGCGGTCGGGACATGGAATAACTATACAGAACGTTCTGTATAGTTCAATACCGGTTTTGCGGGTTTCCTAGAGCCAGCCCCGGCGCCGGAAATAGATGTAGGGAACGACCGACGAGAAGGCCATCAGGAACAGCGCGATCGCATAGCCGTAGTGGTTGTCGAGCCCCGGCAGGAAGCGGAAGTTCATGCCGTAGATGCTCGCGATCAGCGTCGGCGGCAGCAGGATGGTGGCCGCGACCGAGAAGATCTTGATGATGTTGTTCTGCTCGATGTTGATGAGCCCGAGCGTCGCCTGGAGCATGAAGCTCGACTTGTTGGCGAGGAACGAGGCGTGGTCCGAGAGCGCGAGCACGTCGCGCGACATGCTGCGGTAGCGCGCGACCGATTCCTTCGGCAGCTGGATGGCGCTCGACTGCTGGATGAAGGTGAGCTGGCGGGCGAGGGTCACGAGGCTCTCGCGCGCCTTGCTGGTGAGGTCGCCGTCGCGGCCGATGCGCTCCATGACGCTGCGCAGGTCCCGCGCACGCGCGGCGCCCTTCGGGGGCGGCGCCGCGAACACGCTGGCGGACAGCTCGTCGAGGCCGATTCCGACGCGCTCGAGCACGTCTGCGGTGCGCTCGATCACCGCCTCCAGCAGCCCGGCGAGAATGGCCGGCGCATTGGTTGCGGCGGACGGGTGGCGCTCGGAATAGGCGACGAAACGACGGAACGGCAGCGGGTCGACGTAGCGGTTCGTGATCAGCCGGTTGTGCGACAGGATGAAGGTGATCGCCGCGGACTCGGGCCGGTCGGTGTCGATCTTGGTGACGACGGTCGCCGTCATGTACAGCGTGCCGTTCTCCTCGTAGAGGCGGCTGCTGGTCTCGATCTCGCGCATCTCCTCGCGCGAGGGCACGTCGATGGCGAGCAGCCGCTCGACGGCGCGCTCCTCGGCGAGCGTCGGCTCGAGGAGGTCGACCCACACGCATTGCTCGGGGATGTCCGCCGCCGGTGGCGGATCCAGCCTGTCGAGTCCCTGGCTGCCTGGTACGAAGCAGTTCAGCACGCGGGCGGCCGGCTCGGTTCAGCTCGCTTCGCGCTCGCGTGCCGCCAGGTCATTGACGAGCTCGAACAGCTCGTCCTGGCCCCCGGCCATCGACGCATCGGTCAGGTACTTTCCCTGTACGACCACCATCGGCGTGTGGTCCAGCATGTAGCGCCGCGAGAGGTTTTCCGCCTGGCGCAGCCGGTTCTCGGTCGAGAACGACCGGTAGTGCTTCGCGAAATCCTCGGCGGATACGCCCTGAGACATCAGGAACGCGCGCGCGGCTTTCTCGGTCGCGGCCGGGTCCACGCGGCCGCCGCGGACCACCGTGAACGGCTTGCCGTTGGCGTGGATCGCGCGAAACACCTCGCCGTGCAACGTGTCGACCAGGCCGAGGGATTCGATGGTGATGAAGAGCCGCGCGTCCTCGCGCGTGACTTCGTTCCAGATGACCGGCAGTCGCCTCAGCGTCACCCAGTCCGGCTTCGACTTGTCCCAGGCTTCGACGCGCGGCTCGAGCGCGTAGCAATGGGCGCAGCCGTACCAGAACCCTTCGATGACTTCGACCGTGCCGGGCGGTGTGCTGACCGGCTGGGCGACGGGGTAGGCGGTGAAGTTCGTGCCCTGCTTCCAGCGTCCCAGGTCGCCGGACGGCGGCGCCGGCGTCGACGCCTCGACCGCGGCCGCGACCGGGGTCGTCGTGCTGCCGCCCGCGTCGACGGATTCGCCGTCACTCTCGCGTGCCGGCTGCGCGGGAGCCGCAGGCGCGGTCGCTGGCGTCTCGGCCGCCGCCGGGGGCGGCGCGGCGGGCTGCTGTGCGGGGGCGGGCGCCGTCTGCTTGCCGCAGGCAGCGCAGGCCAGGAGTGCCGCGAGTACCGGGTAGAAAATCCTGTTCATCGCAGGCCCTGCGTATAAGAGGCGAGCGCGCGCATCTCTTCGTCGCTGAGGCGCGAGGCGATGTCGTGCATCAGGGTCGGGTTGCGGGTCGACGTACGCGTACCGGCCGCGAAGGCCCGGAGCTGGTTGTACGCGTAGAGACTCTGCTGGGCGCGCAGCGCCGGGAAGCCGGCCGGCGCATTGCCCCGGCCTTGCGGTCCGTGGCAGGCGATGCAGGCCGGGATGCCGCGCGCCGCGTCGCCGCCACGGAACAGCCGCTCGCCGAGCTTCCAGTTGGAGGGATCTGCCTCGAGCCCGGCCGGAGTCTGCTGCGAGAAGTGCGCGGCCAGGTCGGCCATGTCCGCTTCGCTGAGCGGGGCCGCCATCGGAGTCATCAACGGATTGACCCGGGTTCCCTGCTGGAACTGGCGGAGCTGGGCCACGATGTATGCCGCCGGCTGGCCGGCGAGGCTCGGCCACTCGGGATTGATGCTGGAGCCGGTCATGCCATGACAGGCGGCGCAGACCGCCGCTTTCTGTGCGCCGAGCGCCGCATCACCCGCAGCGGCAGGACCGACGGCGAATACGAGGGCCAGGATCGAGCCGAAGCATGCCTTCTTCATGCCAGAATTATATATGTCCCGTTATCCCAAGGCCCGGTTCCTGAAGAGCGCAGGCTCCCCGGCCGCGTTCGGCGACGATTCCGGCTACGAAGTCGCGATCGCAGGACGCTCCAACAGCGGGAAATCCAGCGCGCTGAATGCCATCCTGCGGCGCCAGGACCTGGCACGCACGAGCAAGATGCCCGGCCGGACGCAGGCGGTGAATCTGTTCGAGCTGGAGCCGGGAAAACGGCTCGCGGACCTTCCCGGCTATGGCCATGCGCGGGTCCCGGACGCCGTCAAGGCGGCCTGGGCGCGGCTCATCGAGGCTTACTTCGCGGGTCGCGCCTCGCTTGCGGGCGTCCTCATCGTCGTGGACGCTCGCCGCGGCTTTGGGGAGCGCGACGAGGCGATGCTCGGCTACGCGACAGCGCGCGGCATCCCGTCGCGTGTGCTGCTCACCAAAGCCGACAAACTCGGGCGCAACGAAGCGCGCCAGGCGCTCGCGGCGGCCAAGTCGTCACTGACCGGGCGTGCCGGTGTGCAGCTTTTCTCGGCGACGGCTGGCGAGGGCATCGATGCGGCCCAGGCCGCGCTCGACGAGATGCTGGCGGGACACGCAAAAGTGCCCGGCGATCCGTAAGGACCGCCGGGCAGATACCCGGCTTGGGGATGCAATCCGGGCAACCCGCTCAGGGAGGGAAGCGGGGAGCGTCTCACGGCGCTCGTCGGATTAGAAAGCGGCGGGTGGCGGAAGTTCCGGCGCTAGTGGGCGTCGTCCCAGTTCCCGCCGGTTCCGGTGTCGACCTTGAGCGCGACCGCGAGCTCGGCGGCACCGCACATGATCTCCACGACCTTTCCGCGCACCGTTTCGACTGCCGATTCTGCAACTTCGAGCACCAGCTCGTCGTGGACCTGCAGGACGAGGTATGCGGGGGCCGCGGACGCCTGGAGCCACGCGTGCACGCCGATCATCGCGCGCTTGATGATGTCGGCGGCCGTTCCCTGCATCGGCGCATTGATGGCGCTGCGTTCCGCGTACTGCTGCAGGTTCCGGTCGCGCGAGCGGATGTCGGGCAGGTAGAGCCTGCGGCCGAACACCGTCTCGACGTAGCCGCGCTCGCGGGCGGACGCGCGCGTGCGCTCCATGTAATCGCGCACGCCGGGGTAGCGGCCGAAATAGCGGGCCACGTAATCCTGCGCCGCGTGACGCTCGATGCCGAGCTGGCGCGCGAGGCCGAATGCCGACATGCCGTAGATGAGGCCGAAGTTGATCGCCTTCGCGGCGCGGCGTTGGTCGCCCGAGACCTTCTCCGGCGGCGCGTCGAAGACCTCCGCCGCGGTCGCGCGGTGGATGTCGCCGTCTTCGGCGAAGGCGCGCCGGAGTCCCTCGTCGCCGGACAGGTGCGCCATGATCCGAAGCTCGATCTGCGAGTAATCGGCCGACAGCAGCACCTGGCCTTCCGGCGCAACGAACGCCTGGCGGATGCGCCGGCCTTCGGCCGTGCGGATCGGGATGTTCTGCAGGTTCGGGTCGCTGGAGGATAGCCGGCCGGTCACGGCGACCGCCTGGTGATAAGACGTATGTACGCGACCCGTCTTTGCGTCGATCTGGCCGGGCAGCTTCTCGGTGTAGGTCGAGCGCAGCTTCGCAAGGCCGCGATACTCGAGGATCAGCCGCGGCAGCGGGTATTTCTCCGCGAGCTCCTCGAGCACGTCCTCCGCCGTCGATGGTTGCCCGGTGCGCGTCTTCTGCCGCACCGGCAGGCCCTGCTTGGTAAACAGGATTTCCTGCAGCTGCTTCGGCGAGTCGAGGTTGAAGGGCTGGCCCGCCGACTGGTGCGCCTCGCCCTCGAGCTCGGTGAGTCGCTTCGCGATCTCGGAGCCCTGCTTCTTCAACCGCTCGCGGTCGATGAGCACGCCGTGATGCTCCATCGTCAGCAGCACCGGCACGAGCGGCTGCTCGATGTCCTCGTAGACGCGCAGCAGCGCCGGCTCCTTCGCGAGCTTTCCGTGGAGCACCCGATGCAGCTGCAGCGTGACGTCCGCGTCCTCGGCGGCGTATTCGGCGGCCCGGTCCACCGGCACCTGGTTGAACGGGATCTGCTTCGCGCCCTTGCCCGCGACGTCTTCGTACTTGATCGTGTCGACGCCGAGGTACAGCTTCGCGCAGGAATCCATGTCGTGCCGCGTCACCGTCGAGTTCAGCACGTAGGATTCGAGCATCGAGTCGTAGCGCATGCCGGCGAGCGCAATGCCGCAGCCGAGCAGCACGTGGGCGTCGTACTTGAGGTGATGGCCGACCTTGGGCCGGCCCGCATCCTCCAGGAGCGGCTTCAGCCTCGCGAGGGTGCTCGTCCGGTCGAGCTGGTCCGGCGCGCCGGCGTAGTCGTGTCCTACGGGGACGTAGGCGGCCTTGCCGGGGTCGATGCAGAAGGACAGGCCGACGATTTCGGCTTGCATGTAGTCGAGGCTGGTCGTCTCGGTGTCGAAGGCGAAGAG
>Ga0187894_10007721_pt1 | contig 10031 bp, 8 predicted proteins | sample GBC1701081metaG_FD_136650 | JGI IMG/M metagenome (GOLD analysis project Ga0187894, IMG submission 136650) | White microbial mat communities from a lava cave in the Kipuka Kanohina Cave System on the Island of Hawaii, USA - GBC170108-1 metaG ... | reverse complement strand
TTCAAGGATTCGGAGCAAACGGTGACATACCGACTCCTGCTTCATACATTCCTTAGAAATTAAGAAAACGAAAGTGAAACAAATCAGTCCGCGAAATAAAGTTGAAATTATTTCGCGGGCTTTCTTCTGTCTGTCTTTGCGATTTTTACGCCTTCAAGCTAACTTGCTTCCTCACGTCAAAAGCTATGTTAGCAAGTGCTTTTAATCAGTCAGAAAACACTTTTGCAGAAGTCGCTGTGCCGATTCATGTCACACAGACGTTTACTTATCGTTTGCCTTCTTTGCTCAGAAAAGATGTGAGGTTAGGTGCGCGTCTGCTTGTTCCTTTCGGCAGAAAATTGTTAACGGGCTATGTTGTCGCGCTTCACGATGAATTGGACGCATCAACGGAAATCGAAGAATCATCAATAAAAGACGCTGTTGAATTGCTGGACACAGACCCTTTGCTGACGCCCGAAGTTTTAGAACTGACAAGATGGGTTGCAGATTATTATTCGGCACCTTGGGGCGAAGTTCTAAAAGCCGCATTGCCCGCCGGAATCAATTCAACCGTCGAACAGATTCTTTCAATAACTCAAGAGGGCAAAGACGAACTGGCAAAACTGCCTACGGGAAAATTGAAAACATTAAAGGCTCAGGCACTTCGTTTTATCTCTCTTGATAACTCAGTTTCTTTGCGCGAATTAAGCAAAAGCATTGGCGAAAAACAATCTGCAAAAACTGTTCGTGAATTGGAAAAGTTTGGATGGATTCGCATTGATCACCGTTCACGCACCGCAACTACAAAAGCGAAACGAAGAAAGTTTATTGGATTGCTTGCTCCCGAACACCACGTTTCATCGGATGCCACAAAAACTTTAACGCCCGCACAGCAACGCATCATACACACTTTAATAGAAGCCGACGGCGAAATGGCTTTTACTGATGTAATTGAAAGAGCAGATGTGTCTGCTTCCACGATTCAAACGCTTGAGAAGAAAAAAATTATTGAGGTCTTTGTTCAGGAAGTAAGACGCGACCCGCTTGCGAATGCAGAATTGCCGGAAGTCAATGATTTGGTTTTAACCGATTTTCAGATTGATGCCCTCAGAAAAATCGAAGAACCTTTAAGTCTTTGTGAATATGCCACATTCTTGCTTCACGGCGTGACGGGAAGCGGCAAGACTGAAATTTATATTCGGGCTATGCGCGAGGCTTTAAGCGTCGGAAAAACGGCAATGATGCTTGTCCCTGAAATCGCTCTGACACCCGTTTTTTCGCGTCGTCTTCGCGCACACTTCGGAGATGAAGTAGCAATTTTTCATTCTTCATTAACAGCGGGCGAACGCTTTGACGAATGGCGAAGATTAAAATCGGGCGAGGCAAGAGTTGTCATCGGAACGCGCTCAGCTATTTTCGCGCCGGTTGAAAATTTGGGAATCATCATTGTTGACGAAGAACACGAAACATCTTACAGACAACAGGAATCGCCTTACTACCATGGACGCGACACTGCTGTGGTTCGCGCACGAAAAGCAAATGCCGTTTGTGTTCTAGGTTCTGCAACCCCATCGCTTGAAACTTACAACAATGCGATGAACAAAAAATATCACTACATTCGATTAAACAATCGCGTACATAATCGCCCGCTTGCTCAAGCCGAAATCGTTGATATGAGAAAAGTGTTTGCAAGCGAAGGCAATGTCGTTATTTCGCCCGAACTGATTACGGCAATCGAAGAAACACACGCAAAAGGCGAACAATCAATTATCTTGCTCAATCGTCGCGGATACTCTTCATTTGTGCTTTGTCGAAAGTGCGGCGAATCAATTCGCTGTTCAAACTGTGATGTGACTCTCACATATCACAGAAGCGAATCAAGTCTGGTATGCCATTACTGCAATCTGCGCCAACGCGCACCGAAAGTCTGTCCGCAATGTACGAGCCCTTACATCTACTATGTCGGAGAAGGTACAGAACAGATAGAAGAAATCTTGCGCCAAAAATTTCCTCAATTAAAAATTGCCCGTGTTGACCGCGATTCGATGTCACGCAAAAAAGTTTTTGAGCAAGCATTGTTTTCATTTAGCGCAGGCGAAATAGATATGCTCGTCGGAACGCAGATGTTGGCAAAAGGACATGATTTTCCAAACGTAACTTTGGTCGGCGTCGTCTCGGTTGATGCAGGATTGGCTCTGCCTGATTTTCGTTCCGCCGAAAGAACTTTTCAACTCATAACTCAGGTTGCAGGACGCGCAGGACGCGGCGAAATAAACGGAAAAGTTTTAATACAAACTTACCATCCCGAACACTACGCAATCCTTCATGCTTGCCAGCAAGACTACGCCGCGTTTTTTGAAGAAGAGATTCGCCACAGAAAAAACTTCAGCTTTCCTCCATTCATAGTACTTGCCTCGTTGTTGGTTCATCACGAAGATTTTGCAAAGGCTCTGGACACAGCAAACACTTTGCGTACTTGCCTTGATGCGTCAAATAAAGAACGACACGTTCGTATTCTAGGACCCGCGCCCGCGCCTCTTGCACGCCTTAAAAATGAACACCGCTTGCAGATTTTGATAAAAGCAAAGAACAGAACCCGGCTAAGAGAGACAATTGATTTCGCAATTGCAGACGCCGAAGCAAAAGGTTGCGAAATACGTTTTGTGAATTTGGAAATTGACCCGATAAACTTAATGTAAAAATTTCCAGTAATGCACAATGCTTTTGCTTTGGGTGAGAGTAAATAGCCAAAACCATCATCGGATAAACAAATTAAAAATTCCTCAAATAAGAACCTTAGATTTTATTGTCTTACATCAAACCAGAAATAAGGATTGCAAAACCTTCGCTAATAAACAGTCAGGATACAAATGATATAGAGAAACCACCCGAATGTGAGTTTGTTCATTCGTCTATTCGGAGAGCTTTCTTAGTTTGTGTTTATGAGATTTGGAAAAAATCTCATAAAAGAGTTTTGAGGCATGATAGTTTTTTGAATTATTTTCCGCATTAATTTAAGGAAGAGATAAAAACGAATGTTCAAACTTGGTTTTAATTGAACTATTGATAGGAGGTAACGAAAAATGGCAACATTAATATTGAAAGGTTCAGTAGGTAGCGGTAATGCCCAAGGCGGAGTGCCACACAATCAATCGGAGGATGTAGCAAAAGTAAGAGATAGGTTTGTTGAGTTGGGATATACATGGTTGAACGGAGTCACAACCGGTAAGGAATCTGAATTTATTCGTACTATTACAATGTTTCAATCAACCTGCAAAGGAAGCGGGAAAGCCGATAAAGGTAATGGTCGAATTTCCCTGCACGAAGACACTCATCGGTGGTTAGCCGCCGAAAATGCTCCCGGATGGGTAAAAATTGTGGGTGATTATGGATGCGGCTGGCAGAGTACACCTGACCTTGAGTTCGGCTCAAAACAAAATAGCCACACTACGACTTGGATGGCAGAACGCATTCGCTGGGCAGGCTTTGAATACAGAACAAAAGCTTTTTGGTCGGGGCTTTTAGACGCGCCGCCCTTGTGGATTCGTGATTGTTCCCGTGACATAGGTGGTAATGCTTTGGGACACAAAAGCCATGAAACAGGTATAGATGTGGATATGAGGTTGCCTCTGTTGCCGCCAAATAGCCACCTTTGGACTAGGTTACAAGGGCATAACTATACAAAAATGTTCTATTATGAAGCCGCTCTTCTTCAGTTAGAGGCTATCAACGCGATGATGGCTCCTAAAAATGTTTGGTTTAACGATCACAGATTTATTGAGAAGAAACTATGCACGGACGAACCAAATCACGGTAACCATTACCATGTTCGTATCAAACCGCCCGCACGGGTTGACGGAATCTATATGTGATTCTTTGCAAGATAAGCATGGCGCGGTTTTGAAGAAAATAGCGACTTGCTTATTACACCTCATTTTTACCAAGTCGAAAATAAGATAGACTGTCCGGCATGAAACTTTCAGAACTTGCCGGACAAACTTTTTCCGTTATTGAAAGTGGCGACCCTGATGTTGAAATCAAGGGTGCCGCTGGATTGGATGAGGCAGATGTGGGTGATGTCACATTTTTGGCAAATCCGCGTTACGCTCTCAGAGTTAAAGAAACAAAAGCCTCTGCGGTTTTCCTCAGTGAAAATTCACCTGTGGAAAAAGCACAAAATATAGCAGTGCTTCGCTCAAAAGACCCATATCTTGCGTACACACGGGCGTTAAGACTTTTTCATCCTGAACCTGTTTTTAAACCTTTTGTCCATTCATCTGCCGTGATTGATTCAACAGCGATTGTTGCAGATGATGTTTGGATTGGTGCGTGTGCAGTGATTGGTGCGAATGCTGTGATTAGAAACCGCGTTAGGATTTATCCGAATGTAACGGTTTATGATGGCGTTTCAATCGGTGAAGATTCTGTGATTCATTCGGGCGTTGCGCTACGCGAAAATACAATTATCGGCGAGCGCGTCATCATTCAAAACAATACTGTAGTAGGTTCCGACGGTTTTGGTTACGCAAAAGATGAAGGAAAACACTGGCTGAAAATTCCGCAAACGGGGCGTGTTGTTATTGAAGATGACGTAGAAATCGGAGCAGGGACTATGATTGACTGCGCTTCGGTTGGAGAAACACGAATCGCACGCGGAGCAAAGATTGATAACCTAGTCCAGATAGGGCACTCATGTAATGTTGATGAAGACGCCCTGATTTGCGCCCAAGTTGGACTCGCAGGGACTTCTTTCATCGGCAAGCGCGTTATTTTAGCAGGACAGGTTGGAATTGCAGGACATTTGAAAGTCGGTGATGATGCTGTCCTTACGGCAAAAAGTGCGACGAGCCATGATGTCGAACCCGGCAAAATTATTTCAGGCATTCCGGGTTTTGATAATAAAGATTGGTTGCGTTCGACAGCGGCTTTCCGAAGGCTTGGAGATATGACAAAGACTATTCGAGATTTGGAAAAACGCCTTGCCGGATTGGAAAAATCTTCTGACAAATAAAATTTCTTCGCCAAAACAAATCCGTGCTTGACAGCAAAAGCGTACAATAGGCATAATCCGTTTTGAAATTGGTTTTCAATTTCGCTGAAAAGTCTTATAAGTTTTAATTTGAGGAAATGCCCCTGGTGCAAAGCAATCATAGCGTTAAAATTCAAACATTAAATTCAGATTCGGAAGATACAAAGATTGATGTCTTGCTTGATACACAAGACGGTGAAGGCACTGTCACATTAAAATATTCAACTTGGACTGAAGGTTTAGGTTGGTGTTGTCAAAAGACCATTCAACTTGAGAGTGAAGTGCTTGATGATTTACATCACACATTGACGATTGCGCGAATGAAGGTCAATCGTCAAAAGGTTAATGCGGGAAAAGATGTGGAGTCTGCCAAAGTAATCTATCTTTCTAACGCCGCATAATTTTCAATACAAAAGAGATAAGGCGACAAGTTTTGAGAAAATCTCAGACTTGTCGCCTTTGTTTGTCTTTACGCTATTTTCTTTCAGCTTACTTGTCTCAATGTGATTCTGCCTGTGGTGACATTTGCCTTGCGTTCGGACGTAAGTTTTTCCAGTTCTTCGATGTGAAGTTGTTCTTCAGCAATGTGTCCTTCAAGCCAGAACTTTGTGGGCAATTCATCATCTCCGCAAGAAGTCCAGGCGTCTTTGTAAACAGCGATTGCTTCGCGTTCGATTTCTAAATCTTGTTTCAGCATTTCGACTAAATCCGTTGATTGACGAATCATAGCAGGTTCAACAGTCGGGACTCCGCCCAAAGATACTATTTTATCGCCAAGCATTTGAATATGTTTTTGAGCTTCCTTGGCTTGGTCACGGAAGAAATCGCAATAGACAGGTCTGTCTGTTCCGGTGATTAAAAAACTGTGTTGTGTGTATTGAATTACGGCTGAAAGTTCCATGCTCAAAGCGCGGTTCAAATTTTCTATTAGTTCTGCTCTTGCCATTATGTTTGCTTCCTTGAGTCCTTCATTTTGTTATCTAACAAAGACAACCGCATAATAGTCACGTTACATAGCTATGTCAACACTAAATGTTTTAGAATCAATACTTTAACTTTGGAATTCATTTTCAATTCCAACTTGTTGGCTTTTGTTGAAGTAGGTTGAGAACATTCTAAAGCCATAGATTCGTATCAGGTCTTTCAACTAAGAAATCGGCGTAACTCAAACGCGTAAAACTAAGAAAACTTTATTTTGGAATCAATGCAAAGCCTCGTTTGAAACCAAGCAAACAGGTTTCTAAATAGGTTCGGAAAAGCACAACTAGACCTCAGAACCCTGACAGACGGCTTGACAGAGTAAATTCCAATCCGTATAGTCTGCCGTTTCGGACTGACAGTCTGATTACTAGGTAGCAACGCTTATAAGGTTCTAAAGGTGTGGAGGCGTTGCCCAAGGTTGATTAACTAAAATCAACTGTTTGAAAACAATTATTGTGGCGTAAAGGTTGACTTCAATAATGTGAATCACATTATTCCGGTTTTCAACCCGCGAACTGACTTCATAATTAAGTTTTTTCGCTTCAAATAAAAATGCGACGCCACAGAAAAGTTTTGGCTAAAAGGGAAGCCATTATCCGCGCCACCAATAAAGAACATCCCTAACAAGCAAACAACAGTTTTTGGAAAAGTCACAGCTTGCGCTGACTGCTGAACAGGTTTCAGAAAGAGGCAGGCAAAGGCTGTTTTCGCGCTTGGAACAAAAGAGCGCAGACGGTTAATTGAAAGAGGATAAATAGAAGTGCCGACGATAAATCAGCTAGTTCGCAAAGGTCGCCAAGCCGTTAAATATAAAACGGCAAGCCCGGCGTTGCAGTCATGCCCGCAGAAACGCGGTGTTTGCACCCGTGTTTATACGCAAACCCCAAAGAAGCCTAATTCGGCTCTTCGCAAAGTTGCGCGTGTGCGTCTGACAAATCAAATCGAAGTCACAACATACATTCCGGGCGAAGGTCACAATCTTCAGGAACACTCAATCGTGTTGATTCGCGGTGGGCGTGTGAAAGATTTACCGGGTGTTCGTTATCACGTCATTCGCGGCACGCTTGATTCCGTGGGAGTTGCGAATCGTAAACAAAGCCGCTCGAAATACGGTACGAAGCGTCCGAAAGCCGGAGCCGCCGCCGCCGCAGGAGCAAAGGCAGGAGCAAAGAAAAAATAATTACGAATCATGAGTTACGTGTTTGAAACTGAAAACACAAATTCGTGATTTGAAATTCGTAATCGAAAAAGTTATGCCAAGAAGAAGAGTTGCAGCAAGACGCGAGATATTGCCAGATCCGGTTTATAACAGCCCCTTGGTCACAAAGTTTATCAACGGCGTGATGTCGGCGGGAAAGAAGGCGGTCGCCGAAGGGATTTTCTACGGCGCGATGAAAAAAATCGGTGCGAAGACAGGTGAAGAGCCACTAAAGATTTTTAGAAGGGCTGTTGATAATGTTAAGCCGACTGTTGAAGTAAAATCACGTCGTATTGGCGGCGCGACCTACCAAGTGCCGATTGAAGTTCATCAAGACAGACGACATGCCTTGGCTATCCGCTGGTTGGTTACCAATGCACGCAAACGCGGCGAAAAAACAATGGTGGATAAACTTGTCGGAGAATTGTTAGATGCTGCGAACAATCGCGGCAATGCAGTGAAGAAGCGAGAGGACACGCATCGCATGGCTGATGCGAACAAAGCCTTCGCGCACTATAAGTTTTAAGTTTGTAAGAGCAAGTAATGGCTAAGATAGATTTAAGCAAGTTCCGAAATATCGGCATCATGGCACACATTGATGCCGGTAAAACCACTACGACCGAACGTGTATTGTTCTATACGGGCGTTTCGCACAAGATTGGCGAGGTCCACGAAGGCACAGCTACGATGGACTGGATGGAGCAAGAGCAAGAGCGCGGCATTACGATTACGTCTGCGGCGACTACCTGCTTCTGGAAACGCGAGGGCGTAGAACACAGAATAAATATCATTGATACACCGGGTCACGTTGATTTTACGATGGAAGTCGAGCGTTCATTGCGCGTGCTTGATGGCGCAGTTGCAGTGTTTGACGGTGTTGCAGGCGTTGAACCGCAATCTGAAACCGTTTGGCGTCAAGCCGATAAATATGGTGTTCCGCGTATCTGCTTTATCAACAAACTTGACCGCGCCGGTGCTTCGTTTGACCGTTCGTTTGATTCAATTATCAAACGTCTCGGCGCGAATCCGGTTGCTATTCAAATCCCAATCGGTCTGGAAGATCAATTAAAAGGTGTAATTGATTTGCTTCGTATGAAGGCATTGGTTTGGAAAGATGAAACCAAAGGTGCAGAGTACGAGGTTCTTGATATTCCCGCCGATATGCAAGCCGAAGCCGAAGCAGCACGTGAAAAGATGGTCGAAGCTATCGCAGCGATTGATGACGATTTGATGATCAAGTATCTCGAAGGTGAAGAGATTTCCGAGGCAGAACTTCGCGCAGGACTTCGCAAAGGCACAATTGATTTGAAGATAGTTCCTGTTGTTACAGGGTCAGCATTCAAGAATAAGGGTGTGCAGACACTTCTTGATGCAGTTGTTGATTTCTTGCCGTCGCCGCTTGATGTAAAACCAATCGAAGGCGTCAATCCGAAAACAGATGAAGTAGAAACCCGTCCCGCCGATGAAAAAGAACCGTTTAGCGGCTTGGTTTTCAAAATCATGGCTGACAAACATCTCGGTCAGTTGTCGTTTGTTCGTATTTACAGCGGAAAAATCAGCTCGGGGTCTTACGCTTACAACTCAATTAAAAATTCAAAAGAACGTGTTGGTCGCTTGATGTTGATGCACGCAAACAAGCGCGAAGATATTCAAGAAGCGGGCGCGGGTGAAATCATCGCCATCGGGGGTATGAAGAGCGTTACGACAGGTGACACGATTTGCGATGAGAACAAACAAATTATTCTTGAAGCAATGGAGTTTCCAGAGCCTGTTATCCGCGTTGCAGTTGAGCCTAAAACCCGCCAAGACCAAGACAAAATGGGCATAGCTCTTAATCGTCTTGCACAAGAAGACCCGTCATTCAGAGTTTCAACTGACCACGAAACAGGACAGACAATCATTGCGGGTATGGGTGAACTTCACCTTGAAATTATTGTTGACCGCATGAAACGCGAGTTCAATGTCGAAGCAAACGTGGGTAAACCGCAAGTCGCTTACCGCGAAACGATTACCGTTGCGGCACCCGGAAAGGAAATCTTCAAGAAACAATCGGGTGGTCGTGGTCAATTCGGTCACGTTGAACTTGAAATCGAACCGGCACCGGGCGAAGGCTTTGTGTTTGAAGACAAAATTACAGGCGGCGCAATTCCACGTCAGTTCATTAAGCCCGTCCAAGAAGGCATTAAAGATGCTATGGAGCGTGGTTTCTTAGCCGGTTATGAATTGGTTGATATTAAAGCGAAACTCGTTTTCGGTTCGTATCACGAAGTTGATTCAGACGAGCGTTCGTTCCACATCGCAGGTTCTTTAGCTTTCCAAGATGCCGTTAAAAAAGCAAAACCTGTTTTGCTTGAGCCGATTATGCGCGTCGAAGTTGTAACACCTGACGAATATATGGGCTCAGTCAATGGCGATATGAGCCGTCGTCGGGGACGTATTGAAGGCACTGAACCACGACCGGGCGGAGCGCAAGTTGTCACGGCATTCGTGCCACTTTCAGAAATGTTTGGTTATACGACAGACCTTCGCTCGATGACGCAAGGTCGCGCAACTTCAACAATGCACTTTGAACGCTATGACCAAGCACCGAAAAACGTAGCTGATGAAGTTATTGCCAAAGTTAAAGGGGCAAGTAGTTAATTTTAGATTTCAGATTTGCGGTTTCAGATTAAAACAAATCGCAAATCGCAAATTTCAAATCGAAAATTTATTGGAGTAAAAAATGGCAAAAGAGAAATTTGACCGAAGTAAGCCGCACGTGAATATCGGAACGATAGGACACGTAGATCATGGTAAGACGACGTTGACAGCGGCGATAACGAAAGTGTTGTCCAAGCATAATCC
>Ga0187894_10007720_pt1 | contig 10031 bp, 6 predicted proteins | sample GBC1701081metaG_FD_136650 | JGI IMG/M metagenome (GOLD analysis project Ga0187894, IMG submission 136650) | White microbial mat communities from a lava cave in the Kipuka Kanohina Cave System on the Island of Hawaii, USA - GBC170108-1 metaG ... | reverse complement strand
TCCGGGCAGGATGAATACCGGATTGACGCTGCCCATCTCGGCGTAAACGGGAATCGGATCGGGGCGGCTCGCGGCGGCGTCGAACAGCGCGCGTCCGCCTCGCAACGAGCCTGTGAAACCGACCGCCCGCGTCAACGGATGTTTGACTAATCCGACGCCGACCTCGTGCCCCGCGCCGAAAAGCATCGAGAATACGCCCGCGGGCATTCCCGCCGCCTCAACGGCTTTTGTGATTGCGCGCGCGACCATCTCCGAGGTCCCAGGATGCGCGTGATGCGCTTTCACCACGACCGGACAACCCGCGGCCAGCGCCGAAGCCGTGTCGCCGCCTGCGACCGAAAACGCCAGCGGAAAATTGCTCGCGCCGAAAACGGCCACAGGGCCGATGGGGATGAGCATTCGTCGGAGATCGGGTTTCGGCAAAGGCTGACGGTCGGGAATCGCGCGGTCAATGCGCGCGTCAACCCAGGAGCCTTCGCGAATCAAATCGGCGAACATCCGCAACTGGTTGACCGTGCGCCCGCGCTCGCCTGTCAGACGGTCTTTCGTCAAACCGGTTTCCAGGTGGGCGCGTTCGATCAGGTCTTCGCCGAGCGCGACAATTTCATCCGCGATCTTTTCGAGGAAGTTCGCGCGCCGCTCCGGAGTGAGCCGGCGGTATTCGTGAAACGCCAGTTCAGCAGCTTCAAGCGTCTGGTTGACCTGATCCGCCGTGGCTCCTTCAAATTGCGGCTCGATTGTTTTGCCTGAACCCGGGGAGAAGGCTGGAAACTTCTTTCCGCCGACTTCAACTGTTTTCCCTGCGATAATGTTTTTACCGTGTAGTTCCATTTTTAATCTCAACCCTCGAATCTCAAATTTCAACTTGCGTCACATGATTGATCAGCGTCCCAATCGGTTCAATCGTAATGCGGGTTTCGTCTCCGACCGCGAGCGTGAATTCATCAGGCGGCACGATGCCGGCGCCGGTCAGCAGAAAACATCCGTACGGGAATACATTGTCGCGGAAGAGATATTCGACCAGTTCCTCCGGCGTGCGTTTCAACTCGCTCAATCGTGTCTGCCCGTGAAAGACGGTCGCGTTCGAGCGGATGATCTCCAGATGAATCTCGGTCTCCGCGGGCAGGGACTGCCGACGGATAAGAATGCCGGGGCCGAGGCCGCAGCTTTGGGCGTAGACTTTCGCTTGCGGCAGATAGAGCGGATTTTCGCCCTCGATGTCGCGCGAACTCATGTCGTTGCCGATGGTGTAACCGATGATCTGGCCGAGCGAGTTGACGACCAGCGCCAACTCCGGCTCAGGCACGTTCCATTTTGAATCGCGGCGGATGCGCACGTTCTGATTCGGGCCAGCGACACGATGCGGCGTGGATTTGAAGAACAACTCCGGCCGGTCGGCGGTGTAGACGCGGTCGTAAAAATCTCCGCCGCCCGCCGATTTCGATTCCTCCATTCGCGCCGTCCGGCTGCGGAAATAAGTCACGCCCGCCGCCCAAACTTCTTGATTGCCGATCGGCGCCAGCGCGTCGGTTTCAGGCAAGAAGTTCGTCAGTTGCGTGCCCCGACGCGTCATGCTCGTCAATACCACCTCGTGGTCGCCGCGGTTGACCAACACATCCCAATCGGCGTCGGCGAGTTGGTAGTAATCGCCCCGTTCTTCGAGCACGGGACCGTTTCCGGTTTTGTACAGTTTCATAGGACTGATGTCGTGTCAGCGCCGTGAGCGGTAGCGAGCGTGTTTCCACCAATAACCCGATTGAGGAAGCGACGCTCGCTACCGCTCGCGGTACTGATTCAAAGTTCTCCTCGTTTAAATTGTTCGACGGCGTATTCGCTGGCGCGCATCGAAAGCGCAAGAATAGTCAGCGTTGGGTTGACGCATCCGCTCGAAACGAAGCAACTGCCGTCAACTACCAACAGGTTTTTGATGTCATGGGACTGGTTCCATTTGTTGAGCACGGAGGTCTTCGGATCGCCGCCCATCCGCGCCGTGCCGACCTCGTGGATGCTGTGGCCGGGCGGAAACATGGCCAGGTTCTCCGTTATCAATTCGATCCCGGCGGCGTGGAACATCTCGTGGGCGCATTCGATGGCGTCTTTGGTCAGTTCGCGTTCGTTGTCGCCGTATTCGATGTTGATGTTCAAGCTGGGAATGCCCCAGGCGTCTCTCAGGTTCGCATCAATCGCGACACGGTTCTCGCGCCGCGCCAGGACTTCGCCGAACGCGCCCATCCGCACCATCGCCGGGCTCCAGGCGAGAACCTCTTTTTTGAATGACGAACCGAAACCGGGCAGCAGCCTCGCGTGACCAGGAAAAATCCCGGCGCCGCTGCCGCATTGATAACCGAAACGCCGGACGTATTTTTGCCGCTTCGAGGCGTTGTCCAGATTGCGGAAGCTCGGAATATAAGTTCCTTGCGGACGCCCGTCTTCATTGACGATCTCGCGCCCTTTCAGTTGCGGCGCCAGCCCGGTGAAGCTCACTCCCCAGGTGTGATCGTGCAGGTAATGGCCGAGCGCGCCGCTCGAGTTGGCCAATCCGTTCGGATAAAAACGCGACTTCGAGTTGAGCATGATCCGCGTCGATTCGAGGGTCGAAGCGCCGAGCACGACGATCTTTCCGTAAGCTTCGTATTCGCGTTTCGTCTTGCGATCCACAAAGGCGACGCCGCGCGCCTTGCCCGTGTCGCGGTCAATAATCACTTCGCGGACAACCGAATCGGGCCGGACGGTCAGTCGCTTCGTCTCTTTCGCGGGCGCAAGCAAGGCCGTCGGCGAATTGAACATCGCGCCGACGTCGCACCCGCGCCCGCACGTCCCGCAGTAGTGGCATTTCGCGCGGTAGCGGTTGTTGACGCCTTCGCTCGTCACTCCGGCGCGCGTCGGGATCAACCGACGCCCGGTCTTTTCGACGCCGCGCTTCAAGATCGCCTCGCCGCATAACATCGGCTGCGGCTTTTGAAATATGCCGTCGGGCAACTGCGGCAGCCCCTCTTTCGTTCCCATCACGCCGATCAATTGATCCACGCGGTCGTAATACGGTTTGATGTCGGCGTAAGAGATCGGCCAGTCGTCTCCGTATCCGTCATGCGAAGCGGCCTTAAAATCGTAATCGCTCAACCTCAGCGAGACGCGGCCCCACACCAGCGTGCGTCCGCCGACCGCGCGGGCGCGCACCCAATCGAACGGCTTGCCCTTGGGAGTCGAGTAGGGATTTTCATCCAGCCGCGCGTAGATGTGTGTCGTGTAGCCGTCGGCGAAACCGTATTTGTAGTTGTGCGCGTCGCTGGGCGAAATGCGCCCGCGATATTTCTCCTCGTAAGGCCACGCGTGCGTTTTGAAATCATTGTACAGGTCGAGTTTCGGCCCGGCTTCAAGCACGAGCACGCTCATTCCGGCGTTGGCCATCACATAAGCGGCCATTCCGCCCGCCGCGCCCGAACCGACGATCACGACGTCATAGACTTTGCCTATGCTCTTTCGGGAGATGATTTCCATAAGATCCCTATTTGTCTGATTGTGGTATTACGAGTACAGCCCCTGGGCGATCCATAAGCGCCTTGCTCTCAATTGAGCGGCGCTGTTGATTCGCAAGCACGCGACGGTTGCGCGCCCTGTAGCGGTCAATCCCCGGATGGCGCCGGTGGCGAAATCCAGATGGAAATGTTCTTCCCACAACTGCTGGCGAGGATGGAATAGAGGAACGTCGCTTTGCGTAACTTCATCGAAGGCGACGATGTAATACCATTTGAAAAGATTGCATGCTGTGCAGGCCAGCGCAAGGTTGTCTTCGTCGTCAGAACCGCCGCGTGATACCGGAGTAATATGCTCGACTTCAAAATGGAAATTGAATCCTTCTTCGGGCGCGCGGCAATATTCGCAGCGATGGAGCGCCCGGTCAGCAACGAACATGTAGTGTGGATTCATGGTTTGAGATCGTTGATGAGCGCCTCGGCTCGCAGCGCAGCGCCTTCCAATTGGGCTTCGACCAGCGCTTCTAACTCCGCCTGTCGCTCGGGCGCCAGTTGTCCGTCCGAATCGCGCGCGGTTCGCCAGAGCGCCATCAATTCTTCAAGCCGCTCGCGTTGCTCAGCGGTGAAGAAACGGTCCGGGCGCATCGGCTGAATGACAACCAAGGCTCCGGATGTATCGTCATCCAGCAGCGGTGTAAGTTTGTCCAGAGCTTCCCCGGCGGTCTTGCCGAGTGACCTTTTACCTCCGGATGCCGCGCGCCAAATGGTTTCTCCGGTGTCTAAGCTTTCGACTGCGATTGTGATCGTGTCCATTGAAGTTTTCCCCTGCTTCTACCGGCCGAACGAAGATCGATGCCTTACTTCCGCCTGTCTGTTTTTAAATGGTACAACAAGATAATCGCAACACACTTGCAGGATTGCAAGCATCTCGGCGCGCGCCGGTCCGCAACCAAAAATCGAGTTCAAAAGTAAGGATTGTTCGAGAAAGCAAGAGACGCGCCGCTGAGAACGCGAACGCCGTGGCGCGTGTTCTCAGCGAAATGCGGCGAGATGATGGCAAGTCAACGCATGGATTGCAAGGCGACGAGAACCGTTTTCGGCGCGCTCATTTCCTCGTTGTGAAAGGTCTTCACTATCATTTCTTGGATGAGGGAGGTTTGTCAGCGGGTTTCAGGTCCCAGGCATAATAGACGCAGCAGTTCCCCTTGCTGAGCAGTTTATGAGCTTCTATGGTCTCCTGGCTAGGCCGGAAGTTGGGATCGAGCATTACCCATATGTTCCAGGGACCGCCGTCAGGGAGAATTGGGTAACGGTTCACCCATTCGTACTTATCACCGCCGTTAAGTCATCAGGGTCTTCGTTCACTTATTACCACCGGGTCGAAAAAAGATACGGCGGGGGAAAAGTAATTTTTCAGCCGATGATCGCCATTGCGCCGACTCTTGCTTCCGCTGGCGAAAGAGTACATCCTTTGCGTCGCCAACCGCGCAGTTGAATAAACAACCCATTTCAAGAGGAGAACGGCTATGTCACGTCCGGCGCCCAAATCGTGGTTTATGGTTTTGTTGGTTACTTTCGGTTGCGTCGTCGTCTTCGCGCAGACTCAACAGGCTCAACGTTCGATTGCCCCCGGCCCTGATCGGCGCAGTGGCGAAGGCGAGGGGCCGTTCGACCGCCTGGTAATTCGAGGCGCCACGATGATTGACGGCACGGGCGCTCCGCCGATAGGCCCCGTTGACATCGTCATCGAGAACAACCGGATCAAAGAGATCAGGAGCGTAGGCTTTCCCAAAGTCGCGATCAGAGATTCAGCCCGCCCGGCCAAAGGTGTGAAGGAGATTGACGCCAGCGGGATGTACGTGATGCCCGGCCTCGTTGATTGCCACGCGCACATCGGCGGCGTCGCGCAGGGCACACCCGCCGAATACGTCTACAAATTGTGGATGGCGCACGGCGTGACGGCGATCCGAGATCCCGGCTCAGGCAACGGCATTGATTGGACGATGAACGAACGCGAGCGCAGCGCGCAGAATAAAATCGCCGCGCCGCGCATCTTCGTTTATGTCCGCCCGGGAATGAACTGGGACAAGGGCCAGATCACCACGCCGGAGCTTGCGCGCGAATACGTGCGCTGGGCGAAGCAGAAAGGCGCGGACGGGTTCAAAGTCATCGGCGGTGATTCGATCTACGACCCGGAGATCATCGGCGCGTTGCTCGATGAAGCGAAGAAGCTGCAGATGGGCACGACTACGCACATGGCTCAGACCGGCGTGGTGCGGACGAACGTCATTCAAGCTGCGCGGCTGGGAATGGGGTCGATGGAACATTGGTACGGATTGCCCGAATCGCTCTTCGCCGACCGCGTCGTGCAGGATTTCCCGCTCGATTACAACTACAACGACGAGCAGCACCGATTCGGACAAGCCGGGCGTTTGTGGAAACAGGCCGCGCCGCCGGGCAGCAAAAAGTGGAACGAGATCATGGACGAGCTGATCAAGCTCAATTTCACGATTGATCCCACGTTCACGATTTACGAGGCCAGCCGCGACCTGATGCGCGCGATGCGGGCCGAATGGCACGACCGTTACACGCTGCCGTCGTTATGGAAGTTCTATCAGCCCAGTCGCGAAGCCCACGGCTCATACTGGTTCAACTGGACGACGCAGGACGAGATCGAATGGAAGAACAATTACCGGTTGTGGATGGCCTTCGTCAACGAATTCAAAAATCGCGGCGGGCGAGTGACTACCGGGTCGGATTCGGGGTTCATCTACAAAACCTACGGCTTCGAATACATCCGCGAGTTGGAGCTGTTTCAAGAAGCCGGTTTTCATCCGCTTGAGGTAATCCGCTCGGCGACATTCAACGGCGGAGAATTGCTGGCGCAACAGCAGGGCCGTCAGATGGAATTCGGCGTCATCCGCCCGGGCAAACTCGCCGACCTGATTATCGTCCCTGAAAACCCGATTGCGAATTTGAAGGTGTTGTACGGCACGGGCGCAATCAGACTCAACGATCAGACCAATCAGGTCGAACGCGTAGGCGGTGTGAAGTATACGATCAAGGACGGCATCGTTTACGACGCGAAGAAGTTGCTGGAAGACGTCGCGCAGATCGTCGAGAAAGCAAAAGCTACGCTCAGCCGGCCACAGGCAGGCGGCGGGGCGACCGCTACCGCTAAACAGAAGTGATGAAAAGTTTGTAGTACCGCCTTCAGGCGGAAGGGGTTCGTTTACCAAGCCCTTCCGCCTGAAGGCGGTACTACAAACTATCTCTGAGGAGAATGATTGCCGATGAAAACAAGCGGCCTGATATTCATCTATCTTTCCCTGATTGGGCTTGCCGTTTGCGCGTCGGCTGATGAGCGGCCGAAGCAATCGAGCGCCGCCATCCCGCCAATCATTCACGCGCGTATCATCCAGCTTGAAGACGAGCGCAATCTCAACGGCGATGAATTGACAGGTCTGCTGAAACACCGGACGCCCGAGGTGCGGGAACGCGCCGCGCTGGCCATTGGCCGCATCGGTGACAAGCGAGGCGCGCCGGCGTTGATAGACGCGTTTGACGTGGAGAAGGACTTGGAGTCGCGCGTAGCGGTGGCGTTTGCGCTCGGAGAGATAGGAGATCTTGCGGCCGTCCCTATTCTCTTAAAGGCCTTTACCATTGACCGGGAGGTGGCCGCGCCTCTCCTTCGCGCGCGTGGCTGCGAAGCCCTGGGCAAAATCCTCAGTGCCCGACTTGACCCTCAGCTTGACCAGAGAGAGAACACGGTGGTCAGGACGGAGGGGATTAGCGATGTGATCGCCAGACAATTGCCTGCGCCAGAATCGCGTCTGGCCGACGATGAGAAGCTGTTGGCGGGCCTCGCCATTACTGCGCTGATGCGGTTGCGCTCAGCCTTTTCAGTCGAACCGCTTGCACGGCAGTTGAAATCGAATGACGCCGAACTTCGCGCGCTGGCGGCCAACGCGCTCGCTCGGTTGCGCCAGCCGATTGGCGCCGCGGTTCCCGCTTTGATCGACGCCTTGAATGACGGCGGCGCGGATGTGAGAGCGAACGCCGCTCGCGCGCTCGGCGTGAGCAAAGATTCGCGCGCCGTAGAGCCATTGCTGAAAGCGCTCCACGACGAAAGCGAACATGCGCAAGTCAACGCTGCGCGCGCATTGGCTGCCATAGGCGACCGGCGCGCGGTCGAACCGTTGATTGAATTGGCGAAGTTGAGTGATCCCAAGACAACGCTTCAGCGGCGGCATCCCATCAGTTTTAACTTGCTGCTCGAATGTGTGGTCGCGCTGGGGACGTTGAAGGATGAGCGGGCGTTGCAATTGCTGGGGGAATTGAGCCGTACATTTGCGCCCACAGCCATTCAGGAGGTTGAGGTGGCGATTGCGAAATTCGGCGTGCTGAAAACACTCCCCCCTTCATTTCGGGGAGGAAAAAGTTGGGTAGGTCGTGAATGCAGCAATTGGAAAAACGCCGTTATTGCGGCGCAGGTAGTTGGCGCCCAGGCTCAGACGGGCGACGATGGCGCCGGTGAGAAGGCGCGCGCTCTTTTGGGCTTGGTAATCCAGCGGCTCAATCTTCCGAAATGCGACCCGCGCGGCTGGCCAGAGGTTGTGCGTGCAATGAGCAAGACGGGGAATCATTGGCCAGCGCTTTTGCTTCGTAAGCTTGAAAGCGGTGATGTGATAGTCCGGTCTGCCGTCGCGACATTTCTGGCTGAAGATCATAAGGAAGAGTTTCTCACGCCTTTGATCTCGGCTTTGAAGCGTGGCAAAAGCGACTCGGTCAACGACGCCAAGCTTGCCATCCTGACCGCGCTTTCAAAATACAAATCTGAAAAGGCTATCGAAGCGATCAAATCCGCGCTCGATGACCAAGATCATCTCGTCCGCCGTCGAGCCATCGATCTGCTCAAACAAATAGGCGCGGGCGATTTCTCCGACCGCGTCGGAACCGTTCAAACCGGCCATAACAAACTCTTCTACCGGCGCGTCGCCGCGCGCCTGAACAAAAAAGTCACGGCGACGATTTACACCGGCAAAGGCCAAATCAAGATAGAGCTCTTCCCACAGGACGCGCCGATCACTGTGGACAGCTTCATCACGCTTGCCCGCAAAGGATTCTTCAACAACCTGACTTTCCATCGTGTCGTGCCGAACTTCGTCATTCAAGGCGGTGACCCGCGCGGCGACGGCGAAGGTGGCCCCGGCTATCAAATCCGCTGCGAGATCAACACTCGGCCTTACACTCGCGGCGCGATCGGGATGGCTCTGTCGGGCAAAGATACCGGCGGCAGCCAGTTTTTCATCACGCATTCGCCACAGCCACATCTGGATGGCGGCTACACCGTCTTCGGGCAGGTCACGAGCGGAATGGCGGCCGTTGATCGCATCGCGCGCGGCGACTCGATCAGGAAAGTAGAGATCTTTGAGAGCCGGTAGCTCGCCCGGAAGGCCGCGGCGGTTTGTCCCAATGGTTCCCTGGCCTCCTGGCTAGAGACTGGCGCCAGGACACTCCCCAACTGTCCCCCCACTCGTCTAATAATTGCGCATACATCAATTATTTTTGCGCCTTGAAGCGCCGAGCTCTGCGTAATTGTCGGCGGAAGCGGGCGATTTCCGCGATCATTAGAAGAATAGGTGAAACCCGGAAGACCGAAATCGCACCCACTATTCTTGCAGGGAGGTGGTCAGCGAGTTTGCGCTAAGGAAGCCGGCTGGGTTTCCCCCGGACACTTCGCCGTCGCCTTCCGCTCGTGACAAAAAAGGATCGACGTGCTATTTTTTTAGCACACACGACGGCCGCGCAATAAAGTTCGCCTTACGGATGATATGAGGCGTGGATTGAAATAAAAACGATTGAACCAAGTCACGGCCACGAGCGTATCTGTGACCGAAATCCTCTCGGAAACAACATCAAACACACGGAGAAAACGTGATGACATTGAATCCGCCGCTGAATTTGCCTCTGATCATGATGGAAGACATAACGAAGTCTTTCCGTCAGGGAAGCGTCGAGGCGCGTGTTCTGCTTGGCATTGATCTGACCGTTAATCGCGGAGAGTTCGTCGTTGTGTTCGGCCCGTCAGGGTGCGGCAAATCCACGCTGCTTGCGATCATGGGCTTGCTCGACTCTCCAACCAACGGCGTATACTGCTACGACGGCCAGCCGGTTCAGAATCTGAAGCTGTCGGATCGAGCTCGCATTCGCAATCAGGAGATCGGTTTTGTCTTTCAGGGCTTCAACCTGATCGGCGACTTGTCTGTGTTTGAGAATGTAGAGCAGCCGCTCTCCTACTCGAACATGAGGTCGTCCGATCGGCGCGCGCGCGTGATGGAGCTTCTGGAGATGGTGGGCATTGCGGATCGCGCGCGCAATCGCCCGGGCCAGCTTTCGGGCGGACATCAGCAGCTCGTGGCCATCGCGCGGGCCCTGGCCTGTAAACCCACGATCCTGCTCGCCGATGAACCTACGGGAAACCTGGATTCGGCCAGCGGGCAAATGGTGATGAACCTGCTGAAGCAGTTGCATGCGGGCGGCACCACGGTCTGCCTG
>Ga0187894_10007719_pt1 | contig 10031 bp, 6 predicted proteins | sample GBC1701081metaG_FD_136650 | JGI IMG/M metagenome (GOLD analysis project Ga0187894, IMG submission 136650) | White microbial mat communities from a lava cave in the Kipuka Kanohina Cave System on the Island of Hawaii, USA - GBC170108-1 metaG ... | reverse complement strand
GGCGCGGCCGTGGGCGCGGCGGCAGGGGCGATCGGTGGCGATGCCGGCAAGGGCGCCGCCGCCGGAGCGGCGGCAGGCACGGTCGCCGGCGGGATGCAGAAGCGCCAGGCACGTCGGGAGCAGGCAGCGGCGGGCGACCAGCAACAAGCGGCAGCCGCGCAGGGCCAGGGCGCCTACGACAAGGCCGTGATCGCCTGCATGCAGGAACGTGGCTAGATGCTGAAGTGACCCTCAGGACGTGCGCCTCCGGAAAGGACTCCACGGCGCTGAGGCGCCGGTGATGAAGAAGCGCGTGCCGCCGACGTCTTCGGGGTCGAGGTCACGGCCACCGGCGGCCGTGCGGTGGATGGCGATCGCGCTCAGCGCGGGGCTCGTAGCCGGCTGCGCCCAGAGGGTGGCGGAATCGCTGCTCGGTGAAGCGCGGCGGACGCTGGAAAGCCGGTACGTCCAGGACCTCGACAACATTGCGTTCTTCCTGGTCGTACCCGACGGGCTGCCGCAGTACACGCGGATTCACCGCGGGACCGTCGAGGCACGACCCGAACCGAAGTGGTCGGTTGGCACCGATCTCTACATCGCTGGAGGAACCCGCCGAGGGATCGTATGGGAGATTTCCGCAGTCACAGATCCCGACGATCTGCAACGGCTGCGCCTGCTCTTTCGATGGGTGACCCGGCACATCGAATTCGAGGAACTCGAACGGCGGTGGAGCGCGATCCAGGATCAGCCGCTATACGGTCCCGATGGCAAGCCGATATTCAGCGGCGAGGGTCGACCAGTCTTGACCGCGGCGCCACTACCCGTCTCGAAAGACAGCGGTCGCGACTGGTACACGACCGATGAGCAAGAGGCGCTCAAGGAGCTCGAACCCGGCCACTATCGCAAGAAGAAGGTCTGGATCAAGGAAGTCGATGAGGCGGTCACGTTCTCCCTCGCCGTCCAGCGGGCGATGCTCAACTCGAAGCCGCCGGCGGCTTTACCAACGCCAGGGCGGTGAAACGCGAAGCACGACCGTGCGCGACAGCCAGTTGCATCTGCTCGACCACGCATCAGCGTGATGCGCTGTAGCGCTCATCTGGCGTCTTCGGCGGGAGCTTGACATGGGAATTCTCGAGACGCTGCGCCGCGTCCATGGGTGGCTCATCGTGCTTTGCGCGCTGGCGCTGATGTCGTCGGTCGCGCCCGTGCTGGCCGACGACCAGCCGGCCACCCCGTCGTCCCCCCGCCAGTCCAGTCCGGTCATCGTCGCGAATCGCCGGATCGTGGTCCTGAGAGGCCCGATCGCGGGATACTCGGCCAGCGAGCGCGCAGCCAGCTCCATGCGACGGATCCTGGAAGCGCTCGACTCGCAGGCCAAGCCCGCCATCACGATCGCGGATGCCGAGGAGGGTCGGGCCACGAGGGTGATGATCGGCGACACGCCCGCGTTCCTGATCACGGCGATCGACATCGACACGCAGGCCGGAGAGACGACGCGGATCGTGGCGCGCGAAGCGGCAAGGCGCCTCGAGGAAGCCGCGGTGGCATGGCGCGAGCAGCGGACCCCGCGCTATCTCGCCGTCGCCACGGCGCTCGCCGTCGGCGCGACGCTGGCGTTCGCCGGGGTCGTGTTGGGGCTCCGGCGCGCCAGCATCTGGGTCGGCGCGCGCCTGTCGGTGGCGGCGGCGGCGCGCGCCACAGCGGTCAGCGTGGGCGGCGTCCGTCTGCTGAACGTGGCCCAGGTCCTCCTGCTCACGCGACGTGTGCTCGCGGTGATCGCCTGGGGCATCGGCCTGGTCCTCGCCACCGGCTGGCTGACGTTCGTGCTCGCACAGTACCCCTACACGCGCCCGTGGGCCGACCGCCTCGAGGGGAGCCTCCTGCGTCTGATCACGCGCGTGGTGCTGGCCATCGCGGAGGCCATGCCCGGGCTGCTGCTCGTGGTCGTCATCGGCCTGCTCGCGCGCGTGGTGATCCGGACCGCCGCGGTCTTCTTCGATCGGATCGAGGCCGGCGCGGTCACGAGCCGGTGGCTCGACGAGGAGACCGCCCGGCCGACGCGGCGGATCTTCAACGCGCTGGTCGCGCTGTTCGCGCTGGCCATGGCATATCCATACCTTCCCGGCGCCAACACCGAGGCGTTCAAGGGCCTCTCGGTGCTGGTGGGCGTCATGGTCACCTTCGGGGGAGCCAGCATCGTCGGGCAGGCCTTCAGCGGGCTCGTGCTGATGTACATCAGGGCATTTCGCACGGGTGACTACGTGCGCATCGGCGAGATCGAGGGCACCGTGACGGTGTTCGGGATGTTCGCCACCAAGATCCGGACGGGCCTGGGCGCGGAGATCACGCTGCCAAATTCCGGCATCATGGCCACGACCACCAAGAACTACTCGCGCGCCGTGTCTGGCACGGGCTACGTCATGGACACCGCCGTCACCATCGGCTACGACGCGCCCTGGCGACAGGTGCACGCGATGCTGGACGAGGCCGCGCAGCGCACCAGGGACGTGTCGCCGACGCCGCCGCCCATGGTGCGCCAGACCGCGCTGTCCGACTACTACGTCGAGTACCGGCTGATCGCCCACACGCCGCTCGAACAGCCGGACGCTCGGGCCGACGTCCTGAACCGCCTCCACGCGAACATCCAGGACGTGTTCAACGAGTACGGCGTGCAGATCATGTCGCCTCACTACATGATGGACCCCGCCGCGCCGAAGATCGTGCCCAGGCAGGGCTGGGCTCCCCAGCCGGCGAAGCCCTCGCCCGACGACCGCAGATGAAGGTCCGCCAGCGCCCGGTTCACCACACCGGCGAGAAGCCGCCGCCTCCCCAGGTCACGATCCCGGCGAACCGAGGCGTCGCGTTCGGCCGCCGCCCGAACGGGGGATGCGTCGCTCGAGCATGATCGCGCCCTGCTGACTCGCCACCGCCCGGGCGTTCCGGAAGCACTCCTCGACGGCGGGATTCGAGACCGACGACTGTCCCGCGGCACGGGCGCGCTCGAGGAGAATCTGCCCCCGCACTCGCCACAGCTCGGCCTCGAAGAGTCGCTCGGTGGTGTCGCGGCTGTGAGTCAACCCCTCGTCGGCGGCGGCGAGCGCCTCGTCCAGATGGCGAAGCCGAAGACACGCTTCCGCGAGCAGCGCCAACAGCAACGAGTTGCCGAGACGCTGTCCGGTGAGCCGAAGCACGCCGAGCCCCTCGTGGATCTGCGCGAGTCCCCGCGCGCCGTCGCCCCCCTCGGCGAGCGCGCGGCCATGGATCGCGAGCGCGGCTCCGCGCCACCGCGGAAAGCCGTACTCGTCCGCGAGGGCGACGGCACTCACCGCGAGTCGGCCCGCCTCGTCCCAGTCCTGCTCGAGGAGCCAGAGAACGGCGCCGAACGTCGCGGCCTGGGCGATCGTGAACGGGCGGTCGTGTTTCTCCGCCAGCGCGAATCCTTCACGCTGCATGGCGCGCGCCCCGGGACGATCGCCCACCATCCACCGCCGGATACATTCGAACGACCGCGCCGCGACCACGGGGTTCACCCCGTACGGACGATCCGCCGCCTCGAGGGCGACCGGAGACGACACGGCGCTGCCCAGCCACGATTCGGCGGCGCGGAGGTTGCCCCTCCAGAAGGCGACGGCGCCCCGGAGGAAGTGGCACTCCAGACTCGCCGACGCGTCGAGGCGCTCGGCGATCTCCGATAAGCGGGCACCGATCTCCTCCGCCCGGCCCAGGTCACCGCGGTTGGCGTGCAACAGGCAGAACGCACTGAGCACATCGAACAGGGCGGCGGGATCGCCGACTTGCTCACAAAGGCGCTCGGTCCGCGTGAGGTTGTGGAGCAGAAGGTCCGCCGCATACCCGGCCGTCTGCGACTGGGCGCCGGCATACAGCCGGCGCATCCGGAGCTCGTCGCGGGCGCGCTCCGGCGTGTCGGGCAGCGCGACCAGCAAGTGGAGCGCCGGCTCGAGACACGCGATCACGTCCCGGTAGGCGCGCCGGTCATATGCGCGCGTCGCGGCCTGCTCGAGGTAGACGAGCGCCCGCCGCTGATCGCGGCTCCCCTGAAAGTGCTTGGCGAGCTCGCTCGACGCCTCCGCCGTCCGCCCCGCGTATCCAACCTCCAGGCGCTTGCCGATCCGCTCGTGAAGCGCGGCCCGCCGGCTCGGCGAGAGGCGCTCGTAGAGGGTCCGCTGGTAGAGCCCATGCCGAAACGCGTAGCGCACGGCGAGCGCGCCGTCGGGCCACTCCTGGTTTCCGAGGTGCCGGAGCCATCGCTCCGCATGGCAGAGCCGGTGGCAGATGGACTCCACGTCCCCGGCCGGGATCCCGAGCCCCGCCGCGACGGCCGGCGCGTCGAACGCCACGCCGGCGACGCTCGCCACGTCGAGCACGTCGCGCTCGTCGGGCGCCACGAAGCGCAACTGGCCCTCGATGAGCTGTCGGATGTTGTCGGGGACGTCCGACTCGATGATCTCGCGCGTGGCGGTCAGCCGCCAGACGCCGCCGTCCTGGGCGAGCCAGCCACGGGCCACGAGATGGTCGACCAGCACGACCATGAACAAGGGGTTCCCGTCGCTGTGCGCGTGGACGACGGAGGCGACGTCGTCGGCCACGCGCGCCCCATCGAAGCGGCGCGCGAGGTACAGCGCGACGTCGTTCTCCGTCAAGTATTCGAGCACGACCTCCGCGCATCGGCGCCGGGCCCGAAGGGCGGAGACCGCCGGTTGGACCGGATGATCCAGGGCGGCCGCCTGCGCCGGCACATACGTCGCGACCAGCATCATCCGCGCAGGCTCCGGCCGTTGCGCGAGCACCGACACGAGATCGACAGTGCCCTGATCGCTCCAGTGGAGGTCCTCGAGCACGAGCACCAGCGGCTGATCGACCGAGATCGCCTCCACCAGCCCCGCGAACTCGCGAAGCATCCGCTGCGGTGTCGTCTCGACGTGCCACCGCCGCAGGCGCTCCTCATCGATCGGCTTCCGGAGCAGTGGCATCTGCGCGAGCCAGCTCGGCGCGGCGGAGCGCAGGATGGACCGCAGGCGGTCACCGGACGGCCCGCGGCTCAACCGCTCGAGCGCCTCCAGCACTGCCATGTACGGCTCCCGTTCGCTGCGCTGCTCGACGCACTGGCCGTACCCGACCCGGACGGGCACAGCCGACGCGCGCAACCCGTGAAGGAAGGCCTCGACGATCGCGCTCTTCCCGATCCCCGACTCGCCCCCGATGAAGACGATCTGGCGTTGGCCCGCCTTTGCCTGAGCGAGCAACGCGCCGAGCCTCGCGAGCTCGGCGTCACGCCCCACGAGGGAGGGGGTCTCCGGCTCGGGCGCGAGCGACGACGCGACGGACGCGCCCGCCGCGTTGCGCTCGCCAGTCGGGGGCTGTGGCCGCGCGATGAAGCGGTACCCGCGGCGGTGCACGGTCTCGAGGATGCGCGGCGTTCTGGCGTCATCACCGAGCGCCTGCCGGAGCTCGACCATGGTGCGCGTCAGCGTGTCGTCCGAGACGATGGCGTCTCCCCAGATGGCCGCGTGTAGCTCGCCCTTCGTGACGAGAACCCCGGGCCGTTCGACCAGGTAGTTCAGCAGCGCCCACGCCTTGGGACGCAACGCGACCGGGTGGGTGCCGCGCCACAGGCGTCCGCTGCTGAGATCGAGCCGGAAGGGTGGGAACTCGAGGACGGCGTTCGTCATGACGCCGTCCGCCTCGTGGAAGGCTGCGCCACTGGCAAGTCCGGACCGTCAGGCCTCACGGGCTCTCCTGCGCAGCGTGCCCTCGGGAATCGCCGGCATGCCACTCATAGAACGTCGAGCGCCCGCTTCCGGATTTCGATGTCCGCATGGACGGCGGCCGGCGAGCTTCTCGATTGTACGGAGCCTCGCTGGGAATACGCGCCGACGCCGCCGGCACCGGGTCACTCGATCTCCTCGCACCCACTGGTGCGGAGTGAGGTGTCGAGTCGGCTCATCAGTCCTCGGAATTATCGGCCACCCGCGTCACGCCCGCAAGGTCATCGTCATGTCGGCCAGACCAAGCCAACCCCGATCTCGATGCGGCGTCGATGAGACCAAGGTCGTACGCGTCTACGGGCCACGGCATTGGAGCGGGAAGCATGGGTGCCGGGCCCACGGCCCCGACGCGGGGCCGCGTCGCCCCGCGACCGGTCGGACACGGAAGACGATCGGAAAAATTTCCGAGTTCCGTCGGGACTTCGCCATGCGGTCCGCTCATGATGCGCCGATGACGCACAGAGGAGGCGCCCATGGGTAGAGCCAGCATAGGGAGCGACCGAAGCCGAATGCGCCATGCATGGCTCACGTCGGCGCTCACCCTGCTGATCTGGACCCTGTCGAACGCGCCGGTGGTGGCCGAGGATGCGCCGCCCCCGCCGCCGCTGCCGTCACCGCTCCAAGCGCTGTTCCTGCCGCTGAAAGAGAAGCTGGCGGCCTCGTCCTTGCCGCCGTTCATCAAGGGCACCGACTTCCGAGTCCACTTCCGCAGCTACTACTTCAACCGGACCAAGCCCGACGACACGGTGAACGAGGCCTGGGCCGGGGGCGGCTGGGTCAGCTACACGTCCGGGTGGTTGCTCGACACGTTCCAGATGAGCGCGACGCTCTACGGGTCGGCGCCGCTCTACACACCGCCGGACCGCGACGGCACGCTCCTGCTCCGGCCAGGCCAGAACGGGTACTACGTGCCGGGCGAGGCGTGGGGCGCGCTCCGCTACGAAGACTACGCGTTGCTGAAGGGCTACCGCCAGTTGGTCGATCAGACCTACATCAACCCCCAGGACAACCGGATGACACCGAACACCTTCCAGGGCGTCACGCTGGGCGGCAAGGTGGCGTGGGTCCAGTACCTCACCGGGTTCCTCTGGAAGATCAAGCCGCGCAACTCCGACGAGTTCATCAGCATGTCGCAGCAGGCGGGCGCGCCGGAGGGCGAGGACGACGGTGTCGGGCTCTTCGGCGTACGCCTCACGCCGCTCGAAGGACTCCGCGTTGACGTGAGCAACCAGTACGGGGTCAACACCTTCAACACGTTTTACGCCGAGGCGGACTACCTGCGGCCATTGAGCGAGGCCTGGAAGCTGCGCCTCGGCGTGCAGTTCACCGACCAGCGGGCGGTGGGGGACGCGTTCCTGCCCAAGGCGGACGGCAAGGCCTACTGGGCCACGCAGCAGGGCGGCGCGCGACTCCAAGTCATCTACCGCGATCTCACCCTCACCACCGCGTTCTCGATCACCAGCGCCGGCAACACGATCCAGACACCGTGGGGCAGCTTCCCCGGCTACCTCTCGATGATCGACCAGGACTTCGACCAGGCCAACCAGAAGGCCGTGCTGGTCGGCGCTGCCTACGACTTCAAGGCGCTCGTCAAGGGCCTGAGCGCCAACACCAACCTCGTGTGGGGCTGGGACGCCAACAATCCGTCCACGGGAAAGAGGGCGCCCAACCAGTCGGAGTACGACGTCACGGTCGATTATCGTCCCGCCTTCAAACAGCCGTTCTTCCTCAACGGACTGTGGTTCCGCGCTCGCGCGGCCATCCTCGATCAGCAGGACGCCAAGACGCTCGGCTACCAGTTCCGGCTCATCGCCAACTTGGACCGCGACCTGATCTAGGGCACACCGCTCTGTCGGGAAGGAGCAGCCGAACACATGGCCGGGACCGCCCCGTCCGAGGTGATCGCCGGCGTCGGCCTCGCCGATCGCCCGAAGAAGAGCCACTGGCCGGCGCGCATGGACCTCGCGCAGAGCGCCTCCGGCCTGCTGCTCGGGCTGTTCATGTGGGGCCACATGTTCTTCGTGTCCACGATCCCGATCAGCAACGACGCGATGTGGGCGGTCACGAAGGCGTTCGAGGGCTACTTCTTCTTCGGCCGGGCCTTTCCGCAGCTCGTGTCGTTCAAGGGACTGTTCTGCTTCGGTCAGAATCCCGCGGTGGGTGGCCCGAACTCGAACTTCGCCCGCTCCGCCCTCGATCGGCTCGAGTGGCTGGTCGGCGTGGACCTGTTCGAGAACGAGAGCTACGGGTTCTGGAAACGGCCGGGCGTGAAGCCCGGCGACATCAAGACCGAGGTCTTCCTGCTCCCCGCGGCGGGCTCCGTCGAGAAGGAAGGCAGCATCGTCAACAGCGGTCGGTGGGTGCAGTGGCGGTGTGCCGCGACGAAGCCGCTGGGTCAGTCCAAGCCCGATACGGACATCCTCACGCTGCTGGCGCGCGCGCTCCAAACCGCCTATGCGGGTGGCGGTGTGCGCCCCGCGCCCATCGTGCATCTCGACTGGGACTACGGGCCCGAGCACGCCGACGTGCATGCCGTCGCCAAGGAGAGACGATCCAGGCGTCGATCACGATGTTACAGTGCACCCGGTGCCACACCGAGGCCGTGCTGAGCCGGCTCGTGCTCCAGACGCCGCCGCAGCAGGTCGCCACGATCCGGCGCATGCAGCGGATGCCCGAGTCGGGGATCCGCCCCGATCAGGTCCCCCAGATCGTCGCGGCCTTCCGGGCGCTCTCGGGTCAGAAGTGAGGACGACGCAGGGACGGGCGAATCGAGCACCCAAGAGGAACAACGGACCGAGGAGAACAGACGTGATTACAACGATTGGACGCTCCAAGCTCTGCGCGTGGCTCCTGGTGTGGTTCCTGGCGGTGCCGATCGACGCGCTCGCCCAGCCAGGGGGGTCGACAGCGGCCCCACCCGCCGGAACGACATCGGCCTTCACGCCCGAGGAGCTCGAGCAGGTCGCCGCGCCGATCGCCCTCTATCCGGACCCGCTGGTGGCGCAGGTGCTGATGGCCTCGACGTACCCGCTCGAGATCGTCCAGGCCGCCCGGTTCGTCAAGGACAACCCGAACCTCAAGCCGGAGCAGCTCAACGAGAAGCTCAAGGACCAGACCTGGGACGACAGCGTGAAGTCGCTGGTCTCGTTTCCCCAGATCCTCGACCTGATGAACCAGAAGCTCGACTGGACGCAGAAGCTCGGCGACGCCTTCCTGGCCCAGCAGAAGGACCTGCTCGACGCGATCCAGCGCCTGCGCGCCCTCGCCCAGAAGGAGGGCAACCTCAAGAGCACGGCCGAGCAAAAGGTGACGGTCGAGGTCGTGACCCCGCCACCGCCAGCGCCTCCCGCGGCTGGCCAGCCGCCGCAGACCGTGGTTGTCCAGCAGCAACCCGCCCAGGTGATCACGATCGAGCCGACCAACCCGCAGGTCGTCTACGTCCCGTCCTACAACCCCACAGTCGTCTATGGCGCATGGCCATACCCGGCGTACCCGCCGGCCTACCCGTACCCGCCAGGCTACGCGTTCGGCGCGGCGGCGCTGTCCTTCGGCGTCGGCATGGCCGTGGGCGCGGCCGTGTGGGGCAACTGCAACTGGGGCGGCGGCAACGTGGACGTGAACGTCAACCAGAGCGCAAACTTCTCGAGGACCGTGAACCGCACGGACGTGGCCGCGCAGCGCAACGAGCAAGTGTCGCAGCGCCAGAGCGGCAATCGGTCGCAATGGCAGCACAGCCCGGAGAACCGCCGAGGCGTCCAGTATCGCGACCAGGGAACCCAGCAGCGCTACAACCGCGGCCAGAACCCCCAGGCCACCCAGTCCCGTGAGCAGTTCCGCGGGCGTGCCGAGCAAGGGCGCCAGGACCTGGGGCGCGGAAGTGGGCAGGGCGGAGCGCGAGCCCAGACGCTCGGCGGCCAGGGCGGAGGGCGCGCCCAGACGCTGGGCGGGGGTCAGTCCTCGTTCGGCGGAAGGGAAGCGGGCGCATTTCAGGGCCAGGGCGGCGGCGGAAATGCCAGGGACTTCAGCGACCGAGGCCAGTCGAGCCGCCAGAGCATGGGTGCGGGCGGCGGTGGCGGCTCTCGCCAGAGCTTTGGCGCCGGTGGCGGAGGCGGTGGTGGCCGGCAGAGCATGGGCGCGGGCGGCGGCGGTAGCCGCGGTGGTGGTGGTGGAGGACGGGGCGGCGGCGGTGGTGGCGGCAGAGGAGGACGCAGGTGATGGCGCCCAGACTGGAGGGATCGACGGTGCGAGAGCCTCGATCGGTGCATG
>Ga0187894_10007718_pt1 | contig 10033 bp, 5 predicted proteins | sample GBC1701081metaG_FD_136650 | JGI IMG/M metagenome (GOLD analysis project Ga0187894, IMG submission 136650) | White microbial mat communities from a lava cave in the Kipuka Kanohina Cave System on the Island of Hawaii, USA - GBC170108-1 metaG ... | reverse complement strand
TCTCTGTCCCTCCGTCTCTCTGTCCCTCCGTCTCTCTGTCCCTCCGTCTCTCTGTCCCTCCGTCTCTCTGTCCCTCCGTCTCTCTGTCCCTCCGTCTCTCTGTCTCTCCGTCTCTCCGTCTCTCTGTCTTCTTATCTGTTTCGTTCGTAGGCGAGAATGAAGAACGGTTTGTCGCCGAGATTCGCATAGCGGCTTTCGGCGGAATCGAAGCGCGCGGCGAGGTGGTAATTTTCGTCGATCCATCGCATCAATCGCTGGTTGTAATCGACGCCGAACGCGCGGTCGCCAAATTCGGACAGGTCCATGTTGGCGATCAGGATCAGAGGCGCTCGACAGGCTTTGATCCGCTCGATTGCGTCAAGCTCTTTCTCTCCGGCAAGGAAGCCGGGATGGATGATGTCTTCGCGCAGCGGGTAGCGGCGCGCGGCGAGAAAGTTGATAGTCGTCGCCTGGGGCGCCGTTGGTACGCAATCATCAGGTTTCGTTCGCTGTTCGGCGTAACGGATTGCGGCCTGCAGCGGCTCGCCGATTTCAGGAACGGTGATAAAAGCGCCGCGCGGCGCCCTGACGGCGACGGTGTTGAGCCGCCTGAGCCGTTTGGCCGAATTGACGCCCATCCCAACGATCAGCAGCGCGACCATCAGCATCGTCACTCGCCGGATCTTCACGCGGATCGCATCGGGTTTCGCAAGTAAATCAGGCGTGACGCGGAAGAGCAGGTAGAGATAAACGACGATCAACGCCGGGATGAAAAATGGCGTGTACGGCCCGGTCGTGGTGACGTTCAAAATCGCCCGCAGGATCGAGAAGAGGCTGAAGACCGTGATCACCAGCAGGACGCGGAGGCGCGTTTGCCGGGAGCTTGAGCCGCCGCAGAGGCGCAGGGACAGCGCCGGGATTCGCGGAGATTTTCCCGTGAGCATCCAGGCGGTCAAACCGATCATCACCGGCAGGACAAACACCGCGGAAGAGAATGGCGTGACATCGTCGGGGACGTTGAAAAATCTGATTGCCGCCTCACGCCAGAGCGCGCCGATGAGGACTACGATCAAACCTGCTTTGAAAGCTCCGCGCCATTCACCCTGTTTCCGAGCCGCGATTGCGCCAACAACCCCGCAACCCCCTGCCCACAGCGCGAAGACTCCGATCCCGGCCAAACTGAACCACAATGACGAAGGCCACTGGGCCAGTCCGCTGATATGGCGGTTGAAATAGACTAGTTGCGGCGGCACGTTCGTGAAGAGCACGTAGTTGTCTTCGAGCAGGACACGCAGCGGTGTTCGGCTGAGAACGAATCCGTAGGTCGCGGCGGTAATGATGACCACTGGCAGCGCGAACAACACCGCGTCGCGCCACAATAGTTTACGACTCGCGACGCTTTCGACGATCAACGCCGTGATTGCGGCCGCCAGCGCCGCCAGCGCGATTTCAGGTTTTGAGATCAGTGACAGTCCGGCGAGCGCTCCGGCCAGAACCGCGTTCGGAGCGCCGTCTTCAATCAGAAGGGAGCGTGCGCCGGGCAGAAGGGAGCGTGCGCCGGGCAGAAGGGAGCGTGCGCCGGGCAGAAGGGAGCGTGCGCCGTGCCTTTCCGCCTCGGCGTTGTGCTCCGAACGCCGCTTGATATAGCTCACGGCCGCAATCAGCGAGCCGAGCGCAAAGACCAGGCCATACAGCGACGCGTAGGCGTATGGCTGAATGTAATTGGCCGTTGATTTCAGCGCGCAGATGACCAGTACCAACCCCGCGGCCAGAAACGACTCCCACTCGCCCATCAAAGCCCTGGCCAACCTGTAGATCATCAGCAGAATCAGGACCGCGCAGACCGCGCCGCTTATCTTTAAAACCGAGAGATGAATCCCGAATATCCGATAGAGCAGCGCGTTGAAATGCGGCGCAAACGGGCCATAAAGAAACTGGACATCGGTATAGAGCCGCTCGCCCGCCAGGATGCGCGCGGGCAAGTTCATTTCGCGCCCGTGATCGATCAATGGCTGCGTCCACCTCTGCCACGAGGCGATGAGCATCGCGATGAACAGAACGATGATTGCGGATTGCGGATTGCGGATTGCGGATTGAAGAGAGTTGATGAGCGATGATTTCATTCCGACGTAAGTGATTTGATATGTTGTTGCCGGGTAGATGCCAAGTATCCTTGGTCTTCTCGCAATCCGCAATCCGCAATCCGCAATCCGCAATCATCCACAAGAAATGGCCGCAATCCGCAATCCGCAATCCGCAATCCGCAATCAAAGCCGTAGTTGACTTCAACCTGGCCAGCAGGCATTATCGACAGCCTTATTCCGAGCGGCGATCAACGCTCGAATCAACGCTCCCCAGAGTAAGAGGAGTTATGGCACAAGAGAGTCTGGCGTTGACGGCTACGCTTAATCAACTCGCCGAACTTGACCGTTATAATAATTGGATCTACGAACATATTTCGCACGCGCTGGGTCGGCGTGTGCTCGAAGTCGGATCGGGCACCGGCAATATCACGCAGTTCCTTTGCGCCGAAGGGCGCGAAGTGACGGCGACCGATGTCGTGCCGAGTTACCGTAACGAGTTGGAGCGGTTGTTCGCCGCCAACCCGAACGTCCGCGTGGGGAAGTTCGACCTGACCGCGGAAGCGCCCGGCGCGTTCAGCGCCGATCCTTTCGATTCGGTCGTGTGCTTGAACGTGCTCGAACATATCGAAGACGACCTTTTCGCGTTGGCGCAAATGCGCGGCTCGCTCGCGCCGGGTGGGAACCTGGCGTTGCTCGTCCCGGCGCACCGGTTTCTTTACGGCGCATTCGACCGCGCCGTCGGCCATTTCCGCCGCTACGAAAAGCGCGAATTGGCGGGCAAACTTGAAAAAGCCGGGTTCGCTGTGCGCGAAATGAAATTTTTCAGCCTCGCCGCCGCTTTGCCCTGGCTCATCAACGGGCGCTTGCTTAAGCGCGATTACCTGCCGGCGGGACAGGCCAATCTCGCAAACCGTCTTGTACCCCTGCTCAAACTCGAACGATTGATCGGCCCGCCGTGCGGCCTGTCGTTGATCGCGATTGCACAGAAAGTTAATGAAAGGATGTAGAGGGGATGAAGGCGGGACGGAGAGAAGGAGAGAAGGAGAGACAGAGAGATGAAAAACGGCGCTCTGTCTCCCCGTCCCGCCTTCTCTCCGTCCCGCCTTCTCCCCTTCACGATTATGCGTTGGTCACAATATTTCATACCCACTTTGCGTGAAGACCCTGCCGATGCGGAGGTCGTCAGCCACAAACTGCTTCTGCGCGCCGGTCTGATTCGGCAACTCGGCGCTGGCATCTATTCGTACCTGCCGCTGGCGCAGCGTTCGATCCTCAAGATCAGTGAGATCATCCGTCAGGAGATGAACGCCATCGGCGGTCAGGAGTTCTACCTGCCCGCGCTCAACCCGGCGGAAATCTGGAAAGAGTCGGGCCGCTGGACGGTGATAGGCGACAACATGTTCCGCCTGAAGGACCGCAAAGGCGCCGATCTTTGTTTAGGGTTTACGCACGAAGAGATCTTCACCGACATCGCGCGAAACGAGCTGCGCTCGTACAAACAACTGCCGCAGGTCTGGTACCAGATTCAGACCAAGTTCCGCGACGAACCTCGTCCGAAATCGGGACTGCTGCGCGTGCGCCAGTTCACGATGAAAGACGCTTACACCTTCGACATTGATTTTGCGGGCCTCGACAAAGCCTTCGAAGATCAGCGCGGCGCTTATTGCCGCGTATACGACCGCTGCGGGTTGGATTACGTCATCGTCGAAGCCGACACCGGCGCGATGGGCGGCTCGGCGTCGAACGAATTTATGGTCTTCACGAACGCCGGCGAAGACATGGTCGCGAGTTGCTCGAAGTGCGGCTATGCGGCGAACATCGAAAAGGCGCAATCGCGTATCCCCGAGATCGTTGATGAAAACGCCGACGCGCCGGTCGAGAATTTCCCGACGCCCGGCGTGCGCACCATCGAAGATCTGGTCACTTTCCCCGGCGGCGCCGAGGCCGAGCGGCAGATCAAGACACTGGTCTACGTGGCCGTTTCGGAAAAAGGGAAGCAGGAGTCGGCGGATGTCATCCTGGCGCTGCTGCGCGGCGATCATCCGCTCAACGACGCCAAACTCGCTTCGGCCGTGGGCGCGATGATGCGCGCGGAAGGCGCTGAGCTGACGCAGTTGCGCCCCGCGCATCCCGAAGAGATTTTAGAAGCGATGGGGGCGCACGCCGGGAGCCTGGGCGCGGTCGGCGTGACCAGGTGGAAGATCCTCGCCGATAACGCGCTGCAAGGCCGAGCCAACATGACCACTGGCGCAAATGAAGATGACTACCATCTGCGCGGAGTCAACCTCTCCCGCGACATTAAGGGCGCCGAGTGGGTTGACCTGCGCACCGTGGCCGAAGGCGAGGGCTGCCCGAAATGCGACGGCGTATTGCGAGTGGCGAAAGCGCTGGAGATCGGCCACATCTTCAAACTCGGCGTGAAATACAGCGTCTCGATGGGCGCGACGGTCTTGAACGCCGACGGCAAGGAAGTCCCGATTGTAATGGGCAGTTACGGCATCGGCGTCGAGCGCGTTCTGGCCTCCGCGATCGAATTGAACAACGACGACGCGGGCATCATCTTCCCGATCACGATCGCGCCGTTCCAGGTCGTTGTCACGCCGCTGAACGTCAAAGACGCCGAGCTGAAAACGACTGCCGACCGCATCTACGAAGAGTTGAATAAAACAGGAGTCGAAGTCCTGTATGACGACCGAGACGAACGCGCCGGCGTCAAGCTCAACGACGCCGATCTAGTCGGCTTCCCGTTCCAGATCAGGATCGGGCCGAAGAAGCTGAAAGAGGGCAAAGTCGAATTTTACGACCGCGCCACGAAAGCGTCGGAAGATGTGGCGGTGGATGAAGTGGTTGGGTTGGCGAGAGAGCGAATCAAACAGGCGCTCGACAATCTCAACAAATAGCCGCGCCGGATGAAGACAAATGGCGCGCGGGTTCGGCGGATCGATACGATTTACCGAACCCGCGCGCCATTTTCTTTATCAATACAGGCGCTAGATTGTGAGCACGGCCGCGCCGCGCACCGCATCGTGTTTCAACTCATTGAGCGCCGCGTTGGCTTCAACCAAATCGAAAATCCGCGTTTGAGTTTTGATCGGAATTTCAGCCGCCACGCGCAGGAAATCCAATCCGTCCCGCCGAGTGTTGTTGGCCACGCTGCGCACGACGCGTTCGTGGTAAAGCAGTTGGTAATCAATCGGCGGAATCTGGCTCATATGAATCCCGCCGAGCGCGACACCGCCGCCTTTCTTCAGCGCCTTCAAAGCCGAAATGACCAGCTCTCCCGCAGGCGCAAAGATGATCACGCTGTCGAGTTTCTCAGACGGCTGATCGTCGCTGGCGCCCGCCCACACCGCGCCGAGATCATGGGCGAGCCGCCGATGCCGCGCGTCGCGAGTGAAAGCGTAGACATCAACGCCCCAATGCCGCGCGACTTGGATCGCGATGTGCGCCGCCGCGCCGAATCCGTAAATGCCCAGCCGTTTGCCCGCGCTTGGGCCGGTGATGCCCGAAAGCCGTAACGACCGAAAGCCGATGATGCCCGCGCACAGCAGCGGCGCGGCCTCTTCGTCGCTGAACGCTTCGGGGATCGGGTAGACAAAATTGGCGGGCGCGACGGCGTATTCGGCGTAACCGCCGTTGACCAGCCACCCGGTGAACGTGGCGTTTTCACAGAGATTCTCTTTGCCGTCGATGCAGTATTCGCACCGTCCGCAAGTCTGATGCAGCCACGGAATGCCCACGCGGTCGCCGATTTTGGGCTGAGTCACTCTTTCGCCGATTTGCTCCACGCGCCCGATGATCTGATGACCGGGAATGATGGGCAGAACTTGTCGCGTCAATTCGCCTTCGATGACGTGCAGGTCGGTGCGGCAGACGCCGCATGCGCTGACTTTCACCAAAACTTCATTTTCGCCGGGCTGCGGCGATGGAACTTCGGCGAGTTCGAGAGGGTTGGTTTCGATTGGGGCAATAGAATGTAAGAGACAGGCTTTCATCTTTCCGTTCTTTCCGTTTTTTCAGCGTGTTCCGCGTTCTCTAGCCGCGTTCTTTCTCGGACGTCTTGAGTCTGATCGGTTCTTGTCGACGACAGAGAAATCCACCAGATGCCGATCAACATTGACCCGATCAACGCGCACCCTCGTTCGATCACCGAGTTTAAACTGCCGCCTGCCGTCGCGTCCGACCAGTGTGTGGCGTCGCTCGTCGAAGCGGTAGAAGTCGTCGGACAGGGTTGCTACGGGAACCAGTCCTTCGATGTAAAAATCGTCCAGCTCGACGAAGAAGCCGAAGTCGCGCACGTTGATGATCATCCCGTCGAACTCTTCGCCCAAACGTTCAGCCATGAAGACGGCTTTGCGCCACTCATCGAGTTCATTTTCGGCGGCGTCGGCGGCGCGCTCACGTTCACTCGATTCTTCGGCGATTCGTTCGAGTTCGCCGAAAGAAATTGGAGTTGGGGCGTTGCGCGGCGGTCTCTTTGATTTGGATGGCGCGGCGTTATCGGCGGACCCGGTCGCTACCGCTCCCGGTACTGTACCGGCGGTGTCCCCGAAGCTGGGCGAGATTCGCAGCAGCGCTCGCAAAACGCGATGCACGATCAGGTCGGGATAGCGGCGGATCGGTGAAGTGAAGTGCGTGTAAACGGGAGCGGCCAATCCGAAATGTCCGGCGTTTTGCGCCGAATACCGCGCGCGTTGCAGCGAGCGCAGCATCGAGTAAGCCAGCACGCGCTCCTCCGGCTTGCCCGCCAACTGATGCGACAGCCGCTGGTAGTCTTTCGAGCTGACCCCTTCCACGGGGAAGCCGTAGCCGTACGCGGCGGCCAGTTCGGCGAATTCGATCACGCGTTGCGGCTGTGGCTCTTCGTGAATGCGGTAGAGCGAGGGAACTTTCAAATGTTGCATGTGTCCGGCCACGGTCTCGTTCGCCAGCAGCATGAACTCTTCGATGATGCGATGCGCGATATTGCGGTCGGCGCGCAGCACCCCCGCCACGCGGCCTTCGTCGTCGAATTCAAAGATCGATTCGGGCAGGTTGAAATCAATCGCGCCGCGCCGCTCGCGCATCTTGATCAGGATGCGAGCCAACTCCTCCATCGTTTTAAACAGATCGAGCAGGCTGGCGTAACGCATCGCCAAATGCGGGTCGGCGTGCGTCAGCAACTTATTGACATCGGTGTAAGTCATCCGCTCATTGCTGCGAATGACTGTTTCACATAATTTGTAGTTGACCACGCGCCCGCGCCGGTCAACTTCCATCAGCGAGGACATCGTCAACCGATCGACTTTCGGATTGAGCGAGCAGATGCCGTTCGAGAGCCGTTCGGGCAACATCGGGATCGCGCGTTCGGGGAAATAGACCGAAGTCCCGCGCAACCGCGCCTCGTTGTCGAGCGGCTCGCCTTCACGCACGTAAAAGCTGACGTCTGCGATGTGAACGCCGAGATGGAAATTGCCGTTGTCGAGTCTCTTCAAACTGATCGCATCGTCGAAATCGCGCGCGGTCTCGCCGTCAATCGTCACCGTAGGCGTCTCGCGCAAATCCAAACGGCCGGCGATCTGATCCTCCGTGACGATGGGCGAAGCGGTTTCGGCGTTTTCGATGACTTCATCCGGGAAGATATGCGGCAGGTCGTGTTTGTAAATGACGATCTGAATGTCCATTCCGGGCGTGTCGCTCGACGCGCCGAGGCGTTGGATGACGCGCCCTGTCGGATTACGGCGCGTCCCCGAGAAGATTGGATAACCGGTCACTTCGACCAGGAGAATCCAGCCGTCGGCCAGATCGGCCACGGACTTTCTGTCAATCTCGATGTCGAACGGGAATTTTTCGTCGAGCGATTCGACCCACGATTCGCGGAAGCCGTGCTGCAAACGTCCAACGATCCGCAGGCGTCCGCGCCGCAAAATCATTTCGACTTTGGCGAGGCGTTCAGGCGGGCGGGCGCGCTCGCGCTGACGCGCGGAGACGCTGGCGATCACGCGGTCACCGTCGAACGCGCCATTCAAATCCTCAGGCTCGACGCGGATTCGCCCTTGCGCGCGTTGTTCAACGTCATCCGGAATAAAGCTGATCGTTTTGCGGCGGCGCTGGCGGATCACGCCGATCATCGCTTTTTGAGAGTTGGACAGGCGGAACTCCTGCCCGTAACGGCGCAGCAGCCCCACGCCCTGCAGGCGGTTGAGCAGTTCTTTGAGCGCTTTCTGCTCCGTGCGATTCAGTTCGAGCAACTCGGTCAAATCGCGCGCCGATAGGCCTTCGGGCGCGTGGCGCAGCTCTTCGATGACGGCGTCAATGTCCGGCGAGGCCGCTGTCTGGTTAATCTGGTTTCTACGACTCATGACGAGAGGATAACGGAACGGCGCCGCGAGCGGTAGCAAGCCTGTCTCGCGCGGCCAGCTCAATGCGGAAACACGCCGGCGGCGCTGATAGCTCTTGTCAAGACTGGTCAAACCAACTTATAAATGCAAAGTCAGAAATGTTGCTGACGCCGTATCGTCTAATCCCGCAATCAAGAAAAAGAAGTTTGGAGTCCCGCCTTCAGGCGGTTGGTTTGGCGAATCGCAAAGACCGCCTGAAGGCGGGACTCCAAACAATCAGGACGTTCGCTATGACCAGGAAGATCAAACTCTCGATTTGCCTTGCCGCATGCTTAGCTTTATCCGCAGGGTTGTGTGAGGCGCTGTTTGACGGCGCTTTCATCCGTTTCACATCCGCGCAGACACAAAGCGTGGATTTCCGGCGCGACATCGAGCCGATCTTTCGCGCGAATTGTTACCAGTGCCACGGGGCGAAATCGGCTTCAGCGCAACTGCGTCTGGACAGCAAACAACTGGCGATGAAAGGCGGAATCTCCGGCGCGATCATCGTTCCGGGAAACAGCAAAGACTCGCGTCTGATGAAGCGCGTTCTGGGCGAGGGCGATGAAGCGCAGATGCCCATCGGCGGCGCGCCTCTCAAGGCGAATCAGATTGAACTGATTCGCAAATGGATCGATCAAGGCGCGGTGTGGCCTGACGCGGCGGCGGGGCGACTCACGCGTGGGGCGGATGAATTGCCCAGGCACTGGGCTTTTGTTAAACCGGTTCGCCCCGCGGCGCCGCAAGTCAAAAACAAAGCGTGGGCTCGCACGCCGATTGATAACTTCATTCTCGCTCAACTCGAAAAACAGGGCTTCGCGCCATCGGCCGAAACCGATAAGGTCACGTTGATTCGCCGCCTCAGCCTTGATTTGACGGGCCTACCGCCGGCGATTGAAGACGTTGACCAATTCGTCAACGACAACAGCTCGGACGCTTACAGCAAACTGGTTAACCGGTTGCTCGCCAGCCCGCATTACGGCGAGCGCTGGGGCCGCTGGTGGCTCGACGCCGCGCGTTACGCCGACACCAATGGGTTTGAAAAAGACCGCGCGCGCTCGATCTGGCCTTACCGCGACTGGGTGATCGACGCTTTCAACAAAGACTTGTCGTTCGACCGGTTCACGATTGATCAACTGGCGGGCGATCTGTCGCCGAGCCCGACGCTGGACAGCCGGGTGGCCACCGGGTTCCTGCGCAACTCGATGCTCAACCAGGAGGGCGGCGTTGACCCCGAACAGTTCCGCGTCGAAGGCGTTATTGATCGCGTTGACGCGGTCGGCAAAGCCTTTCTGGGACTGACTGTCAGTTGCGCCCAATGCCATAACCACAAATTCGATCCGATTGCGCAAACCGAGTACTACCGCTTCTACGCGTTTCTGAACAACGACGACGAGCCAGCGGTTGAAGTCCCGGACGAAAGGATCGTCAGAAAGCGCGAGGAGATTCTGTCGAAGATCGCGAAGATGGAAGACGAACTGATTGCCGGAGACGCCGAACTGCCGAAGCGCATGGCCGCATGGGAAGATCGTGTTCGCAGCCATAATGCGGGAGGGGAAGTGAAATGGACGCCGATAGCCGACGCCGAAATCTTCGCCGCGTTCGGCGTGA
>Ga0187894_10007717_pt1 | contig 10033 bp, 7 predicted proteins | sample GBC1701081metaG_FD_136650 | JGI IMG/M metagenome (GOLD analysis project Ga0187894, IMG submission 136650) | White microbial mat communities from a lava cave in the Kipuka Kanohina Cave System on the Island of Hawaii, USA - GBC170108-1 metaG ... | reverse complement strand
GACAAATCCTGTTTTTGGTTTTCGTTCGTAGGGTTTGCACTCATTTCATTCGCTTAACCCTACGCTTTATTTTTAGTCGCCGTTGGCGACAACAATTTTTCAGCACACGACCTGATCAGTTACAAAATATCCACATTCCATCAACAGATGTTGACATCTTCAGCTAGGTCTTTGTTCACGATAATAGATTGCAACAGTGTTTACATCGCCGATTCGTCCGTTCATATCTTCATTAAAGATAAAAGCTTTTGTTGCCGTTAGCCCGTAGTTCAAAAAAAGACTCATCGCCTCTTCCGGTGCCAAAGCGAGCATTTTTTCATCAATCACGTTTAATGTTTGTTTTGAGCGCATACGCCAAAGTGGTGCGGGCGGAATGCTTCTTCCTATTAAAACAAAATGAAACTCTGAAGGTAGAAACGGCAGAAGACGATTGAAAAAAGGTACAGCCCATTCCGAATCGTAAAGGTGATGCAAATCGTCAATGACAACAAGCAATGGCTCGTTGCCGCTTTCAATCAGTTCATTTATGAAGGCTTCTGCGGTTCTGGAAATGTCCTCAACGGTTTGAGTTGCAACAACCTTCAAAAGCTTTTCGCTGTTAAAACGGGGGCGTTGTTTTTTTACGCTCTCGAAAAGATACTCCAAGAAGACGGGATACTCTCTATCTGAAGCTTCGGCTTTGAGCCACGCCACGCGCCTTCCGCAAACACACACTAAATCTGCCGCCAGAGCAGTTTTACCCGTTCCCGCACGACCAACAATTAAGGTCGAAAGATGATTGTTTACGGAATCTTGAAGATTTTTCAAAAGTTTTTCGCGTTTGAGATGCGGTGCGCTTTGTGTCGGCACGCTGAATTTGTCTGTAATTAACTGCATTGTCCTGATTAATTTCCCTTTATTTTTTTCGTTTTTTTTCAACGGAAAAAGCCGATGCTGATATTATTTTCGGCGGGTTGAGAAAAACTTGAGGCTTAAAAATGTCCTAAGTTTCATGTCCAAAGCTCACGCAGATTTTCCCATAGAATATAAACGCCTGCGGCTAAGACAACAGCGATGATGCTGTATTGAAAGAACTGATAGAAAAGAATCAATCCAGAGACGAGAGCAAGCACGACCGAAACATTCGCAACAAACCGGCTGAAGTTTTTGCGAAACCATGATTCAATCAAAAGAACTATAAAGGCGATTGTGATTATTGCGTTGATGAGAAATTGTTTGGCAACAATCAAGAGAGCGACAAAACCTATCAACATCAAACCAATGCTTGCCGCCGCCCAGATTTCTGCAAGTCGGTTGCGGTTTAGTTCGGCTTCAGAGGCAGGTGCGTGTTCGTGTCGGATATGTTCGCGTAAAGGAAGAGGTTCGCCGTTCGACAGTTTTTTTTCGTATCCGGTCAAAGATTGCAAAAGAGCTTTATCCGAAGCGAGTTGACCGCGCAAAGATTTCACTTCACCTGAAAGTTCTTCGATTTTTTTATTGTGAAGTTCAAGTTGTTTTTGCAAATCGGGTTGCAAACGCAACGCCGCGGCTTCGATTCCGATGCCTTCCAGTTCTTTGCGCTTCTCTTTTAACTGTTCTCTGAGAGTTTCTATGCGAGTCTGAATTTTTTCTTTTTGCCTGAGCGTGATTGCAATCGCTTTATCTGCGGGAACGACTTTTTCCAAACCACTCCAACCAACGGGGTCATACCACGAACTGCGAATTGAACCGTCTCGGTTGTGCATCGCTCCGGCGGGAGCATCCTCGCCCGCAAACGGGTCTCCTGTGTATAAGCCCCAAAGCCCGCGATAATTTCTAACCCAGGCGGGAGGCGGTTCAATTAAACACGGCTCGTCCCACTCCTTTTCTTGTTTCGGTCCGACCATTAGACCGTCACCACGCGCGTAATCAACAAACGGCACACGAAGAATGTTCAGAAGTTTTGATTCTTGTTCCTGTGTCTCTTCGTCATCAGATTGGCTAACGAGTTTTCGCCACAAGTTTTGAACGCGTTCAACGACCCTGATGACGGGCGAAAGAAACGGCATGGGCAGTTCCGTCATATATTCGCCTGCTCTGAAATAACTCGCGTGCGAACCTGCACCGACATAAATCACGGGATGTCCGTCAATCTTTTTAACTTCTGTGTCGTTCCAATGTCGTCGTAAATCGTCGCCGTGATTGTCATGCGAAGCATAAGCCACCCACTCAGGCTCAATATCTTTTTCAAGCACGGCATCAGAAATATAAATGCAAATCATCTCCCAATCGGCTTCATGGTCATTTGTTCCAAAGAAGCCGGAACGCCAATTATTGAAGGCGTAAAAAAACCAATACTGTAAGACAATCCAATTGCCGTGATGAACGACGCGCCCGTAATAACGTGGTTGTGAATACTTTTCTTCAATCGGTTTATAGGCTATCGCCGCCGCCGCCGCCGTACTCCATGGGACCCGACCGCGTGCAAATAACAAAAAAGAAAAAAGCGTATCGGCAAAGCGCGAAAAATAACCTACACGCGCAAGCCGCCCGCGCCCCGCACGAAAGATATTTTTTTCGTCCGTACCGATGCCAAGTTGTTGAAGCTGATGTGTTGCGAGTTCTTTGATATTTACTTCTTCAACGAAACGAAGAAAACGAACAGCCTTCGGATTTCCCGCTTCGAGTTTTCCTAGCTTTTCTAATGTGAGTTGCCCTTTTGGAATCAGACAAATAGCTTCGCGGTTCGGCAGTCGTTCCCATAAACTGCAATTTTCAACATAGCCCGCCGTATCCAAAGGAAAAAACTTTTCACCTTTTGTGAAGCACAGTACAGGCTCGAAACGAAGAAGAAGCTTGTTTGCAGATTCTCCGATTGCGGATTGTGTGCCAGGACCGACGGATTTGTTTTTCTCTTCGTCTTTCACTTCTTACGCTTCATCCTTTCTCACAAGTCTTGGTAAAAAAGCTTTTCGCACTGCGCCTGCGTTTAAGAATAAGACCATGAAAATTCCGTAGAGCATTATCGGATAAACGAGCGGTATCAGTTCATTGCTGAAATACAGTGAGAGACAAAGGTAAAGAATCACGCCTTGCAATAACAACGCAATCAGCCACGCGCCGCGAAGACGAAAGAAGAAACCAATCGCGGAAAGCCCGAGCAAACCGCCCATCACTCTTGAAAAAATTTTATAAGCTCTTTCGTCAAAACCGATGCTTGCTGCCAATCGTTCAATCGGATTTTTTACATCAAGTGTGTCATCAATTCCGTACTCATCTTTCTTAGGCGAAGATATTGGCTGTGCATTCGATTTGGAATCTGCAACATCTTTTTTTACCGGCTCCGTTCTGCCTTTTAGCTTGAAGTAATAAGCCCCGCCAAAGATTAACCCTGCGCCCTGTGCCAGCAATAAAAACAACCCTAAAAAGCGGATAATCCAGACACTCTTTCGCCCGCTCGCCCTTGTTGCTATGGCTCTCTGTGATTTCGTTTCGGTCATTGCCTGTTAAAGTTTTGAGTACCGACTTTAGTCGGCTTTATGCGATTGAAAAGCCGACTAAAAGTCGGTACTCAAAGTACTCAAAACTTTTGTTTTGGGTGAAACCTCTTGATGTAATTGCGATATTCTGAAACTTCTTGCTGCGCTCTTTCTTCGCTCCAACCCAGATATTTTTGCGCTACGTTTGCCGCCCGCTCATCAGCCCCGATTCCGCAACCAGAGTTTAACCCGACCATTGTGCGGCGCAACAGACAATCCGATAATTTTTCCGCAATTTCCCGTGTGAAAGAATAGACCACTTCCGCCTTTACCGCGCCTGATTCTTCGTCAAAAATTTCTAACAGTTCTTCATCGTCTTCGCCAAGTTCCAATACTTCAACAGCCCGCGAACCATAAACTTTCAAAAGTCTTTCAACCAGCTTAACGGACAAAAATCTGTTCTTTGAATTAAAGCTTTCTTTGAACGCCTGAAAGCTTTCAACCGAAGCACCGGGCAATGTTATTTCAGATGTTCTGCAAGGTTTTATCGGGCGATTAAGTTTACGAAAAATCATGTTGACCGTTTGCTGTGCAAGATTTCGGTATGTAGTAAGTTTGCCGCCTACGATTGATAACAAGCCTTCGATTTGCGGGGCGTGGTCATGTACGAAATGACGGCGCGTAATGCCGGATTCCTTTTCGTTTTTGACAAAGGGTAATGGTCGCACACCCGAATAACTGTAAAGAACATTTTCGCGCTTTAGCTGTGCCAAAGGAAGAACCGCGTTTGTCTCACGCAATAAATAATCTATCTCGCTTTCGTCCGCAATAATTTCCTCAAGGCTTTGGTCGTAGCGCAAATCGGTTGTGCCAATCAAAACCTGATTATTCCATGGGATTATAAAAAACGGTCTCCCGTCCGTTTGCGCTTCAACATAGAGTGCCTCATCGGGTGCGCCGTCAAAAACTTTAACGACGATATGGCTTCCTTTTGTGCCGCCGATGAGCCTTTCGATTTTGAAGCCTTCATTCCGCAAAATTTCATCAACCCAAGGACCTGCGACATTTACGATGATGTTTGAATGCGCCCGACAGGTATTGCCGCCCGACAAATCATTAAACTCAACACCTACGATTTTATTTCCGTCAAACAGCAGTTTTGTGACTTTGCAATAAGTGAGAACTGTTGCGCCCAGACCCAAAACCGAAAGAACATTTTCCAAAGCCAAACGTTCCGCAAACTCAACTTGCGCGTCTGTATAAAGTGCGGCTTTTTTCAAACCTTTCTTTTCCAAACCCGGAGCACGTTTCAAAGTTTCTGTACGCGAAAGCATTCTGTGACTTGCCGTTGATTTATCAAAAGAGAGAAGGTCATATGCAAACATCCCTGCACGAATCATCATTGCCCCGCGTTTGCTGTGTTTGTAAATCGGAATCAGCATCGGCAAGGGTTTTACAAGATGCGGTGCGATAAAAAAAAGCTTTTCGCGTTCGCGCAATGATTCCCTTACCAAACTGACTTCGCCGTATTCAAGATAACGAAGCCCACCGTGAATAAGCCTCGAAGACCAGCTTGTTGTGCCGCCGCCGACATCGCCTTTATCCAATAACAAAACTCTAAGCCCGCGCATAACCGCATCACGCACAATTCCCGCGCCATTTATCCCCGCGCCAATAATGATTGCGTCGAAATGTATCTCTGAAATGTCCGATGGAACATGGCGTGACATAGAAAGCGATGTTTTCCAATTCTCTTTCAACTCTCAAGAGGGTTCATAACGCGCCCCATGAACAGGATGTTGTTTGTGTATTTGCGACAAATTAAAAATAAGAACGGATGGTCGGCGCGAAAGATTTTTGGTTGCGGAATTGTAGTCATTGCTAACCCTAAAGCCACTGCAAAAATTGTTGAGGCAGCGGCTTCCGTTCCTTCTTCATTCACCTCAACCCAAGCTTTATGTAATGCATTAGAAATGTACAGTGGTTCTTTATCGCTGATACCTGCGAAATTTGCGTCATCCGGTGAGAAAGCGTCCGTTATTCCCAGTTCTCGTAAGACAGTGACTAGTTCTAAATCCGCACTTACCTTAAATTTTGGAACATAAACTTTAACCTTTTCCGTATGCTTTGGTCGCCATCCGGTAAAGTTCTCTAAGGTAAAGGTCTGCTCAAATTTTTCCAGAGTGTTTTCGCCATCTCTCTTACTGAACAACTGCTTGAAACCCGACACGTTTTCTTTTTTAGGAAGAAAGATAATCATCGAAAATTTGTCTCCGACGTAGGGAAGTTCTATAGCCTGATAATCTTCTCCTTCAGAATAATTGATTTCTTCTTCGATGCTCATTAAAGGAACTTGAACGGTTTGACCTGAAGAATCGGCTTCTAAAGTAAAGGGTGCGTCGTGTGTATCGTATTCTTCAAAAGGAGACTTCCAAGCCCCTTTGAAATAGATGGCATTAGCTAAAATAAGGCGTGTAAGCGAATCAAACATTTCAGGGTTTGTGATGTCTCTGATTTTGTTTTCAGTCTGTTGTGCGACCCAGTTATTTATTTGTTCTGCGGCTTCCGAGGGCAAATCAAAATCTATTTCTTTAAGTTCGGTGCCATAATTTTCTGTAAGTAAGTTAAGAAATGTCGGCAAGATTTCAAAGCCTTTTCGCCCCCAGAGTGAGTTTGCGATATTTAATTGGTTACGACTTTGATTCGCGTCTTCTATTAACTCGGAAATCCATTTGGCAAATGCGGGGTGTAAATCTTCCTGTCTTAAAGTCAAGTTTAAGGCTTTTGCCAATTCTATTTCGGTTTTCCCGCGTGCACCCGCATAAACCATCGCCAACGCCGTAATTATACTTGCAGGTGAAAAAAACAGATTCCCTTTATCACTTTGAACTTGCTTGTATAAATCAAATGCAAATTTGTTTGTTGCCTGATTGATTTCAAAAAGATTGATTCGCGGCACTTCTTTTACATTTTGATTCAAGTTCATAAAACCCTCTTTTACTTTTCAAGTGCCTCAACTAACTTTTGTACAATTCATCTTTCACTATCGCGTGAACGTCGTCGCGGAGTTTCACCACATCTTTATCGTTTGGCAAAAGACCTTCAATTGAAACAGGTGGCAGGAAAACGACCTCGATTGTACCGGGTTGCGCCACACCTGTTTTCTTTCCCATCAAATTGTCGGAATTTTTTATTGCGACGGGTATGATTGGGACTTGCCCTTCGATAGCCATATAGAAAGCCCCTTTTTTGAAAGGCAATAATTCGCCCGGCATTGCCCGCGTGCCTTCTGCAAAGATTGCGTAAGAGATACCCGCACGAAGTCTGTCCGTAGCCGCTTTCATCGTTTCGACTGCGCGTTGATTGTTCGAGCGGTCAATCGCCATGATGTTCACATATGTCATTCCATAACCAAGAATCGGAACTTTCAAAACTTCTTTTTTAGCTATGACGCCGATTCGTTTGCCCGTGTGAGCAAAGATTGTCGCTGTGTCCAGATAAGAACGATGATTACAAATAAAGACGTAAGACTTTTCTTTTTCGATGTTCTCTTTTCCGCGCATTACGATTTTTGCACCACTCAATCTCACCCAAGTTCTTGCTCCAAACAAACACCATGGATAAAGCCATTCGCGGCGATTCACCAACCAGCAAAAAGAGATTGTTGGCGTTCCGACAACAAGAAGCAAAGCCCCTGCAACAAAGAGTGACCACCAATACCAGAGCTTTCCGAAAACTTTATTCCATCGTTTGAATTCGGCTTGCGTTTCTTTTGTTTGTATAATCGTTTCGCTATTCATCAAATAATATTTGGAAAATAAAAAGTATGCTTATTGCCGGGAGCGCGGAAGTCCACTTCCGCCATGAGCGCGAAGCGCGAAAAGAAGCTGTTGAAAACGAAACAATGTTTTTATTGAAACATTCAATACGCCTTTCGGCGTGTTGGCGGAAGTGTTGGCGGAAGTGGACTTCCGCGCTCCCGGCAATAACAGTTCTCCTTTTGCTTCTTTTCGTTGTTCCCGTATCGGCACAAATTCCAACTCCGCGTTCTGTGCTTGGATTCAATCCGGGCGATGACCGTACGTTAGCCGATTGGAAACAGATAACGAATTACTTTTCTTTGCTTGATAAAGCAAGCGGGCGCATTGAAGTCAAGAATATCGGGACCACTACGTTGAAACGTCCGTTCATTGTCGCATTCATCAGCGCAGAAGAAAATATCCGGGAGCTTGAAAACTACAAAGCCATCAACCGCAAACTTGCTGACCCGCGAACAATCGCAACCAAAGAAGAGCGCGAAAAACTTTTGCGCGAGGGCAAATCTATCGTTGCCATTTCATGTGCCATTCATTCGACTGAAATTGTCTCGTCGCAAATGTCCATGCAGCTTGCTTATGACCTTGCAAATGCAGACGATGAAGCAACAAAAGAGATTTTACGCAACACCATTTTGATTTTGATTCCTTCAGCAAACCCTGACGGAATTGATATTGTAGCCGATTGGTATCGCAAAACCTTTAATACAAATTACGAAGGAACAAATCCGCCCGAACTCTATCAGCATTACGCGGGACATGATAACAACCGCGATTGGTTTATGCTCAATTTGAAAGAGACGCGAATACTCACCGGGCTTTTTTGGCGCGAATGGTTTCCGCACATTGTCTATGATGTTCACCAAATGGGAATGTACTCGCCGCGTTTTTGCATTCCGCCTTTTCACGACCCCTCAAACCCGAATATCCCGCCGCTCGTTTTACGCGAAGTCGGTTTGTTAGGCTATTCAATCGCCGCAGACATTCAGGCACAGAATTACAAAGGCGTTATTACAAACGCGATTTATGACGCTTGGTGGCACGGCGGTTTTCGTTCGACGCCCTATTATCACAACTCAATCGGTATTTTGTCCGAAGCCGCAAGCGCGCGTCTTATGACACCGATTCGCGTCACAGAAGATGATTTGCTGAAACAGAACCCGCAACGCGGAGTTCCGCCAAAACTGCGAACTGCTACAAATTATCCTGACCCATGGCGCGGCGGTATCTGGGGACCACGTGAAATTATGCAGATGGAGATGATTGCTTCGCGCACAATCCTGACAGCCGCAGGACGTTATCGTGAAAAGTATGTTCAGAACTTTTTCGACCTCAATCGAATCAGCGCAGGCAAAAACACAAACGCAAACCATCCAAATGCCTATCTTATTATGCCCGGACAAGGTAACGAAGAATCTGTTGCACGAATGATTGAAATTCTTTTGGCACAGGGCGTGGAAGTTCACCGTATGAACCGCGAACTGCATATGTATTTTGCGGCCAGCATAGACCGTTATTCACACGAAATCCCTGCGGGTGGTTATCTGATTTTCCTTGCACAACCTACGCGCAATCACATACAGGCATTGTTTGAACCACAAGTCTATCCCGACAGAATCGGCGCGGATGGTCGTGCAGAACAACCTTACGACGTGGCAGGATGGACTCTGCCAATGATGATGGGCGTCGAATACAGTGCCGTAAGCGAGATAAAAGAATATACGGATTCTGTTCGCCGCCTCACACTTGTAAATAATGCAAACGAAGTTCGCCGCGATTTAGGTTTGGACGAAATCAAAAACGACGAATCGCCAATTAAAAATCCTGTAAAAGGAAACACGCGCGTTGGGCTTTATAAAAGCTGGATGGCTTCGATGGACGAAGGCTGGACGCGGTTTGTTTTTGACCATTTCAAAGTTCCTTATAAATCAATTTACGACGCGGATATGAAAGAGGGAAATTTGCGTTCGCGTTTTGACGTGATTGTTCTGCCGTCGCAAACCGAACAGCAAATCGTAGAAGGTAACAAAAAGAACTCTTACCCCGATGAATATGTGGGCGGCATCACGGAAATTGGCGTAGAAAATTTGCGAAAGTTTGTAGAAGAAGGCGGCACGTTGATTTGTTTTGACGATTCGACAGAATTTGCAATCGAACGCTTTAAGCTTCCCGTGAAAAATGTTTTGAAAGACTTGAAGACATCAGAGTTTTATTGCCCGGGTTCAGTGCTGAGAATTGAAGTTGACAACAAACACCCGATTGCCAAATTCACGAAACCGAAAACGGACGCCTACTTTGTCAACAGCGCGGCGTTTGACATAGTTGACCCGAAACGTGTGACCATCATTGCGCGTTATGCAAACGAAAAAGTCTTGCATTCGGGCTGGCTTCGCGGCGAAACATATTTGAACGGAAAAGTCGCCCTGGCAGAAACGCCCCTAGGCAAAGGTCGCGTCGTTTTATTCGGCTTTCGCCCGCAACATCGCGGACAAACATGGGGAACATTTCAATTCATCTTTAATGCAATCGGGCAATAGATAATAGACGTTGATAATTAGATGAAGCATGTTCATAAATCCACAACAAACAATTTAACAATTTGGAGTGCGGTTACTTGTAACCGCTTTCAACCAGCGAAGACTTGTCTTCGCTTTCTTTGATTGACGCTCTCCATCTAAACCTAAGCGGTTATAGATGTAGATTCTAAAGACACGCTTTGTGCAGCCACATATGTTATGTCTTTAACCGTCCGCCCGACGGCTCGTTTTAAGATTACTTGAG
>Ga0187894_10007716_pt1 | contig 10035 bp, 6 predicted proteins | sample GBC1701081metaG_FD_136650 | JGI IMG/M metagenome (GOLD analysis project Ga0187894, IMG submission 136650) | White microbial mat communities from a lava cave in the Kipuka Kanohina Cave System on the Island of Hawaii, USA - GBC170108-1 metaG ... | reverse complement strand
TTCTTCCCTTTTCAATGAACTCGAGGGCTGTAGCGCGTTCAGCAAATCAGACAGTGGCTCATTTCGGTGATGACGGCTATAAGGTCATACTCGGATTGAGAAGATACCTGCTTGCAATTAAATAGCATTACCGGCTCTGGTTAAACCGGCGACGAGTATTGGCTCTCAGGCGGAATGCGTAATTGTGGCTAGCGAAAACTGTGATGATTATCGCTGAAGAGGAAAAAGAAGCTTTCTGGCCAAGTTACCCTCCCATCCTCTTTCGGCAGCTTTGGATATAGTCAAACCCAGCACCCACCCAAGTAACCAAGTTAGGTTGCCTTGCTACAACTCGAGCAGAATAAAAAATCAATGTATGAAGACTGCCTTTGCATTTGAAGGATATGAGAATGTTGACAATTGCTACACGGGAGAATCAGGTTAGCTTCGGTCTCCTCATTTGTCAATAAAAAGCTAACCGCCAAGACGCCAAGATCGCCAAGAGGGTTCCAAGGTGTTGGCCTTTCATTCTCTCTTGCGGCCTTCTCCCTGTCTTTCTCTTGACGATCTCGGTTTCTTGGCGGTTGATTCGTGTGACGAATCACCGGCTATTCCTCGATTCACGACTTGGACAGTTCCGCGGCAGGCGCCAATTAGTCTTATTGAAGTATCGTCCCCGACATCCACCCGATTGGACAACAAGGATTCCCGCCGCCGGTTTCCAGTTCAAACCCGACTCTTTCTCTATTTACATAGTTCTGTTGCTTGCCCTCATCGCTCAGCATGAAGCGCTCCGCGGCGCTTCCTTCGATGGCTCCATAAAAATGGAGCGAGTGAAAAGTATGAATCGGATCGTCGTTGGGTTCCGCTGACTCATGTCCGGTCAGGTCCGGGAAGTTTTGAACGGCCATTCTGAGTTCGTAGTTCGGGTCATACTCAATCCTCAGAACCTCGATTGGTCCGGCATTCGCGTTTTTCTCGAGCTGGCAAACCAGACTTTGCCTCTTCGTCAATCTTAGATGCGTTGCGGCGGTATAAGGTCTGACATCCAGACTCTTCCGGGCGGCGCCAAGCTGCCGCGTGATCTCATCCCTCGAGATAGGCGCTGAAGTCCTTGCGCGCAACTTCCTCAGCGCGTCTCTTTCAACACGCAGGCTCTCCACAATGACCGGAATGGGAGCGTCCGGATGAAGAGGTCTGAGGACCGAGAAGAAAGTCCCGTTTGAAATCCGCAGGCTTGGCTTCAGACGGTTGTGGTTGAGCGTGACCTTCCGGCCGAAAAACTCCTTCTCCAAATTAGGGATGCCATCGAATGGCCTCCAATGCTCGCCCGCGCGGGTCGTCTTGGAACCGGATAGAGCGGCAGCGGCTTTAGGCTCTGCCCCCGCGGTTTCGAGGAAAATCCGGCCTGTCGCGAACCCCTGGATGTCGGAACGCGCGAATGGATCGTAGCTTTCTCTCACCCAAGCGCCCGGAGTTCCGCCCAATTGTCTTCGATGAATCACTCCTGCCAGACTGTGCCCTGCCCGACTCAGCGGCGCAGCCTCAAGCAATTTCGCCTTTTTGTCGAATGTGAGGATCATCAATCCCTCAAGGTATAGTGAGACGGATTTCGCCTTCAGAGTTGTCATTAAATTTTCTCCTTATTGAGGTGAACCTGGTTAAAACCGGCCGTATCCGCCGCTAGCGATGAATGCAGCCCAGTAGTAAGGATGGCGCAGGCGCTTGTCCGCGCCACGGAGCATCGCTATTTGAGCTTCGCGTAGAGCATTGACTGTGGGAAGCCCCGTTTTCCGGCGAAGCTTGTGAAAATTGACCATCAGTTTTTCGGTCTCGTCGGAATCAACCGGCCATAGGCTGGAGATGACCAGCGGGACTCCGGCGGCCTCGAAAGAGCGCGACAGGCCGATGACGCCCTCTCCATTGTAATATTCTTCAGCCCTCGTCCGGCAAGCCGAGAGCACGATCAACCGCGCCCTGGCCAACTTCAGCCTGTAGACCTCAAACATAGCCAGAGCGTTCTCTCCTTCCACGCCGGCGTCCGCATCCGCCAGGATCAGTTTGGAAAGCATCGGTGAACGCCGGTCGGCAAGGTAATGCATGGCCAAATGTATAACGTCGGCTTTCTCAATCTCGCTCAAGAGCGAAACCTTCTTTGCCTTCCTGCCGATGAGGGAAACGGCGTCATCGTAAAGCGGCGCGATCTTTTCAGCCTCTCTGGCGGACGAGGTGAGATCGGGCAGTTTGAATACCGCGGGATTGAAAGCCGGATTACCGACGCTCAACAGCCGCTCCCATTTCGTTCCCGCCCTTCGCTCGGCGTTCTCGGCGCTGCGAATAAAGAGCGTCGAACTGGGAGATGTGAGCAGCGCGTAGTCTTCGATCAGATATCTCTCTGTTTTCGGCGCCTTCAGTGAGCCGAACGGCAGAAAATTGAGTATTTTGTCGGGCACGACGCAAAGCATCAGCCGCTTATCCAGTAGTGGCTCGACCGGGCTGATCAGTATCTTATACAAATCAGTGGATGAGCGACCCCATTCCTGCTCAGCTTCAGAAGGTTTTGACACCTGATCGAGATACGCCTTTACCTTGCTCGTCAGATCACTCGGGTTGTGATCAATAGCGACGCGGGCGATCTTATCCCTGGTGACAACCCACGCGATTGCGCGGTCTTTCAGCATGGAGTATTGCAGGATTTGGGCCTCACCTGGAATGCGCGGTTGAAGTTCGGCGAACGTGAGGGGACGTGTTGAATCCGAGAGCGATTCCTCCGGCAAGTTGAATTCAGTGGTGATCTGTCGCGCCACGGTCGCGGAATCGAGCAACGACCTGGCGCGGCTGAGTTCCGAGTAGTTGAACGCCTGTTCCGGTTGCCCCAGGGAAGCGTCGGCGAAGTCAATGGCGATGTCATATACGCTCTGTTCCGAATCGAAAAAACTGTTTCTGCTGCTTTGCTGCAAAATCTTCGTTCGATGTCTTTCGAGCAGTTCGAGCACCCGGTCGAGTTGCCGTTGGCCGGAGGAAATGTCTCCCACCGCAAGTTGATTGAGCAACACTTCCTTCGCAATCAGGTAGGATTGCGCCTCCCAACCACTCGACCGGTAGAATTCGGCGGCTTGATTGAGTTCATTCAAAGCTTCGACGTACCTACCCATTTCACGATAGACCTGGCCCAGGCACAGTCGCGCATAATTGAGTATATCCAGACCCGTAGGCGACTGCCCGCTTTGCCTGCCAATCTCCAGCCCGCGCTCGATGTAGGCGATCGCCGTATCGAAATCTTTCAGCTTGCTGTAAATGAGGCCAGTCTCGACGCTATAGCGCGAAATAGAATGGGGATAGTTCAATCCTTCCACCATCCTGACCGCTTCTTTTTGGAACTCGAGCGCGGCGGAATAGAGTGAGAGTCTATAAAAGCTGGAGCCGGAGATCGCATGCAAGACTGAGGTCCAGCTATCGTCAGCCGCCGCCACCTGTTTCGCCAAAGCCAGAGATTCCTGGCATCTGTTGACCGCCTCGCGGTGTTTGCCGAGATAACGGTAGAGACTCGATTGATTGATCAACGTCCTCAGATATCCGCTTCGATCTCCGATGCGCGAAAACTCATCGGCGGCGGCCAGACAGTACCGCATGGCTTCGGAATATTCGAATTGATCGCCCAAGACGGCGGCGAGACGATTGAAAGTGAGCGCCCGCAACCAACGGTACTGCCTCCGCTCGCACTCGGCGGCGACCGATTCAAAGGCGGGCAGGCTCTTTCGATGGCCGGATTGCCTCAGATAACACTCGGCGATCCAATATTCCGCCGGGAGCGATTCGACGAGCGCAGAGGCTCGCGTGAAGAGATTTTGAGCCGCCAGGCAAGCTTCAATGGCGCGTTGGTGTTGACCCTTGGTACTCCACTCGTATGCCGACTGCCGCAGCCTCCGCCCTTCCGCCAACATCTGGCGGCGCCATTTGTTCGCTCCGCGATAGACGGCGGCCAGATCGGCAAGGTAACGGTCCTGCGCTTTTTGGTCGGACAACTGTCCCAGGCGCTCGAGGGTTCGCAGACACTCTTCCGCCTCTGTATCCTGATCCTTGGAGGAAAGGCTGAGGAAGTCGCCAATCAACCTGTCGGCAACGTAATTTCCGTGGCGAAGATAGCTGTCGTTATACGCTTGCCAGGTCTTTTCATCGTCTCCGTTGCGGTAAGCCGACAGCAGATCGTGATAAAGGCGTTCGGATCGCTCGATTCCGGTCTCGGATTTTTTCTTCCGCAACGCTTCCAGTTTTTTCCTCGCTTCTTCGGCCCATCGAGAGTGGTTATCCTTCGTCAAATAGGTTTCCCAACTTTTGCGGGCCGGCTCATCCAGATTCAACGCTTCATAAAGGAGCCCGCGATTGAAAAGCGCCTCGGGCAAACCAGCATTCAACTCCAATGCTTTGTTGATGTGGAGAATAGCCTCATCCACGGTTTGCGGACTTAAGCCGCTTCCCCGGGCGGCGGCTTCGCTTTTGAGTTTCAGCAACAAAGCCGCGCCCAGATCGCTGTGGACAGTGGCGGCGTCAGGCGCCAGCTTGAGCGCCGTGTTGAACTGCGCCGCTGATTGATCAAAGTCGCCTCTGGCCAGATAGAATTTACCCAGAGCGTGAAACGATTCGGCGTCAGCGCGCGCGCGCGCGGCCTTACGCAACAGAGTCAGGGATTCTTCCAATTCATCTTGTACGACCTGATTGCCCCTTTGACCACGCTCCCTTGTCAGAATCGCGTAGTCGAAACCGGTGATACGCGCTTCGATCAATCGCTGATCGCGGTACGCGCGGCTGAGCGCGGCCAGCCCTTCATCCAGAGGGGACTGGTAAAAGAATGCGCGCCAAATTCCAAAGCCCGCGGCCAAAAGCAGAGCGGCGAGAACCGGCGCGCTCCACCATCGGGTGAAAAAGGCGCGCAGCCAAAGTCTGAAGTCGAGCCTATTTTCACCGGCCCTCGCATCGGAGCCTCTTGTTGAATTTGCCGCGTATCTCTTGAGGGCTTTCATCATCAACAACTGCTCACGCCGCATGTCCTCTTTATCAGCCTGTCCGGGTATTTGGCGTAGCGCCAGAAAGTGGTTTTCAAAACGATCGCGCTCGGCGCCCGTCAGTCGTTCGCACAGGTAATCGTCAATCAACTCTTCCTCGACGATAGCCAATTGGCGGACAAAATCGCTGTCATCGAAGAGCCGATCTTCAAGCTGCGCGTCTTCCTCCGCCGTCACGTTACCGAGCAGAAAGCGTTTGAGCCGGTTGTCTTCATGTTCATGTCGCATAATTCATCCCCCATAGCCTCGGATCATTCGCCGCCTCCCAAATGGGAACGAAGAGAGTGGCGTTTCATTTCGGTGGGGATCACCGCTGTAGGCATTTCGTGACGCAATCGCGCAACGTGGCATGAATGCGGAACATCCTCAGCCGCAAGGCGTTGATCGTGACGCCGAACGACTGAGCCAATTCCTTGTGATGTTCGATTTTGGCGCTCTTGTCTTTTTCGTGATAGGCGATCACCAGTTTGCGATTTCTTTCCGACATGCGCCGCATGCACTCTTCCAGACAGGCGTAGCGGCGTTCTTCCATCTCCCTTTCCTCGTGGAAGGCGTCTTGGCGGTCGGCTTCTTCGCGGGGTTGAACATCAGGTTGTGGCTGGTATTTTCTGACGTAGTCCAGATGAAGGTTCTTCGCGACGGATTTGAAGTAGTTTTTCGGATCACCGACGTAGGAATCGAATAATTCAGGGCCTCGCCGAATCACACGGTTGATGACTTCGTCGGCCATATCTTCGGAGCCTGCCCATCGTTCCTTTCTGAAATAAGCGATCAGGGTGGCGCGGATCTCCTCATACTTGTGCGCGGCCAACTCAATGTCCGGATCTAACCAGGTCAAGAACTTCTTCCACGACTCCTCCGTGGGTGTCCAGTTCGAATTCATATGGGTCGAGAAGATGGCCACCGAAAAAATCTTGGTGATACAACGAAATTTCCTATGGCCGGTTTCGTTTCATGGGTGAAGAGCGTATGTAAATCATTTCCTAGACGTCCTCGGCCTACTAGCGACGTCTGCCCCAGAGAGTGATTGCGCCGACCCAAATCACTTCTGGGGCACTGAGGAGATCACACTCAAACACCGCATTATGGCGAAGAAAACAATTTCAGAGCAAGAGATTGAGCGGGCTTACGGAGAAGCCTTGCGCAAGTATCTCCATCGGGAAAACGTAACCGGCGTTGATGTCGGCTTCAAGTATGTCGACGGTCAGCCGACAGACACGATTGCCGTGAGAATCCATGTGAAGGAGAAGATCGCCCCGACCGCGCTGGCGGCGGCTGAAGTCCTTCCGACTGAGATTAATGGAGTTCCAGTGGATGTCATTCCGGCTATCTATCACATTAATGTAGCCCCCGGCCTGGGCAGCGCCAGAGAACCCGACGCCGCGATGGAGAGTTTAGTCGCCCGCCTGACGCCGCGCGATCCGATTCAACCCGGTATAAGTGTCGGACACCAGGCCGTCACTTTCGGAACGCTTGGCTGCTTTGTGAGAGACAAGATGACCGGCAAGCTATGCCTTCTCAGCAATTGGCACGTCTTGGCCGGGACGGCTAACGCTCGTCCGGGTGACCCAATTACGCAACCCGGGCGCGCTGATGGCGGACGCGTTGGCCGGCATACGATCGCCACCCTGGAGAGAATGATGCTCGACAAGGACGGCGACGCGGCGATCGCGACATTGAATGGACGGCGGCAAATCGCGCTTGAACCCTTCGAGACGGGAGTAGTCTTTTCCGGCCTTCGCATGCCACAGATTGGAGAGACACTCGTCAAATCCGGCCGCGCCACTGGCGTCACCTTCGCGAAGGTAGACGGCCTCGGCAGATATACTTTGAATTATCCGGCCGGCCGGCGCTCGATTGCGGGCTTTAAACTGGTTGCGCGGCAGAATGGCAATCCCAATAACGAAGAAATATCGGCAGGCGGAGACAGTGGCTCGATTTGGTATTCGCCCGATTCGCGTGAAGCGGTCGGATTACATTTTGCCGGTGAGACCGATCCCAACCCCCGGGCGGAACATGCCCTTGCCTGCTTCGCAACCCGGGTGTTTAGCCGGTTGCACATTGAGTTGGCTGAAGCATTGCCCAGACCGGAGACCGCAATCGCAGATGATGAATTGATCTCCTTATTGGCAACCCAACTTGGCTCCGTCACCACGACGCAAGTCGCCGGGATCCTCGGCATTGAAAACATCCGTTCTGTCGCTCACGACTTGCAAGCCCGCTATCCATCACTACGATCGATTTATTCGAACATTTCATCTCAACTCGATCCACGCGCGGAGACTAGCTCATTAGGTTCCGTTGCGATTGGATATGCCGCCGGAGCCGTGGCAAAACTGATTGAAACAAGAGGGGACGGCAATCACTCGCCGGAAAACTTCACAGCCATGGTTATAGCCTTTTTGGCTGGCGCCGCAATGGGCGCGCGTGGACTGGATGAGAAATAGGTTCAGTCCGCAGCCCAAAGCCGCCATCCCAAGCCCAACGCCAATCAGCGTCCGCGACAGCCCTTGTCCGACTACTAGCTTCAGCGCAAAGCGTGTTCATTCGTATTTCAGGGGAGCCGCTTCAGCAACTCCTTGAACCGCTCGGTCTCGCGCAGACTGTCGAGATCGCTATCGGTCTTGTACTGCTGCCGGTCCGTGAAGCCGGCGTTGATCGCCTTCTCCAAATTGTCGAGCGCCTTCTCCTTCTGCCCCGACAGCGCGACACATCGGCCTTGATCGGTTCGCCGCTGAGCGTCATCGTCTGTTGGGCGAGCCAACCCTGCAGCGCGTCCTTGCCGACCACAGGCATGACGCTGGGGCGATGCACTCTGGCGTCGTCGCTCAACCGGCTCTGGTAGGCTTGTCCCACGCTGCTCGCTTTGGCCGTGGCGAGAAACTCGCGCTCCACCTTGAGCAACCCGGCAATCTCTTCCTCAACATTCACGCTGGCTGCGGGCTGTTTGTCCGGCGTCCGACCCGACGCCCGATACGATGTCTTGAAGGGCGCATTCAGCGGCGCGACTGCGGCGGGAGTATCGGCGCCAAGATCAAGCGCTACGCGCCAACTGCCGTCACCCTGCCTTTTCCAGACCGAGAAAAACATGCCGTGCCGGGCCGGCTTCTTTTCCGGGCTGGTGTCTTCAATCACGGTCGGGCCGGTGTTCCAGCCCAGGTCCCCCGCCTGCGCGACGTCGCCGTAGACGCGTCCTGCTCTTGTTTGTAGGTGAATGCGCCCCACTGTTTGGCTGTTTTATTGAAGATGACTGTCCATTCGGTCACGCCGACCGTCTGCGACAGGCTTGCGGCCGGACTCTCGCGTGGCATTATCCAGCCGTATTGAAACTACGCCGCAACGGGGGTAACAAACAGCGGCGCCGCCGCCAGCGCCAGCATTGCTGAAGTCAGTGTCGAGGTAAAGCGCTTGGGTTTCATAAGCCCCTCCGGTAGTGTCAAATGTGATCAAAAGAGCGCGTTTACAGCGTAACACTTCTTTCAGCCAAGGTTGTCAAAGTGTGATGAATAATTGCAAAAGTTGTTTCGGCAGACCGATCAGTTTCATAAACACCTCCGGTTGGTTTTACGGCTTCGGCAGACGCCCGAGCAGTTCCTGAAAACGCGGCTCCGCGCGCAGCGGCGCCAGGTCCTCATCAGTTTCGTATGCGTTGCGATCTGTGAAGCCTTCGGCGACCGCGCTGGTCAACGACTCGAACGCTTTGTCCTTCTGCCCGAGCCGGGTGTATCCGCAAGCGAGGTTGAAGAAAGCGACGCCACGCGTGTTCGCGCCCGGCGGGATGCCCGCTTCAAACGCCTTGAGGTAGGTTTTCACAGCCTCTTCATTGCGCCCGGTGTGGAGTTGCGACGAGGCGAGTTGCCCGTACATCAGACTGTTGCGCATCCCCGCTTCAATCGCGCGCGCCAGCAACGGGATCGCTTGCTCGTACTGCCGTTGCCCGTATTTGATTTGTCCGAGACCTGAGAAAATTCCCGGATCGTTTGAGCCGAGCGCCAAAGCTCTTTCATAAGCGGCGGTGGCTTCGTCGAGGCGGCGGAGTTGCACGAGCATCCGGCCGTATTGAGTTTGAGCCGTGGCGTCGTTCGGATTTTCCTTGATCCAATTGGTGAGCAGTTCAACCGTCCGCTGCGCGTCGTTCCAATACATCGCGGCGACAATGGCGCGCGCGGCTGAAGGCTGCCACGGCGGTTGCGGAACTGGTTCCAGATTCGATTTCCAGAACGCGAGGCTTTGCTGAATGATTCGCCGCGCGTCATCGTTGTCGGAAAACGCGTCAAAGCCGTGCGGCAGATTGCTGGCGAAGAGCAACGACCACGGCGCCTTGGCTTCGACGACTCTTTGCCACAACGCTCCAAGCGGCGCGCCCATCCCCGGCGCGTCGCCCTGCGCGACGATGAACAGCACCGGCAAATCCGCCCGCATTTTCTCAGTCGGAACGCTGCCGTAATAAAGCGCGGCGGCGCGAATCCCAGGCGCGGCGTTCTCTCCGATCAAGTACTCATACGTCCCCCGCACGTTCGCCGAAGCGGCGTACAAGCCGAGCCGCGCGCCGTCCACGCCATACTGCGCGCCTTGTTTGGTCAGAAAGTCGAAGACGCCGCGCAGCGATTCCTGAATGCGCGCGCCGTCGGCGTCCATCGAAACGCCGATCATTCCGTGCGCGGCCACCAGACGCGGCCAGGATTGATAGATCGCCCAGCTTTTGACTTTGTTATCTCCCCGGTCGCCGATGGCGTTGATAAAGACGACGGTGGGGCGTTTCTCACCGGCTTTCAAATCCGGCGGCGAATAAATATCAATCGCCAGCGCGCCCAGATACGGGACCTCATTGCGGACTTTTACGTGTTTGGTTGCGGGCACATCGTAAACAACGCCCCAGCTTGTCGCATCGAGCGGTGAACGTTGGCGCGGCGGCGCGTTGTTCTGCGCCTGCGCCGTCGCTGTGAGAAACAATGCGCTGAATGCGAGCCAGAAGCTTACGGTTCTACCAAGT
>Ga0187894_10007715_pt1 | contig 10035 bp, 8 predicted proteins | sample GBC1701081metaG_FD_136650 | JGI IMG/M metagenome (GOLD analysis project Ga0187894, IMG submission 136650) | White microbial mat communities from a lava cave in the Kipuka Kanohina Cave System on the Island of Hawaii, USA - GBC170108-1 metaG ... | reverse complement strand
GTCGGGTAACTCAACGCTCACATTGTTATCAAATATCTAATCGGCTAAAATTCCGTTTTGACCTAATCAGTTACAATTATTTGTAACTGATTAGCTCTACTTTGTCAGAATAAAATAACTGACAAAGTAGAATTAGAGAGTACGCACTTTGTTTTGCGGCAAAGTTCGCTTATAAAACAGATACGGCAAAGCCCAAAAGACACGAATCAATTAGCGAAGCGGATTGTAGATTGGTCCAAAGGACAAACGCAAGAAAGGGTTTACGCTGAGCATAAGGTTTTATCTTTGCGTCTAACACTTTCTTTTTCTGCTCCGTCTTTGTCATTGTCTTTTGCGGTAATCAACACAACCGAACCAACAATTACGCCCGCTCCGATTAGCATTTGTCCCGTGAAAGATTCGCCTGCGATTAACCAGCCCAGCAATACGGCAATTACCGGATTGACGTAAGCGTAAGTTGCCACCATCGCCGGTTGAGCGTTTTTCAAAAGCCAACTGTAAGATGTAAAGCCGATTAGTGAACCGAAGATAACCAGATATAGAACACCAAACCACGAATTGTTTGAAACATCCCCTATATTGAATTTTGATATTTCGCCCGAAACCAGACTGACGAAAAGCAAAACCAAGCCGCCCGAAAGCATTTGCATCCCCGCCGTTTGCAAAGACGATTTGGGAACGGGGGCGCGAAGTCCGTAAATCGAACCGGTTGCCCAGGAAAAAGCCGCAATCATTACGGCTATCGCGCCGAAAAACTGCATTGAACCCGTATCTTGCGAATTGTTTGTTGTTTGTCCGTTAATTAAAAGCCAAACACCGAGGAATCCGATTGCTAGTCCAAGTGCGACTTTCAGATTCGGACGCGCTTTGTTTAGCCACAACCAACTCAAAAGCACAACCCAAAAAGGTTCGGTAGCCACAAGAAGCGCGGCAAGGCTAGATGAAATGTAATGCTGTGCGAAAACCACACCGCCGTTCCCGCCTAAAAGCAAAAGAGTCCCTACGATAAAACTCGTTTTCCAATGCACCGCCTTCGGACGTTCATAATCTTTAGAAAATCGCGCCCAAATCATCAAAATCGAACCTGCAAAAACAAAGCGCGTACCCGCCATCAAAAACGGCGGCAAGGTTTCAATCGCGAATTTAATTGCCAGGTAAGTAGAACCCCAAAAGATATAAATCGCCGCAAACGCTGCGATTAAAACGGCAAGATTTCGATTTGTATTAAATTTTATGACTTCTGTATTCATTTCAAACCCCTTGTTTTCTAAACTTCAATCGCTTTTGCATCGCCCTTTCTGTTTCGCTGTCAAATCTTCTTCGTCTGTTTGTTCAATCGGCAGGGCAGTAGTTTCTTTAATGGTTTGCAAAACAATCGTTGTTTTGGTTGTTGCTACATTCGGCACGTTTTTTAATCTTTCGCGCAAAAGCCGCGATAGATGTTCCGTGTTTTTAACGCGGACCTTGAGCAAGTAAGAATCCTCACCCGCAACGTCGTGAACTTCCAGGACTTCGGGGATTTCTGCCAAAAAATTGTCTGTTTCGTTGCAACATTCGTGTGTGCGAACCGCCACAAACGCCGTCAAACCAAATCCGATCTCATCCGCGTTGATTTCTGTCGCATAGCCGCGAATCACGCCACGCTCTTCCAATTTCTTGACTCTTTCCAGTACAGCCGATGGTGCAAGCCCGATTTGCCGGGCAATCTCGGCATTGGAGATTCTTGCGTCCTGTTGAAGAATGTTCAGTATTTGCCTGTCAATTCCGTTGATTATACTCATATAACCTCTGAATGAAGAATAATCATCGGTAATCTGTTTGTCAAGACGAACGTAAGAGTTGTTGAAAAAAAGTTGCAGGACTCTTCTGTAAATCACAAAAGATAAGATTATTGAGTTGATATATTTTCCGCGATAGTCTTGGATGAGCCTCGTGTCGCTTTTATTGACGAAAGGCATCTGCTTTTCTATTCAACTGTTATCAGCAGTGCCGAACGAGATGCGTCATACGTTATTGACGGTTTCTTGCACACGAAAGCATCAAAAGCGATATTCATTCTACCGATTCACACGGCTTTACCGAAGTCGTTTTTGCTGTTACGCGTCTGCTTGGATTCACTTTTGCACTAAGACTGAAAACACTTTGTAAATATGGTCTCTATTCGTTTGAAAAACAGAAAGTATATGAAAAGAAAGGCTTGTGGATTCTCCCAAAAGGATATATTGACACCAAACTGATTGAAGAAAATTGGGATTCAATCCTCAGATTTGTCGCCACCATCTGCCGAAGCGGGATAGGCTTCTGTATTCAGAATGAAAATATTAATCGCTTCGCCTGTTTCTCCGCGAAAAGGACAGCCCGATGCCGATTTTAACCAGACGCAGGAAAATTATAGGAAACTGTTCGCCAAACCTCCTGAGTTTCCCATAACGATCTTTTACAAAATCGAAGAGATAAAAGTCTCCGGCGATTTGGTGTTTATTCGGATGATGTGGTTTGTCGAGCGAGATTCAGATAAACAAATTCTTTCCCGCCTCAAAGATTTAGAGATTTGGCAAAGACAGAGTGACGGAGCATGGAAACTGGCTCGCGGATTGAGCTTTAATCTCAGGAATTAGAAATAAGTTGTGAAGTAAAGCAGTCTTGAATCAGATTTAAGCACCCCAACAAAATTAAGTTTAAATGTTTAAGTTGAGGAAATTTTAGTAGCACAATTAGTGACATACTGCCTAAAAAAGCCAAAAGCCGCCAAAATAGGCGGCTTCTAAACCCTTTGTTCTAAGGGATTAAATGGCGGAGCCGACGGGATTCGAACCCGCGACCTCCGACGTGACAGGCCGGCGTTCTAACCAACTGAACTACGACTCCAAACTAAAACTTATATTTTCAAAACATGGTGGGCAAGAAGGGACTCGAACCCCTAACCTCTTCCTTGTAAGGGAAGCCGTCTACCATTGACATACATGCCCTTTAACTTTTCAGTGTGCTAATCGCGGAATCAGCACGAATTTTCAAAACTGCATCGGCACGTTGTTGTTTCAAATAACCCACCGAAAACTTTCGCTCTGTTCAAAAGCGAGTGTGCATCCTAAGAAAAGATTTTGAGACTGTCAAGCGGTGTGTGCGTGAAAGTGTTTGCGTGGGATTTGATGCACATTTTGTCTTTTAACAAAATTGATTTAGAGCTATATTTCAAGCACATCAAAAAGGAAAGTAATGACGCGATGCAAAAAGTGAGAAGTTATTGCGGTCGTTTAAGCAAAGTCGGCTTTGTTCTTCTATTGGTTTGTATGAATGTAATCGGGCAGCAACAGGACGAACCCAAACAACAACGTCCGCGAATAGTTGCGACTCCGACACCGCCGAAACAGATTACCTCAAATAATCAGTCAATCGAAGTTGACGATGGTGATGTCGTGCGTGTTGATACTCAATTAGTAAATGTTCCTACGGTAGTTTATGACCAGATGGGAAGACCTCTGACAAATTTGAAAGCGGATAATTTTATTGTTTATGAAGACGGGCAAAAACAACAGCTTTCAAATTTCGCAACAGCAGAAACACCTTTTGAAGTAGCACTGCTTTTGGATACGTCCGGCTCTACGCAAGAGCAAATCGAAATGATACGCCGCGCTGCAAAGAGTTTTATTTCCGCGTTAAGAGAGGGCGACAGGGTTGCGATAGTTGCTTTTAATAAAAGACCGAACGGCGGAAAAAATCTCTCGGTTGTTGATGTTATCTCACGCCTTACAAACAACAGAGATGTTTTAGAGATGACTCTTGAGAGAATCGGCGCAAGTGCCGGAACGCCTTACTACGACGGAGTTGCGCGAATTATGGATGAAATTTTTTATAAACCCTCATCGTCGGAAATGCGTGGACGCCGCGCCATTGTTGCTTTAACAGACGGTGTTGATTCCGTAAGCGAAAAAGAGTTTGCGGACATCAGAGCAAGACTGCAAAGTGTAGATGTCGCCTGTTATTTCATTCAGGTCAACACGGAAAATTTTGTCGAAGACCGTTTACTTCTTGATTGCGAAGACAGAGCCGTTCTCGTACTTTCAAAAGAGCAACTCAATCGTTACCGTCGCAACTTCGACCCGAAGGCTGACCCTGAGGATTATTATGATTTTTGCAGGCTGGGAAAATTTCAGCGCATGGACATTTCGCATAAACTTTATCAACTTGCGCGAAAAGAAATGAATGAACTTTCGCTTAGTTCAGGCGGCAAAATTTTCCCTGTCGAAAGTCTGCGCGAAGCACAATCTGCATTCACACAGGTCGCAAAAGAAATCGGCACGCAATACAGTCTCGGTTATTATCCGACAAACCAGAAACGTGACGGCAGCTTTCGCACAATCCGCGTCGAAATCAAAGGCATAAAAGGCACGAGCATCAGAGCACGCGAAGGCTATCATGCACCCAAAAGCTAAAAGAAAATATGATTCTTGAAACGCCGCGATTAATTTTAAGAAGATTCAAAAAATCAGATGTTGAATCTTTTCTCGCATATCACAATGACCCCGATATTATTCGTTATCAGAGTTGGGAAGCCTTTAGCGAAAAAGAAGCTTTGGATTTTGTAGAAGAACAAACAACTTTACAGCCGTTTATTGCGGGCAAGTGGTTTCAGATTGCAATTGATTTAAAAGAAACAAATCAACACATCGGCGACTGTGCCGTTAATGTTAAAGAAGACGGGCAACAAGCCGAGTTAGGTTTTACAATATCGCGTGATTTTCAAAAACGGGCTTACGCTTTTGAAGCCGTTTCACATCTGCTTAATTATTTGTTTGAAACCCGGAAATTCCACTGCATCGTCGGAATAGCGGATTGTGAAAACAAAGCCTCAATCGCTCTTCTGAAAAAACTTGGAATGCGACAAGAAGGATATTTTATTCAAAGCTATTACGATAAAGGCGATTGGAGCGATGAATACTTGTTTGCTATTCTCAAAAGCGAATGGCAGAAAAAAGAGTAAGCAATTATGACAAACAATAAATTCAATCGTTTTATTTTAATGGTTCTTGATAGTTTAGGTGTCGGCGAAATGCCCGATGCCGCCGAGTGGGGCGATACGGGTGCGGATACGCTAGGGCACATACTTGAATCGCGCAAAGTAAATTTGCCAAATATGCAGGCGTTGGGCTTGGGGAATATAAGACCGCTTGCAAATGTGTCGCCCGTCGAAAACGCAATTGGTTCTTACGGTCGTTGCGCTTTGTTCTCAAACGGAAAAGACACAACGACAGGACATTGGGAGATGGCGGGCATAGTTTTGGAAAAAGCTTTTCCGACTTTTCCCGGAGGCTTTCCGTCGAGAATTATTGACAGGTTTGTTAATGAAGCAAATGTGTCGGGTGTGCTTGGAAATGTTCCCGCATCGGGAACGGAAATTATCAAACAACTCGGTGAAGAACATATCAAAACAGGCAAGCCGATTGTTTATACATCAGCCGATTCGGTCTTTCAGATTGCGGCGCACGAAGAAATAATTCCCGTTGAAAGGCTTTATGAAATTTGCGAGATAGCGCGAAACATTCTTGACGGCGAAGACAGAGTCGGGCGTGTGATTGCGCGTCCGTTTCTCGGAACAACGGCAGAGAATTTCAAACGAACGGAGAACCGTCACGATTACGCTGTGCCGCCGCCAAAAGATAATCTTTTGCCCGTGCTTTCGGATGAAGGACTTGATGTTATCTGCATAGGTAAAGTAGCTTCGATTTATGATGCCATGGGTGTTACACGCGACGTTTCCGCAAAGAACAACGAACAATCAATTGACCAGACAATAAACGTCTTAAACGAAGAATCAAGAGGTTTGATTTTTTCAAATCTGGTTGATTTCGATATGCTCTACGGACACCGCAGAGACGTAGCGGGCTATGCAAATGCCCTTGAACATTTCGATTTGCGTCTTCCTGAAATTCAAAACGCTATGCGCGACGGTGATGTTTTAATCATCACGGCAGACCACGGCAATGACCCGACGATGCCCGGTTCAGACCATACACGCGAATACGCCCCGCTTATTGTTTACGGTAAAACCGCGAAACCGGGTGTTAACATGGGAACAAGAAAATCCTTAGCTGATATTGGTCAGACAATCGCAGAAAATTTCGGATTGAAACTGAGCGCGGGTGATAGCTTTTTGACAATGATTAGCTGAACAAAAACAGCACAGGAGTAATTAAGTTAATTCGTAACTGATAAGGTCAAGTGATAATAATTCAAAAACTTTAATCAGGAGTTGGTTTTAGCTGTCGAAGACAGCGATATATTCTTAGCCCATAGTGCAGCTATGGGGAAATTAAACAGAGATTTTGAGCCATTGAAAATGGCGACATAAAAATCAAACTGAAAAAGTATGTGGTTATCTTCGATAACTCCGATGTTGCGAATCATCAGTCCCGCAATCAGCATTGTGAGCTACAAATATGAACACCGTTTTCAACGGATGGTTGATGACCTAATCAATTAAGTTAATTCTAAAATTTTATTGTGCCTGTGCTGTTTCGTCAGTTTGAACTTGTGTAGTTTCTGCGGTTCTGTTTTTCGTGTATATCGCATAGAAAATTGTTAACAGGATAATTGCCGCTATGAAGTAGAGTTGCAACCAGAATATTAGTATTTGTTGCCAGATTAATTGACCGAAACCGAACAGATTTTTTGAGGCTAAGAAAATCGGAAAGTTACAGAAGAAATGTGCCATTACTGCCATCAAAAAACCTAGCCAAAATTTATTCCTCAGTCTCCAAAGTGAAAAAGAAACAAATGCGCTGTGAAACAGACAAACCATAAATCTTTCGAGTCCGAATCCGCCCAGAAAATGATAGAAGGGAAGAGCATTAATTTGCGGATTAGCGGCAAGCCTGTTTGCGATAAACCACATCTCGCCTATTCCGAAACCCAAACCGATTAAGAGCGCGTAACGTGCGAAAGTCTCTGCTTTTATATCGCGTAAAATAAACGGCAAAATCAGAGGAACGAGTTTAGCGGGTTCTTCCGTTAATGGTGCATAGAAAAGAGAGATGAACTGATAAAGCCAGGAGGAATCGCCAAGTTTTGCAACGAGGATTTTATCAACAGGCAGTCGTACAAGATAAAAAGCCAGAGGTTGCATAGGCAGTACAATCAGGAAAGCCATGAACAACCAGAGTTTGTTTATCGGTGAACCCGAAAAATAAACAGTTGCAAAGATAACCGCGCCGTAAATCAGCAGGGAAATAACCGTAGTAATCAACGCAGCAACGTAGATACTTTTCATCATTCAACTCACTTTCGTCTTATTTTTCTTGACGCCATTTGTAAGTCAGTCATAATCTGCCGTCAAATCAAAGCTGACGAATTTGCCGCAGGCGCAAAACAGCACGACGATATGACGCTCATAGTTGTACGAGTGGTTTAATACCGGGAACGCAGGCATCCTTGCCCGCCGACAAGCGCGGGATGTGCGTGCGTAAAACCGGCTTAAAATTCAGTATCGAATTTAACAAAATGTCAGGCGTACAAGCACACTCCAACGGAATTGGACTTCCGCGCTTCCGGCAATTAAAGAGGACTAAAATATGAAAAAAATGCTTCTTTCTTTTCTTTGTCTGACATCAATTCTTTTCAGCAGTATCTTCGCACAGACAAACAAAGAGTTGGACAATTACAACGACCCGCAGAGCCGTTTTCGCGGTGTTATTGAAAAGTATGTTGAGGATAGATCAATTATCGAGCGTTTTAATACGGCGCAGACTTCGCTTAACCGGCGTGCGCGTTTGAGACAAATTTATGAGGAACAACTTGCTGTTCTTAATCGTCAAAACTTTGATTCGCTCAACCATGATGAACAGATTGATTACTTGCTTTTCAAGTACCATATTGAACACGAACTGAGCGAGTTGGAGCGCATCGCAAAACAGTTTGATGAAATGTCTGTGCTCCTGACTTTCGCTAAGACAATCAACGATTTGGAAGACACGCGCAGAAAACTTGAGACGATTGACTCTGCAAAAACAGCCGCTCTTTTGAACGATTTGAACAAGCAAATTCAGACATTGCAAAAAAGCGTCGAGGCAAACGCAAATAAGCCGAAAAAAACAGTTGCCAATCGTGCGGCGCGTACCGTCGGTTCACTTAGAAATACTTTGCGAAACTGGTACAACTTTCATAACGGCTACGACCCTATGTTTACCTGGTGGAACGCGGAGCCGTACAAGACGGTTGATGCCACACTTCAAAGCTATCAAACTTTTTTGCTGGATAAACTTGTCGGAATAAGACCCGATGACAGAATCACAATCATCGGCGACCCCATCGGACGCGATGCTCTTATCAGCGAACTGCAATCCGAAATGATTCCATACACGCCCGAAGATTTGGTTACGATTGCCAACAAAGAATTTGCATGGTGCGAAAATGAAATGAAAAAAGCATCGCACGAATTAGGATTTGGTGATGATTGGAAAAAGGCACTTGAATTTGTGAAGATGAAATATGTCGAACCCGGCAAACAGCCCGCAATGATTCGTGACCTGGCGTTTGACGCGATTGATTTTGTTGAAAAAAACAATCTTTTGACAGTTCCGAAACTGGCGCGTGATTCGTGGCGAATGGAAATGATGACGCCCGAACGTCAACTTGTCAGCCCGTTCTTTCTCGGCGGCGAAACTATTCTTGTTTCTTATCCGACAAACACAATGTCGCACGAGCAAAAAATGATGAGTATGCGCGGCAACAACCCGCATTTTTCACACGCTACGGTTCAGCACGAATTGATTCCGGGACATCATCTGCAAATGTATATGATGCAACGCTATCGCCCGTACAGACAGCTTTTTTCAACACCTTTCTGGATTGAAGGCTGGGCTTTGTATTGGGAATTTTATCTGTGGGATTTGGGCTTTAACAAAACACCCGAAGACCGCATCGGTGCTTTGTTTTGGAGAATGCACAGGTGCGCCAGAATTATTTTCTCGCTTGGATTTCATCTCGAAAAAATGACGCCGCAGGAATGCGTTGATTTTCTTGTTGACCGCGTAGGTCACGAACGCGACAACGCAACGGCAGAAGTTCGTCGTTCATTTGCGGGCGATTACGGTCCGCTTTACCAACTCGCTTATATGATGGGCGGTTTGCAGTTTTACAATCTGCATCGTGAACTTGTTGATTCAAAGAAGATGACTAACAGAGATTTTCATGATGCGATACTAAAAGAGAACTCAATACCCGTTGAAATGGTTCGCGCAATTTTGACAAAACAAAAACTGACAAAAGATTTCAAATCAAGCTGGCGATATTACAGCGGGCTTAATTGACAGTCAGTTACATTAGCAATTTGCCAGCCGCCGATTTAAGCGGAGTGAACACGGACTTTTTTAAAAAGGAATCCGCGTTATGTCTGCGTTAATCTGCGGCTGAACTTTTCTATGCTCACGTTTAAGAAGCAGCGTGCTTGTGCAAAGCATCTGCTTGTATAGAGTCACTGTAATTCTCAAATATATGGTTATGAACCAGCCTAAAAGCGTTGTTTGCTTCTTCTAAAGCTCTTTCTATCTGTCTGAGTTCCATCGCCGCCGCCGTAGCTTTTGACGGAAACTCGTCAGATAACTCTTCATTACTTTCAAGAATTATTTTGATAAGTGGCGGAATCCTCGCAGTCCTTCTGCTTAATGATTGCGCCCAATTGTTTAGTTCACTAAATAATGTTTCTAAATACCTGTCTCCTTCAACATTATTCATTTCCAAAGTTACTTCCGAAAGTTCGTTGTCATTCGTAGTTTCTTCCCTAATTTCCCCACTCATTGTTCGTTTCTCCTTTCATTTCCCGTGTCGGGATTGTCAAGTCGCCTCTTTTCTTCAACTTTAAGATTTTTATCTCTTAATTGTTGATTTGCATTATTCAGTGCGGTTTGAATTCTACTGTTTATGCGAATCAAGGGTAGCAATGAATTTTCCACTAGCCCAGCCGTTCACGGCTGGGAAACGAAATATATCAGTTTTTCAGCCCCATTCATGGGGCTTTTGATAGAGGCTTTAGCCATCTTT
>Ga0187894_10007714_pt1 | contig 10036 bp, 8 predicted proteins | sample GBC1701081metaG_FD_136650 | JGI IMG/M metagenome (GOLD analysis project Ga0187894, IMG submission 136650) | White microbial mat communities from a lava cave in the Kipuka Kanohina Cave System on the Island of Hawaii, USA - GBC170108-1 metaG ... | reverse complement strand
ACATCAGCTTGATAAGAGCGACCATCAAACTGCTCAAACGGGATAAAAATTTATATAATTGCTTGAATCCATTTATTAAGCTCAATCTATGCAATAGTTTGCAAAATGTGTCCTGACTTCAGGTCAACTACGATAAACCCCAGGCGAAAACCGGTGATGAGATAACCTGCAATGTTACTGCCGAACGAATCGGCTTTCGCGGTTACGGCATGATGCTGGCTGAGATTGGTTTGCCGCCGGGGGGTGATGTTGAGAGGGCGTCGCTTGATAAAGCTATGGCAGAATCAGGTTATTCAATAAACCGTTATGATGTTTTGCCGGACAAAATTATTTTCTATCTTTTGCCAAAAGCTGGCGGTTTGAAATTTTCTTTCAAATTCAGACCGCGTTACGGCATCAACGCACAAAGTGCTTCGTCTCAGATTTACGATTATTACAACCCTGAGGCACGCGCCGTTATAGCTCCGACACGATTTTCCGTTAAGTAAAAAATAACAACTTTGACAGAGTCACGCCAAAAAGAATGACAAAAAACTCTGCAATGAGATAGTATGAGTTCGCAATCAATAGTTCAGTTATATTTGAATTTGCCATCATGCTTTGATTCTGTGAGTGACGCACTAAATCTTAGGCTAGATAATGAATCAGGTACATTGCCGATTGCGTTTATTTTATTTTGAATCAATGTTGTTTTCTCCTGACACGCCGATAATTCAGCGTGTTTGTTTCGTCACCAACTTTAATAAATGTAGTCGGCTAAAACAGTTTGTATCACTTCCTCTACATTTTTTTCAGAGGTCAAAAAAATATGAAAATTCTGCTGTACAACCCCGATAACGGTATTACGCGCAACTTTATGCCGCATCTGTGGATGTTTCTACTTCAATCTTTAACGCCTGCGGAACATGAGGTGATATTAGTTGATGGTAATGCGCGTTCGATGAACGAAGAAGAACTTGTGCAATTTATCCGCGATGAAAACATCGGACTTGTCGGCATCGGCGCAATGACCAGAATGATTGCCAGAGCCTATCAAATGGCTGATGCTGTGCGTGCCGCAGGGGTGCCTGTTGTCATGGGCGGTCCACACGTTACCGAAGTTCCGGATGAGGCTTTAGGAAAAGACGGTGGTCAACGCCATGCTGACGCAGTCGCTTTGGGCGAAGCCGACGAAACATGGCATCTGATTGTCGAAGACGCCGCACGCGGCGAACTCAAAGAAATTTATCAACCCGAACGTGACCCAAAGGGCAAAGATAAGAAACCTAACTTACAACCTTATCCGTCAATTCCGTGGGAGACTTTAGACTTAGACCAATTTAATCTTGTTCCAAAGTTTGTTCGTCCGTTCCTGAATCGTATGGGTAGCGGTTGGGGAACATTTCACGTCGTGCCGATTGAAACCGGTCGCGGCTGTCCATATGGATGTGAATTCTGTACCGTTACAGGTTTCTTTGGTGATTCAATTCGCTTTCGTTCAAACGAGAGTGTTGTTGATGAGATGTTGAGATTGAAAGAACGCGCACGAAAAGGACGCGGACAGGTTGCCGTCTTCTTTATTGACGATAACTTAGCAATCAATATCAAACGCACGAAATCACTTTTGCGCGACATTATCGCCGCAGGCGCACAACTTCCTTGGGTTGCACAAATCAGTGCGAATCTACTGCGTGACGAAGAACTTGTTGATCTGATAGCCGAATCCGGCGGCAAATGGGTGTTTATTGGCATGGAATCAATTGACCCCGTCAACATGGCGGATGTAAACAAGAATTTCAGCAAACCCAGTGAATATAAAGTTGTTCTTGAAAGATTGGCGCAGAGAAATGTTTATGCCATCACCTCCTTTATTTTTGGTATGGACAATGACACAAAGGGCGTTGCCGAACGAACATTAGAACAAATAAGTTCGTGGCCCCCGGGGCTTCCGGTTTTCGGTCAACTTACACCATTTCCGGCAACACCGCTTTATGAAAGATTAGAAAAAGCCGGACGGCTTGCTAGACCGAAACACTGGATGGAGTTTGCACCTTTCAAGATGGCACATACTCCGTTAAAAATGACGATAGAAGAGGCTCATTCGGAAACTGCACACGCTTGGGAAGCGTCTTACAGCCCCGAACGAATCGCAAGCGCAATTGGTTCTATAAAAGACGCACCAGTCGAATTTCGCATAAGCCATCTCATCGCACGTCTTTTCTTTCGCGGCATCTACTTTCCGCAAATGACCAAACGTGCGTGGATAAAATTGTTTTTTGATAATCGGCAAACAATTTACAAGCTTGTAAAGGAAGGATTTGGAAAATGGCGAAAAGCACGGACAAAAAGAAAAGAAGAGATGATTGTCTCACCGCGTGTCTCATAAACTCATCAGACAATTTTAGCTGTGACGTAACTATTACAAACAAATCTGTTGAGAAATAGTAGTATCAATCAGGTCGGAATTTTTTAGGAATGAGAAGAAGTCAATGAAGGTACTACTAATTTACCCGGAGTTTCCTGATACATACTGGAGTTTTCGTCACGCACTTTCATTTGAAGGTAAAAAATCTGCTTTTCCGCCGCTTGGTCTTTTGACGGTATCTGCAATGCTGCCCGAATCATGGGAACGGCGACTTGTGGATATGAACATCGAAACACTCAAATTATCAGACATTGAATGGGCAGATATGATATTTGCCAGCGCAATGATAGTGCAGAAAGACTCGCTTGAATATGTCGTGGCACAAAGCAAAGCGATGGGTAAAAAAGTCATTGTCGGTGGTCCTTATATCTCGACCAGTCCGGACCATATTCCCGAAGCCGACCACATCTTCATTGGCGAAACAGAGGCAACATTACCTCTGTTTATTGATGACTTAGAAAGCGGAAATACAAAACGCATTTATAAATCGGCAGAACGCCCTGCTCTTGCACAAACCCCTGTCCCACACTTTCATTTAGCAAACTTAAAAAGTTATAGCGCAATGAGCGTACAATATTCCCGCGGTTGTCCGTTTAATTGCGAATTCTGCGACATCATAGAGATTTACGGGCGCGTTCCGCGCACGAAATCAAACGCACAGATGCTCTCTGAACTAGATGCGCTTTTGTCGGCGGGATGGCGTGGCTATGTATTTATTGTTGATGACAATTTTATCGGCAATAAAAAGAACGTCAAACTTTTCATGCCCGAACTTATTGAATGGTCAGAACGTCACGGAAATCCTTTCTCTTTCATAACAGAGGCGAGTGTGAATTTAGCCGAAGACAATGCGCTTCTTGAAATGATGAGTCGTGCGGGCTTTCGCCGCGTCTTTCTTGGGATTGAAACTCCCGTCGAAGAAAGTCTGAAAGAAGCACAAAAAGGACAGAACACGCGACGCGATTTGTTGGAATCCGTTAAGAAAATTCAGGGCTACGGCATGGAAGTCATGGCTGGTTTCATTGTCGGGTTTGACAATGACCCAGAAGACATTTTCGAGCGGCAAATTGATTTCATACATCAAAGTGCGATTCCGCTTGCAATGGTAGGTCTATTGGATGCATTACCGGACACACAACTCTGGCGTCGTCTGGCGCGTGAGGGAAGATTGATTGAACACAGCACAGGCAACAACACAGACTGTTCGATTAACTTTGTTCCAAAGATGGATACTACAATTTTAATTGAAGGCTACAAGAAAATACTTCAAACAATTTACAGTTCCGAAGAATACTATCACCGCGCTCTTAATTGTTTGTCACGAATGAAACACGATTCATCAAAATCACAAAGGAATAACATCTTTAATGATTTGAAGTCACTTTGCCGCGTTCTTTTTACGCTTGGAATCCGTGACAGCGAACGGCGCACATTCTGGCTTTATTTTCTTCGTGTTCTGAAATCACATCGTCACAGCTTTACACACGCAATCACGCTGGCGGCAATGGGTTATCATTTTCGCAAGCTGACGGTTCAGTATTGCGGGTTGCCGTAGCTTTCGGGTTCATGTCCAATTCCCAGATTTTCTTTTGGGTTCTGTAAACCACAATACACAAACAAATCAAACCGCCGCCCGCAATATAAATCAGAGGGCGGTTCATTTTTTTTGTGCCGAAGAAAATCAAAACAGTGTTGATAATAATAATTGCAAGGCGAAACTCAGTCGGACCAAATTTAACCAAATCAATCTTGAAACGCCCCATTGCGGCTACGGTCAAAAAAGAATTGACCATGTACCCGCCAAAAACAGCCAGCACAAAGAGCATATTGTAACGCCCTTTTTCCGTGAGAATCATGGCGTAACCCAGCAAAACCGAACACATAAAAACATAATCGAGCAGGTGATCCATATAGAATCCCCAACGCACAAGACCCGTGTCACGAAACTTGCCAAGTTTGCCGTCAAGGTGGTCTGTGACATATTGCATCACAACCATCAGTGAAACCATCCAAAGCCACTTAATGTTCTCTTTTGCGAAATGTGAAAACAATAAAATCAACGAAGACCAAACAATCGTCAGCAACGTAAGATGATGAGTTTCCAACCAAGTTGGAAGTTTTGGAATTATGTATATCGCCCATTTGTGTTCAAGCGGTGAAAGAAAGGACGCCCCCGACTTGCCCTGTCCGGCAAATTTTTCATTAGCCATATTTTTTTAACGGAAGCGCGTTTTTTGAATTGGTGATTGTTTTTACTTCAAAGGTTCAATAAAAATCAAATCGAAAAAGGATGATTACTCTTCGACATATAAATCCCTCAGGAAATCCACTAGGGGTTGAAAAGTTTGTCCTCCCCAATTCCAAATCTTTTTTTGTGCTGCCCGACCTACTTGCGGGTCAAAAGAACCGTGCGCTGATAGAAATGTCCATGTCTTTGCTTTCTCAATATTTTCAGGACTTACTCCGTTATTTTTACGCAAACACTCAAAGTATTCGTCAACACATTTGAGAGATATTTCTTGAGTTTTATCCTCAGTCAATGATTGCAAGCAAAGAGTTTCAATCATGCCTTTATCATTGCAATCAGGAAGAATGAAAACACCTGTTTTTATTTCTCGTGTAGGTGTATCACCAATTACATCAGGCAAATCGAACGTGCGGTTTTGAACCTCTCCGATTTTATTTGGTCGAGTAATGCCAACTGTTTCAAGCGAATTGCAAACGCTTTGAAAAGCAGAGGTTGCAGGTTTATCTTCAGCATCACGGATAATCCCCAAGCTTGTTACCTTTTCAATGAATTCAGGTCGCCTAGTAAAAATTCGCAGAAAAGTAGTTAAGTTCTCTATGTTCTTGAAATCGCGCACTTGAATTTTATCTTTAAGATTCAAATGCTTTTCAACCATCTCACGAAAAAATATCTCAGGCGTTCTTCCTTCAACTAAAATTTGTATGGATGTCTTTATTTCACGCCCGAGGCTTTGTTGTTCGCTCATTATCGAATCTCCAAGTCTGTTTCTGAGGCGACTTCGATCATATTTTGATCATGAGTAACAACCTGAATTTCACCTTTTACTTTTTGAAACCTATGTAAAGCGAAATCATCTGAACCACGTTTTTTGAAAACTTTGTGCGCGGCTTCTATGCACTCCCAACTGTGTGTTGTTGCGAAGACTTGTAAATCTTCTTTCTCCGCTATTTCTGCTATGCTTTGCCATACATCTTCAAGGATACTGTAATGCAATCCGTTTTCAATCTCATCAATCAACACTATTTTCGCTTCTGCTAGCAAAACCTCGCAAAAAAAGCGGAATACACGAGTGAAGCCTTGCCCTAGCTGTGTTATGGATATTAATTCAGGGAGATTAAGTTCAGCGTAAACCAACGGTTCACTTACAATTTTTGAATATTGTAAGTCTTTTAATTCAGGCTCAATTACTTTTGTGAGTAACTCAATTAATTTTGGTTTCCTTCGTTTTATAACAAGTTGATTAAAAACATTAGCATTATCAAACGGTGAAGTTGGTTGAGTAGAAAAAACGCTTATTTGTGGCCATTCTCTATTATCAAAGAAACGAGGGCTAATATCACCGTTAATTGTAATTTTTACGTCTCCTCGTTCTGTTGTATCTGAATTCTCCTGCTTATTTGTTTTTTCCAAAAATCTGAACGAAATTGAGCTGGTCGAGCCATTTTTGAAAAAAGGATCCGCATCCACCAAATATAAATTTGAATGATCATCGGCAGCAGTAATTTCTGTCTTTTGTTGGGTAGTTCCTCTATAAAGTAACCAATCCCAAAAATCAACATACATATCACGGCGTTCTTTTTCATCTGGAAACTGCAAGTTTTTCTTGAGACTATTCCGAAAAGTATATGGAAATGAAGGCAAATCATTGGAATCACAAAACAATAAATATAAAGCCTCTAATAAAGCAGTTTTCCCTGTATTATTTTTCCCTGCAATCAGATTTACACGACTCAAATGTTCAATCTTCAAATCTCTAAACACTCGAAAGTTTTTGATATGCAATGAACGAAGCATTTCTTTTCTCCAAAGTTTATAACCAATTGAAAGCTGTCAGGATTATAACTTTTTATTTTAAACCTTGCGCTTGAAAATCCTTTTCCAAATCTTCATTTGTCTTCAAAACCGTTTGCCAGTCTGAGTTATCTTCTCGCATTTTTGTAATCAAATCGGCGCGTAAATTGGTTAGCCTCTCGCTCAACCTCACAGGATAATTTTCAATATCTGCGAATCGCTTTCGTTGTTCTTCAACATAAGATTTTAGTTTTGTGATTGATGGAATATCTTCGTGATAACCGTTTGCCCAAAATCTGACCAGAAGACGTTCGACTTTTACTGCATTTTCGATTTCTATCTCTTCATCATCAAGCCCTATTATGTCACCGATGTAATTCCCTTCATCGGAAATACCGCGAAAAATTTGAAGTCGTCCGGGTAGAGTTGATTTTTCAATTGTGTTTGACGCTTTGCAAGTCGGGCGACCATCTATCACACACATTTTGAAGATTACACCCGCAATCTTTTTTACTTCACTTGAAAGTTTTGTGCCTACGCCAAAACCTGCGGATTTAGGAAACTCGGCAACAATTTTTTTCAAGCTTTCGACATCAATATCCCCTGTCAAAATCGGCATCAATCCGGTTAAGTCGTTTGTCTCAAAAAATTCCAGGCACCATTTTCCAAGCTTTGCCAAATCTCCCGAATCAACGCGAAACCCCTTGAAAGCTTTTCGACGTGCTTCGGTTGATGTTGCCGCGAGTGCAGCGTGCACTGCTCCCATCTTTACATCAATGGTGTCAAGCAAAAGCGTTGTTCCATTCGGATTTGCATCCAGCCAACGTTCAAAAGCCACCTGCTCAAAATGTTTTGGTTGTCCCGTGCGTTCGTCAATCTCAGGGTTTTCCTGAAACTCTATAAATGCCTGTTGCCAATAATGAGCTTCCGTTCCGACAGCGGGGATTTCAAGACGATGCGCGGCTTCCATATTTGAAGTGTCATTGAACCCGCCGATGAATGCGTAAGTAGCAACTTCGACAGCGCGTTCAACATCGCCGTTTCTTCTTAAACTGAAATCAGACAACCAACGATTTTGAGCAATCATACGGAGTTGCATTGCTATGCTCGCCGTCGTCATTGGCAAATCAAAAGCGTGTTCAAATTTTATTTCCTGTGCCTGTGTTATGCCGAATACTCCCGTGATGTCAGCAAAAGGTTCGTTTGCAAAAACAATTGTTCCGGGCTTTACAGATCGTACAACACCGACAAAGTGCATATCTTCGATAGCCTGCGCGAACAATTTTAAGCCGCCACGGTCTTGTTCAAGAAAACGAAGACGCGGGCGGTCTATGTGGCTGTCAATCAACGAACGCACAAGACGTTCGTGACCAAGACAAGGTGCAAACGGAAGCTTTCTTTGTGTTACATAAAACGTGGCTTCCGCTTCGCTCAAAGATTTATTGTGAAGGCGTGTTGCATCTTTGTAAGAAGCATCGCCCATCGCGGCATGATAACGGTCAAAATTTAATGTTCCCATAAAATGTTTTCGACTGCTGATTTGCTGATTGGAGATTTATTTTCCTTGAATGGTGCTGTATATTTTGCACGAACTATTCAAAACCTGAAATTAAACTAAAGCAGTATTAAACTTCAAACGATATGAGAAAAACTTTTGTTATCGCCTTCGTGCTTTTTGCGTTTTTGTCTGTACAAATTTGTTTGCCTTTTTCAGACAATAATTCATTTATAACCAAAGCCGCCACACGCGAACCTGTTCGCGCAAAGCACGCGATGGTTGCATCACAGAGCAAAGAAGCTTCAGACATAGGCGTTGATGTCATGAAACGCGGCGGCAACGCCGTTGATGCGGCTGTCGCAGTCGCGCTTGCGATGGCTGTCACTTACCCCGAAGCAGGCAACATTGGAGGCGGCGGTTTTATGATGATTCGGTTTCGTGACGGACGCACAACCGCAATTGATTACCGCGAGATGGCACCGTCATCGGCAACAAGAGACATTTATGTTGATGCGAACGGAAAACTTATCGAAGGCGAAGGCTCATCAACCGTCGGCTATCGCGCATCAGGCGTTCCCGGAACCGTTGCGGGGCTTTCAATTGCTTTGAAAAAATACGGGTCGGGTAAATTCACTTGGGCGCAATTGATTGAGCCTGCACGAAAACTTGCCTTTAACGGTTTCACGCTTTCGCATCGTCATACACAGGTAATGAAAAGCAACTCGGACGAAATGATGCCTTACGAAGACAGCAAAAGAATCTTCCTGAACAACGGCAGTTTTTATAAAGAAGGCGATGTTTTGAAACAACCCGAGTTGGCGGCTACGTTGGCGCGTATTCAAAAAGGCGGTGCAAAAGAATTTTACGAAGGCAAAACCGCGCAACTTATTGCAGAAGATATGAAACGCCATAACGGACTTATCACGCTTGAAGATTTGAAAAATTACGAAGCAAAAGAGCGTGCGCCTGTTCGTGGTTCATATCGTGGCTACGAAATTATCTCTATGCCGCCACCTTCTTCGGGCGGGACTGCTTTGATAGAGATGCTCAACATTTTAGAAGGTTATGATTTGAAAAAACTCGGCTGGGCAAGCTCGGAAAAATATCATCTCGTTGCCGAGGCGATGCGCCGTGCTTTTGCAGACCGCGCCGCTTACATGGGCGACCCCGATTTCGCAAAAGTTCCTGTTAGCGGAATGATTGATAAAAAGTATGCAGAAAAACTCCGCAATTCAATAAATCTCACACGCGCTTCGACTAGCGCAGAAGTACGCGAAGGAAAACCTACCGGTTCAGAAGGCACGGAAACAACACATTTCACGGTTGTTGACGCCGACGGAAACGCGGTTTCAAACACCTACACAATCAACGACCTTTACGGTTCGGGTGTGACAATTAAAGGAACAGGAATCGTCATGAATGACGAAATGGACGATCTGGCGCCGCAACCCGGAAAGCCAAATGCATATGGGCTCGTTCAAGGCGAAAGCAACGCTGTCGCACCAAAGAAGAGACCTCTATCATCCATGACCCCGACATTCGTTCTTCGTAAAGACGGTTCGCTTTGGTTTGCATTAGGTGCACGCGGCGGTCCGAGAATTATTACGGCTGTTCTACAAGCAATCATCAACATAATTGACCACGAAATGGACATTCAGGAAGCCATTGACACGCCGCGAATCCATCATCAGTGGTTACCCGATGAAATAACATCCGAACCTTTCGGGATGTCTTCGGATACGAAACGCGCCCTTATTGTCTTTGGTCATACATTCGCAAAACGGGAAGCTTTCAATGCAAGCGCAACCGCCATTATGATTGAAGAAACAACCGGTGTGCGTTTAGGTGCGATTGATTCACGAGGCGACGGCGAGGCAGTCGGCTACTAAAAATATAAACATAATTGTAACTGATTAGGTCATCAACCAACCGTTGAAAAGGGTGTTCATATTTGTAGCCCACAATGCTAATCGTGCGACTGAGGATTCGCGGCATCGGAGTTATCGAAGATAACGACATACATTTTCAGTTTGATTTTTATGAATTTTCAGTTTGATTTTTATGTCGCCATTTTCAACGGCTCAAAATCTCTGTT
>Ga0187894_10007713_pt1 | contig 10037 bp, 6 predicted proteins | sample GBC1701081metaG_FD_136650 | JGI IMG/M metagenome (GOLD analysis project Ga0187894, IMG submission 136650) | White microbial mat communities from a lava cave in the Kipuka Kanohina Cave System on the Island of Hawaii, USA - GBC170108-1 metaG ... | reverse complement strand
CGATCGTGCAGAGGACGATGAGGCCCAGAAGCCGGTCAAAGAGGACGGTCGTGACCGCGCGAGCCCGCCGCCCGTCCGGCCCCGCGGCGTAGAGCGCCTTCACGATGTCGCCGGTCGCGATCCCCCCCGGCAGCACCGAGGCGAGGAACTGGCCGATCCAGCCGAGGCGGAGAACGGCGAGCAGCGGCATCGCGAGCCCCGCGGCCTTCAGGAGCACGCCCCAGCGCACGTGGACGGTGACGATCGCGGCGAGGTGGGCGCCGAGGCCGAGCGCGAAGAGGTCCGGGCGCGCGGCCAGCGGGCGGAACGCCGAGAAGAGCCCGGCGCGCACCGACCGGATCTCCGACGGGTCGAAGGTCCGCTCGCCGTCGGAGGTGCGGAGGACGATGGCCGTCCCCCCCGACTCGGCGAGGCGGCCGCGGTGCGTGGCGCCGGAGGCATCGACGACGCGATCCTCGAGCCCCACGATCCAGAGCGCGAGGGCCACGAGGAGGGCGCCGGCCGCGGGGCCGAGAAACGGTCTCACCCGCTGGCCTTCGCGAGCTCGGGCGACTTCCCCGAGAAGGCGCGCCAGGCCTCCGGCGTCGGATCCACGCGCGCCCCCGTCATCTGCTGGAGGGACGCCTGGGCAAAGAGGCGCACGCCGAGGTCGAGGTCGAGGAGCCGCTCGACGCAGCAGTCGAAGGCCCCCGGGCCCCCCACGGCTCCGAGGTACACGACGAGCGCACAGCGGACGTCAGGGTCGCGCTCCAGCGGGTCGATGCCGCCCGCGAGCCGGCTGATCGCCCCCTCCTGCGCGACGGGGGACGCCACGCGCGCGAGCACCTCGGCCGCGCATTGCCGCACCAGCGGCGACTCGTCGGGCTCCTCGTCCTTGAGGCCGACCGCGGCGTCGCGGAGCGCGACGAGGATCGAATCGCGGACGATCGCGGGCCCGATCTCCTCCGCGGTCTCCCGCACGGGCCCGGCCACGGCGCCGCTCACCGGCTGCGCCGAGAGGATGCGGACCATCTGGCACGCGGAGAGGAGGCTCTTCGGGCGCTCCACGGCGAGCGATCGCATCCGCTCCACGACCGAGGAGACGGGCACCTTCTTGCCCGCGCGCACGTCCGCGGCCATCGCGAGCAGGTCGTCCGCGATCTGGTTGATGCGGACGTCCGCGTTGCCGTCCACGGGGATCGGGACCGGCCCCGGCGGCAGCGGCAGCAGCAGCCGCCCGAGCTGCTCGCACGCGGACGACCGCAGCGCGCCCGTCGGGTCGTAGGTGAGCACGAAGAGCAGCTTGTCCGTCGCGGCGGCGAGGTAGTCGGAGTTCGGGAGCTTCGTGCCCCCGAGCCCCCTCACGGCCATGTCCACGTAGAAGTTCGAGATGTGGGCGGGGGGCACGTACTGGTACCGGCCGCCCTGCACCTGCGTGACCGACTTCGAGATCATCTGCGAGTAGCCGTAGACGCCGCGGTCCTTCCCCTTGACGAAGTTCTGGAAGAACTCGCTGATCTCCGCCCGCTCGATGTCGCTCTCGATGCCGGCACAGCCGGCGAGGAGGGCGACAAGCGCGAGGGGCCGCATCCGGCTATTGGAACCGCCGAGAGCGACATGGCAAGGGAAGCGGAGGGGGCGCGGGGGAGGATCAGCCCGCCAGCGTCTCGAGAAACATGGCCCGGTAGCGCGCCTGCGGACGAGGCGGGAGGGTCTCGACGGCGCGCAGGCCGGCCTCGGCGGCCTTCGGCGTGCCGACGTCCCGGAGCGCGCGCACGGCGCCAAGGGTGTCAGCTTCCGTGGCGCCGCGGAGGGCATGGTCGAGGAGCGGATCGACCGCGATGTCGCCGAGCCCGGCCAGCAGGCGGAGCGCCTCCTGCCGCACCTGCTCATCGGGATCGAAGAGGGCCTCGCTCGCGGCGTGGAGGAACGGGGCGCCCGCCCCGGTCGCGGCGTGGAGGAGCGCGCCCCGGGCGTCGGCGGGGAGGAGGAGCCAGTGCGCCAACGCGGCCCTCAGCGCGTCCGCGTCGCGCAGGTCGAGGAGCGCGAGGCTCGCCGCGCGCCGCTCGGGTGCGGGCTCGCTCGCGAGGATCGCGAGCGCGTCCGCCGAGGCGACGTCGCCGAACCGGCCGAGCGCCCTGATCGCGGCGCGGCGCACCTCGGGGTGGGTCTCCCGGCCGAGCAGCGCCCGCACGTCGGCGGAGTGGCGCGGGTCGGCGGTCCGCGCGAGGATCCGCAGCACGCGCGCGCGGTCGGCCGGGTCGGGCGCCGTGAGCAGCTCCCGCTTGAGGGCGTCGATCTCACGGTCGCCGAGCGACGCGATCGCTCGGACCACATGCTCCCTCCGGGGCGCTTCGGCATCCGTCTCCTCCGCGCGAGGCCACGCGACGGGCGTCGGCGCGGCGTCCGGTGCGTCGAGGGGCCTCGACGCCGGTGCACGGGCGGCGGGGCCGGGGCCCCCCGAGCCGACGAGGGCGATCACCGCGGCGCAGAGGAGCGCGCCCGCCACGATCACAGACCGCGAGATGGCGGAGGGGGGCGCCTCGCGGCGCCCCCCTGTCAGGTTCTCCCGATCTGTTCTCTTCACGATCCTACTTGCCGCCCTTGCCCTTCTTGCCACCGTGGTCGTCGTCATCGTCGTCGTCGCAGTCCCGATCCCAGTCCTTGACCCTCTTGTCGATCTTCGACGCGAACAGCAGTTGGCCGCCCTGGACGAGGTCGTTGCTTTGGCTCGCATTCTGCGCGAGGCCGCCGCCCGTGAGGCTGTGCGACTGCGTGTCCATGATCAGCAGCGTCTCGCCCTTCTTGTGCTTGAACAGATTCGTGACGTCGAGGACCCCCGAGGTCTCCCAGTCGCCGATGTCGGTCGGATCGCTGTCGGTCTGGTGCTCCGGCACCCCGCTCCGGTCGATCTCGAGGATGCGGGTGAGCTTGCCCGTGTCGGGGTCGAGGCGCCAGACGGAGGCCTCGATCTTGGAGATCGTGCCGAAGGCGCCGATCGCGTCGTCTTCGGTGATGTAGATGTAGCCGTCATCGGCCCAGTCGAGGTTGTCCGGGCTGCGGAGGCCGAAGTCCGGACCCGAGAACTGCCCGTCGCCCGCGTCGTCGCCGTTGTAGACGATCCGGATCCTGGCCTTGATGTTGTTGATGTCCTCCAGATCCTCGTCGAGCTGCTCCTCGAGGTCATCCTCGTTGAACTTGACGATGTAGGTCGTCCCCCACTCGTCGTTGTTGCCCCCGAAGCCCCCTCCGGTTCCGGTCGAGACGATGACCGCCTCGGTCCCGTCACACGGGTTCGTCGCGCAGTCCTCCGGCCGGCCCATGGTGAACGAGTCGAGGGCGTTGGCGGCGGCGTACTGGGTGCTCTGGCTCGCGAAGCCGAGGCTGTCCCAGCCCGAGGTGCCGGCCTTCGACGCGTCGAAATGGGTGATCCGCTTGAACTTGCCCTTGCGCGAGTCGCCCGTCGCGTGGAACGTGGACGGGTCGTCGTCGCCGGCATCGGCGACCCACACATACAGGCAGCCGAAACCGAGGCCGTTCCGCTTGAGGAAGCCCGGCGGGGTGTACCCGCTCGCCGGCTTTTTGTCCTTCTCCCCGATGTAGAGGTACAGCGGGGCCACGGCGGTCGAGTCGTCGCCGATCAGGATCACGACCTTGTCGCTCTTGAAGTTCTCGAGCACGCAGAGGTTCTCGAACGAGGCGCGACCGAGCATCGGGACGACGTAGATGTCCCCATCGCGCACGTCGAGCGCGCACTGCTGGCCGCTGCCGGCCTCCTCGCCGCAAAAGTAGATGTCGTCCTCGAATCCGTCCTTGCCCTTCTCGATGCCGCCGCCGGAGCAGAAGCGGTCGAAGCCATCCGTGGTGCTCGAGCCTTCGTTGATCTGGGTCGCGCTCGTCACCACGTTCCCGGCGCGATCGAACACGCGGTCGTAGGCGAGGCCCGCGCCGCAGACCTCCCGCGACTTCCGGTCGATGTCGAAGTAGCTCACGCGCGCGCCGCGGAGCGACGTGCCGTTCGCCAGCGTGTACGCGTAGCCCGTCGATGCGGTCAGCTCGGAGTTCACGAACACCCGGACCACGCTCTTGTTCCATTTCCACGCACCGATGCCGTCGAGGATGCCCGGCGGCCGGTAGCCCAGCTCCGCGAGGTTGATGTCGTCGCCCGCCGAGTTCTGCTCGCCGATCGTGACGAGCGGCAGGGCATCCCAGCCCTCGTCCGTGTTCAGCGTGTCGCCGGCGACCTGCGTCGGCTCCTCCGTGACCCAGCACGAGTGGGCCGCGATGCCCACACCCGCCGCGAGCGCGAGCCCGATCGCCGTCGCCGCGATCCCCTTGGTGCGTTTCTCCATGATCTGCCTCCTTGGCGTCGCGACCGCCGCACCGCGCGACGAGCGGGACGCGCGGAACACTTTCGAGGACGTGGGTGAACGCGGCGTTAGCCCCGCGCGACGTTCCCGTGAGGGAACCGCGAACTCCGCGCGTGGTCGCGATCAAGGGCGGGAAAAGAGGAGGGCCTTTGAGCGTCTCGTCAGAGGCCGCGAGGAGCGACGGGGCCTCCGCGTCCGTGGTCTCCGCCGGGTGGACGAACTTCTCCCAGGGCGGATGCGCAGCGTCGCACCGCGCCTGTGCCTGCGCGCCCGTGGCGTGCGCGACGACCAACCCGAGGAGGGGGGCGACCCGCCGCTACATGCCCGGCGTGCGAGCCCGGGCGGCGGCGGGCCACGGGGCAGCGAGGGCCCGCCGGAGTGCCGGCGGACCCTCCGTCCGAAATCCTAGAAGTGCAGAACGAGACCGGCGCCGATGAAGACCGCGACGTCGTCGCCGAGATCGACCCATGCGGTCGGGGCGATCGTCCACTTCTTCACCGGGAACGTGTAGGCGCCGCCGACGCGGGCGATCACGTCCGCGTCCCCGTCCACGAACATCACGCCCGGACCGCCGAAGACGGACCAGCGGTCGGCCGGATGCCAGAAGACGGCACCGCCGAGAACGGTCGAGATCTCGTCCGAGAACGCGATGTCCCCGAACCCGCCGAAGCCGAGCTTGTCGTCCTTCCGGTACTCGTAGTTGGCGCCGATGGCCACGCCGGTCTCGGGCCGGTTGATGCTGGCGCCGAGAAGGACATTCATCGTGTGCGGCTCGTACGAGCGCGCGCCGCTGGCCGCGGCGGGCGCGGCGCAACCCGTCACGGCGGAGATCGCCGCCGCGGCGAGGATGGTGAGCACAAGGTTCCTCAAGGGACCCCTCCAATTCCGTGCCCCCGCGGGCGGGGCACCCGTCGATCATCGTCACGACAGGGCCCGGAGTTGACCTCCCGCGCGGGATCGGCCGCCGAGGCCTCGGTACAATATTTAAGTATGGCATCTGGGAGGCCCTTCGCCGGCGGTCCCGGAAGACGGCATGGCGCCGTCCCGACGAGGGGAGATTCGGCGAGTCTCAGGGTTTCCTCGCGCTCATCCCGTGCGCCGGCGGGAGCGCAGGGCGTGCAGCCGGAGGGCGTCGCGAATTGACGGCAAGCCGCATCGCTCCTAGACTTTCGGACTTCCACGCCGAGGTGGCGGAACTGGCAGACGCGCTAGGCTCAGGAACCTCCGCGCGGGGTCCGACGCCCCGCCTGCCCCGCGCGGATTCGCGGTTCGGCCGGCGCGCCTCTCGTCCCAGACCCGCGTTCTTGTCCCATCCGTCTCAACCTGTGCGCACATCTCGCGCACAGGAGTCTGCACTCACCCCTCGAGCGCCGCGAGCCGCCGCGCGGTCTCGAGGTTCTTCTCCGCGTAGATCTCCGTCGCGCTCAGCTGCGCGTGCCCAAGGACGACCTGAGCAGCCTCGATGCCATGTCTCGCGCGGACCTCGGTCCCCCGCGTGTGCCGCAGCCGGTGCGGGCCCCACCGCGGGATCGGGGGGAGCCCCTCCTCCGCGCGCTTCGCCGAGGCCTTCGCGCACCCGCGCGCGATCGCGGCGCCGTAGGAGGCGACGCTGTAGCGGCCGCCGGGCTCCCTCCGCGGGAGGCCCTTCCGGTTGGTGCCGGGCTCGTTGCCCTGTCCGGGCGGCGTCCTCCTCGCGGCGTGCATCGCGGCGACGCGCTCCGCGACCGCCTCCCGCGGCGCGAAGCAGTAGGCGTCGTCGGCGCGCAGCAGGAACGGACGCAACACCGCCTGCGCCTTGGGGCCGAGGAAGACCGTGCGGTCGTGGTTCCGGTGCGCGTTCTTGTGGAAGGCGGGACGGTACAGCCACACGTCGCCGGAGCGCTCGACGTCGCAGGGGCGGAGGATCGTCACCTCGCCGGGCCGCGCGCCCGTCAGCAGCTGCAGGTCGACGAGCGCGCGCACCTGGCGCGACAGGTAGGGGCGGATCGCGGCCACGTGCTCCTGCGGCACGGGCTGCACCGGCTCCGTCTCGCGGGCGTCGCTCCGTCCCCTCTTCAGCGCCGGGATCGCCCTCAGCGTCTCGTGCACCGCGGCGGGCACGAGCTCCTCGGCGACCGCCCACTTGAAGAGGCCCTTCACCCGCTGCATGTCCCTGTTGATCCTGCCGCGCGCGGCGGGCCCCCGCTGCCCGCGCACGTGGCCGCGGATCCACGTGTCGCGGACCGTCTTGAAGGCACGCGTCCCGAACTCCCCGGCCGGCGTCCCGCCGTAGAGGTCCTTGAGGGGCCGCAGGGCGTAGCGGAGGCAGTCGAGCTCGCGCGAGGGCCCGCCGTCCGGGCGCCGGTAGTACTCCACCGCGTGGTGCCAGAAGCGCTCGAGCAGCTCCATGACCGTGAGTTCGCCGGGCGAGGGCGGGAGGGTGCCCCCGTTGGCGCGCACCTCCGCGAGCAAGCGCTCATACGCCTCGCGCGCTTCGGGCGATCCCCACCGCCCCAGGTAGTGTCTTTTCCCCGTCATCCACACGTAGGCGCGGTTCGTGGCCTTGTGGAGGCACATCGTGGGCGTCCGCCGCTTCGGCTCGCGCGCAGGGCCGCCCTCGAATCCTCCGCGATCGAGCCCTTGCTCGGCGCGGCGCACCTCTCGCTCGCGATCCGTGGGCTCCTGCCTCTCCTCCCACGCGACGTCGCGCGGGGGCAGCGTCCGGATCGAGTGCTGGAGCCGGTTCCCCTCCGCCATCCAGCGCGCGCGGTGCTCCTCGACGCGGCGCAGGAAGTCGTCGAGCGCCTCCGCGGACGTGAATCTCTTGGTGCCGCGGTAGCCGTGCGCGAGCTCGACGCCGCAGCAGCCGCGATCGCACCACCTCCGGAACGTCTGGGTGCTCACGCAGGCGCGCTTCGCTGCCTCGCTCGCCGGGAGGTCGAACGTCTCGCCGGCGGGCTTGTCCCCGTTGATGCGCTCGAGGAAGTCCCGGAGCGCGCGCCGCGAGGTGTAGATGGTCCCGTCCCTCTCCTCGTGCTGCAGACGCGCGCCCGATCCCGGGAGGCCCTCGGTCGCCCACCTGCGGACGGTGTCCGAGCGCACGCCGGCGAGCTGCGCCGCGTGGGAGACGGCGAGCACGTACTCGCCGACGGGCGGGGGCGCGCCGACGTCGGCGGGCTCATGCCGGTCTCCGGCGTTGCCGCCGTCGGCGATCGCGGACGCGCGCGCGAGGAAGGCCTCGACCGCCGCCTTCGACGTGAAGAGCAGCTCGCCGTGCCTCGCGTGGTCGAGCTTCACGCCCCGGTAGCCCTCCCTGCACCAGAGTCGCATCGTGCGGCGCGGGACCTGGAAGAGCGCCGCCGCCGCCGCGAGGCGCAGGTCGTGCCCGCCGGGCGCCATGAACTGCCGCAGCGCCTCGACATCGACGAATAGGCGGCCGCCGCGGCGCTGGCACTCGAGGGCCGGACGCTTCGTGGAGGGTTCGGTCCACCCGAGGATCCGCTTGTACGGCACCCCGACGACGCGAGCGGCCTCGCGCAGGCTGACGAGCTTCTCGACCATGACGGCTCTCCGCGGAGCGGGTGGAGGGAGGGCCGCGGAGGGTGCCGGGAGGGGTTGGGGCCGTGCGGTAGGCTCTGGCCCAGGGTGTCGGACTGATCTACGGTCATTCCGCGCCTCAGGCCGTCGTCGGGGCTCCGATCCCGGCGGCGGCCGCTTTCAGACTCTACCCGCGGGAGTCGCGGCCGGCAAGGCCCGGGGCGCCGGCAAGGAAAAGACGGGCGCGATCTGGCCCGCGCCCGCCCCATGCACGAGCCCCGCGCGCGACGAGCGCACGAAGCACGGTTCGAGAACCGTCAGGAAGCTGCGTCGTTCCCGTACACCCCGGAGTAGTCGACCGGGGCGACCGCGTAGACGTGCTTGATCTTCATCTCGAGCACGTCCTTGCTGAACATCGCGCCGCCCGTCGCGTGGCCGGCGACGATCACCTCCGGCTCCTCCTGCCCGTTGTGGAAGCCCATCCGCAGGACCTCGGCGTCGGCGGGGCGCGCCATGAGCATCCAGTCCGTCGCGTTCGCGGTGCCGATGTCGATGATCGCCTTCGGGATCGCGAAGCCGAGCACGTCACGCAGCGCCTGCGGGACGTCGGTGCCGGTGTTGCCGGCGGTAAGGGCGTTCGCGATGAACGCCCAGGCCTCCGTCTTCGCGAAGGGGATGATGATGAAGCTCGGGAACACGCCCTTCTTCTGGCCGCTGCCGCCGGTCAACTGCGCCATCGCGGTGACGGCGCTCATGAAGGCCGCCTTGCCCGCCGCGTCCGCGGAGAGGACCGCCGTGCCGCCGTTCGCGTCGGTGCGCGTCGCGTCCCACAGCTTCTTCCCGTCGGAGAGCGTCGGTCGCGTCGCCTCGCGGAGGTGGGAGAACACGGCCTCGGAGATGGTCTCCCGGGCCGAGCGGCCGAGCCGCTGGACGATGTTCTGCCAGAGGGTCACGTCGTCGTTCGCGATGTTCTCGGCCGAGATGGACTCGACGCCGCCCTTCTTCGAGAGCGAGAGCACCTCCTCGCTGTCCGTCGGCGTCGTGAGGACCGGGTAGGGGTCGCGCTCGCCTACCGTGGGGAGGAACCCGTACCAGCCGACCTTGATGGCCCGGTGCGGCCGGAAGTCCTTGATGGGAACGATCCGGACCAGGTTGCGCCAGACCATCCAACGCGGGTCGCCGTTGTAGTCGGCGAGCACGCTGCGCCGGGCCGCGTCCGCGAACACCTGGTCGAACTTGTTGGCATCGACCGCCGCCCGGACGCGCTTGCGCTCGTCGTGGTCCCCCCAGTGGCAGTCCGCGATGTCGAGGCCGCCGAGGCACCGCTGCGAGAACCTGCGCACCGAGAAGCCGACCTCCTCCGCGGCGCGCCGCGCCTCCAAGGGCGCGCGGCCGACCGATTCCCCGTCGTCCGCCAGGTAGGCCCGAGGGTTCAGGATGTGGGCCAGTACGTCGGTGTGCCGCTCGCGCGCGGTCCGGACCTGGACCGACGCCGCGGCGCGCTCCGGGTCGCCGCCGTCGGCGTCGCCGTCCTGCGACTTCAGGAAGGCGACGACCTTCTCGAGCTTCGCGATGAGCGTCTCGCGGTCCATCGCCTCGATCTGGGCGAGGTCGCCCATGAGGAGGCCAAGGATGTTCTCCTCCTCGCCGGGGACCGCGCTGCCGAGCGCCCGGCGCCGGTCCGCCATCTTCGACGCGATCGTCCGGACGGGATCGGCCTCGGAGACGCCGAGCGAGAGAACGGGAAGCTGCTGCTTCAACCGCCTGAGCCAAGTGCGCATTCGGGGCGACCTCCCTTTGCGCACCGGAAAAATCCGTGCGCCGGGCACTCTATGCGGGACCGGTGACGGGATCCGGGGCCGGACTCAAGCCCCCCGCCGCTCGGCCCCACGCGCGCTCGAGCGCCTCGAGTACTGCGATCGAGGCCCCGCACGTCGGGCACGAGCCCCGGCGGCCGCGCAGCGCGATCCGCATCAGGCGCCGCTCCTCGTCCGGCGCGAGGGGCGGGATGATCTCGCCCGGCCTGTCGCCGCCGCCGGCGTGAAGGTGCGCATGCAGGTGCGCGTGCTGCGTCCGCAGCTTCCCGGAGAGCTTGAGCACGAGCTCCGCCGCCTTCATGCGCGCGGTGGGGTTCGCCTTGTTGGCGAGGACCTCCTGGATCGCGCGCGCCGT
>Ga0187894_10007712_pt1 | contig 10037 bp, 9 predicted proteins | sample GBC1701081metaG_FD_136650 | JGI IMG/M metagenome (GOLD analysis project Ga0187894, IMG submission 136650) | White microbial mat communities from a lava cave in the Kipuka Kanohina Cave System on the Island of Hawaii, USA - GBC170108-1 metaG ... | reverse complement strand
ATCGATCAAGATTGGCCGTGCCTTCGATCTCTCCGGCGAGCGGCGCCAGATGGAGTTCTCGGCCGACGATACGAAAAAGGTGATGTCCGAAACCGTTGCGCTCCGTCTGACGAATGGCGGGGACAAGCCTCGAACCGTTCGGGTCGAAGAGCCACTCTACCGCTGGACCAACTGGCAGATCACGGATTCCAGCGCACCGTGGGAGCGTGACAGCTCAGCGCACATCCATTTCAACGTGGAAGTTCCCGCCAAGGGTGAAACGAGCGTGACTTACACCGTCAAATACACGTGGTGACGCCGTCGACCTGGATCGAGTGGACCACGTGGCCGTCGAAGATGCCGGAACGGGAACGCGGGGTAGAATTCCGCCGACGGGCTCGTAGCTCAACGGTCAGAGCAGGGGACTCATAATCCCTTGGTTGAAGGTTCGAATCCTTCCGAGCCCAGTGTCGGCAGGGCGAACCCATCGGAGAGGGCGCGTTTCGGCGCGCGCGGTCCGCCGCCGAGGAACGCGTCGCGCTACTTTGTTTCCTTCTGGCCGCCTCCCTTGAGCGCTTCCAGTTCGGCCCGCAGGCCGTCCAGCTTGCCCATCTCGCGGGCATGCTCGGCGTCCGCCTCCGCCGTGATCATCCGGTCGATCTCGTCGTCGGTGATCACTTCGGCGGGGGCGGCGGCGACGTCCGCGGCGGCGGTATCCTCGACCGACTCGAGGAACATGCTCATCCGCTCCTCCATCGTCTGCGACTGGGCCATCGCCTTTTCCCAGTCCAACTGCGTCTTGACCAGGTCCGTCTCGCCAAAGAGCCGGCCGATTTCGTTCGCCATCGTGCCCATCGCCGCGGAGAAATCCGACGCCGCCTCGGCCTGCCGCTTGAGCAGCAGGGCGTTCTTCACGGCGAGCAACTGACGCTCCAGCATCTTCTTGATCGCCGCGGTCTTCTTGAGCGACCCGCGGATGAACTGGTACTGCGACGTGTCGCCGACCTGCTGGGCGCGGCGGGCGTTACGGATGAATTCCTCGGTGAACTTGTTCTGCTCGGCGATGGCCTTCTCGATGCGGCGGATTCCCTGGCGAATCCGGATGTCGCGCTCGATGCGGCGTTCCTCGGGAGATTTGAACAAGGCCATCACAGTCGCCCTCATGCCCCTTCGCGTCCGGCCCGCAGCCGCTCGCGCACCTTGCGGTCCGCCTCGTCGTAGGCCTGCGCCGCGTCGGGCGCCAGTCCCTGGTCCATCTTGTCCCACATGTCCATGACCTGCTGTCCCGACTCCGACAGCGGGCTGCCGGTGTCCGCGTCGCCGAGCGAGAGGATGCCGTCGAGCCGCTGCTGATAGATCTCGGCCGTAACGCTGTCGCTCTCGATCATCTTCTCAAGCTGGATCAGGTCTCGCTCCGTAACCATGCCAAGCCGGCTGCCGGCGCGCTTCGCCCGGTCCAGCGTCTCGCGCATCATGCGCAGCCGCGTGACGGTGAGCAGCTCCTTGCTGCGGATGTTGAGCTGCCGCGCGGACATCAACTGCTCGGAGGTCTTGAGGTCGAACTCCTGCGCGAGGATGCGGCGTATTTCCGGAGATTTTTCCTTCGCCCCCTTCTCAAACAGCTCCTGCTTGCCGCGGGCCAGGTCGCTCACGCGGTTCAGAAGATTGGCGCGATCTTTTTCCAGCAGCAGCTCCTGGCGCCGCAGCTCCGTCCGCGTCATCTGCGAGAGCGGCTTGGCCCGTTTTGTCAGCCAGTCGAAAAGACCCACGCCGGCTACTCCGCACCGAGGGAATCGCCGCCCGGCCCCGCGGCGGACTTGCGCCGCTCCGGCGGCGCGGGAGGCTGCTCGGCCAGTTCCCGCTCGATCGCATCGACGTCCGGATCGGCGGCATTGGCGGCGTCGCCCTTCGTGGCGGCCTTCGCCGGGGCCGACGGGACGGCCGCGCGATTCGCGTCACCGGCGGGCGGCTCGAACTCCTTGAGGATGTCCTGCTCCTCCTGCGTCATCATCGATTCGGCGACGTCGGTCTCCAGGTTGCCGACCAGGTCGGCGTCGGCCCGCAGCGTCTCCAGCAGTTCCTCGGCCCGAACGGCGTCCTCAGTCAGATCTTCGGCGTTGGGCAGCTTGGCCATCTCGCCCTGCTGGATCAGCGTCAGGTTGTGGATGTGCGTGCTGATGACGTTGACCTGCTGGTTGAGCATTGCCGCCGTCGTGTTGGCGCGCGACAGATCGCGGCGAAGCTGCGCGATCTGCGCCGCCAGCCGGCGCCGCATCACGGCCGATCCCGCCTCGCGCCCCTGGCGCACCAGGTCCGCCTCTTTCTGTTCGAGCTTGGCGATGTCGTCGTAGAGCCGGTCGCGCTTCTGCGACAGCAGCGCACGGCGCTCCGACAGCAGGTTGATCTTGCGGGCCTCCTCGCCCTTACTCGAGAACAGTGAACGCAGCCAGTCGGTCACCGACATCGCACCAGACTCCCACGAGGATCGCGCGGGCGCGCCGCGAAAGACCACCAGATCGTCGCCGGCGGGACGCACGTGCAGTTCCGGATCGGCCCGGGTCGCCGCCGTCAGCGCCCGCGCCAGCACGCCCATCGGCAGATCGAGCCGCTGCGCCATCTCGCTGGCCGACAGCCCGCCGGTGAGAAGGTCGCCGCTGCGCGACTCCAGATCGGCTTTGACCCGTTCCAGTTTATCCGCGACGCCCTCCGGGTCGAACATCTGCACCAGCCGGTCGTCGGCGTTCTTCCAGAGTCCCCGGACGCGCCAGCCGCCCGACTCGCCGCGCGGCGCAGCCAGCACGACCCGGACATTGGGCTGGTCCCATTCGGCCTCCCACACGTCGTTGCGAAATCCGCTCGGACTGCAGATGGCCACCACCACCGGCGACCGCGAGACGCCGACGCGGCGGCGGACGAATTCGCGCAGCTCGGCCAGACCCACCGGCGGGGGCGTGCCGCGGTCGTCCAGCAGGGGGGCGGGGGGCGCGATCACGCAGGCCAGCGTCCGCGACACTTCGCGCCGAAAGAACAGGAACCGCTTCTCGTATCCGCGGCAGAGGATCATTCGGCTGCCGGGAAACTCCCGCTCGAGGTCGCGATCGAACCGGCCGCTGTCCACCAGCGCCGCGCGGACGGGGCCGGCCTCATACTCTTCCGAGACGTCGAACTGCGCTCCGCGGATCGGCCGGGAGGGCGCGGCGAGATTGGCCTGTACGCCTGACAGGAACTCGCTCTCCACGGACTGGGCCTTCTGGCGCGCGGTACTCATATCTCTCGTTCTTTCCAGCGGTTCATTCTATTTCGGCCGAGGGCGGTGTGCGCGTCCGGAAAACCCGCGGCGACCCGTTCCCGCGGAGCCCTCCAGGGGTTCGAGCGGAGACGCCGCCCCGTTCCAGGGCTGATACCCGCGGCATGCAATCAGGCCGCCGAGACGGCAAGACGTGATCCGCACTGGTCGCAGAAGCTGTCCTCGGCACCCGGCAGGTTATCGCAGACGGGGCAGCGCCGCAGCGCCGCCACCAGTTGAAACCGGCAATCCGAGCAGAAATTGTCGTTGGCACTCACCACGGCGTTGCAGCGCGGGCAGGTGCCGCGCGAGGCGGCCCGCTCGACGTCGTCCAGCGTCCGATAGGGGGTCTCCGCCGCCGGTGTTACCGCGTCGGGCTTCGGCGGCTGCATGGCCGATTCCAGCCCCTCCAGCGCGGCGGCGGCCGAAGCGAATCGGCGCTCGCGGCGGGCGTAAAGCCGCGCGAAGAGCACGTCGGCCCACGCGGGCAGGTCATTGCGAAGGTGGCCGGGCATCTCGCTGCCGCCCGGCCGCTCGCCGGTGAGCATTTCGAAGAGCATCACGCCCGCGGAAAAGAGGTCGCTGCGCGCGTCGGCCGGCTGGCCTTCGCGCTGTTCCGGAGCCATGTAGGCGATCGTGCCGGCGATGGTCTTGCCGGCCTCGGCCAGCACGCTGCCCGACTGCATCATGCTCTCCGCGCTAACCGACTCGGCCTGTCCCAGCCCGAAGTCGGTGATGCGCACGTCCTCGGCGGTGACGGTGTCGATGGAGCGATCCACGCCGCCGCAGATGAGGATGTTCTCCGGTTTGATGTCGCGATGAATGACGCCGTTCGCGTGGGCGTGATCGAGGGCGCGCAGCACGGCGCGCATCACCTCGCGCACGATGGGCATGGGCAGGCCGCGCGGATGGCGCTGAATGAGCTGCCGCAGCGACGCGCCGTCGATGTATTCCATCACGAAATAGGGGGGATCGGCGAAGGGATCGAGGCCGATGGCGCGGACGATGTTCGGATGGTGCAGGCCGTGAACCGCGGCGCCTTCCTTCTGAAGATTGCGGACGTATTGCAGGTCCGTGGGGATCTTGACGGCGACCCACTGGTTGTCCCAGATGTGGTGGCGCGCCTTCCACACCTCGCCGAAGGTTCCGCGGCCGACGACCTCGACGAGTACGTATTCGCTGACCCGGTCTCCCGCCTTGGGCGTGATCATCATCGCTCTCTCAGCTTCCTTCGATCTGTCGCGCGAGCGATTCGCAGATGACGAAATTGTAGGCCGCGGCGGCGAGCGTGCCGAAAAGCAGGACCGTCGCCGACAGCGCGTCGCCGAGCCGCCAGCCGCACAGCCACAGGGCGCAGAGCACGTCCGCCATCCAGAGTCCCGCGAGCACCAGCGCGCTGACCAGGTTGGACTCGCTCCGCAGCACGCGCGGCAGCACCGGAAACAGGAGCCACGGCAGCACCAGTGCAAAGCCCAGCCACGCCAGGCCATATTTGACGACGGTCCAGATGGCCTGAATCGCCTCGGGATGACGCCAGAACCAGATGATGGCGCCTGCGGAGGCGATGACGCAGAGCGCAGAGACCACCTTGCCGCCGACATATTTGCCGATGCTTTCGATCAGCATGCGAACTCCACGGGAGCGGTGAGTTGCGGACGGTCCGTAGACGAGGCAGGACCGGCCGCCACCTTCCTCAGACTATACAACGGCGTTTGCGGGGCTGCCGTTTCCAAATCAATGCGACGTCTATAACGCGATGCCGGGCCGAATGTTGCGGAAGCTCCTTACCGCGGGTCCGGGCTTCGCGGCGGGCGCGGGGGGGCACTACCATCATCCGGCCGCCGCATTTTTCGCGGCCGCGAGGAACCCCCGATGAGCACCCGGCTGGCCGAGTTCCGTCAGTTCCGCGAGCGGATGAACGCACGAATCCTCGAACAGAACCATCTCAATATCAATCGGTTTTTCACGCTGGATGGCAAGGCCTATGAGTCCGGCGCACTGGACGACCGGACCAAGGAGTTCGCCGGGCTGGCGGCTTCGATGGTTCTGCGGTGCGACGATTGCATCGCCTACCACGTGATTCGGTGCAAGGAACTGGGAGCGACCCGCGCCGAACTCTTCGACCTCTTCAATGTCGGGCTGATCGTCGGCGGATCGATCGTCATTCCGCACCTGCGGCGGGCGGTGGCGCTGCTGGATGAGCTGGAGTCGGGCTCAGCGCCGGCGGGTGGCGGGTCGTAGCGATATCACCTGGAACTGGGAACAGGCCGTGTGCCACTGCTATAAGCAGCGGTGCTTATGCGGCGCCATTATGTGTGCGCCACTGTTTCAAGCAATGGCACCCATGCGGCAGAGGGTGTGCCACTGCTTTAAGCAGTGGTGCCCCCATGTCACGCGCTTTCAACAGCCGCCGAGGAGCGCGCGGATAAAGAGATCAATGTCGTCGCCATTCGCCGCGCCGTCATGATTCATGTCGCTTCGCGCGAGTTGCTGCGGACTCCCGGCCTGACCGAGCAGGACGTTGACGAAGAGCGGAAGGTCCGTGGCATTCACGGCCTGATCGAGATTGATGTCCCCCGCGCGGGCCAAGGTGATCAGCGCGAACTGATCGCCGGGAACGGCCGTCATGTCCGGCGCACTGGCCGGAGAGACGGGTCCGCCCGTGCCGGGCAGCCACTGAGGGGTCACTTCACCGCTGGGGCGCAGGAGAAATGCCGCCACTCGAATGACGGAGCCGTTGAGACTCGACAGGCCGACATCCGCGAAGGGAACAAACAGGTCGAAGCCATGCCGGGCGGTCGCGGCGGCCGAGACGCTGTCTGCGGTGATTCCCCATGCGTTGTTGTTGTGCATCGCGACCTGCATATTGTTCGGATTGACGCCGCCCGAAAGCAGCGCGTCGCCGTCATTCTCCGTCCCCTGGCCGCGATAGGTCTTCACCGTAGCGCCGGTGGTCGGCAGCGTGAATTGATCCACATAGACATTTCCGCTGGCCAGATTGATGAAGATCAGGTGGTCCGGCACGAAGCCGGCATCGAGTTTCATTCCGGTCAGCAGTTGCGGCCCGTTGGGCGGCGGGACGTGCGCCGAAAGATTGAGCACGTTCTGCCCTCCGGCGACCGTATCCAGCAGGATCACGAGTCCCGTCCCGTCGCTGGTCATGTTGCCGGTGACGCCGATCGAGAGGCCGTTCGTTTCAGGCCGCACGAAAAGCTGATCCAGTTCGTTGATGTTGTCGCCGAGCGGCGTCGGGGTGTTCTGCGTCGCCGCCAGGCTGCAAGGGCCGAGCGTGGCAGGCACGTCCAGCCCATCCAGCGCCGCCGGGGCGGAGGAAGCGGGAGAGGCATTCAGCGAGAAGATGCGGAAGGAATAGGCGCCCAGAGTCAACGAATAGGATGCCTTGTTCGCATCGGTCATCGCCGTCACAGTCTGGCCGGTGAGGATGTCGGTCACGGTCGTCGTGCCGCCGGGGATGGTCAGGTTGGCCAGGTTGAAGGTGGTGGCGGAGGACGTGTTGCGCACCCGCATGACGACAAGGAGCGTCTCCTGCCCCGGGGCATGCCGCAGGAATGACCAGACGCGATTGTTGTTGTTCGTGACGGGGACATACGTCCCGCGCCGCAGGGCGACGTGGTCTTTTCTCGCGGCGATCAGCGTGCGATAGGTCTCCAGCAGCGAGCCGGCGACGCCTTCCTGCTCCTGCACGCTGCGTCCGTCATTGTTCTGGGAGAAGCGATTGTTGTAGGCCGCCGAATTGAGCACGAAATAGTTGCTCATGGGAGGGCCGGCAACGGCGTTCCACTTGAAGGGCTCGCGCATCGGAATGTCGTCGGCGTCGCTGCCGTAGCTCTGCTTCGTCCCCAGCATGCCGATCTCGTCGCCGGAATAGATGATCGGCGGGAAGGGGCCGGTCATCAGGATCGCCGCGCCCAGTCTTGCCTTGGTGAGATTTCCGCCGATCGACGAGGTGAACCGGTCGACGTCGTGATCTCCGACGATCCCGAGGAAAAAGCGCTCCGGCGGCATCTGTGCCAGCGTGGTCGCCATCGTGGAATAGAGTCCCGCCGACAGCTCGCTGGATAGCGCGCTGCGGACGGCGAACTCCCACGGCTTGGTGAAGGCCGAGCCGAAGGCAGGCATCAGTGTCGCGCCGCTCAATCCCCAGTCAGCCTGCTCAGCGAAGGTGAAGACGCTCGGATTGACGCTGCGCAGCGCCGCGTGCCAGGGCATCCAGAAATCATCGAGGTTGTAGCCCCAGCCGTTCGGGCCGCTATTGTAGTTTTCCCAGACGTGATCGAGCCGATAGCCGTCGATGCCGTCGGAGGGGTCGCCATCCTGATTGGGATCGAGCCAGCGCTTCGACCAGTCGGTGACCATCGTGCGGGGATTGACGTCATTGAGGTTCCAGTGGATGAAGCCAACCTGCGCCCCGTTCCAAGAGTTGTAAACGCTGCCGAGGTAGCTGGTGTTGGCGGCGTTGGTGAAGGCCAGCCAGTTGTCGTAGGGACTGGCGGGATTGTTGTAGGCGCTCTGGAACCAGGTGGAGCTCTGGCTGATGCCATAGACCACCAGGTCGACGAACACCTTGATGCCGCGCGCGTGGGCCTGCTGCACGAAATTGAGAAACTCCGCCTCCGAACCGAAGGCGGTGTTGATCTGATCGGCGCGGCCATGCTGGTAGCCGTGGTAAGCGGGGGAGGGAAAGATCGGGTTCATCCAGATCGCGGTGACGCCCAGATTCTGGAGGTAGTCCAGCGCCGCGGTCATCCCGTTGAAATCACCGAACCGCTGCGCGTCGTTGCTGGAGTCGCGAAAGGCGATCGGCATGAAGTGGTAGAAAACGTCGTCGACGGGTTCACGGCCGTTGAGCGGATCGGCCATCACGCCGGCACATGAAGCGAGCCAGAGCGCGGCGACGAGGATCGGGCGCGTGAATCGCAGGTGGGTTACAGGGGCAAGCACCACAGCGATATTGCATGAAGAGTCATTCATCGCCTCTCATCATAGCAGAAAAACGTTTTTCCATCGCCAAAATAGCGTTACGGCGACCCCTTGGCATGAATGATCGTCAGGCTGAGACTTTGCCAGGCCATGAGGCAGATCAGTGAGCAGGTGGTGAAAAACGCTCCGCCCAGCAACCCCATCCAGGACCAGGACTGTTTGTCATTCTTTTTCTCGCCCAGGCTGCTGTAGCCCATTCCTGCGGCAGTCAGGCCGAACAGTGTGACGGCGGCCGTGCCCAGGAAGACCAGCGGCTTGCGCAGCCGGCCGAATTTGGAGGTATCGCTGTACCAGATGTTCATCGACTCCAGATCGAGGCCGCGGAAGGTGAGGAAGAGGAGCACCGCCAGCCCCAATCCCGTGATGATGGAGATATAGAGCGACCAGCGGGCCTGCGTCTGAGCGAGACGGAAATTCGGCATCGCCATGATGACTGCATTCCTGTCGTGGATTGAACGGCCGCATGGAACATCCGACGCGGCTTTGACAATGACTGAGCCCCTATCTTAATTCGCTCGCCGCAACCATGCCAGGATCGCGACGCCGCTCAGGATGCCGAGTGGGAGGGCGACCATTGAGGAGCGAAGCGAGAAGGCCCAGGCCTGCATCCCCACGACCAGCCCCGTCGGTGCCAGGGTGGCCAGCGCATAGACGATTTTGTGGCTTGAAAAGCGCGATCCGCACCCCACCGCGACGAGCGCCGAGGCGGTACCGACGCCGACGGCAAGCAGCGAGTCCGGGAATCGCCCGATGATCCGGCAGATTTCCCACGGAACCGCCACCGCAAGCAGCGACGTCACCGCACCCAGCATCAGAAACGTCAGGTCAAAGTTGCGCTGGGCGATCGGATCGTCGATCCGGTAGGAGCTGGGGTCGTTGAAATCGAAGGCGCGGCCGCACTCGGGGCAGCGGGACTCGATCAGGAATTCGAGCGGATACCCGCATCCGCGACAGTGCCGTCCCGGCGCGGCGGGTTGCCGTTTTTCGAGGGTCGGTTGGGGCGACGACATGGGATCATGCTACCGGCGGCGATCGCTCTGCTTTCTCTTCCCCGCCGGAGCGTTATCATTCCGCGCGTCGGATCGGTCAACGCCGGAGGACGCATCGCGATGCCCAAGGAATGGGTCATATCCCCGCCGCGCACGGAAGCGCAGACGCTGGCGGTCCAGTTGGGCGTTTCGCCGGTCACGGCGCAGGTCCTCGCGCAGCGCGGACTGACGGACTCGGACGCCGCCCGCCGTTTCATGAATCCGCGATTCGTGGAATTGTTTCCCCCCGAAAGCGTCTATGGTGTACCCGAAGCGGCCCGCCGCATTCTCGAAGCGGTCCGTGCCCAGCGTCGCATCGTCGTCTATGGCGACTATGACGTGGATGGCATCACCGGCGTCGCCATTCTCTGGCATTGCCTGAACCTGATCGGCGCACAGCCGGAGTATTACGTCCCGCACCGGCTGGAGGAGGGTTACGGCCTGAACGGCGCGGCGATCGAGAAGCTCGCGGCCGAGGGAGCGCAACTCGTCATCAGCGTTGATTGCGGCATCACCGCGCTGGAACCGGCCGAGACCGCCCGGCAGGTGGGTATCGAGCTGATCATCACCGATCATCATGAACCGCTTCGCGACGAATCCGGTGCTCCGCGACTGCCCGCGGCGGCGGCGATCGTTCATCCCGGATTGGGCGACGATCCTCAGAATCCCGACCTCTCCGGCGCCGGCGTCGCGTTGAAACTGGCCTGGGCGATTGGGCAGGCGCACGGCGCGGCCCGGCAGGT
>Ga0187894_10007711_pt1 | contig 10037 bp, 11 predicted proteins | sample GBC1701081metaG_FD_136650 | JGI IMG/M metagenome (GOLD analysis project Ga0187894, IMG submission 136650) | White microbial mat communities from a lava cave in the Kipuka Kanohina Cave System on the Island of Hawaii, USA - GBC170108-1 metaG ... | reverse complement strand
TCGCCCATCATCAAAGCCGATTAGAGACTCGCAGTCCGACCTTCTTGCTTCGATCCGATCGGCGTGCAGCAGAAAACAGTTGACATGACGGGGTAGTCCTTAGAGTCCGCGTTGAGCGGGCCGAGGCACGCCGGTTGCAGGCGCCGCTGGCGCGATAATTGTCCGGGCGCCCGCGGCGCCCACCCACCAACCTTTCACGGACCGCTCCAACGCATAGTTAGGTTTCACTCCTTACCGCGTGGGATCGGACTCTTGGCAAGACGGTCGGCCATGCGAGTCTGCCAACCAGGTCCAGTGGCGCGCCAACGCCGGACGACCTCGGGCGGCAAACGAAGGGAGATGAGCTGGCGCGGATTCGGAGAACGCGGGCGGCCGCCCTTATTGACGACGGCACGGCCCAGCATCTCCTCGGTCAGTTCCGGGAGTTCCTTGTACTCCGAGCGTCGAATGCGGTGCGCGTCAACGCGCTTAAGATCCGATCTCAAGGTACGGCGCGAGGCGGTCTTGCTCACGACTATTGGCCCTTCTCATGCTGAAGATGTGGCGATCCGCGCCACGCGGCGTGTAGCCGACGACGATCAGGCGTCCCTCGAGCTTGCCGTAGCAGAGCATCCGAACTTCGCCATAGTCCTTGCGCCTGTCTTCGACCTCGACGGTCAGGCCGGCGAACACGATCGGGGCATCTTCAAAGTCCAGTCCACGTTCCTCCAGCGTCCGAGCACGCTTGTCAGGATCGTAGGTGATGCCCATAGGTTAGTGTATATACAATAACCACTCCAGGCAATGTCGGCTGAATTTCGAGCCTGAACCGCTAGATACGCGTTCGAGAGTGAAACCTAACGTCCGCGATCAGCGGCGGCGCGCAGTCGGCGCGCCGCTTGCTGATCGCAACCCTTCCGCGCCGGGGCCTCTCCCTGCAAGCGGCGTGCCGACGCGCGACGACCGCTGCATCGCATAGTTAGGCAACCTTTGCGATGAGGTGGTGATTGGCCAGACTCACAATGAAGTCTGTTCCCCAGAAGCCGAGTACGGGAAGAGTTCCCCACTCATCCGGCCGGGCGTCACGAATATGGCTAGCGCCGCAAAGAATCTTCGTGCCCGGCCCTCCGTGAGCGGAAAGGAAGCGTGGAAGCTCAATGCCGTCAGCCTCCAGGGGGCGCATTCCCAGAAGGGCACCGCCAGATTCGAGGATCGCGCGAATATGCATGATCCCGTACTTGATGAAGCGCGGGCCCAGCTGCGTGTTGGGATTCGGAGGTGCCGTGCCAACCCAGTCGTGTAGGCCGCCAAAGAAGCCGCGCGTTGGAGTAGGAATCTCTTGCCCACCAAGCTCTAGCACGCGGCCACAGGCAAATCGGCCATCCGACATCGGAACTGACCAGAACTGACCCGGCACAAGTGCCTTACTACTCTTTGGCACGAACGGATAGTCCATCGAGGTTGCCTAACTACTATTGGGTCTGAATGTGACGTGATGTTTTACGTCATTTCCAGCCGATTATCACGCTGCAGCGCGGCAAGTACCTGATTAGCCTGCACTGAATCAGATCTAACATACTCCAGCGGGTGGCCACGGATGGCGCAACCTAGACTGTTGTTGAATGAGGTGCAGCAACGGATCCGGGCTCGGCACATGAGCTTCCGGACCGAGAAGACCTATCTGCACTGGATCCGGCGCTACATTCGCCATCACGGGCGCCGACATCCACGCGAGATGGGTGCGACGGAAGTCGAGGCGTTCCTGACGTCCTTGGCGGTGGATAGACAGGTCTCCGCTTCGACGCAGAACCAGGCACTCGCCGCGATCCTGTTCCTGTATCGCGATGTGCTCGAGATCGAGCTCCCTTGGCTCACTGAGGTCATTCGCGCCAAGCGTCCGCAGAGGCTGCCGGTCGTGCTGACTCGTAGCGAAGTGCAACAAGTGACCGCGCGGATCAGTGGCGTTGAATGGCTCGTGGTATCGCTGCTCTATGGCACGGGCATGCGGCTTGGCGAATGCATCCAGCTTCGGATCAAGGATATCGATTTCAGCAGGCGCGCAATCGTCGTTCGCGATGCCAAGGGACAAAAGGACCGCGTGACGATGTTGCCTGACGCGCTGGCGCCGCACTTGAAGGCCCAGCTTGAGCAGGCGCGTGCACTTCACCAGAAGGACCGCCACGAGTCGAAGCCCGGCGTGACCCTGCCATTTGCGCTGAAACGCAAGTATCCGGATGCAGAGACCTCCTGGTCCTGGTACTGGGCGTTCCCGTCAGCGTCCCTTTGCATCGATCCGTACTCACAGGGGCTGGTGCGACACCATCTGTATCCCCAGAACGTTCAGCGGGCGGTGAAGCTTGCCGTGCGTGCTGCCGGGATCACCAAGCCCGCGAGTACCCACACATTCCGCCACTGCTTCGCGACCCACTTGCTCGAGGATGGCTACGACATCCGCACCGTGCAGGAGCTTCTCGGCCACTCGGACGTCAAGACGACGATGATCTACACGCACGTCCTGAATCGCGGCGGGCGCGGCGTGAAGAGCCCGCTGGACGCGCGCCGCGGTTCAGGCGACTAGCGCGGCGATGGCTTCGGCGAAGCGGTCCGGTGCGCCGGCATCGGTGCGCAGGTACAGTCCCGGCTCGACCAGCTCCAGCTCCATCAGCCGAAACGCATCGCCGCTTCTCACGAAGTCGGCACGCGCATACAGCAGCATCTGCCCGATCGCCGCGATTGCGGCATTGCCGGCGGCGAGAAGGGAGGGCTCCGGCACGATCGGGAGGATCTGGCTGCCGTACTCCCCTGCACCCGGAAGTCCCCGGACTTCGGCACCTTCTGGATGCCGTGGCTGAACACGCCGTTGAAGTACATCAGCGAGAACTCACCTTCCTCGACGATGCCTTGCTCGAAGGGCTGCATCATCAGTGGCCGGCCCGCGAAAAACGCCTCGACCTCCGGGGCCAGTGTGCGCACGCTATCGGCGTCCAGCCTCCAGGCGCCCTGGGCGGTGCCGCTCACGATCGGCTTGATGACGCCTGCCAGGCTGCGCAGTTCCTCGAACAGGGTCAGCAGTTCGCCGGGCTCGAGGCCCTCGCGCCAGAACGTAGGCACGGTCTCGATGCCTTTCCCTGCCAGGTCGCGCAAGCCCAGGTTGAGCGGATGACCACCTGCGCGTACTGCCGCCAGTCGATGCCAGCGCGATCCCACGGAATGGTATCGACCTTGAACCCGCGCCGTGCGAGCGGCAGCACGGCGAGTTCGTCGTCGATTACGAAGCCGGTCGGGTCGTGCAGGGTGAGAAAGGCAATGCGCCGCACGGTCAGAAGCGGGCCGTCCAGCGAAACGTGGCGCGGCCGAACGCGAGCTGTTCGAGCCCCCAGGCGATGTTGTTGCGCGCCTGCCGTTCATGGCGCTCGCGGAACTCATGGGTCGCGTAGATCGAAGAGCGATGGACGAAGGACGTCAGGATGGCGCCCCGCTGCCTGCGGTACAGCTCGGTCGGCACCCACCAGTACTCCGCGCGGATCTGCAACTCGAACTCGGCGTAACGGTCGGCGTCGGCGCCCAGGATGGCGAGGTCTACGTCGCTCAGCAGTTGCGCGGGCGGTGTCGATGGCTTCTCGCCGTGACGGGTCGCGAGGATGAGCTCGCGCACCAGAGCCCGGTCGGACGCGGGGCGGCCCGAGCGCTCGAGAACGCGCAAGGCGGCTTCGGCGCTCCGTTCCTCGTTTTTCCGCGAGAACGTGTTGTAGATGGCGTCGTGGAACCAGAGCGCGAACTCGACCAGCGGGTCTGCCGCGTCGCCATGGTTCGAGCGGTCGAGGATTCCGAGGCACTCGTTGATGTGGTGCGGCGTGTGGTACTTGCGCGCAGGTTCCTCGTAGCGCGACTCGAGCCAGCGGAATGCGACCAGCGGTTTGACGATGCCGAGCCGTGCCGCGAGGTCGTTCCAGCGCGCGGTGATCAGCGTCTCTTTCACACGCCGGATCCCTTCGGATAGATCACGAGCTGCGTGCAGCGAAACAGGGCAATCGTCTTGCCGGTGTCCTTGTGGGACACGACGGCGTCCCAAAGCTGCGTCGTGCGGCCGAGGTGCTGCGCGCGCGCGACGCAGGCGATGGTCCCCTCGCGCGCGGTGCCGAGGAAGTTCGACTTGAGCTCGATGGTCGTGAAGCCGGTCGCGCCCTCGGGCAGGTTTGCGACGCAGCCGTAGCCGCAGGAGGTGTCGGCGAGCGTCACCACGGTGCCGGCATGCAGGAAGCCGTTGGGCGCGATGTGATGGCGCTGGATCGTCAGTTCGGAGCGTATCTCCTGGTCGGCGAGGCCGATGATGACGACGCCCATGTAGCCGGGCAGGAAACCGGTGCCGCGCCGCTTGAGGTCCTCGAGCGTGATCACGCGGCGCCGGCGCGCAGCACCGCGGCCGGGCGTATGAGCCCGAACTGTGCCGCGAGCTCGGCGGGATGCTCGGCGTTCCAGATCACGATGTCGGCGATCTTGCCGGGCTCGATCGAGCCGAGCGCCTTGCGCAGGCCCAACGCGCGCGCGGCGTTGCGGGTGACGCCGAGCAGCGCTTCCTCGGTCGTCAGGCCGAACGCGGTACAGGCGAGGTGCATGCTGAGTTGCAGCGAGGCGAGTGGCGAGGTGCCGGGGTTCAGGTCGCTCGCAATCGCGATCGGGACGCGGTTGACGCGCAGCAGCTCGATCGGCGGCAGTTTGGTCTCGCGCAGGTACGTGTAGGCGCCTGGCAGCAGGACGGCGACGGTGCGGGCGGCGGCCATGGCCTCGACGCCTTCCTTGTCCAGGTGTTCGAGGTGGTCGGCGGAGAGCGCCTTGTACTTCGCGGCGAGGGCGGCGCCCTGCTGGTTGGAGAACTGCTCGGCGTGCAGTTTGACCGCGAGGCCGAGTTCTTTCGCCTTGACGAACACGCGCTCGACCTGTGCGGCGGTGAAGCCGACGGTGTCGCAATAGGCGTCGACCGCGTCGGCGAGGCCTTCGGCATGGGCCGCCGGCAGGATCTCCTCGCACACATTATTAATGTAGTCGTCGGGGCGGCCCTTGAACTCGGGCGGCAGGGCGTGCGCGGCGAGCAGCGTGGTGCGCACGTTGATGCCGAGCCGCTTGCCGAGCGAACGGGCGACGCGGAGGATCTTGAGCTCGTTGTCCTTGTCGAGGCCGTAGCCCGACTTGATCTCGATGGTGGTCACGCCCTCGGCGACGTACTTCGCGGCACGCGCGAGCGCGGCCGTGAGGAGGTCCGCCTCGCTCGCCGCGCGCGTCGCCGTCACGGTGCTCGCGATGCCGCCGCCGGCCTTGGCGATGTCTTCGTAGCTCTGGCCGTTGAGGCGCTGCTGGAATTCCTTGAAGCGCGAGCCCGCCCACACGAGGTGCGTGTGGCAATCGATGAGTCCCGGCGTCACGAGCGCGTAGTTCGCCTCGGTCACGACGCAATTCTTGGGCAGCGCCGCCGGCACGTCGCGCTTGGAGCCGACCCAGGCGATGCGGCTGCCTGCGAGCGCGACCGCGCCTTTCGGGATCAGGCCGAAGGGCCGGCCTTCCGCGCAGGTGGCGAGCATCGCGTTGCGGATGACGCGGGTCCAGGTCGACGTGTCGATGGGGGTGGCCACGCGCGAAGCTTACCGGAAGCCGCGGCCGCCGCGTTATGCTCTCTGGCGTGTCAGGCCCAAGTATTACGCGCGACTTCGTGGCGGATCTGCCCAAGACGGACTTGCACGTGCACCTCGACGGCTCGCTGCGCATCCCGACCCTGATCGACCTCGCCCGGGAAGCGCAGGTGGAGTTGCCGAGCTACACGGAAGCGGGCTTGCGCGAGACGGTCTACAAGGAGCGCTACACCAGCCTCGGCGACTACCTGAAGGGTTTCCGCTATACGGTCGCCGTCATGCAATCGGCCGAGGCGCTCGAGCGCATCGCCGCGGAGCTTGCCGAGGATAACCAGGCGGAGGGCGTGCGCTACCTCGAGGTGCGCTTCGCGCCGCAGCTGCACGTGCGGCCGGGCCTGGACGCGATCCAGGTGCTGGCGGCGGTTGACCAGGGCCTGCGCCGCGCGCGCGATGCGTACAACCGGCGGCCCGCGATCGTCGAGGGCCGCGAGCCGCCCTTCGAGTACGGGATCATCTGCTGCGCGCTGCGGATGTTCGGCGCCGGATTCAGCTGCCACTACGACACGCTGCTCGCCGCACATCCATTCACGCGCCCGAAGGACGTCTATGCGATGGCCTCGCTCGACGCCGCGCGCGCGGCGGTGCTCGCGCGCGACACGCTGGGCCTGCAGGTGGTCGGCTTCGATCTCGCGGGCGAGGAGGCGGGCTACCCCGCGAGCGCGCACAAGGAGGCCTTCGAGCTCGCGCACAAGCACTTCCTGAAGCGCACCGTGCACGCGGGCGAAGCCTACGGGCCGGAGTCCATCTTCCAGGCGATCACGGACCTGCACGCCGACCGCATCGGGCACGGCACCTATCTTCTCGAAGCGAGCCAGATCCGCGACCCGGAGATCGAGGATCGCCAGCGTTACGTGGAAAAACTCGGCAACTACGTCGCCGACCGGCGCATCACGCTGGAGGTCTGCCTGACCAGCAACCTGCAGACCAACCCTGACATGAAGACGCTGGACCAGCACACGTTCCTCAAGCTGCGCGCCGCGCGCATCTCGACCACGCTCTGCACGGACAATCGCCTGATGAGCAACACGACCGTGACGAACGAGCTGATGCTCGCCGTCGAGCACCTCGGCCTCGACCGCCATGACCTCAAGTCCATCATCATCTACGGCTTCAAGCGCAGCTTCTGGCCGGGGGATTACCTCAGCAAGCGCCAGTATGTGCGCCAGGTCATCGATCATTACGACGCAGTCGAGCGCCGGCACGCCGCGTGAGCGAGGGCTGGCAGTCGGCGTTGAAGCGCTGGCGCGAGGCCGGACTCGTGGACGCGGCGACGGCCGAGCGCATCCGTGGGTATGAAGCCGGGCAGGGGGGCGTGCTGCGCGAGGGGCGACTCGCGCTCATCGTGTTCGCGCTCGGCGCGCTGCTGCTGACCGCGGGCGCGCTGCTCTTCATCGCCGCGCACTGGGATTCCCTCGGCCCCGGCGGCCGCTTTGCAATCGTGTTGGCCGCCATCGCCGTGCTGCACGCGGGCGGCGCCGTTGCGGCGATGCGCGGGAGCGAGGCGCTGTCGGCGACGCTGCACGCGGCAGGCACGGGCGTCTTCGGCGCCGGCATCTATCTCGCGGGCCAGGTGTTTCACATGGCGGAGCACTGGCCTGCGGGGCTTCTGCTGTGGGCAGCCGGCGCCGCGGTCGGCGTGGTCTTGCTGCGGCAGTGGCCGCAGGTGCTCTGGCTCGCCGTGCTCGCTCCTGCCTGGCTCTGGGGCGAGTGGATGGAGGCCCACGATCATGGGGCAGCCTGGCGCGACCTGACGCCGGCGGCGGTCGGCCTCGTGCTGCTGGCCTGTGCCTACCTCTTCGCGCGGCCGGCGGAGTCCGCGGCGCGCTGGCGCCGCACGCTCGCCTGGCTCGGCGCGGTGGCGTTGATTCCGGCGGCGGTCGCACTCGCGATGTCGGGTGACGTCGATCGCGCCTTCGAGGGCGTCGGCCAGCGCGAGGTTGCAGGCGCGACGCGCTGGCTCGCCTGGGCGGTCGCGATCGTCCTGCCGCTCACGCTCGCCTGGCGGCTGCGCGGTCGCGAGTCGTTGTGGATGCTCGCCGTGCTTGCCTGGACGCTGCTGCTCGCGCAGGTGTCGCCGCACTCGAATGCCGGCGAGCTCGCGATGTACGCGCTACTCGAGGTCGGCGCGGTCGGCATCGTGCTCTGGGGCCTGCGCGATGGGCAGCGGCTCGCGGTCAATGTCGGCGTGCTCGGCTTTGCGCTTGCCATGCTCGGCTTCTATTTCGCGAGCCTCTATGACCGCTTCGGTCGCGCGCTGGGCCTGATCGGACTGGGCGTGCTGTTCATCGGCGGCGGCTGGCTGCTCGAGCGCACGCGCCGTCGGCTGCTCGCCCGCCTGCCGGAGTACCGGCCGTGACGCGGCGCGCGAAGGGCCTTGCCGTCGGTGCGATTCAGGTGCTGCTGGTCGCGGGCATCGGCGCGAAGTTCCTCTACGATCGGGCGCACTTCCCTCGGCTCTGGGTCGAGACTGCGCCCTACGATCCTGACATGCCGATACGCGGCCGCTACGTGAACATCGCGCTGCTGGTGGACGCTGAACGGCCCGCACCGGGTCCGGGCGTGGACGGGGCGGCGAACATGTTTCGCGCAAGGCTGGAAGCGCGCGGCGATCGGCTGCTCGCCGTGCAGGACGATGACAAGGGCCGGCATTGGGTACGCAGCGCGCGCTGCGGCGAGCGGAACTGCTGGCAGCTTTCCGAACCGCTCGCGTACTTCATTCCCGAGCACGCGATCGACCCCTCGCGCCCGCAGCCCGGCGCGACGCTCTGGGCCGAGGTCACGCTGCCGTCGACGGGGGCGCCGCGGCCGGTCCGGCTGGGCCTGCGGCGCGGCGACGCGATCGAGCCGGTCGTGCCCTAGATCTCGACTTCCGTCGCGAGCACGACGACCCGCCGGGTCGGCATGCGGAAGAACTCTGCCGCCTGTGCGCTGCGGCGCTGCATCCACGCAAACAGGCGCAGTTTGATGCCAGCGACGCCGTGCCGTGCACGCGCGCGCACGAGATGCCAACCGAGGAAGAACGTGCAGTCGTCGTCGATGCGCAGGCCCTTGCGCTTTGCGCCCGAAAGCGCGACCGAGACGTCGGGCGTTTCCATGAACCCGAAGCGCGCGTGCACGATGTGCACGCCCGGGAAGATCTCCTCCGGGTAGCTGCGCGACACGACATCCTGGCGCGGCGTGCGCTGGATGTCGAGGTTCAGGATCACGATCCTCTCGTGGCAGACCCGGTTGTGCTCGAGGTTGCGGAGCATCGCCGTCGGCACGAAGCCCTGGTGGCTCACGAGGAAAACCGCGGTGCCGGGTACGCGCGTCGCCTCGGCGAGCATCGCCGGCAGGTCGGCGAGCGGTACGGCGCGGCGCTGCAGCTCGGCGCGCAGCAGCACGCGGCCGTCGCGCCAGGTGACGAACACGGCAAACATGCCCGCGGACAGCACGAGCGGGATCCAGCCGCCGCTCGGGATCTTGGTCGCGTTGCCGAGCACGAACGCGAGGTCCACGACGCCGAACAGGCCGAACACGGCAAATACCCGCCAGAGCGGCCACTTCCAGGCCGCGCGCGCCGCAATGGCGCCGAGCAGCGTCGTGATCACCATCGTCCCGTTCACCGCCGCGCCGTAGGCGCCTGACAGCGCGCTCGAGCCCTGGAAGATCACGACGAACGCGCAGGTCGCGAAGAACATGAAGGTATTGGTCGACGGCACGTAGATCTGGCCGTGCGCGTCGGCGGAGGTTTGCAGGATCTTCACGCGCGGCAGCAGGTCGAGCTGCACGCACTGGCGGGTCACGGAAAACGCGCCGGAGATGGTCGCCTGTGAGGCGATGATCGCCGCCGCGGTCGCGATCGCGATCAGGTAGGGCAGCGCGGCAGGTGACGCGAGTTCGAAGAATGGGTTGACCGTGGCCCCGGGCGAGCGCAGCAGCAGGGCGCCCTGGCCGAAGTAGTTGAGCAGCAGCCCGGGCCAAACGACCAGGAACCAGGCGATCCGCACGGGCTTGCGCCCGAAGTGGCCCATGTCGATGTAGAGCGCCTCGCCGCCCGTCAGCACGAGGAACACCGCACCAAGGATCACCAGCGCGAGGCCCGGGTGCCCGAATAGCACCGCGAGCGCGTACTGCGGGTCGAGCGCCCGCAGGATTTCCGGCGTGTGCAGGATCTCGCGCAGGCCGAGGAGCCCGATCGAGACGAACCAGATCACCATGATCGGGCCGAACAGCCGTCCGATGCGTTCCGTGCCGCGCCGCTGCAGGGCGAAGAGCACGACCAGGATGCCGAGCGTCACCGGCACGACGTAGCGTTGCATCCCGGGGTCGATGATTGCGAGCCCTTCTACGGCGCCGAGCACCGAGATCGCGGGCGTGATGAGGGCGTCGCAG